>Ga0308166_1000041_pt1 | contig 312914 bp, 279 predicted proteins | sample PhyCR2_2_FD_202137 | JGI IMG/M metagenome (GOLD analysis project Ga0308166, IMG submission 202137) | Phyllosphere microbial communities from UC Gill Tract Community Farm, Albany, California, United States - DLSLCC.R2 | ecosystem: Host-associated > Plants > Phyllosphere > Unclassified | place...
GTTCGGCGGGTACCAGCGATTCAAGTGTCACCATCTCCAGCTCATGCTGGTAGGCGCTTGGTTCTTTAAGCATCGCCCATTATGAACAAACCCACCGTTTTATGGGTGGGTTTGTCAGCAGTCTGAATGCGCCCTCGGGCGCATTGTTTTTTTGGGGGGAGGGAGAGGCCGTTCTTTAGTGGGCCTGGGCCTTCACATCAAAGCCTTCGGCGCGGGTGTCATGGCGCATGAAGAACACCAGCGCAAACGCGACGACGGCCAACGATGCCAGGAACATGACGGCGTACACATCGTTGCCCATCCTGTCCTTGAGCGTGCCAAAAATCGTGGGGCCGATGTAGCCACCCAGGTTGCCGATGGAGTTGATCCAGGCGATGCCCGCTGCGGCAGCGGTGCCGCTCAGGAAGGCCGTAGGCAGGGTCCAGAAGGTGGGCAGTGCGCTGAAGATGCCAAACGCAGCCAGGGTCACCGCAGCCATCTTGGGCACCGGTGCGGCAGTGTTGGCAGCGATCAGCAGACCGGCAACGATGCAAGCCAGCGGAATCAGCACAAACCACTTGCGCTCCTTCATGCGGTCGGAGCCGCGCGTCCAGAAGATCATCGCAATGGCGCCGACCAGATAGGGGAAGGCGTTGATGAAGCCGACCTGCACATTGGACAGGCCACCAAAGCCCTTGATGATCTGCGGCAGGAAAAAGCCCAGGCCGTAGAGCGGCACGGTGATGCCCATGTAAACAAAGCCCAGCGCGATCACCTTGGGGTTGAGCAGGGTCTGTTTCCAGGAGATCTTGTGGATGGATTCGCGGTTCTGGCGCTCGGCCGTCAGGGTCTTGGCCAGCCAGGCGCGCTCTTCGTCGGTCAGCCACTTGGCGTCTTGCGGGCCGTCGGGCAGGTAGAACAGCACGACAAAGGTCAGGAAGATCGCCGGCAGCGCCTCCAGGATGAACAGCCATTGCCAGCCATGCATGCCGCCCATGCCATCCATATCGAGGATGAAGCCGGAGATGGGTGCACCGATCACCGTGGAGATGGGGATGGCGAACATGAACCAGCCGACGATGCGCGCACGGTAGGCGGCCGGGAACCACAAGGTGATGTAGAAGATCACGCCGGGGAAAAAGCCCGCCTCGGCAATGCCCAGCAGAAAGCGCACCACGTTGAAGCTGGTGGCGCTGTCCACCCACGCCTGGCCGGCCGACAGCACGCCCCAGCTGAACATGATGCGGGCGATCCACTTGCGGGCGCCGAACTTCTCCAGCGCCAGGTTGCTGGGCACTTCACAGAGAAAGTAGGAGAGGAAGAAGATGCCGGCCGCACTGCCGAAGACGGCGGCGGAGAAGCCCAGGTCCTTGGACATGCTGGCCCCGGCAAAGCCGATATTGACGCGGTCGAGGTAGGCGATGAAGTAGCAGACCATGAGCAGCGGCAAGAGCCGCCAGCTGATCTTGGAGATGGTGCGCTGTTCCAGGGTGTCCATGTTGGTCTCCGATGCTGTTATGGGTAGGACGTGCGGTTGAGGTGCTTCACTTTTGATAGCTGTATGTTCAGTTATATCAAAAGCTGGCGCGGCTTTTTGATGGCAGCTGCCATCGGGTCGCAGCTATTGTGCGCTGCAGCGCCCGCTGCCGCAATTGCGTCGGAGACAGATGCAAAACGCCCCGCGCAGCGCAGACTGGCGGGGCGTCCGGGTGATCGGGTGGGTGGATCAGGCGGTCTTCATCGAACCGGTATCCAGGTAGCGCTGGTGCCAGGACAGCGCCTCGGTCAGGATGTGCGGCGTGTGCAGGCCGGCCGACTGCTGCATCGCGCGGTCCACATAGTCCTGCAGCATGGGGCGGAAGTCCGGGTGCGCGCAGCGCTCGATGATGACCTTGGCGCGCTGCTTGGGCGAGAGGCCGCGCAGATCGGCCAAGCCCTGCTCGGTGACGATGATCTGCGTGTCGTGCTCGGTGTGGTCCACATGCGAGCACATGGGCACGATGCAGGAGATATGGCCGTTCTTGGCCACCGAGGGCGTGACGAAGAAGGACAGGTAGCCGTTGCGCGCAAAGTCGCCACTGCCACCAATGCCGTTCATCATGCTCGAGCCCATCACATGGGTGGAGTTGATGTTGCCGTAGATGTCGGCCTCGATCATCGAGTTCATCGCGATCACGCCCAGGCGGCGCACCAGCTCGGGGTGGTTGGAGATCTCCTGCGGGCGCAGGATGATGCGGTCGCGGTAGAAGTCGATGTTTTCCTCGAAATCGCGGTACGCGGCCGCCGACAGCGAGATGGAGGTAGCCGAGGCGCGCGCCATCTTGCCAGCGCGCAGCAGGTCCAGCATGCCGTCCTGCAGCACTTCGGTAAAGCCCAGCAGGTTGTCGAAGGGGCCGGTGAGCAGGCCGGCCAGCACCGCATTGGCCACATTGCCCACGCCCGACTGGATCGGCAGCATCTCCTGGGGCAGGCGGCCCATCTTCATCTCGTGCGAGAGAAAGTCGATGATGGAGGCGGCAATGGTGTTGGAGTTGGCGTCCGGCGCGGCAAACACATTGTCGCGGTCGCCCTTGTGGGTCTCAACCACGGCCACAACCTTGTCCAGGTCCACCTTCAGGTAGCCCTCGCCAATGCGGTCGTCGGCATGGGTCATGCGGATGGGCACGCGGCGCGGCGGGATGGCCGTGCCGTAGTAGATGTCGTGCATGCCCTCCATCCTGGCGGGCGGCTTGGTGTTCACCTCCAGGATCACCTTGTCGGCAATCTCCAGCCAGGTCTTGTTGTTGCCCACGGCGGTCGACGGGATCAGCAGGCCATCGGCGGTAATGCCCAGCACCTCGATCACCGCGACATGCATGTGGCCCAGAAAGCCGAACCAGGCATGCTGGGCGACGTGGGACAGGTGCATGTCGATGAAGTTGATGTCTCCGGCATTGATGGACTTGCGCGCGATCGGGTCGGTGTTGAAAGGCAGGCGCTGGTCGATGGCACCGGCCTCGGCCAGCACGCCATCGCATTCCGCAGCGGTGGAGGCGCCCGTCCACACATTGATCTTGTAGGGCCGGCCTGCGGCATGCTCGGCCTTGGCATGGCTGGCAATGGCCTGGGGCAGGGCCTTGGGGTAGCCTGCGCCGGTGAAACCGCTCATGCCCACATTGGCGCCAGCAGGGATCAGGGCAGCCGCGTCGGCGGCGGACATGATGCGGGAGTGCAGCGCGCTGCAGCGCACACGGTCATTCAACGACATGGGGGAGACTCCAGGAAGATGTTTTCGTTATTGTCTACAGATGCAGCCCAGCGGCATAGGCCGGGCGGCGAGGCGGGCAAATCTTAGCAGTCGTTGCATCCGAAACCATTGAGAATCCGGGAATACCCGATTGTGGATAAGTGCTACTGCGCTGGCAATTTATTGTTGCACTGCAACAATTTAGCGCATAAAAAAAGCCCGGGACAACCGGGCTCGGGGAAGGGCTGGCGAGCTGCTCAGCGCTTGTCGCTGCGGTTGAGCAGTTGGTAGAGGATGATGGCGCCGAAGGTCGCGGTCCCGATGCCGCCCAGCGCAAAGCTGCCGAACTTCAGGGTGAAATCACCGGTACCGATGATCAGGGTGATGGCGGCCACGATCAGGTTCTTGTTCTGCGAGAAGTCCACCTTGTTTTCCACCCAGATCTTGGCGCCGGCCACGGCAATCAGGCCAAACACCACGATGGACACACCGCCCATGACGGGCAGCGGGATTGCCTGGATCAGCGCGCCGAACTTGGGCGAAAAGCCCAGCAGCAGGGCAATCAGGCCGGCCACCATGAAGACAGCGGTCGAGTAGATGCGGGTCGCAGCCATCACGCCGATGTTTTCTGCATAGGTGGTCACACCCGTGCCGCCCACGCCGCCGCTGACCATGGTTGCCACGCCGTCGCCGATGAAGGCCCGGCCCATGTACTGGTCCAGGTTGCGGCCGGTCATGGCGGTCACGGCCTTGATGTGGCCGAGGTTCTCGGCGACGAGGATGATCACGATCGGGGCGATCAGCACCATGGCTTGGGGGCTGAACTGCGGTGCCGAGAAATTGGGCATGCCGATCCAGGCGGCCGAGGCCAGGCCCGACAGATCCACCGGCTTGCCCAGGCCCATGCCATTGGTCAGGATGGCGTAGATGATGGCCGCTGCAATCAGGCCCACCAGGATCAGCAGGCGCTGCACCATGCCCCGGGTGAGCACGGCCACCATGCCGACACAGACAAAGGTCATCGCCTGCATCCAGCTCTCGAAGTTGTTGCTGGCCATGTTTTTGACTGGAACGCTGGCCAGGTTCAGGCCGATCACGGCCACGATGGCGCCGGTCACCACCGGGGGCATGAAGCGCTCGATCCAGCCCGTGCCCACCGCTTGCACGATAAAGCCGATCAAGGTGTAGAGCAGGCCGCAGGCAATGATGCCGCCCAGCGCCATGCCAATGTTGGCATTGGGCCCGGAGCCGGCATAGCCGGTGGCGGCAATCACCACACCGATGAAGGCAAAGCTCGATCCCAGGTAGCTGGGCACGCGGCCGCCGGTGATCAGAAAGAAGATCAATGTGCCGACACCACTCATCAAAATGGCGACATTTGGATCAAAACCCATCAGAATGGGCGCCAGAATGGTCGAGCCAAACATGGCGATGACATGCTGCACCCCCATGATCGAGGTTTGTGGCCAGGGCAGGCGCTCATCGGGCGCGACGACATCGTCAGCGCCCGGGCGCACTTCACGCCAGCGGGGAAGGAAGGAATCAGACATGGTTTGGGCAGGCCGCAGGCAGGGCTGCACCAGGAGGGGCAGTTGCAGGCGCGCAAGAGAAAAGGTGCTGCATCATAGTGAATTTGGCAATCCTTGTAGAGAGAGGGAAACTCTCTAACCTGGAAGGATGCAGAACCACAGAACCCCCGGTGCAGAGGCTGGCACACCAGGTGTGGCGCTGCGGCACTGGCCTGACGGGCCATTCCAATAGATAATCGCAATCATATTGAGAACAAATACAACAAGTTGCCTGCAACAACTTGTTGTCTAGGGAGAGGGATTCTATGAACTGTGTGCAATGTGGCGAGGCATTGGCCGCCGGCGCCAAATTCTGTCGAAAATGCGGCTCCAAGGTTCAAACCGTGCCGACCTCCGATGCCCTGGCCAGCGCCCGGGCGGTGCCAGCCGCGCCGGTGGCGGCCTATGCCACCTGCCCCGATTGCGGCGCGCTGTGCAAGGGCCAGGCGCTGTTTTGCAAACAATGTGGGTGCCGTTTCGAAGAGACGCCCGGCTTTCAGGACACGGCCCCGGAATGGGATGCCCCGCTGAACGTGGCCGAGGAAAAGGCCATTCTGGTCTTTGGCAATGTGCAGGACAGCTCCGGACCCCCATCCAGCTTGCCCGGTGAGCGCATCCAGACCAGCGCCGCGATGGTGATTGGCGGCGCGGCGGGCAGCTCGGCTGCAGCCGTGCCCGCCCCCGCATTGCGCGAGCCCGAGTCCCCGCTGTGGGAGAGCGATGCCGCTGCCAAGCGTGCCCCGCCAGCCACCCCCGACCCCAGCCTGCGCCCACGTGCCAGCGCCCAAGCGCGTAACCCCATGCCCGAAGCCCCTGTGCCCCAAAGCGGCCAGGGGCTGCGCATCGTGCTGGCGCTGCTGGGCTTGGCAGTGCTGGCCGGTGCTGGTGCCTGGTGGTGGACGAGCCAGCAAGGCCGCACGGCAACGGGCACGGTGGCTGCGCCCAGTGTCTCCGCCCCTGCGGACGCTGCCGCACCGGTAGAGGCAGATGCCGCAGCCGTGCCGGTGGAAGCCGCCGCACCTGCGATGGTCGCGACCGATGCCGCCCTGGCCCCGAATGAAACGCTGGTCGCCCCGGCCGCCGCTGAAGATGCAGTCGCTGCGGCCGTGGCCGTGGAAGAAGCGCCCGCCCCGGCCGCCGCACCCGCCCGCCCGGCGGCGGTGCGCAAGCCGGTGCGTAAACAGACCTTGGATGATTTGCTGAATTGAAGGAGAGCATTGTGAAGCTGTTGATGAAAATGTCCGCCCTGGTGTCGGTGCTCGCGCTGGCGGGCTGTGCGGCCCCACCACCCGAACCCGCACCCGCTCCCGCGCCGGCTGTGCCGGTGCAGGTCGAATGCGGTATCGCATCGCCCCCCGGCTGCCGTGAGCCGGCCGTGCCCCCAGCGCTGGTGACCTGGGAGCAGAAGATGAAGGACGAGGTCGACCAGGCCGAGGCGCTGCGCGTTCGCGCGGTCGAGGCCATGTCGGCGCTGCCGGTCAAGCAGCGCATTACCGGCAGCAAGACCACCACTACCGAGCAGGTCTTTAGCTCCAGCCAGTCGCCTGCCACACGTGGCATGCCGGTGCTCGATTCGGTGTCGCTGGATCTGCCCTGGGCCGCCAAGTCGCGCCAGGAGCACAAGGATGCGATGGTCGCCATCAAGGACATCGCCACGATGATGGCCGACAACCGCGGCGGCGCCACGATCTTTGTCACCGTCTCGCCGCGTGATCTGCGTGCCAAAAAGGTGAACACCAATTCCGGCACCGCGCCCACCGAGGCTGGCAACCCGGTCGAGGTCAAGAAATCGGCCGACAAGAATGTGCCGCCCGGTATCGAGCACTTTGTGATCCAGGCCAAACCCTGGCCCGGCCGCATCGACTGAGCACGCGGCTCGCACCCCTTAGCTGCCATGCGCGCCCCTGCGGGGGCGGTGGCACATCTACACGGTAACCACGACGAAGGAATCGCAGATGTCTTCTCCCAAATCGATGCTGAAGTCCATTGACTTTGGCCAACTGATGCGTGCGGCCGAGGGGCTGACCCAATGGCGCGTGCTCGGCCTGTCGTTTCTGACCTGGCTGGCCGGCGGCCTGGTGATGGTGGGCGGCCAGATGCTGGCCACCCGCGCGGGCAGCATGCTGCTGGCGCTGCTGTTCCTGATCATTGCCTCGGTGGTGTTCTCGGCTGGCATGTCGGCCGTGGGCATCCTGCTGCAGGACAAGGCCAAGGATGTGGAGCAGCGCAGCATGTCGGCCGCCATCCGGGCCGGCCTGCTGTGTGTGCCACGCTTCATCATGTTTGGGCTGCTGGTGCTGGCCGTGGTGCTGGGCCTGTGCCTGGTGGCGGCCATTGTCTACTTCGTCTGCAAGATTCCGTTCATCGGGCCGATCCTGCTGTTCTTTGCCCACCCGGTGATGGTGATCGCCGCCTCGGTGTTCTTCATCGCGCTGTACTGGGTGGCTGCGCCGCTGCTGGCGCCCGCCATCTGGGACGGCCGCTCGCTGCGCCGCGCGGTATCGCTGGTGCTGGCGGTGGTGCGCACGCGCCTGGTGCCGCTGGTGCTGATGCTGCTGGCGCTCTACATCGTCATCACCGTCATCACCTTGGTGGTGTTCACCGGCTTCATCCCCGGCTTTGCCTACATGACGGCCATTGCCAGCGGCGTGATCGGCCCGAGCATGATGGCGTCGATGGGTGGCATGGGCAACTCTGCCGCCTTTGGCGCGATGGCTGGCAGTGGCCATATGCTGGCCGGCACCCTGTCGACCGTGATCCTGTTTGCCGTGCTGATGGCGCTGACCATGCAGGTGATGATCATGGGCGTGAACATCATTTACCTGATGGTCACCGATGGCCTCGATGAGCAAGGCACCGAAGAGAGCCTGCAGGCCGGCATTGACCTGGCCCGCGAAAAGGCCCGCCAGGCCCAGGGCATGGCCCGCGAAGCGGCTGACAAGGTGCGCCACGCCACCCATATGGACGGCCATGGCCACCAGGGTACTGCTGCACGTCCCCCGGCAGCGCCTGTAGCACCGGTAGCACCGCTGAACGATATCTTTGCCCCGGCGCCTGCGCCCGTGGCCCCTGTTGCTCCCGTTGCTCCCGTTGCTCCCGTGGGTTCTGCCCCTGCAACGGCGCCGGTGGTTGCGCCAGTACCGCCTGCTTCGGTGCCGCCAATCTCTGTGGCTCCAGCACCCGTGGTGCCACCTGCGCCCGCACAGCCTCCGGTGGCGACAACGCCAGCCACCGGCCTGGGGGCAGCAGCAGTCGGTGGAGCGGCCGCATCGGCCTTGCCACCCACGGCTGCGCCAGCGGCACCCACGGCCTCCGAGCCCCTGCTGCGCTGCCGCAGCTGCTTTGAAGTGGTGGCGGCCGACGATGTGTTCTGCGGACACTGCGGTTTCCAGCTCAAGCCCTGACGGGTTGTGGCATTCTTCCAGGGCGCGCAAGCGCCCTTTTTCATGGCAGTCTGTATCCGCCAGTCAGCGCCGGCTGATTGGTAAAAGAGTGTTGTCAATCCGGGCAAAACGGCATACGGCTGCGGCGGTTCACGTCAAGCAGGTTACACTTTGCCGATTCATGTCCAATAAGTAGATCGGCTTATAACCATGTCAGGTGAAACGACCCAGCGCAGCGGTTTCGATATGAAAAGCGCCCAGTTGCCGGTGGTTGCGTTTGCTCTGCGTTCAGCTGACCTGGAGCAGTTGGCGCAAGAGTTTGCCGAGCGTTTTGGCAGCGATTCGGCCTTCTTCGACCATGACCCGGTGCTGGTCGATCTGGCGCAGCTGCGCGAGGCCGGTGAGGACATCGACTTTGTCGCCCTGGTGGCCTTGCTGCGCCAATACCGCACCACGCCGGTGGCGGTGCGCGGCGGCAGCGAGGCACAAATGGCCAGCGCCTACGCGGCGGGCCTGATCGCTGCGCCCGAGGCACCGCCCGCGCGCAAGGCGGCCGAGCCCGAGGTGCGCGAGGTCGAAGTCGAGGTCATCAAGGAAGTGCAGTTGCCGTCTAAGACCACCTTGCGGGTCGACAAACCCATGCGCTCGGGCCAGCAGGTCTATGCCTCGGGCAGCGATGTGATCGTCAATGCCGTCGTCAGCTTTGGCGCCGAGGTGATTGCCGATGGCAACGTCCATGTCTACGGCCCCCTGCGTGGCAGGGCCGTGGCCGGTGCCCGTGGGGACAAGAGCGCACGTATTTATTGCACCTGTTTTGAGCCGCAGCTGGTGTCCATCGCGGGCATCTACCGCACGGTCGAGTCGGATTGGCCCGCCGAGCTGTCGGGCAAGGCTGCCGTAGTGCGGCTTGAAGGTGAGAAACTGCTGATAGAACCGCTGTGACAGGCACCAAGGGACAGCCCGAACAGGGCTTTGGACATTTGAGGACGTAAAGGGATCGGATCGAAAGATGGCAAAAATCGTCGTTGTAACTTCCGGCAAGGGCGGAGTTGGAAAAACTACCACCAGTGCAAGCTTTGCGGCCGGACTGGCACTGAGCGGCCACAAGACTGCGGTGATCGACTTTGACGTCGGCCTGCGCAATCTGGACCTGATCATGGGCTGCGAGCGCCGTGTGGTCTATGACCTGATCAATGTGATCCAGGGAGAGGCCAACCTCAACCAGGCGCTGATCAAGGACAAGCAATTAGAGAACCTCTACATCCTGGCCGCCTCGCAAACGCGCGACAAGGATGCGCTGACGCAGGACGGGGTCGAGAAGATCCTCAAGGACCTGGCGGCGATGGACTTTGACTACATCGTCTGCGACTCGCCCGCCGGTATCGAGAGCGGCGCGCTGATGGCCATGCACTTTGCCGACGAGGCTTTGGTGGTCACCAACCCCGAGGTGTCATCCGTGCGTGACTCGGACCGCATCCTGGGCATGCTCAGTTCCAAGACCAAGCGTGCCGTCGATGGCGGTGATCCCATCAAGGAGCACCTGCTGATCACGCGCTACAACCCCAACCGGGTGCAGGACGGCCAGATGCTGTCGCTGGAAGACATCCAGGACATTCTGCGCATTCCGCTGATCGGTGTGATTCCCGAGTCGGAATCGGTACTCCAGGCTTCCAACCAGGGCACCCCTGCGATCAACCTGAGCCAGACCGATGTGTCCGAAGCCTACAAGGATGTGGTGGCACGCTTTTTGGGTGAAGACAAGCCTATGCGCTTTACCGATGCGCAGAAGCCTGGTTTCTTCAAACGCATTTTTGGGAGGTAAGTTCAATGTCCTTGCTGTCCCTGTTTTTGGGTGAAAAGAAGAAGACCGCGTCGGTCGCCAAGGAGCGGCTGCAGATTATTTTGGCGCGGGAGCGCACGGGCCGCAGCAATAACCAGCCCGACTATCTGCCGGCCCTGCAAAAGGAGCTGATGGCCGTTATTGCCAAGTACGTCTCCATCAATCCGGATGACGTCCGAGTAAACCTGGAACGACAGGACAATCTTGAAGTTCTAGAAGTCAAGATCGAGCTGCCAGACAAGTAAGTTTCTAGGTCTGGGGTGTTTGTCCGTGGTGCATGGGTGCTGCGGCGAATGCTGGTGATTTTTGGGGCTTTGGCAGTTTTCGTTTGGGGGTGGCGATATGGGCCCGCATGCGTTGTTGTGGCGCCTTGCCATACCGAAGTATTGTCTGCGGCGCCACGCCTAGCCTGCGGGCTCATCTCGCCATTGGGGTGGGTGGTTCGGGCGCTCTGTGCGCTGCTGGGTTCGTCGTTGGATACAGGAATCACAATCCTGGTTTCCTGCTGCTTTTCTGTTTTCCCCTTCCTCCAACAAAAACGCGACCTTCGGGTCGCGTTTTTGTTGGGGGTAAGTCGGTGGATTTCTGGCGGGCCGTGGATAAGTGGGTGTCTTATCCACAAAACTGTGCACATGCCAGTGCTTTTCCCCTCAGTTATGCACTGGGTTCGGCCGTGTTGTCGTAGGCGTGGGCTTTCCAGTATTTGAAGGTACCTTGGGCGGTGGCCAGGATGCGGCGGTTGGCGTCGTAGATGTTGGCCTGGCAGGTGCAGAGCGAGCGGCCCTGGTTGATGACCCAGCCTTCAGCAACCAGCGGGCCACGGCCGGGGTAGATGAAGCGCGAGGACATCTCTACCGTGACGGCGGTGCTGGACGGCGCGCCGGGGGCGAGCACGGCGGCGCGGGACATGGCCACGTCGAGCAGGGTCATCAGAATGCCGCCATGCGCGGCGGGCAGCTGGTTGCACAGCTCTTCGCGCAGGTCGGGCAGGTGCACGCGCACGATGCCGTCTTCAAAGTTCGGATCCTGGCGGGCGCCAATGAGGCGCAGAAAGGGCACGCGGGTGTTGAGGTCCTCGATGCTCAGCTGCTGGCGGGGTGGGGTGGTGCTCATGCGGCGGCCTTGGCTTCGCGCACCATGTTGCGCGCAATGATGATCTGCTGGATCTGCGTCGTGCCCTCGTAGAGGCGGAACAGGCGCACATCGCGGTAGAAGCGCTCGATGCCGTACTCGGCCATATAGCCCGAGCCGCCCAGGATCTGCACCGCGCGGTCGGCCACGCGGCCGCACATCTCGGTGGCAAACATCTTGGCGCTTGATGCCTCGGTCGAGACGTTCTGGCCCGCGTCGCGGCGGCGTGCCGCGTCGATGGTCATGCACTCGGCGGCATAGAGCTCGGCCTGGCTGTCGGCCAGCATCGCCTGCACCAGCTGGAAGTCGCAGATCGCCTGGCCAAACTGCTTGCGCTCCAGCGCGTACTGCAGCGCATCGCGCAGGATGCGCTTGGCGCAGCCCACCGCTACGGCGGCGATGTGGATGCGGCCTTTTTCCAGCACCTTCATCGCGGTCTTGAAGCCCCGGCCTTCTTGCAGGCCGATCAGGTTGGCAGCGGGCACCTTGACGTTGTCAAAGATCACATCGCAGGTGTGGGCGCCGCGCTGGCCCATCTTCTTGTCGTACTTGCCAAAGCTGATGCCCGGGCTCTTGGCATCGACGATGAAGGAGGACACGCCACCGGCGCCCTTGTCGGCCGGGTTGGTGCGTGCCATCAGGGTGAACATGCCGGCATGGGGCGCATTGGTGATGAAGCGCTTGGTGCCGTTGACGATGTAGTGGTCGCCCTGCCTGACGGCGGTGGTGCGCAACGATGCGGCGTCCGAGCCGGCTTCGGGCTCGGTCAGCGCGAACGAGGCGATCACCTCGCCGGTGGCCAGGCGCGGCAGCCATTCGGCCTTCTGGGCATCGGTGCCATCCATCAGGATGCCTTGCGAGCCGATGCCCACCGTGGTGCCGATCACCGAGCGGAAGGCGGGCGAGGTCTGGCACAGCTCCAGCAGCACATGCACTTCCTCTTCCATCGTCAGCTCCAGGCCGCCGAATGCTTCGGGGATGGTCAGGCCGAACAGGCCCAGATCGCGCATTTCCTGCACGATGGCTTCGGGGATCTCGTCGGTTTCGGCGACTTCGTTCTCGGCGGGCACCAGGCGCTCGCGCACAAAGCGGCGCACGCTGTCGAGCAGCGCGTCAAGGGTTTCTTGGTCTCGGATCATGGAATGTTCTCTGTTGCAGGGCTTTAGAGCGTTGCCGCCGTGCCCAAAATCGCCGTGGCCTGGCTGGACAAGGTGCCGCCATTGCCATGGGCCAGTGCCAGCTGGGCGCCGGCCACCTGGCGCTCGCCGCAGTTGCCGCGCAGCTGGCGCACCGCCTCGATCAGCGCAAAGATGCCGTACATGCCCGGGTGCACGCAGGACAGGCCGCCACCATTGGTGTTGACCGGCAGGCTGCCGCCCGGTGCAATCGCGCCGCTGGCGACAAGGGCACCGGCCTCGCCCTTGTTGACAAAGCCCAGGTCTTCCAGGAAGAGCAGGGTGTTGATGGTGAAGGCGTCATACAGCTCCACCACATCCATGTCCTGCGCTGTCAGGCCGGCCATCGCAAAGGCCTGCGCACCCGACTGGCTCGCAGCGGTGACGGTGAGGTCGGGCATCGACGAGATCTGGCGGTTCCAGCAGGCCGTGGCATTGCCCAGCACATAGATGGGCGCGTTCGGGCCGCGCTGGGCGTCTTCAGCACGGCTGAGCACAAAGGCGCCGCCGCCATCGGTCACCAGGCAGCAGTCGCGCACGGTGAAGGGATCGGCCACCATGCGGGCGCCCAGCACCTGCTCGATGGTCAGTGGGTCGCGCATGAAGGCCTCGGGGTTCTTCTGTGCCCATTGGCGGGCCGAGACGGCCACGGCCGCGAGCTGCTCGCGCGTGGTGCCGTACTGGTGCATGTGGCGCGCCGCAGCCATCGCATAGGCCGCGACCGGCATCGTGGGCTCGAAGGGGTGCTCAAAGGGCTGCGGGTCCATGAACTTGCGCGCAGCGGTGGATTCTTTGCGGCCAAAGGCAGCCGAGCGCTGGGCGCTGCCGTAGCAGACCAGCACATGCTTGCACTGGCCGGCCTCCAACGCCATGATCGACGGCAGCAGGTGGGCGATAAAGCTGGAGCCGCCCACCATGGTGCCGTTGATGTAGTTCGGGTTGATGCCCAGGTGCTCGATCACCGGCATCGGCCACATGGTGGCATTGACGCTGCAGGTGGCCAGGCCGTCGATGTCCTGCATCGTCAGGCCGGCATCGGCCACGGCGGCGTGGGCAGCGCGTGCGAGCAGCAGCATGTCATCCGAGCCCGGGGCCTCGCCGCAGCCATAGGTGGCCACGCCGGTGATGGCGGCCTTGCCGCGCAGCGCGCGCAGGCCGCTGCTGGTATGTACTTGTGCCATGTCTTATCCCTCTTGTTATGCAGCCTTGAACACCACCAGGCCCTTGCCGTTGTGCTCGATGACCTCGGCCTGCACGGCCATGCCGATCTTCACATCGGCGGGCGCCATGCCTTCGACGCGGCTCATCATGCGCGGGCCTTCTGCCAGGTCCACCAGCGCGACGTTGTAGTCGCCACCGGCCTCGGCCTTGCGGCGGATCACCGTGGTCGAGTAAACCGTGCCTTTGCCACTGGGTTGCTCCCAGGCCAGCGCATCGCTGCCGCAATGCGGGCACAGCTCACGGGGATAGAAGATGGCCTGGGCGCAGGCCTTGCAGCGCTGAATCTGGAAGCTGCCCGTATCCAATGCAGCCTGGTACTGGCTTGACATCGAGGGTGTCATTGCGGAATCTTTCTGAGGAGATAGCGGATGGTCAAGCATGGCCCCATTGCCTGCTGCACGCAATTATTGGTTGCCGAAGAGGGGGTTTGGCCGCGCTTGACGAACCTGGGTGACAGCAGTTTGGTATAGAAAACCATCAGGGTTTTCTAGGCTTTGGCACAGGCTAAGGTGCTGCTTCGCAAATGCAGAAACCAGGGGGCCAGAAATCTCTAGCATCGTCTGTCAAACGCTTTCTATAAAACCGGAGACAAGACCATGAAAATGACCGCGCTGGCTTTGGCCATGGCCGCATGCTGCACCACGGGCGCGCAAGCGCAGGGCATCTCTGACGACGTCGTCAAGATTGCCGTGCTCAGCGATATGTCCGGCCCCTATGCCGACACCGCAGGGCGCGGCTCGGTGGAAGCCGCCCGCATGGCGGTGGAGGACTTTGGCGGCAAGGTCGGGGGCAAGAAGATCGAGGTGGTGTTTGCCGACCACCAGGGCAAGGCCGATGTCGGCGCCAGCCGCGCACGCACCTGGTTCGATACCGATGGCGTGGATGTGGTGGTTGACCTGAACAACTCGGCCGTCGCGATGGCCGTTTACAACCTGGCCAAGGAGCGCAACAAGCTGGTGCTGACCTCGGGCGGCGCATCGGACGCACTGACCAGTGAGGCCTGCATCCCCACCGGCATCCACTACACCTACGACACCTATGCGATGGCCAGCGGCGTGGCCCACGCGATGCTGGAAAAAGGCAAGAAGGACTGGTACATCATGGCGGTGGACTATGCCTTCGGCAAGGCTGGCGCCGAGACGGTGACCAATATCGTCAGCAAGGGCGGTGGCAAGATCGTGGGCCGCACCAACTTCCCGCTCAATGCCAGCGATTTCTCCTCCTTCGTGCTGCAGGCGCAGGAGTCCAAGGCCTCGGTGGTCACCCTGGTGAGCGCGGGCAATGACACCATCAATGCGATCAAGTCGGCCAAGCAGTTTGGCCTGATGCAAAAGCAGACCGTGGCGCCGCAGTTCATGTTCATCCAGGACGTGCATTCGCTGGGCCTCAAGACCGCGCAGGGCCTGACCTTTGCGACCGCCTTCTACTGGGACCGCACCCCCGAGACGCGCGCCTTCTCGCAGCGCTTTTTTGAGCGCATGGGCAAGAAGACCATGCCCTCGATGGTGCATGCTGGCACCTACTCGGCCGTCACCCAGTACCTGAAGGCTGTGGCCGCCATCAAGACCGACGACGGCACAGCGGTGACCAAGTACCTCAAGTCCAACAAGATCGAGGATTTCTTCAGCCAGAACGGCCATGTGCGTGAGGACGGCCGCATGGTGCACGACCTCTACCTGGTGCAGGTCAAGTCGCCCGAGGAATCCAAAGGCCCTTGGGACTATTACAAGGTGCTGGCCACCATTCCGGGTGACCAGGCGTTCCGGCCCATGGCCGATGGCAAGTGTGGTTTCGTGAAGAAGTAACCACAGACTTATCCACAGGCAACGCGGTCTTCAGCGCTGAAAGACCGCGTTGTGCATTCCAAACCCCCTTGCAGGAGCCCAGCATGTCCCAAGCTTATCCACAGTTGCAACTGTTTATCAACGGCCAATGGCTGTCCGCCGACGGCCGCAAGAGCGAGCCCGTCATCAACCCGCTGGACGAGTCCACGCTGGGCCAGCTGCCCCATGCCAGCCCGGCCGATCTGCAGGCTGCGCTGCAGGCCGCCAACGCCGCGTTTGAAGGCTGGAAGCGCACCTCACCGCTGGCCCGCTCGGACATCTTGCGCAAGGCCGCCAGCCTGATCCGTGAGCGTGCCGACCACATCGCCCGCTGCATGACCCTGGAGCAGGGCAAGCCTGTGCGCGAAGCCAAGCTGGAAGTGCTGGCCGCTGCCGACACCTACGACTGGTACGCCGAAGAAGGCCGCCGCAACTATGGCCGCCTGGTGCCGGGCAAGACCCCGACCCAGCGCATTGCCGTGCACCATGAGCCGGTCGGCGTCTGCGCCGCCTTTGCGCCCTGGAACTTCCCCGCCATCACGCCCGCGCGCAAGATCGCCGGCGCCCTGGCTGCGGGTTGCACCCTGGTGCTCAAGCCCGCCGAGGAAACCCCCGCCACCGCCCAGGAGCTGGTGCGTGTGCTGCACGATGCCGGCCTGCCCGCCGGTGTGCTGAACATGGTGTTTGGCGTGCCCGCCGAGGTATCGGGCTACCTGCTCGACCAGCCCGAAGTAGCCAAGTTCTCGTTCACCGGCTCCACCGCCGTGGGCAAGATGCTGGCCTCGCATGCCGCCAAGAGCATGAAGCGCGCCACCCTGGAGCTGGGCGGCCATGCGCCGGTCATCGTCTGGAAGGATGCCGATATCAACAAGACCGCTGACGCCCTGGTCGCCGGCAAGTTCCGCAACGCCGGCCAGGTCTGCATCTCGCCCACGCGCTTTTATGTGCACCGCGATGTGTTCGACAGCTTTGTGACCGCCTTTGTCGAGCGCACCAAGAAGCTCAAGGTCGGCAATGGCCTGGACGAAAGCAGCCAGATGGGCCCGCTGGCCAATCCGCGCCGCATCGAGGCGCTGACCCGCCTGATCGCCGATGCGCAAGACAAGGGCGCCACCCTGCACACCGGCGGCAAGCGCATGCCCGGCAAGGGCTTCTTCTGGGAGCCCACCGTCATCAGCAACCTGCCCGAAGATGCCGGTCTGATGAACGAGGAGCCCTTTGGCCCCGTCGCGCTGATCAATCCCATCGCCGACATGGACGAAGCCTTGAAGCGCGCCAACCGCCTGCAATACGGCCTGGCCGCCTATGCCTTCACGCAGGACAGCGCCGTGCGCCAGCAGCTCTCCAACGGCGTGCAGACCGGCATGCTGGGCATCAACACCTTGAGCATTTCCATGGCCGAGGCACCCTTTGGCGGTGTCAAGGAAAGCGGCTGGGGCTCGGAATGCGGTATTGAAGGGCTGCAGGCTTACTGCAATATCAAGCTGGTGAGCGAGGACCAGTAAGACCCACCGGCCCATGGCTGGCCCCTGCTGCGGGGGCCAGCCATGGAACCAAACGCCGCGCCAGGTATTCAGACAGCAGATTCGCCGCTGGTGTGCCTCCACACCAGCGCCTTCTGTCCTTAAAAAATACAACGATGAGCGCAAGTTTGCAGATCGGGCCGTTTTCACTGCCCTGGGGTTTGGTCATTTTGATGCTGGCATGGCTGCTGGCCGATGTGCTGTTGGCGCGCTGGGCGCGGCAGCGGGGACTGTCTACCACGCCGCATGCCTGGCTGCTGCCGCTGCTGGCGCTGGTCGCGGCGCGCCTGGGCTTTGTGGCGCGTTATGCCGATGAGTACCTGGCGCAGCCGCTGTCGCTGTTCAATGTGCGCGATGGGGGCTGGGAGCCCTGGGCGGCGCTGGCGGTGACGGTTGTTTACGTTTGGTGGCTGTGGCTGCGCAAAAAGGCGGTGGTTCAGCCGCTCGCAGGTGCGGCGGCGCTGTTTGCGGTGCTGTGGCTGGGCGGTAATGCCCTGGTCTATCAGTTCTCCTCCAGCGCCAAGGCCTTGCCGCAGCTGTCGCTGGTGGCGCTGGATGCCCAAACCCATGCGCTCGACCAGTTCAAGGGCAAGCCTGTGGTGATCAACCTCTGGGCTAGCTGGTGTACCCCTTGCGTGCGCGAGATGCCCGCGCTGCTGGAGGCGCAAAAGCGCTACCCGCAGGCGCAGTTTCTGTGGGTGAACCAGCAAGAGGCGCCCGAGGTGGTGCTCAAGGCCGCACGCGGTTTTGGCCTGCCTGATGGCCAGGTGCTGCTGGACCCGCGCAACAGCATGGGTGAAGTGGCGGGCAGCCGTGCATTGCCCACCACCTTGTTCTATGACGCGAACGGCCAACTGCAGGGCCAGCGCGTGGGCGAGCTCTCCAACGCCAGCCTGAACGACTTCATGCAGCAGATCGTGCCGGCCAGCGCTAGCGCATTGCGATGACAGCGCGGGCGCGCACGGCGGCCGCGCGCTCGGGTATCGCCGCCTAAATCGTCCTGGGGCGCTATCCTTGGCGGCTGCCCACCCCCATCCCCCACCATGACCGCCAACCGCCCGCCCGTCAGACGCCTGGACACCTATAGCCTGCGGTTGTTCATCGCCGTGGCGCGCTCGGGCTCGATCGCACGGGCTGCGGAGACCGAGCACATTGCGTCATCGGCGCTCAGCCGGCGCCTGTCCGACCTGGAGCATGCCTTTGGCACGGCCTTGCTGGTGCGCTCACCGCGCGGCGTGGTGCTGACCGATGCGGGGCGCCGGGTGTTCGAGCGGGGCATGCAGATTGATGAGGAGCTGCAAAGCCTGGTGCGCGAGGTGCAGGAGCAGGGCGACGAAGTGCGCGGCACCGTGCGGCTCTACGCCAATATGTCGGCGGTGGTGGGCTTTCTGCCCGAGAAGCTGTCGCAGTTCCGCGCGCGCTATCCGCATGTGCGCATCTCCTTGCATGAGGCCGATACCCGCGAGGTGCTGCGCGCCTGCCTGGATGACCGCGCCGATGTAGGCGTTGGTGTGGCCGTGCCGCCGGCCTCGGGGCTGGATGCCTGGTACTTTGCCAGCGATCCGCTGCAGGTGGTGATTCCGCCGGGCCATGCGCTGGCTGCGCACGGCGCCGTTGATTTTGCGCAGGTGCTGGCCCACCCCTTGATCGGTGTGCACCAGGGTGGCGCGCTGGACCGCATGCTGCACGAGCGGGCCGAGGCGCTGCAGCAGCGCTTCAACCCCGAGGTCTCGCTCAGCAGCTTTGATGCCGTCTGCCGCATGGTCGAAGCCGGCCTGGGCATTGCCGTTGTCCCGCAAAGCGCCGTGGCGGCCTATGGCGGCTCGGCCGGCTTTGTGCTGCGGCCGCTGGCCGAGCCCTGGGCGCAGCGCGAGCTGCACCTGTATGCCTTGCGGCGCCAGCCCCAGCTGCGCACCACCCAGGCCCTGCTGCAGGTGCTGCAAGGCGGTGGGGAGCAGCTCCCCGGGTAATCCCGGTTATCGATTTTTGCGCTATCCCCTGTGCTGTCTTAGCGCTTCTGGCTGCGCGGCGTCATCGCGATGATGGGGCATGCAAAGCAACGGCCCCACGGCACTCCATTTTTCTCCGCGCATCCTGTACCTCAGCCAGAACCCCGCCTGCGTGCAGCAGGCGCTGGCAGGCGAGCAGCTGTCCCTGGCGGCGGCGCAGCCGCTGCGCGACGATGTCTCCACCGACGAGATCACGCCGATCGCGATCCTGACGCACTTTGACGATGCGCTGGGCCACTACCCCTACAGCGGCTTCCAGGCCGGCGGTGTGTTCCCGATTGCAGCCGGTGCGATGCGGGGCAGCGGCATCGAGGTGGTGGTCGCTGGCAAGCGCTACGGCAAGGGCTCGTCGCGCGAGCACAGCCCCATGGCCGAAAAGCTGGCCGGCGTGCGGCTGGTGATTGCCGAGAGCTTTGAGCGCATCTACCGCCAGAACGCCGACAACATCGGCCTGATCACCTCGACCGATATGAGCCTGGTCCCGCGCATTGCTGCGGGTGAGGCGATTGCCTGGCAAGAGCTGCTGGCCGGGCGCGATGCGCTGGCCGCCGCCATCCTTATGCAAGGCGGTCTGCTGGCCTTTGGCCGCGCGCATCTGGCGAATGTGGCAGACGTGGCGAGCGCAGAGCAATCCACACCCGCACCGACCACCCAGCCGCGCACCCTGTTCGAGAAAATCGTCGCCCGGCATGCACTGGCCACGGCCGTTACCCCGGCCCAGCCGGTCGCCGGCGATGGCGCCTTTGTGCGGGCCGACTGGCGTTTTATCCACGAGTACTACACGGGCATGGCCGCGCACATGCTGCATGCCAGCCTGGGCCGCCCGCTGGCGCTCAACGACCCGGCATCGATCCTGGTGTTTGAGGACCACACCTCCTATGTGCAGGAGAGCCCCGCCCATGTGCGCGGCGGCCTGGTGCCCAATGTGCAGCGCATGGTGCAGGCCCAGCGCAGCTTTGCCGCCGACTATGGCCTGCACAGCTACCGCACCCTGACGGAAGACGAGGCCTTGCGCGATGACGGCAGCAATGTGGCGGGCATCTCGCACGCGATGATGACCGAGCGCCATGCGCTGCCCGGCCAGCTGGTGGTGGGCACCGATTCGCACACCACCCACAGCGGCGCGCTGGGCTGCGTGGCCTTTGGCGTGGGCACCACCGACATGGCCAATGCCTTTGTCACCGGTGCCGTGCGCCTGACCCTGCCGCAAAGCCTGCGCATTGTGCTCGATGGTGCGCTGGCGCCTGGTGTGGCCGCCAAGGATGTGGTGCTGCACCTGCTGGCCCAGCCCTTGATCCGCGCCGGTGGTGGCGTCGGCAAGGTGTTTGAGTTCTGCGGCACGGCCGTTGCCCAGATGGGCACCGATGAGCGCGCCACCTTGACCAATATGACGGCCGAACTGGGTGGCTTCACCGGCATCGTCGCGCCCGATGCCGAAACCGTTCGCTTTCTGCGCGAGCGGCGCGGCATCGAGCTGGTGCTGGAGGACTGGATGCACAGCGACCCGGGCGCCGACTATGCGCAGACCATCCACATCGACTGCGCGGCCGTACCGGCCATGGTGGCCAGCCCGGGCGATCCGGGCAATGGCCGGCCGCTGGCATCGATCACTGCGCCGCTGCGCATCGACATTGCCTACGGCGGCTCTTGCACCGCCGGCAAGCGCGAGGATTTTGTGCACTACCACCAGGTGCTGCACTGGGCGGCCGAGCGCGGCCTGAAGGTAGCGCCCGGCGTGCAGCTGTTCCTGCAGTTTGGCACCACCGCCGTGCGCGACCACTGTGCGGATGCTGGCTACCTCGATGCCTTTGAGCGCGTGGGCGCACGCATGCTGCAGCCCTCCTGCGGGGCCTGCGGCAACTGCGGCCCGGGTGGCTCGGAGCGCGCTGACCAGGTGACGGTCAGCGCCATCAACCGCAATTTTCCGGGCCGTGGCGGGCCGGGCAGCGTTTGGCTGGCCAGCCCCGCCACCGTGGCGGCCAGCGCCATCGCCGGTGAACTCATATCGTTTGAGGAGCTGAGACGCCGCTTTTCCCACTGAAAAAAAAGAGACCAGGAGACAATGATGAAAAAAGCAAACCAAGCCAGCAAGCGCCGCTTGTTGACGATGCTGCCTGTGCTGGCGGCCACCCTGTGGCTAGCGCCCTGGCAGGCCCATGCGCAGCTGGCCAGTACAGACAAGCCCATTCGCATGGTCGTGCCCCTAGCCGCAGGATCGACGGTCGATGCCGTAGCCCGTGCGCTGGCGCCCGGTTTTGGCCGCAGTACCGGGCACCCCGTGGTGGTCGAAAACATTGCAGGGGCCGGCGGCATCCCCGGCACCGCCCAGGTGGTGCGGGCGCACAAGGATGGGCTGACCCTGGGCATGATCTCGTCCAACCATGTGATCAACCCCGGCATCTACCAGACCATTCCCTACGACAGCCTGCGCGACATCACGCCGATTGCGGTGCTGGCCACGGTGCCGCTGGTGCTGGTGGCCAATGCCAAGCTGCCGGTGACGGATCTGGCCCAGCTGCGTGCCTATGCCAAGGCGCACCCCGGCACGCTCAACTACGGCTCGGCCGGCAATGGCAGTACCTTGCATTTGGCCAGCGAGCTGTTGATTGCCGAGACGGGTATCGACATCAAGCATGTGCCCTACCGGGGCACCGGGCCGCTGATCACCGACCTGATGGGCGGGCAGGTGCAGCTGGCCTTTGTGTCGGTGTCGCAGGCGCTGCCGCAGATCAAGGCCGGCACCCTGCGTGCCCTTGGGCTGTCCACCACGCAGCGCTCGGCCGCGCTGCCCGATGTGCCCACCGTGGCCGAAGCGGGCGTGCCCGGCTACCGCTTTGATGCCTGGATTGCGCTGGTGAGCCCGGCCGGCCTGCCCAAGCCCATCGTCGACCAATACGCCGCCGCTATGAAGACCGCACTGGCCTCGCCCGAGGCGCAGACCGCCATCGCCGGCCAGGGCCTGATGGTGCTGGACAAGGGGCCGGCGCAAGCGCCTGCATTTTTCCAGGAGGAGCTGGCCAAGCACCAGAAGCTGGTCAAGCTCTCGGGCGCAAGGATCGACTGATGGCGATGGCAACGGCCCCAGCAGCCGACGCGCCGCCGTCGCTGCCCACCCGAAGTTCCGACCTCTGCGACCAGCTGGGCAGCGCCGCCCAGCTCTGCGAGGCGGCCTGGCAATCCTATGGTGGGCGCGCATCCGCCAGCGGCCGTATCCAGACCTTGCGCTGCCACGAAGATGCCGGCCTGCTGCGCCAGACCTTGGAAACTGCCGGCGGCGGGCGCTTGCTGGTGGTCGATGCCGGGGCCTCGCTGCGGGTCGCCGTGCTGGGCGACCGCATGGCGCGCATCGCGCTGGACAACGGCTGGGCGGGCCTGCTGGTCTATGGCGCGGTGCGCGATACGGAGGCGTTGGCCAGCATGGAGCTGGCGGTGTTTGCACTGGGTCGCACGCCGCTGCGGGGGACTGGCAACGGCGGCGGCGCGCTGGGGCTGGCGCTACAGCTGGGCGGTGCCCAACTGCAGCCGGGGGACTACCTGGTGATGGACCCCGACGGCGTCGTGGTTGCCCCTCAGGCCTGAGCCTGCTCGGCCTCCAGCCGGGCCTGCAGCTCGCGCTTCATCACCTTGCCATTGGCGTTCACCGGCAGCTCGTCGATGGCGATGATGCGTGCCGGCCGCTTGTAGGGCGCCAGGTGCTCGCGCAAATGGGCCTGCAAGGCATCCAGGTCCGGTGGATGGCGGGCATCCTGCACCACAAAGGCGATCACGGCCTCGTTGCCATCGGCCTCCTTCTGGCCCACGACGGCGGCGCGCTGGATGCCGGGGAAGCTGCCCAGTGCATGCTCCACCTCGCTGGGGTAGACGTTGAAGCCCGAGCGGATGATCATCTCCTTGAGGCGGCCCACGACGAAGAGCGCGCCATCGGCATGCAGCTCGCCCAGGTCGCCAGTGGCATACCAGCCGCCGTCGCGCAAGGCGGCGGCCGTGGCCTCGGGGTCGCGGAAGTAGCCGGGCATTAGGCCTGTACCACGCACCCAGATCTCGCCCCGCTCGCCGGTCGGCAGTGGCCGGCCGCTGTGCGGATCGACAATCTGCAATTCCGCGCCATCGATGCAGTAGCCCGCGCTGGTGTCGCTGCGGGCTTCGTCGATGCGCGTCAGGTGCAGCGAGCCGGCGTATTCGCTCATCGCATAGCCGTGGTGCAGGGTCTGGCCAAACAACGCCTCGACCTTGGTTTTCAGCGCCAGATCCAGCGGGCCGGCGCCGGTGTAGAGGTAGCGCAGATGCGGTGCAGCGGGCTGGGTGATGCCATGCTGCTCGCAGTACTGCAGCAGGCGCGCAAACAGGGTGGGCGGGCCTTGCAGCTGGGTGATGCCATGGTGGGCCAGCGCGTCCAGCAGATCAGCGGGTTCGAACTGGCTGCGCATCTCCAGCGCCGCCCCGGCCGACAGCGAGGCCAGCAGCACGGTGCCCAGGCCAAAGATATGGGTCATCGGCACAAAGGCGTAGACCTTGTCATCCGGCCCCAGCCGGCGCGACTGGGCCGAGACGCGGGCAAAGTGCGCCACACCGCGCTGGCTCATCAGCACGCCCTTAGGCGTGCCGGTGGTGCCGGAGGTGAAGATGATGGCGGCCACCGGATTGCCATCCGGCTCGGGCTCGGCCCGCGCATCGGCACGCACCGCCGTGTGGGCTAGGCCCGGCACGCAGGAAGGGCTGGTGCCATAGCGCTCGGCGTGCGCTGCGGCGGCCTTGGAGACGCGGTCGGTGAAGTAGACCACCCGCGCATCGGCCTTGTCGGAAAAGCCGCGCACCTCGCCGGGTGCCATGCGGGCATTGACGCCGCAGGCCCAGGCGCCCACGCGGCTGCAGGCCAGTAGCAGGGCAGCATGCTCGGGGCAGTTCTCGGCGACCACCAGCACGCGGTCGCCGCTGCGCACCTGCAGCGCGCGCAGCTCTGCCTCCAGCGCATCGACCAGGCGGCCCAGGTCGGCATAGCTCAGGGTGCGATCGGGCAGGTAGATGAAGGGCCGGTCCGGGGCCTCCTGCAGCCAGCGGTCCAGAAACTGGTGAATGCGGAATTCCATCTTCGGTCCTATCAATCCACCACAATGCCCTGGGTCACGGTGGACCACATCTGGCGTTCCTTGGCGGCGCGTTCGCTCAGGGTCTGGGGGCTGCCCGTCCATTCGTCGTAGCCCAGCTCCTTGTACTTGGCCTTCAGCTCGGGCTGGGCCAGCGCGGCGTTGATGGCCTTGTTCAGGCGCATCTGCAGCTCGGGCGCCATGCCCTTGGGGCCGTAGACGGCATACCAGCCGCCCACATCAAAGCCCTTGAGGCCTTCGATGCCGCTTTCGGCAAAGGTTGGCACATCGGGCAGCGCCGGGTTGCGCTGGGGCGAGGTCACGGCAATCGGGGTCACCTTCTTGCCGTGGATGTAGGTGCCGGCCGTGCTGATGATGTCCATCATCATGTTGATCTGGCCGCCCATCACATCGGTCATCGCGGGCGCGTTGCCCCGGTAGGGCACATGGTTCAGCTCGATGCCGCTGCGCTTGGCAAACAGCAGGGTGCCCAGGTGGTTGGAGCCGCCCACGCCGGCCGAGGCATAGCTGAGCTTGCCGGGGTTGGCCTTGGCATAGTCCACCAGCGCCTGCGTGGTCTTGAAGGGCTCGTTGTTGTTGGCCACGAGCACGTTGTAGTAGCTCAGCACCGGCGCGATGGGGGTCAGGTCCTTGACCGGGTCGAACTGCATCTTGCGCATCACATTGGGGCTGATGGTGATGGTGGGGCTGGCGGCAAACCACAGGGTCAGGCCATCGGGGTTGGCGCGCGAGGTCTCGTTGCCGGCCAGGGTGGCGTTGGCGCCCGTCTTGTTGTCGACCACGACGGTGCTGCCCAGCTCCTTGGACAGCGCGATGGACAGCAGGCGTGCGCCCTGGTCCACAGGGCCGCCGGCCGAGTAACCAACGATGAGGCGCACCGGTGCGCCCGACCCCAGGCCACCTTGGGCTTGGGCAAGGGAACAGAGGCTGAGGGCGGCGGCGGCCGTGGCAGCCAGCAGGCCGCGGCGGTGGATGAGGGTCATGTCTTGTCTCCTGGTTTTTGTAAGCGGTGGGGGCGGGCGGGCGCTCAGTAGCGCTCGAACACGGCGGCAATGCCCTGGCCGCCGCCGATGCACATGGTCTCCAGGCCATAGCGGCCCTTGCGGCGTTCCAGCTCATGCAGCAAGGTGGCCAGAATGCGCACGCCGGTGGCGCCAATCGGGTGGCCCAGCGAAATGCCCGAGCCGTTCACATTCAGGCGCTCGGCATCGTTCCATTCCAGGCCCTGCAGCACGGCCAGCACCTGGCAGGCAAAGGCCTCGTTGATCTCGACCAGGTCCATGTCGTTCATCGTCAGGCCCAGCTTGCCCAGCAGCTTCTTGACGGCAGGCACCGGGCCAATGCCCATGCGCGAGGGCTCGCAGCCGGCAGCGGCCCAGCCGACCAGGCTGGCCATCGGCGTCAGGCCCAGCTCCTGGAGCTTGTCTTCGGCGACGATCAGGCAGGCGGCCGAGGCATCGTTTTGCTGGCTGGCATTGCCGGCGCTGACGGTGCCGCCCTTCATCAAGGCGCGCAGCTTGCCCAGCGAATCCATCGTGGCATCGGCGCGGAAGCCTTCGTCACGGCTGAACAGGGTTGCCTCGCCTTTTTTCTGCGGCACGCTGACGGGTACCACCTCGGCATCAAAGCGGCCGGCCTGCCAGGCGGCGGCAGCGCGCTGGTGGCTGCGCAGCGCAAAGGCGTCGGCCTCTTCGCGGCTGATGCCGTAGTCGCGTGCCAGGTTCTCGGCGGTCTCGATCATGCCGGAGATGACGCCAAAGCGTTCCACCGGTTGCGAGCGCTCGCGGCCCCGGTCCAGGCGGTCATACATGGTGACGCTGCCGGCGCGCTTGCCCCAGCGCATATCGGTGGTGTAGTACTCGATATTGCTCATGCTCTCCACACCACCGGCGATCACCACATCGGCGGCACCGCTTTGCACCATCATGCAGGCGGTGACCACGGCTTGCAGGCCACCACCGCAGCGGCGGTCGAGTTGCATGCCGGGCACTTCCACCGGCAGGCCGGCCTGCAGCGCGGCCCAGCGGCCCACGCAAGGCGTTTCGCTGCTGGCATAAGACTGGGCAAACACCACATCGTCGATGCGGCTGGGGTCGATGCCACTGCGCTCGACCACGGCACGCACGGTGGTCGCTGCCAGGTCCTCGACCGAGACGGGGCGCAGGCTGCCCCCGTAGGTGCCCACCGGGGTTCGCAAAGGGGTGACGATGGCGGCTTTACGCATGGCTTTCTCTCCAGAAAAAAGGGGTCAATTCAGCTGCTGGCGCGCTTGGGCCGCCAGCAGGTCTCGGTGTTCAGGTGCGGCAATGGCCAGCATGGCGCGCAGGCGCTGGCCCAGGCTCAGGCCGCGCAGGTCGGCAATGCCGTGTTCGGTGACGATCAGGCCGGCATCGGCGCGCGGTGTGGAGACCGGGCCGGACAGCTGCGCGACGATGCGCGACTGGCCTCTGGCGGTGGCGGGCAGCGCGACAATCGGCAGGCCGCCATCGCAGGCGGCAGCGGCACGCAGGAAATCCATCGCGCCACCGACCGCGCCCAGGTATTGGCCTGCCACCACCTCGGCATTGATCTGGCCCGTCAGGTCCACCTCGATCGCCGAGTTGATCGCGGTGAGCCGGTGGGTCCGGCCCAGCACCTGGGCGTTGTGGGTGTAGTCGGTGCCGGCAATGCGCAACGCAGAGTTGTTATGCGCCCAGCGCCGGGTGCGGGCACTGCCCATCAGCAGGCCGGTGACGCTGGTGCCCGCATCGATGCCCTTGCGCGCATTGGTGATGACGCCGGCGTCGACCAGGTCGGCCACGCGGTCGCCGAGGGTGCCGCTGTGCACGCCCAGATCGCGGTGGCCTTGCAGCGCCTGTAGCACGGCATCGGGCAGGTTGCCAATGCCCAGCTGCAAGGTGGCGCCGTCTTCCACGCGGCTGGCGATCAGCTGCGCAATCGCCTCTTCAGCGGGGCCAATCTTGCCGGCGGGCACATCAACAACAGCCTGGTCGCTCTGCACCCAGGCATCCACATCGGCCAGGCGCAGGCTGGCGCCCGCCACCCAGGGCACATCGGCGTTGACCTCGGCAATTACGCAGCGCGCATGGCGCATGGCAGTGACCAGGTAGTCATGGGCCAGGCCCAGGCTGCAGTCGCCATCGGCATTGGGCGGCGAGACCTGGACAAACACCACATCGACGGGGATGCGGCGGCTGGCGATCAGCTGCGGAATCTGTGAGTAATGGCAGGGAATCGGATCGAGCACACCGGCCATGCCGAGTGTGCGGTGCGAGCCACCGGCGGCATAGCCGCGCAGGTCGATGGCATCGGCATGCGCGGGCTGCAGGGTGTTGGCGCCGCCAATGCCCAGAAACACGCTGGTGCGTGCAAAGCGCTGGCGCTGGGCCACATAGGCCTGGATCAGCGACAGCGGCTCGGCAGCCGACTGGCCCCAGACAATGCTGTCGCCAGCGCGGATGAACTGCGCCAGGTCCAGGTCTGCCAGCGCTATCTGCCGGCCTTGGGCCATGCTCATGGCTGGGCGGCAGCCAGGCTGGCATTGCCATGGCTGAGCACGACAATGCCGCGCTCGACCACCAGCGCGCGGAACTGCAGCGCATCGCCCTCTTGCCAGACCTCGGTGCGCAAGGTCTCGCCCGGAAACACCGGCGACGAGAAGCGCGCATGCATGCTGCGCAGCAGGCTGGCATCGCCATTGCAGGCCGTCATCACCAGCGCATGGCAGACCATGCCGTAGGTGGCCAGGCCGTGCAGGATGGGCTTGTCAAAGCCTGCCGCCTGCGCCACTTGGGGGTCGGCATGCAGGGGGTTGTAATCGCCCATCAGGCGGTAGAGCAGGGCGGCCTCGGGGCGGATGGTGTGGGTATAGGTCCAGCGCGGTGCCGTATCGGGCGTGGGCGCCAGCGCCGGCAGCGAGGCATCGCTGGGCTGGCCGCCCAGCGCTTCGCTGTAGCCGCCATCACCCCGGCAGAACGTCACCTGCTCCAAGGTGGCATAGCGCGTACCGTCTTCGCCTTCCAGGCTGCGTTCGCTGACCACAATCGCGCCCTTGCCCGCGCCCTTGTCGATCACCCGCGTGACCCGCGTCTTGCCCACCACCTTGGCCCGCACCGGCAGCGGCTGGTGGATGGTGGTGCGCTGCTCGCCATGCACCAGCTTGACCCAGTCAATCCCCGTATCCGCCTCCTTGGCCCAAAAGCCCGGATAGCCCAGCACCGAGCTCATCGTCGGCAGCGCCTGCAGCGGCTGCGCCATGCCCTCGTAGACCAGCGGCAGATTGCGCGTATCGAGCGGATCATTGCCCACCCCCAGACTGAGCGCATACAGCATCGTGTCGCGCTGCGAGTAATCCTGGTGCACCGGCGCAAACGGCCGGGCCTTGAGTTGCTGGTAGTTGATGGTCATGGTCGTTGTCTCTGGGGTTGTTGTGATGCGAAGGCGGAAGGGAAACGGAACTTCGGTATCGGCTCTGGATGCGCACAGGAGGCAGCTCTTGAGGTTCTGCAACGCCACCGGGGGGCATCTGTGAAACTGGCAGAGCACACCTATAGGGCCGCGTTGTTAGATAACCGCCCGACCTACCGTACGCCATGCCAAAAACTGGCAGAGCCGATCAACCAGGCACCGACGAAGGGCCTAGCCGGCCGCGCCGCCCTGCCCGGAGGGTGCCGTCCCCCTTCCCACGCGAAGCGTGAGAGAAGGGGGAAGCCGCGCAGCGGCTCAGGGGGATGCCTCTTAAACCGGATCCCAGCTGAAAACCTCGCCCGACCGCTCCATCGGTACAAACGAAGACTTCAGCGCCGGCATCGCATGCGAGGCGATGTCCTCGGGCGTCCAGCCTTCGCCCTGGTGCACCGAGCGCAGCGGGCGGGGTTGGCTCATCAGGAAGATCTCGTTATTGCGCACCGCAAACACCTGGGCGTTGACATCCTTGGCCTGCTCGCTCAGCAGGTAGACGGCCAGCGGCGCGATCTTGTTGGGGGTCATCTGCTTGAGCTTGTCCACACGGGCCTGCTGCTCGGGCGTGTCGGTGGGGATGGAGCCGATCATGCGGCTCCAGGCAAAGGGCGAGATGCAGTTGCTGCGCACATGGAACTTGGCCATGTCCAGCGCAATGCTCTTGGACAGCGCAACGATGCCCAGCTTGGCGGCCGAGTAGTTGGCCTGGCCAAAGTTGCCGATCAGGCCGGAGGTGCTGGTCATGTGCACCATGGCGCCGCTTTCCTGCTCCTTGAAGTGGTTGGCCGCAGCGCGTGCCACGTAGTAGCTGCCGTAGAGGTGGACCTTGATGACGGCGTCCCACTCATCGACGCTCATCTTGTGGAAGAAGCGGTCACGCAGGATGCCGGCGTTGTTGACGATGCCGTCGAGCTTGCCAAAGCTGTCGAGCGCGCATTGCACGATCTTGGCGGCGGCATTGGCGTCCGAGACGCTGTCGGTGTTGGCGACGGCTTCACCGCCGGCGGCCTTGATCTCGTTGACGACCTTTTGCGCGGGGCCGTCGTCATGGCCTTCACCGGTGGTGGAGGTGCCGATGTCGTTGACGACGACCTTGGCGCCTTCCTTGGCCATGGCCAGGGCCATATCACGGCCGATGCCACCGCCAGAACCGGTGACGATAACGACTTTGCCTTCGAGCATGGTGGACATGTCTGCTTTTCCTTGGAGCTGTGTGTAGATGAATACCACCAGCATGCCGTCCATGAAGCGCATTGCCAATTCGCAAATGCGTAGGCAGGGCTTTGGCAAACTGAAACCGCAGGTTCAAAAACCAGGGCTAACCCTTTGTCTTCACCGCTGCCAAAGGAGAGGTTCCAATCTCTGCGATTGCGCTGGCGAGCGCAGCCTGCGACAGTGCCACCATGTCGCACACCCCTGAACCTTCTGCCGCCTCGCTCTCTGCCGAGCAGGTCGCCCATTTGCAAAGCTGGATCAACAAGACCGAGTCCATGCAGGACCTGGTGGCCCGCACGGCCGTGACCGGTCTCTCAGCCACCCTGGACCGCGATGACCTCCCGGCCCAGGACGGCGACAGCCTGCCGCCGCTGTGGCACTGGATGAACTTTCTGCCGATGGCGCGGCAAAGCCTGCTGGGGCCTGATGGCCACCCGGCGCGTGGCGGTTTTCTGCCCCCGGTGCCGCTGCCCCGCCGCATGTGGGCGGGTGGCCGCCTGCAGTGGCAGGCGGATAACCCGCTGCGCATTGGCGAGAGCGTAGAGCGCGTCTCGCGCATCGCCTCGGTGGACCACAAGGTCGGCCGCTCGGGCGAGCTGCTGTTTGTGCTGGTGCAGCACAGCTATAGCAATGCCCGAGGCCTGGCGCTGACCGAAGAGCATGACATCGTCTACCGCGCCGCCGCCCAGCCCAGCGACCCGGTGCCCCAGCCCACGGCCGCCGAGACCCAGGCCGCCTGGAAGCGCGAGATCAATGCCGACCCGGTGATGCTGTTCCGCTACTCGGCGCTCACCTTCAACGGCCACCGCATCCACTACGACCGCAGCTATGTCACGCAGGAAGAGGGCTACCCCGGCCTGATCGTGCATGGCCCGCTGATTGCGACCTTGCTGGTCGATCTGCTGCGCCGCAATGCGCCGGATGCGGTGCTGACCGACTTCTCGTTCAAGGCCATCCGCCCCACCTTTGATCTGCACCCGTTCACCGTGCTGGGCCAGCCCCAGGACGATGGCAAGACCATCAAGCTCTGGGCGCATGACCACGAGGGCTGGCTCACGATGCAGGCCACCGCCAAGATCCGCTGAGCACCGCAGACCACCACGCTTTCCCCAACACCGGCGGGTGGCGCATGCGCTGTCAGCGCCGCCAGCCCCAACGCCAGACCCAGAACCATGATCGAACACACCGGCTCCAACAACTTCCCCGAAATCCGCGATGCCATCCGCGCGCTCTGCGCCGAGTTCCCCGACGAGTATTTCCGCAAGGTCGATGAGGCCCGTGCCTACCCCGAGACCTTTGTCGACGCGCTGACCAAGGCCGGCTGGCTGGCAGCGCTGATTCCGCAGGAATACGGCGGCTCCGGCCTGGGCCTGACCGAGGCCTCGGTCATCATGGAAGAGATCAACCGCTGCGGCGGCAACTCCGGCGCCTGCCACGGCCAGATGTACAACATGGGCACCTTGCTGCGCCATGGCTCGGCCGCGCAGAAGGAAAAGTACCTGCCCAAGATCGCCAGCGGCGAATGGCGCCTGCAATCGATGGGCGTGACCGAGCCCACCACCGGCACCGACACCACCAAGATCAAGACCACGGCCGTCAAGAAGGGCGACAAGTACGTCATCAACGGCCAGAAGGTCTGGATCAGCCGCATCCAGCACAGCGATTTCATGATCCTGCTGGCGCGCACCACGCCGCTGGCCGAGGTGAAGAAAAAGAGCGAAGGCATGTCGATCTTCATGGTCGACCTGCGCGAGGCCGAGAAAAAAGGCCTGACCGTGCGCCCCATCCTGAACATGGTCAACCACGAGACCAATGAGCTGTTCTTCGAGAACCTGGAGATCCCCGAGGAGAACCTGATCGGCGAGGAAGGCAAGGGCTTCAAGTACATCCTCGACGGCCTCAACGCCGAGCGCACCCTGATCGCTGCCGAATGCATTGGTGATGGCTACTGGTTCCTCGACCGCGTGACCAACTATGTGCGCGACCGTGAAGTGTTTGGCCGCCCGATTGGCCAGAACCAGGGCGTGCAGTTCCCGATTGCCGATGCCTTCATCGAAGTGGAAGCGGCCAACCTGATGCGCTGGAAAGCCTGCGAGCTGTTTGACAAGCACGAGCCCATGGGTGCCCAGGCCAATATGGCCAAGTACCTGGCCGCGAAGGCGAGCTGGGAGGCGGCCAATGCCTGCCTGCAGTTCCACGGCGGCTTTGGCTTTGCCTGCGAATACGACGTGGAGCGCAAGTTCCGTGAGACGCGCCTGTACCAGGTGGCACCGATCTCGACCAACCTGATCTATTCCTACGTGGCCGAGCACATCCTGGGCCTGCCGCGCTCGTTCTGATGGCGCAGCGCAGCGATAAAAACAGAGAACCGGAGTCTTCATGACCAGACCATTGGACGGCATCACCGTCGTATCGCTGGAGCACGCCGTGGCGGCGCCTTTTTGCGCACGCCAGCTGGCCGATCTGGGCGCGCGCGTCATCAAAGTGGAGCGGCCGGGCAGCGGCGATTTTGCGCGCGGCTATGACAGCCGGGTGCGCGGCCAGTCCTCGCACTTCACCTGGCTCAACCGCAACAAGGAAAGCCTGGCGCTGGACCTGAAGGACCCCGCATCGCTGGAGGCGCTCAAGCAGCTGCTGGGCACCGCCGATGTGCTGCTGCAGAACCTGGCACCCGGCGCTGCAGCGCGCATGGGGCTGTCCTACGAGGCCTTGCATGCCGCCTTTCCGCGCCTGATCGTCTGCGACATCAGCGGCTATGGCGACAACGGCCCCTACCGCGACAAGAAGGCCTATGACCTGCTGATCCAGAGTGAGGCGGGCTTTCTGTCGGTGACTGGCACGCCCGAGACGCCGAGCAAATCGGGCATCTCGGTGGCCGATATTGCGGCGGGCATGTATGCCTACACCAATATCCTCTCGGCCCTGCTGCTGCGCGGCAAGACGGGTGAGGGCAGCCATATCGATGTGTCCATGCTCGAAGCGCTGGGCGAGTGGATGGGCTACCCGATGTACTACGCGTTTGAAGGCGCTGCGCCGCCACCGCGCACCGGCGCATCGCATGCCAGCATCTACCCCTATGGCCCCTTTGTGGCCGGCGATGGCGGCACGGTGATGCTGGGCCTGCAAAACGAGCGCGAGTGGAAGGTCTTCTGCGACCAGGTGCTGCTGGCACCGGCGCTGGCCACCGATGCACGCTTTGACAGCAATGCCAAGCGCAATGCCAACCGCGCCGAATTGCAGGCCGAGATCCTGCGCATCTTTGGCTCGCTCAATGCCAGCGATGTGGTGCAGCGCCTGGACGAGGCCGGCATTGCCAACGCCCATGTCAACGACATGGCGGGCCTCTGGGCACACCCGCAGCTGCTGGCACGCCAGCGCTTTGCGCAGGTGGACACGCCGGTGGGCGCAGTGCCCGCGCTGCTGCCGCCCGGCCGCAACAACCAGTACGACTACCGCATGGATGCGGTGCCTGCGGTGGGCGAGCACACGGCCGCCATCCTCGACGCGCTGCAGCTGCCGGCCGATGCGCTGGCAGCGGTGCGCAAGGCCTCCGGCCTTTGATGCTTTCTGTTGGAGAAAAAAGAACATGACCACCGCAACCCCATCCTCCACGCCAGCGGCCCAACTGGCCCGCTTTGCAGCCGAGCTGCAGTACAGCGATATTCCCGAATCCGTGCTGCAGAAAACCGAAGACCTCTGGGTCGACTGGTTTGGCTCGGTGGTGGCCGGCCACAATGCCCGCCCCGTGGCCAGCATCACCCGCTTTGCGCTGGGCCAGGGCCCGGCCCAAGGCCCGGCCGAGGTGATTGGCCCCGAGGGCCGCAGCAGCAGCCCCTACCTGGCGGCCATGGCCAATGCCGCCGCCTCGCATGTCGCCGAGCAGGACGATGTGCACAACGGCTCGGTGTTCCACCCGGCAGCCGTCGTCTTTCCCCCGGCTGTGGCGGTGGCGCAGGCGCTGGGCAAGTCCGGCAAGGAACTGCTGACCGCCTGCATCGCCGGCTATGAAGTGGGCATCCGTGTGGGCGAATTTCTGGGCCGCTCGCACTACAAGATCTTCCACACCACCGGCACGGCCGGCACCTTGGCTGCAGCGGCCGCCGTGGGCCATCTGCTGGGCCTCAATGCGCAGCAAATGCTGCATGCCTTTGGCTCGGCCGGCACGCAGTCTGCAGGCCTGTGGGAGTTCTTGCGCACCGCTGCCGACAGCAAGCAGCTGCACACCGCGCATGCCGCCGGTGCCGGCCTGATGGCCGCCTACCTGGCCAAGGATGGTTTCACTGGCGCGGCCGATATCTTCTGCGGCGCGCAGGGCATGGCCGCTGGCATGTCCAGCGACAGCGATCCGGCCCGCCTGGTCGATGGCCTGGGCACGCGCTGGGCCACGCCAGAGACCTCGTTCAAATGGCATGCCTCCTGCCGCCACACCCACCCGGCAGCCGATGCGCTGCTGCAGGTGGTTCGCGCGCACCAGCTCAAGGTATCGGACATTGCCGAAGTGGTGACCCATGTGCACCAGGCCGCGATCGATGTGCTGGGCCCCGTGGTGGACCCGAGCACCGTGCACCAGAGCAAGTTTTCGATGGGCACGGTGCTGGCGCTGGCCGCGCGCTTTGGCTTTGCCGGCCTCAATGAGTTCGACAACGAGTTCCGCGCCGAGGACACGATGGCGTTGCGCGACAAGGTGCGCATGGTGCTGGACCCCGAGGTGGACAGCGCCTACCCGCAGCGCTGGATTGGCAAGGTGACCGTGACCACCACCGATGGCCGCGTGCTGGAAGGCCGGGTGGATGAGCCCAAGGGCGACCCAGGCAACACACTGAGCCGCGAGGAGCTGACCGACAAGGCACTGCGCCTGGGCGAATTCAGCCGCGCCGTGCCCGCCGCGCAGATGCAGCAATCGGTGCAGAAACTGTGGCAAGTACGGGAATGGACCAGGGTCGAAAAGCTGTTGCTGGCCGTATAAAGAATGCAGCAGCGCCGACGCTGGGTGGCTGCGACGCGGGGGCCCGACCAGGCCCCCATCCCCTACCGGGATGGGCAATGTACCCCTCCCAAGACCAGGAGACAAAAATGCGCTTTCGCTTGTTGACCCCGGCAGCCGCTGCCGCCGTGATGGCCTGTAGCGGCCTGGGCCTGCACCTGCACGCCCAGGCGGAGGACTGGCCCACCAAACCGGTGGTGATGGTGGTGCCCTACTCGGCCGGTGGCCCTACCGATGTGGTGGCGCGCATGCTGGCCATTCCGATGGGCAAATCGCTGGGCCAGACCGTGGTGGTGGAAAACACCGTGGGCGCAGGCGGCACGATTGCACCGGCGCGCGTGGCCCGCGCCAAGAACGATGGCTACACCATCCTGATCCACCACATGGGCATGGCCACGGCGCCGTCGCTCTACAAGAAGCTGCCCTATGACCCGCTGAAGGATTTCGAGTACATCGGCCAGGTGCTGGATGTGCCGATGACCCTGCTGTCGCGCAAGGACTTTCCGGCCAACAACTTCCAGGAACTGATGGCCTATGTGAAGGCCAACCAGGACAAGGTGTCGCTGGCCAATGCCGGCATTGGCGCGGTCTCGCAGCTCTGCGGCATGCTGTTTGCGTACCAGGCGGGCGTCAAGCTCACGACGGTGCCCTACAAGGGCGCCGGCCCGGCGATGAATGATTTGATGGGCGGCCAGGTCGATCTGCTGTGCGACCAGACCACGCAGACCGCACCAGTCATCAAGGACGGCAACAGGGTCAAGGTCTTTGGCGTGACCACGCCCCAGCGCCTGACCGCCATGCCGCAGATCCCGACGCTCGACGAGCAGGGCCTCAAGGGCTTTGACGTCAAGGTCTGGCACGGCATGTATGCGCCCAAGGGCACGCCGGCCGAGGTGATCAACAAGATCAACGCCGCCCTGAATGTGGCCTTGAAGGACCCTGTTGTGGTGCAGCGCATTGCCGACCTGAGCAGCGAGCTGGTGAGCCCGGACCGCGCCACGCCGCAGAGCTTGAAGACCCTGCTGGAATCCGAAGTGAAACGCTGGAACACGGTGATCAAGGCAGCCGGCGTGACCGCCGAATAAGCTTGGCGCTTGACCCGCGCAGGAGCAGGGGCCATGGGCCCCTTTTTTGATAAACGGAAGACTGATGAACATGACTCTCAACACGCATCCGCTGGCCACCGCCACCTCCTGGCTGTTTGTACCGGCCAGCCGCCCCGAGCGCATTGCCAAGGCACTGGCCAGTGGGGCCGATGCAGTGATCGTGGACCTGGAAGATGCGGTGGCGCCGCAGGACAAGGAAGCTGCGCGCAGTGCCTTGCTGGGCGCCTTTGGCCAGCTGCAGGCGGCCGAGCGCGCCCGGGTGCTGGTGCGCATCAATGCCCATGGCACGCCCTGGTTTGACGGCGATCTGCAGGCGCTGGCCCAGCTGGTCGCACAGGGCGGCGCCGGCGTGGTGCTGCCCAAGGCCGAGACGGCCGAGGCGATGGCACTGCTGCTGCCGGCGCTGGGCACGCAAGGGGTGCTGGTGCCCATCATCGAATCGGTGGCGGGCCTGCATGCCATCGATGCGATTGCGCGCGCGCCGCGTGTGCTGCGCCTGGCCTTTGGCCACTTGGATTTTCAGGTCGATGCCGGCATGGCCTGTGCAGAGGACGAGAGCGAGCTGCTGCCGGTGCGCCTGGCCGTGGTGCTGGCGGCGCGCCGTGCCCAGTTGCCGGCGCCCATCGACGGGGTGACCGTGAACACCCAGGATGCTGCCGTGGTGCAGGCCGATGCGGCGCGGGCGCTGCGCGGCGGCTTTGGCGGCAAGCTCAGCATCCACCCGATGCAGGTGGCGCCCATCAATGCGGCCTTTGCGCCGACGGATACGCAGCTGCAGCGCGCCCAGCAGGTGCTGGCGGCGGCAGAGGCGGCGCAAGGCGGCGTCTGCGTGGTCGATGGCCGTATGGTCGATGCCCCCGTGATAGCGCTGGCCCACAAAACCATGCAGCGCCACCAGCAGGCCCAGCGGCGCCTGCAAAGCGACGCGTAAAAGTGGCTTGCTCGGGTAGCCGAGCAGGACACTTTCTGACACAGCTCTGCGCAATCTCGTCTATATACTCGCTCCACTACCGCGCCGCAGCAGCGGCGCACCCCATTAGGAGAGCGACATGTTCAAACTCAAACACGCGATTGCCTGGGCCGCCGTGGCCCTGACCGGGATGGCCCATGCCTACGTGCCGCAGGGCGGCACCTGGATCGTCTCCGATGAAGTCAACGGCCGCCCCGGCCGGGGTTTTGCCATCGATGTGCAAAACGATGTGCTGGTGATGCAGGTCTATGCCTATGAAAGCAGCGGCCAGCCCACGTTCTATATGGCTACCGGCCGCCTGGATGACAACAGCGAACTGACCACCCGATTGGGCCGCTACGAGGGTGGCCGTTTCCTGGGCAGTGGCGACCGCAGCGGTGTCGAGCGCGGCAGCCCGGGCAATGTACGCATCCGCTTTGTGAGCGGCACCCTGGGCTATATCACCTTGCCGGGCGAAGGCGAAAAGGAAATCAAGCGCTACCAGTTTGGCTATGACAACTCGCCCGCCTCGCTGCTGGGCCTGTGGAGCCTGGTCTATGGCGACAGCAACGGCAACATCGAAACCGAGACCATGCAGCTGACCCGCATCACCGGCGGATCGTCCTTTGGCAGCGGCATGACCGTGTCTTATGACGGCCTGTTTGCCTGTGAGCAGATCATCCGTGGCGTCGATGCCGGCAAGACCCAGTGCGTGAAGATGCGCAGCGGCACCTCGAGCGAAACGGTGCGGGGTTTCTGGTTTAACTTCAGCGTCAACCAGGCGGAGGGTGACTGGAGCAACACCCGTGGCTCGGGCAACGGCGCCCTCTATGCCAACCGCCTGATGCAGAACTCGGGCCGCATCACCGGCCTGCTGCGCAAGGTGACGCCCGATGCCGGCAGCGAGCAAAACAGCAATGACGATGCACTGCGCGCCGCACTGGAAGCCCAGGCCAGCGCGCGCCAAAGCCGCTGATCCAGGCTGACTACCCGATGAAAAATGCCCTGGCTTGCCAGGGCATTGTCGTTGGGGCCGGAGCCTTTAGAGCCGTTAACACGGCCCAGCAAACCGAAGGTTTGCGGTTGAGACTAGGCGCCAAGCCGCAGGCAGTACCGTCGTACGACAAGGCTTGGCAACGACGTATCAAGGGTTGTGTTATCGGCTCTTATTCGATGCGGGCGCCGGTCGCTTTGACCACTGCAGCCCAACGCTCCATCTCACGGTCGATATGGGCACCCAGCGCCTCAGGGGTGGAGCCCACCGGCTCATAGCCGCTGGCGGCCAGCTGCGATTGCAGCGAGGGGTTTTGCAGCGCGGTCGCAATCTCGCGGCTGAGCTTGCCGGTGATGTCGGCAGGGGTGCCTGCCGGCGCGATCACCGCGTACCAGCCATTGATGTCAAAGCCTGGAAAGCCCTGCTCCTGCACGGTGGGGATCTCCGGTGCCAGGGCGGAGCGCTTGGCGCTGGTGACGGCCAGCGCATGGAGCTTGCCGCTGCGCACATGCGGGATCGAGGTGGAGATGCTGTCAAAGGTCAGGTCGATATCGCTGGCCAGCATGGCGTTGACGACGCCGGCACTGCCCTTGTAGGGCACATGGGTCATCTTGACGCCAGCGGTGCTGGCAAACAGCGCGCCGGCCAGGTGGCCGGTATTGCCATTGCCGGCCGAGCCATAGGTGAGCTTTTCCGGCGCGGCCTGCGCGGCCTTGACCAGCTCGCCAATGTTCTTGGCCTGCAGCTTGCTGCTGCCCACGACGATCATCGGCAGGTTGGCCACCAGCGAGACCGGCGCAAAGTCCTTGCGGGTGTCGTAGGGCAGCTTGGGGTAGAGGCTGTCGTTGATCGCATGCGCGGCCAGCACCATCAGCACGGTGTAGCCATCGGGCTTGGCGCGCGCCACATACTGCGAGGCCAGGGTGCCACCCGCGCCGGGCTTGTACTCCAGCACCACCGGCTGGCCCAGCTGCTGCTGCAGCTGCAGGGCCAGTGGGCGGCCCAGCAGATCGGCACTGCCCCCGGGGGGGTAGGGGATGACCAGCTGGATCGGTTTGCTGGGCCAGGTGGCTGCATGGGCCATACCGGCCAGCAGGCTGCTGCCGGCAACAGCCATGCCAGCGAGCAGGCCGGCCAGCTGCCTGCGCCGGATGGATGGGGGGTGGCGATGGGTCATGTCATGTCTCCTGGTCTTGTTTTGGGATGGATGCCGGCGGGCGATCAGGCCGCCGAGGCGCTGGTCTGGTGGGTCTGGCTCGCGTACAGCGTGCGCAGCTCGCGCTTGAGCACCTTGCCAATCTCGCTGCGCGGCAGCTGGCTGTGGATGACCAGGTCGGCCACGCGCTGGGTCTTGCCGACGCGGCTGTTGAGCCACTGCTGCAGATCAGCCGCCTGGGGGCTGCTGCCGGGCTGGGGCACCACATAGGCGACGGGGCTCTCGCCCCAGGCGTCCGAGGGCACGCCGATCACCGCGCATTCGCGCACCTCGGGGTGCTGCAGCATGACGGCCTCGATGTCGCTGGGGTAGACGTTGAAGCCGCCGGTGATGATCATGTCCTTCTTGCGGTCGCCCAGCACGATGAAGCCATCGGCATCCATCTGGCCCACATCGCCGCTGCGGATAAAGCGCTCGCCGCTGGGGCTGATCCACTCGGCCTCGCGGGTCTTGTCCGGCTGGCGGTGGTAGCCGGTCATCATGCCGGCCGAGCGGCCGACGATCTCGCCCTGCGCGCCCTTGGGCAGCTCCTTGCCCTCTTCGTCGATAAAGCGCAGATCGGCGTCCGGGCCGGCGCGGCCGACGGTGTGCAGCTTGTCGGGGAACTGGTGGCAGTGCAGCTCGCAGCGCACGCCGCCCTCGGTCATGCCGTAGTACTCGATCAGGCGGCCGGGCCAGCGGCGCAGCACCTCCGACTTGAGCGCGGTTTTGAAGGGCGCACTGGTGCAGAACTTGTTCTGCAGCAGCCTCAGGTCGGTCTGGTCAAACGCCGTGCAGTCGAGCAGGCGCTGGTACTGCACGGGCACCAGCATGGTGTGGGTGGCGCGCTCCTGCTGCGCCAGTTGCAGGTACTGGGCTGCGTCGAACTTGCGCATCATCACCAGGGTACCGCCCAGGGCCAAGGTGGGCAGCACCGCCACCAAGGTGGTGTTGGAATACAGCGGCGTTGCGCACAGCGATACCGCATCGGTGCCGTAGCCATTGGTGACGGCACGGTTCACATGCGACCAGCGCATGCCCCAGCTTTGCACAATGCCCTTGGGCACACCGGTGGTGCCCGAGGAGTAGATCAGGTTGAAAGGCCACTGCGGCGTGGGCTGCACGGGCTGGGGCGACTGGCCGGCGGGCACCTGGGCCAGCCAAGTGCTCCAGGGCGTGCTGCCGGCCTGCGCGGCATCGTCCAGCGCGATGCAGGGCCGCTCTGCGGTGCTGGCCAGCGGCCACTGCGCGGCGACCTCGGCATCGCGCAGCAGCAGTTTGGCCTCGGAGTTGTCCAGCATGGCGCTCAGGTGCTCGGCGGTGGCCGATGGCGCCAGCGGTGCCACGACGACACCGGCTTGCAGCGCGCCCAGGTAGGCCAGCACATAGGGCACCGAGGTGCTGGCGCAGATGGCCACCACATCACCGGCTTGCAGGCCTTGCTGCTGCAGCGCGCAGGCCACCTGGCGCATGCCCTGGGCGAGCTGGGTGTAGTTCAGGCGCGTGTTACCCAGCACCAGTGCGGTGTGGTCGGGGCGCTCCTGGGCCTGGGCCAGGACCAGGGCGGGGATGGAGCCAAAAGGCTGGGCGAGTTGGAAGGAGGAAGTGTCAGACATACCAAGAATGCAAACGAAAGGAATCAGTCGAGAGACAGGTTGGCGGCGCGGACGATCTCGGCCCAGCGCTTGCGCTCCTGCGCGATGAAGGCGTCGTGCTCGGCCGCCGTCTCGCCGCCGGGCACACCGCCGAGCTCGGCAAAGGTGCGGCGGATGTCGGCCCCTTGCAGTGCCTCATGGGCCACCTGCTGCAGGCGGTTGACGATGGCATCGGGCGTGCCAGCAGGAGCCAGCAGGTCAAACCAGGCAGTCACATCCATCGGCACACCGGCCTCGCGCATCGTCGGCACATCAGGCAGCTGGGCGGAGCGCTCGCGGCTGGTGATGGCCAAGGCCCGGAACTTGCCCGACTGGATATGCGGCATCGAGCTGGGCAGGTTGTCGATCATGAAATCGACCTGCTGGCCCAGCAGCGCAGTAACGGCGGGCGCTGCACCGCTATGAGGCACCAGGGTCACATCCAGCCCGCTCTGCTGGCGAAACAGCTCGGTGGACATGTGCGGTGACTGGCCCACGCCCGAGGTCGCAGCCGTCAGCGGCTTTTGCTTGCCCAGCGCCACGAGCTGCTGCACGTTCTGGATGGGCGAGCTGGCATGCACGACCAGGATGTTGGGCACCGAGATCACATTGGTGATGCCGCGCAGGTCATTGGGGCCGTAGGCCAGCTTCTTGTAGAGGCTGAAATTGATGGCCACCGGGCCGATGTTGCCCATCAGCAAGGTGTAGCCATCGGGCTTGGCGCGCGCTACATAGGCGGTGCCGATGCCACCGCCGCCGCCGGCCTTGTTCTCGACGATGACGCTGGTCTTGAGCGACTGGCCCATCTTCTGGGCCAGCAGGCGCGCTGCGATATCGGTGGTGCCGCCGGCCGCTGCGGGCACGACGATGGTGATGGGGCGGGCCGGCCAGTCGGCCGCCCAGGCCAGCAGCGGGGAAAGCAGCAGGGCCGCAAGGGCGCGGCGGCGCGCAAAGCGCATGGTGTTGTCTCCGTATTTGTAGTTAGGAGTTCACCATAGGCAGTCGCGCTGGCAGGCGTGATGGGGTTTGCCTGCACCAGCGCGCATTAGGCCTTCGCCGTTGCGAAAGCCATGCTTTGCGTGCGCGGAAGCAGGCCAAAAAAAAGCGGCCCGAAGGCCGCTGATGAAGCGTGGAATAGCGCTGACTTTATGGGTACAGACCGCGTGCTTCGCGTGCGTGCAGAATGCGGCGGCAGGCGATGATGAAGGTGGCGGTACGCAAGGAGACCCGGTTCTCTTGCGCCACTTGCCACACGGCGGCAAAGGCGTCCTGCATGATGCGCACCAGGCGGGCGTTGATCTCGTCCTCGCTCCAGAAGAAGCTGGAGAAATCCTGCACCCATTCGAAGTAGCTCACCGTCACGCCGCCAGCGTTGGCGATCACGTCGGGCAGCACCAGCACACCCTTGTCATGCAGGATGTCATCGGCTTCGGTGGTGGTCGGGCCGTTGGCGCCCTCGATCACCATCTTGGCCTTGATCTTGCCGGCGTTCTTGGCATTGATCTGGCCTTCCAGCGCAGCGGGGATCAGGATGTCGCAGTCGACGGCCCAGAAGTCCTCGTTGGCCATCTTGTCGGCGCCCTTGAAGCCGCCCACACCGCCGGTGTTGGCCACATGGTCGAGCACGGCAGGCACATCCAGGCCCTTGGCGTTGAAGATGGTGCCGGTGTGGTCTTGCACCGCCACGACGAGGGCGCCGGCTTCGGCAAACAGCTTGCCTGCCGTGCCGCCCACGTTACCAAAACCTTGCACGGCCACCTTGGCGCCTTGCAACGCCAGGCCGGACAGCTTGGCGGCCTCGACGCCCACGGTGAAAACGCCGCGGCCGGTGGCCTCGACACGGCCGAGCGAACCGCCCAGATCGATGGGCTTGCCGGTGACCACACCGGTGGAGGTGGCGCCGGTGTTCATCGAGTAGGTGTCCATCATCCAGGCCATGATCTGGCCGTTGGTGTTCACGTCGGGCGCAGGGATGTCCTTGGACGGGCCAATGAACAGACCGATTTCGCTGGTGTAGCGGCGGGTCAGGCGTTCGAGTTCACCCTTGGACAGGGTCTTGGGATCAACGCGGATACCGCCCTTGGCGCCACCGTAGGGCACGTTCACGGCAGCATTCTTGATCGACATCCAGGCCGACAGGGCCATCACTTCGGACAGGGTCACATCCTGGTGGAAGCGCACGCCGCCCTTGCCGGGGCCACGGCTCAGGTTGTGCTGCACGCGGTAGCCTTCAAAGTGGGCGATCGTGCCGTTGTCCATCTCGATGGGCACATCCACAATCAGCGCCCGTTTGGGGCGCTTGAGCGTCTCGACCCAGCGGGCCAGCGAGCCGAGGTAGGGCGTGACGCGATCGACCTGCTGCAGGTAGTTGCCCCAGGGGCCCAGGTGCTTGGCGTCGAGGTAGGAAGGCAGCGCGTGTTGTGCTGCGGCGGGAGTGCTGTTGGACGGCATACGATCCATGCGGTTGAAAAGGTCTGTACAGCTTAAATCCGCTCTATAGCCTTTGTCCAAGGCCGGATGATTGGGATGGAATGCTTTTTTTGCATAACCTCGGCTGGGTGCTGCTTACATGTTGCGTTGGTGCTGCGGCGACAGGGGCGGGTACGGCGGTCCGTTACGCTATGCCGATTGGACTTTTTACACTTTCGGACACCATCGCCATGCCCTCTGCCGACACCGCCTCGACCTTCCAACCCGCCGCACTGGCCCAGGCGCTGCAGACGGCCACATCGGCCGGCAGCGCCATCGATGCGGCCGCCTGGCCCGCCAGCCTGGCGCCTGCCGACATCATCGCCGTGCACTGCGAGCGGGCTCAGTGCTGGGGCGACAGCGCCCAAGCACCCCAGTACTGGAAATCCGGCGGCCCCAGCCGCAGCCAGCCGCTGGGCCATGCACCGCTGCCGCCCCAAGGGGTGCATGCTGGCGGCGCCGATCTAGGAGGGACGCCGTTCTTTCTGCGCGGGGTGGAGGCCGAGATTGCATTGCGCCTGGGCCAGGCGGTCGATGCGGCCCAGGCCGCTGCGCTCGACGAGGCCAGCGCTGCCGAGCTGATCGATGCGATAGCGGTAAGCATTGAGATTGTCGATTCGCGCTGGCAACAGCAGCTGCAGGCGCCGGCCGCCCTCAAGGCCGCCGATCTGCTCTGCCATGGCGCACTGGTGCTGGGCCCCTGGCTGCCCTACCGCCCGGTCGATGGCCGCACGCAGCGCTGCACGGTGCAGATCGGTGCGCAGCCCGCCCGGGCTTTTGAGAACAGCTACGGCCTGCAGGACCCGGCCTGGCTGCTGCCGCAGTGGCTGCGCCATGCGACCGCACACTTTGGCAGCCTGCGCGCCGGTACGGTGGTGACGACCGGCAGCTGGTGCGGCCTGTTGCAGGCCGCAGCTGGCGATGCGGTGCGGGTGCAGTTTGACGGGATTGGCGAGCTGCGGGTGCAGCTGTAATCCGCACACCCCGCCAGAAAGCAAAACGCACACCGATCGCCATGGGCGAGGGTGTGCGTTGCACAGCGGATGGCCGGCCACTGCCGGCGCAGGCTATCAGTTCTGGGCGATGGCCGAAGGGTGCTGGGCCAGCGGCGTGACCGAGATCTTCATGTAGGGGAACAGCGGCAGCGCCTGCAGCAGGCCGTGGAGTTCGTCATTGGATTCCACATCGAACACGCTGTAGTTCGCATACTCGCCCGCCACGCGCCAGATGTGCTTCCAGCGGCCATCGCGCTGCAGATCTTGCGAATAGGCCTTCTCGCGGGCCTTGATCTCTTGGGCCTGCTCTTGGGGCAGGTCATGGGGAATGTTCACATCCATGCGAACCAGGTACAGCATTGTTTTCTCCTTGGCGGCGCTGGGTGGGCCAGCCGCTGGGCGGGCCACCATGCGCTATGTGTCGATCGGTTGGTGCCGGCCCTGCGGGCAGGGCCAGCGCGCATTGTCCGCCCAGGAGGAAGCCAACAGGGTCTCGTCGGCTAATCGTTGCTTGGGTAACCGTTTTGAAGGCTTTGATCCAGCCGCCCGTGGCTAGGCGCGCCTAACCGCCCGCAGCTAGCCGCCCGTAGCTAGGCGCTCCCAGCTAGCCGCCCGCAGCTAGGCGCCCCCAGCTAGGCGCCCCCAGCTAGCCGCCCGCATGCTCAGGCGCCGGCGCAAAGCTCATGAAGAGGCCGTAGATGCCCAGCTGCGCGGCAATCTGCGGCAGAAAGCTGAACAGCATGTACAAGGGCAAGGTGACGAGCAGGCTGAACTGCTGGGCCAGCCAGGCGAGCGAGGCGGCCTGCAGCGGGATGCTGACGACCAGCATCAGCATGCCGGTCATTGTGGCGGCCACCTTGTGCAGCACGGGGATGGGAAAGATATACAGCACCAGCGCATGCACGGCGGGCAGCAGCCAGAGCATGGCCAGGCCCATGTCCAGGATGTTGTCGGCCAGCAGGCGGTTCACATCGCTGACGGCCAGCGCGGGCAGGAACTCGTACGAGAGCAGACCGACGATGCCCAGCAGCGCGACGATGCGCAGGCCATAGATGAGCGGCAGGCGCTCGCGTGAGAGCACAAAGGACAGCGCCATCAGCCCCAGCGACAGCAGTGCGCCGCCCCACCATTGCCAGAGATTGGGTGGCGGCACATAGAACTGGGTGCGCACCACGTCAACGGGCACGCCCAGCAGCGAGGTGGTCTTGACCTCCACCCCCGCGCTGCTGCCCAGGCCCAGATGCGGCCAGGCCCAGGCCAGCACATCGGCCCAGCGGTGCATCAGCAGCGGCGCGCCCCACCACAGCACCAGCCAGAACGCCGTCAGCAGTACCAGCAGCTGCGCGCTGTGCTGCCAGGTCCAGATATAGCTTCTGAGCCCTCGGTGCTGGCGGGTCATGCGCAACGACATGGCGCGGCCTTAGAAGTCGAAGAAGACCGCAGCGCTCAGGCCCTTGCGGTTGTAGTAGGGGTTGCGGTAGAACTGGCCGCCGACCAGGTAGCCCCAGTCCTTGCCCAGCCACTGGCGCCATTGCAGGCTCAGCTCGGTCGATTGGAAGCCGACCTGGTCACCGGCGCCATTGGCGATGGCACCGGTGGGCAGATAGCCTTCCTTGCCGTGGTCGATGCGGGCGGTGAAGTAGTGCTGCTTTTCGCGGCCCATGGTCAGCGCGGCAAAGCCCCGGTAGCCTTCCACCGAGCCGGGGTTGGATTTGTTGTAGACCACGCCGCCTTCGCCGACCCAGTCATTGGCCGAGTAGTAGGCCAGCGACGCGGTGATGCCGGTGTCGCGGTGGATGCCGTCGCGGCTGGCCGACTTCATCAGCGCCAGGCCGGTCACCCACTGCTGGCTCTCGGTCCACTTGCGGTAGATGGCGATGTCGCCCCGGTACTTGTTCTGGAAGTCGGCCGAGCCGGAGCTGGCGCCCACCGACATGTACCACCAGGGCGACAAGGTCTGCGTCAGCGACAGCGCACCGACGGTGCCGCGCTGGTCAAAGTGGTGCTGGCTGGACAGCTCCCAGTTCAGCACGGTGCCGGGCTTGAGGCCGACATGGCCGCGCACGAACTCGTCGTTCCAGTTGCTGTTGCCGCCGGTCAGGCTGGAGAAGCCCGCGCCGATATCAACCCGGCCGCGCTGGCCTGGCTCGAAGTCGGCGGCAGGTGCTGCAGCGGGCTCGGCAGCGGTGACAGGGGCAGCAGCGCTGGCAGCCGTGGTCTGGGCCATCGCGGGGGCCAGCAGGGCGGCGGCGCTCAGGGCCAGGGAGCTGCGGAGGAGGGAGGTGTTCATGGTGTTCTTGTGTTGGTTTTTCAAAGGGAGGATGGCGGCAGATGGCGGGCAATCGCGGCGGCAATCTGCACGCCACTGCTGCCATCGCCAAAGGGGTTGTCCACCGTGGCGGGCGGCTGGCCAGGCAACTGGCCGGTAGCCAGCACATGGCTGGCGGCCGAGAGGATGCGTTCGGCCTGGGTGCCCACCAGCAGGCCGGCGCCGCAGGTGATGACCTCCGGGCGCTCGGTCACATCGCGCATCACCAGCAGCGGCTTGTGCAGCGAAAGGCCTTCTTCCTGGATGCCGCCCGAATCGGTCAGCAGCAGCTGGGCCGCGTCCATGATCTCGACCATGGGCGCGTAATCGAGCGGCGCGGTCAGGCGCCAGCGGTTCTGCACCTCGGCAGCGCTGGCGCCATGCACACCGCGCACCACCTGCTGCACCAGCGGGTTCAGGTGCACCGGCCAGATCACGGCGGCATCGGGGTGCTGCTCCAGCAGGCGGGCCACCGATTGGGCGATCTCCACCATGGGCTCGCCCCAGTTCTCGCGCCGGTGTGCGGTCACCAGCACCAGCTGGCGCAGGCCGCTGTCGACAAACCACTGGTAGTCCGGGTTGGCCACCGGTTGGCCGGCAGCGCGCTGCTTGCGCACATGGCGGGCGGCCAGCAGCACGGCATCGACGACAGTGTTGCCGACCACCGAGATCTCGCCGGGCACGTTTTCCTTTTCCAGGTTTTCACGGGCCTGGCCGGTGGGCGCAAAGTGCCATTGGCTGACGCGGCCAATCAGGCTGCGGTTGATCTCTTCGGGGAAGGGCTCGGAGATGCGGCCCGAGCGCAGACCAGCCTCGACATGGCCGACGGGAATCTGCAGGTAGGCAGCAGCCAGCGCGCCCATGGCGGCACTGCTGGTGTCGCCATGCACCAGCGCCACGGCAGGTTGGAGGCTGGCCAGGGTGCTGCCGATGGCCGACATCAGCTCGCTCGACAGCGCCGGCAGGGTGGCGACTTCGCGCTTGAGGCGGATCACCTCCTGGGGTGCAATGCCAAAGAATTCATACAGCGGCCAGGCCATCTCCTCATGCTGGCCGGTATGCAGCACATGGGTGGTGATGCCGCGCTCGCGCAGCGCCAGCACCACGGGGGCCATCTTGATGATCTCGGGCCGGGTGCCCATGATGGCGGCCACGGAGAAGGAGGAGGAAGGGTTGGAGGAGCTCATGGTTGGCGATGCAGTTCAAGGCTGAGTGCTTTGCCGTCCTGTACGCGGACCAGCCAGCCCTCGTCGGTCGCTTGTACCTGGGCCTGGCCGGTGCGCACCTGCACGGCGTCGTATTTGGTCTTGGGGATGGTCCAGGCCATCGACTCCAGGGTCCGGCTGTGGCTGGCGCTGAGCAGCTCGTTGCCACCGTCGGCGGTGATGGTCCATTGCACCTGTTCGCGCCGGCTGAGGAAGTCGGCCGCCTCGGTCATCGAGATGAACTGGCACTGCTTGCGGTCCGCGCAGGCCTGCATGCTGTCGACATAGGCCTTCACCGCTGGCAGGTAATCCACCGCGCCGATGGGGTGGAAATAGCTCAGGCGGATGCTGCGGGTGTGCTCGATAAAGCGCGCCACCTGCTGCAGCCACTGGCCAAATTCCGCCATCGGCATCTTCTGGAACGAGGCCTCTTCGGCCGATGCGATTTGGCCATAGGTCAGCACCGGGAAGGCCCAGGACTGGTTGACCTGGCGACTGCCCAGCCACAGCCGCGTCGGCGGCATGCCGACATTGGCCACCGTGTAGAAGGCCTGCACGCCGTGCTCGGCCATCCAGTCGTAGGTCCACAGGGGGGTGTTGCCATTGGGGGCCGAGTATTCCTGGGGCTGCAGGCCATGGTTGGCCTTGGTGACCGAGGCATTGTTCAGGTCCAGGAAGGGCAGAAAATCATCGGCGTTGTCGTCCGTTGCCTTTTCACCGAAATAGTTGTGGATCCAGCCGCCATGGTTGCCGATGCTGTGGCCCTGGCTGAGCAGCATCTGGATCATCTGCTGCGCGTCTTCGTTGTAGTCCAGGTCCATGCCCAGGCCGTCGCCTGGCTTGTTCACATCCGGGCCGGCGGTGAAATGCAGGGACTGGTGGCCATGGTCGAAAATACCGGCGTCCTGCAGCTGGTGCAGAAAGCCGATGGCCCTGCCATCGTCGTTGTGCCAGTTCAGCACCAGCGCGCCAATGCCATCGGGCGATGCCAGCAGTGCCGGCTGCTGCACCAGTTGCTGGGCAAAGTAGGCCAGAAAGCCGTGCAGAAAAATGCCGTCGGTGCGCTGCAGCAAATAGGTCAGTGGCATGTTGACAAACATCGCCTGGCCCTTGCCCCAGCGATTGACGCTGGCCACCACATCGCCATTGCTCGATTGCAGCAGCACGCGCGCGCCGCTCTGGGGGCGGTCGGTTTTCAGTACGGTAAAGCGCTGCGAATCCTTGGTATAGCCAGCGATGAAGCTGGGAAAGCCAGGCTCATCGGCTGCCAGCTCCTCGGGGCCGATGGCGGTGAGCTTGGCGGCGGCCTTGGCGTCCAGATAGCGGCCAGGGGGGATACCCAGCTGCTCCATCGTGGCGGGCGCACCCCGAATCTCCTCATAGTCGGAGAGCTGGTCCCTGTAGGTGTCGTAGTCGCCATAGCGCACGCCCAGCATGTCTGACAGACGCGCGGTGCCCTTGCCATAGTAGCCGCGCTCATCGAGCATGCCGCCATCCTGCACCACCATGGCCTGGCCACCGGCATGCACGACGTCGATCAGGGTCTGCACCGCCGCATCCGAGATATTGCGGTGGAAGGTGTCGGGCAGGATCACCGCCTGCAGCGCAGCTGGAGCGCCGTAGTGGATGCCGCGCATCCATTCGCTGATGGCCAGCGGCGTGAGCAGCACGCCGCGCTCGCGCGCCGCCTGGCGCCAGATCTGCACCTCGGGGGCGTTGGCAGCCATGCTGTCGGGAATCAGCAGGCTGATGGTGGCGTAGTGCTGGCTGGCCTTGAGGCTGCGCGCCTGGTGCCAGGCAATGGCGGCGAGCACGCCCAACACAACCACGGTGGCGGCCAGCCATTTCTTCCAGCGCAAGAGCTTGTTCATGGTGTCAGCCTCAAGGGTTGGCAGCCGGGGCGGTGGCGGGTGCGGTGGCCGTTGCAAACGGGCAGTCGGTGCTGATGCCCGTGTGCGCTAATGCATGGTCGATCATCGCATCCAGTACCGTCCAGCCCACCGTGGGCTGGAAGGGCCGCAGCGATGCACGCCAGCAGGCGGCCTGGATCGGCGCAGTCTGGCGCATTTTCCATGCAACCAGGCCCCATGCATAGTGGTCTTCGCTGCGCGTGAGCCAGGCAGCGCCGTGCTGGGCCAGCCACTGGGCAGTGGCGCGGTCCGATTCGGCGCGCGAGATCACACCGGTCTGCCACAGGTAGGCGCTGGCCAGCGTGTGGGGGTAGAAGCGCGGCTGGTCGTATTCTGGCAAGGCCGGTTTCCAGTCGCTGCCACTGCGAAAGCGCCGGTGGATGGCCGTTGCCAGCTGTTTGGAGGCAGGGCCGGCCTGGGTGCCTTCGGTCACACGCAGTGCCTCGTAGACCTCGATGTTGTCCATCAGGTAGTACAGCTCGGTATCCAGCAAGGCTTTGTAGAGCTGGTTGTTGGGGTTGCGCAGCCGCGCAAGCAACTGCTGGCTGCGTGCAATGGCTTGCTGGGCGGCGGCCTGCTGGCCGGGCTGCAGCCATTTCTTCTGCTGCGCCTGGTGCAGCATCTCGATCGTGGTGGCGGCCATGGAATCATCGGCATCGGCACCCATGCAACTGCGCCAGGCCTTGTCGGCCGTGGGGCAAAAGCGGTCAAAGCCCCCATCCTTGCGCTGGCGCGGCAGCAGCCAGGCCAGCCACTGCTGCAGCTCGGCCTGCATCGGCACATCGGCCTGCAGCGCGATGGTGAAGCCCTTGTTGATGAAGTAAGGGTCCACCACCTGGCCGCCCAGGGTGGTGTAGTAGGCACCATCGCCCGTGGCAAAAGCCGCCAGCGCGGGCGGCTCGGCCGGCTGGGTTGCGCCCACCAGTTGCCAGGCCATGGCGGCCGAGGCTATCCAGAGATTGCGTGTTTTCATAGCACCACCTGTCCGGAACGTACGGCAGCCATACTGCCATAGACCCGCACACTGGCGTGCAAGGCGATGGTCCAGGCCGAGACACTGCTGGGGCAGGCCTTGTCGCCCACCTGGCTGTCGGGGCCCAGTTGCAGGCGCTTGCCCGCGCACATGGGCCCTTCGACATAGTTGTTGCCCTTGGTCTGCAGGTCGCCCTGCACGAAGATGGCGCCCTGTACGCAGGCGCTCTTGGCCAGGATGGCGTTGCCATGCACCTTGATATGGCCGACAACCACCGACATCTCTTCGAGCAGCAGGTTGCCGGTCACCACCAGACCGCCGCGCACGATCGTGCCGGCGGGAATGTGCAGGTCCCCTTCATGGCGGCGTTGCAGGGTCGTCAGCGGCATGCCGGTGCCCAACTCGGGCAGCGGAAAACTCAGCGAGCGCTTGAGCGGCCAGGTAAAGATGCAGTCGGCCGAGAGGCGCAGAAAGCGCGCACCGGGCGACAACACGATATGGCGGTCAGCGCTGGTCAGGCGGGCCAGCTGGGCGGGGCCCAGGCAGTGGATGCTTTTGGCATGCAGCACGCGTTGCACGACGCTGTTGGCCTGCAGCTCGACCACATCGCTCGAGATCAAGGTGCGCAGCTGGGAGCGAAAACCGATCACCACCGGCACCTGGGTCCTGGCCATCAGGCGGCCCTGGCCCCGGGGCACCATCAGGCGGCCCTGGTCATCATGGTGCCATTGGGCGACGCGCGGCATGGTTTCCAGCAGATCGAGCTGGTCGGCCATGCGCTGGGCGGCGTAGTCGGTGCGGCCATTGTCCAGCGGGTCGATCTCCAGCGCATCGGCATCGCTGCGCGAGTACAGCTCCCGCAGCGCCGGCAGCAGCGGCAGAAGGAAGACCAGGACGGTCGCGATCAGCCACATGCTGCCAAACAGCAAGGGGTTGGCGGGGGGAGTCATACACGTGCTTCAGGCAGGGCAGCGGTGGCGACCACAACGGGCGCAGCGGCGGGCGCCTGGCGGTAGCGCACGGTCTTGTCCCATTTGAACTGGCGCTTGAACAGCTTGTCGAGCAGCAGCCCATCGATCGTGGCCTTCGAGACCGCCACCATGCTGACCACAAAACCCGTCAGCAACAGGGGCAGCAGGCGCAGGCGGCGCTGGTGGCCATCGAGGTGCACGGCAGCGGCCACTTCAAAGAAGGCCGCGAAGTTGCCCACACAGGCAAAACCGGTGGCAATCAGCAGCATCAGCAAGGCGATGTTCACATTGGCGCCTACGCCATAGCCGGTCACTGTCAGCACCAGCGCCAGCATCCAACCCACCAGCAGGATGGGTGACATCAGGAACACGCCCAACAGCGCCACGCCGTCGACCCGCTCCATCCAGCGCAGGCCCTTGCGGGTCAGCATCTCGGTGCCCAGCTTGGTCATCACCTGGTTGTGGCCCTTGGCCCAGCGGCTGATCTGGCGAAAACGCACAGCCCAGCTCTCAGGGACTTCTTCATAGCATTCGGCGTAGCCCAGGTAGGCGGTTTGCCAGCCCTTGAGCAGCAGGCGGTAGGTCAGGTCGGTGTCCTCGGCCAGCACCTCCGGCGTCCAACCGCCCACGTCCTGCAGTGCGCTCAGGCGAATGCCGCCGACGGTGCCGCCGTATTGGGCCACCGCGCCCAGGTTGAAGCGGGCTTGCTGGTCGACCTGGTAGCCGCCGGAGCGCTCCAGATCCAGCAGCCGGGTGAGCAGGTTCACACCAGCGTTCTGTGGCACCACGCGGCCCATCACGGCGCCCACTTCGGGGTCGAGAAAGGGGGCTACCAGCTGCTTGATGATCTTCTTGCCGGGAAGGTAGTCGGCGTCGAACACGACGATCAGCTCAGACTCGCCCCGGGCCTGCACGATGGCAGTGGCATCGGCCAGCGCCGCAGCCTTGCCTGGAGGGCCTTCCTGGCGGTGGAACAGCTGCAGGCGGCCAGGGTGGCGGTCGGCATAGCTGTCAATGATCTGGCGTGTGCCATCGGTCGATCGGTCATTGACCGGCATGATCGTCAGCCGGTCGCGCGGGTAGTCCACATCCAACAGCGCCTCGATGCAGCCGGAGATCACGGCCTCTTCGTTGTGCGCTGCAATAAAAACAGTGATGTGCGGCCAGTGCGCCTGTTCAATGCCCGCGTACAGCGGGCGCTGGCGTGCAAACAGGCGGTTGAGCGTGAAGGCGTAGTGGCGGAAGGTGTAGAGCGCTTCGAGCAAAACCACCAGCATCAAGGCCACCAGGCACAAGCCCAGTGCCCAGGTGGCCCAGCCTGCCTGGTAGGGCGTTGAAGGCTGTGCATGGGCCAGCACAGGCAAAAAGCCCAGGAACGCTGCGCAGAGTGCAGGTACCAGCATAGAGGGAGCGGAGCGCTTGGGCATGGTGCTTGATAGAAAAAAATTCTTACAACTTGTGATTTGATTATATCAATCACCACAAATGCATGAATAGTGTTTCAACAAGTATCCGAGTAAAAAGTAAGCATTTATTAACGTTAAAGTGAATAACTATCAACGCATTGTGAACTTACATAACCGTTGCTGTTACAAATTGAAGCTTGATTTGGAAGCCTTTTTTGACGATTTCTCGCTCCACATGCTGCGCTGCATCAGTTTTTTATGTTGCGAGATGATGCGTTTGATAGTGGGTGTAAGCGCAACACGATAGAAAAAATGCTTGGCTGCTGATGGGCCAAAGCGACACGCTGTGCGTACATCCGGCTCGTGTCAGCGGCATCCGTGCGCAAGCAGGCATCGCCCCGGCGCGCACGGCGGGGCGGTATCGGATAGGCGCGGGGGGCTGTGAGAACGGCGGGTTGCGCGCCAACGCGCAACGCTGCTGGCTGCTAGGGCGCGATGGATGCAGGCCGGGTTTGCGCGAGCGCCCGGGCCTGAGTGTCAGTGCTGGCCGAAGCGGGCCATATAGGCCTGGGGCTCACCGGTCTTGAAGGCGTTGGCAAACTCCTGCACGCTGTCGTCGATCGCCTGGTCGATCGATTGCTTTTCCCAGGCGCGCAGCATGCGCTTTTGCTGGCGCAGGGCCTGCGGGCCATAGCCGGCCAGCTTGTTGGCCATGTGTGCTACCTCGTCATCCAGCCGCGCGGGTGGCACGACCTGGTCGATCAGTCCCCATTGCAGCGCCTGCGCGGCATCGATGTTGTCGCCGGTCAGCAGCAGCCACTGCGTGCGGGCTGCGCCAATCAGCCGGGGCAGCAGCGCGGCATGGATCACCGAGGGAATGCCGACCTGGACCTCGGGCATGCCGCACTGCACACGGTTGCTGGCAATGCGGATATCGCAGGCACAGGCCAGCTCCAGCCCACCGCCGAGGGTCCAGCCGGGCAGGCGCGCAATCACCGGTGTGGGGAACTGGCGCGCGCCTTCGCAGACGCGGCGCAGCCGGCTGATGAAGGCGGCCGCATTGTCGGGCGTGAGGGCGCACATTTCCTTGATATCAGCGCCTGCGACAAAGGCCTTGTCTCCGGTGCCGCGCAGCACCAGCACGCGGATGCGGCTGTCCTGTGCCAAGGTATCGAGCGCCTGGGCCAGGTCTTCCAGCACGGGCGACGACAGGATGTTGAGGCTGCCGGCGTTGCGAAAAGTCAGGGTGGCCACGCCGTTGTCTTGCAGGCTGGCATGGGCATGGTGCAGGTCGATCAAAAGCATGCAGCCATTGTGGAGACGCATCGCAGCTTGGTCGGTCCCCATCGGGACAAAACGCATGCAGCCTTTGAAATAGCCATGCAGTGCTGTGATTTTAAAAGGAAATTTACATATTGAAACTATTACATGTACACATCACATGTAATGACTGTTATGGTGGCCCCATGGACCCAAAAACATCTGCCCACTACCAGCGCTTGCACCGCCAACGGCTGCGCGAGCAGGGGCTGGTGAAAAAAGAGGTCTGGGTACTTCCCGAGTACAGCGCGGTGCTGCATCTGCTGGAAAAGCAGATGCGCCAGCCGCAGGCACAACCCGGTTCATTGACCATCCACCTACAGGAGGGGAGCATGGAAAACAGCAAGCACCACTACCGCAGCATTCAGGCGCTGTCCGAAGAGCTGGGCGCATCGGCGCTGGCCCGTGAGGGTAAGTTGCAGATAGAGCTACTGGAAGGGACCGAGACCAGCGTGCTGGTCACCCTGTCCGATTTCGGCGATCTGCCGGTGCATGTGGCGCTGTCGGGCGAGCAGCTGGTGGTCGAGGCCTTTTTGTGGCCTGCCAACCAGGTGCGCGATGGCGCAGGGCTCAATGCGCAAATCCTGCGCCTGCAAAAGCTGTTCCCGTTCACGACGATGGCGCTGGAGCCACTGGCGCGGGGCGGCGAGGGCTATGTGATGTTTGCCGCGATGCGCGCCAACAGCAGCACGGACGACATCCTGGCCGAAATCCTGATCCTGGCCGACAGCGTGATCCAGGCCACCGAGGCGCTGGCACCCTATCTGACCCTGGCGCAGGTCTGAGCGCAGTCCGTCCCCGACCCCACAGTACAAGGAGAGCATCATGACCGTATGGAACAAGCTGGTGACTGCGCTGCGCGGAGCCGCGCACGAGGCGGGTGAAGCCGTCACTGACAGCCAGGCGCTGCGCATCCTGGACCAGGAAATCCGCGATGCCGACAACGACCTGAACAGCTCCAAGGAAGCGCTGGCCGAGATCATGGCCAAGCAAAAGCTGTCTGCCGGCAAGCTGCAGACCACACAAGCGAAGATTGCCGAATACGAAGGCTATGCGCTCAAGGCGCTGGAAACCCAGGACGAGGCCCTGGCGTTAGAGGTTGCCGGCAAGGTGGCGCTGCTCGAAACCCAGCGCGACGAAGAAGAAGCCCAGCTGGGCGCCTTCACCCAGAGCGTGGAGCAGCTGCGCACGGCGATCCAGACGGCGCAGTCCAACATCAAGCGCCTCAAGCAGCAGGCGGATACCGTCAAGGCCACCGAGAGCGTGCAGCGCGCCCAGGCCACGGTGGCGGGCCGCTACACCGGCTCGCAGTCGCGGGTGCAGACGGCGCTCGATTCGCTCGAACGCATCAAGCAAAAGCAGGCCGAGCGCGGCGCCCGCATGGAGAGCGCGGCTGAGTTGGCGCAAAGCAGCAGCGAAGACGCACTCGACGCCAAGCTGCGCGCCGCCGGCATCACCGCTTCTGCAGGCAATGCGCAGTCGGTGCTGGAGCGCCTCAAGGCGCAACGCGCCGGCTCCAAGGAAGGTTGATACCGCCCGGGGCCATGGCTGGCCCGACCAGACACACAACAAGTGAGGAGCCGGCGCTGCGCCCGCTACCCCACACCGAGAAGAGGGACTGCCATGTCGACATTTCTGCACTATGCGCTGGGCTTTCCGACCTTCATCTTCGGCGCATTGCTGCTGTGCATGCTGCTGTACTGGCTGATCGCCCTGGTCGGCCTGGTGGAGACCGATTCGCTCGACCAATGGCTGCTGTTTGACGGCAGCGACCATGCCCATGGCGTGGAGCATTCGGTCAGCGCGCTGGCCGGCCTGCTGCTCAAGGTGGGTCTGGGCGGCATTCCGGCCACCGTGATCCTGACGGTGTTGCTGCTGCTGTCCTGGCTGGCCTCTTATGTGCTGTGCCACCTGGTGCCCATGCCCGAGGGCTGGGCGCTGCTCAACCTGCTTATCGGCAGCGCTCTGGCAGTGGCTGCACTGGTGCTGGGCTTTGCCGCCACGGTGGTGGTGCTGCGGCCGCTGCGCGGCCTGGTGGCACGCATTGCGCCGCCCGAGACCCCGCAGGTGCTGCTGGGCCGCAGTGGCCTGGTGCGCAGCGGGGTGGTCAATGCCACGCAGGGCTATGGCAGCGTCGATGATGGCGGCGGCGGGCTCAATGTGCAGATGCGCTCGCCCGAGCGCGAACTGCCACGCGGCACCGAGATCGTGCTGATCGAGCACCTGCCCGAGCACAACGCCTGGCGCGTGGTCAGCAAGGCCGAGTTCGACGGCAGCGAGATACCGGGCCTGCTGCCACCCGTTTGATAAGAGCGGTCTGCCCGCGCCAGCAGGGCAGCCCGCATTCGCATTTTTCAAAAAATTGATACTGATAGGGAGTTACGCATGAATTGGGGAAATCTGGAGTGGTACATCGTCGCCGGCGTGGTGATCGGCTCGGTCTTCATCGTCATCCTGGGCCTGTTTGCGCTGGTCAAGGCCTTCTACATCAAGGTGCCCCAGGGAACGGCCTTGATCATCAATGACACGACCTCGCAGCCCAAGGTGAAGTTCACCGGCGGCATGGTGCTGCCGGTGATCCACAAGAAGGAGTTCATGCGCATCTCGCTGATCACCCTGGAGATTGACCGCCGGGGCAAGGAAGGCCTGATCTGCCGCGACAACATGCGCGCCGACATCACTGTGGCCTTCTACCTGCGCGTCAACGAGACCGCTGCCGACGTGCTCAAGGTGGCCAAGGCCATCGGCGTGGACCGCGCCTCGGAGAAGGGCGCTGTCAACGAGCTGTTCAATGCCAAGTTCTCCGAGGCCTTGAAGACCGTGGGCAAGCAGATCGACTTTGTGAAGCTGTTCGAGAACCGCCAGGATTTCCGCGACCAGATCATCCATGTGATCGGCAACGACCTCAACGGCTATGTGCTCGAAGACGTGGCCATCGACTACCTGGAGCAGACCTCCAAGGCCTCGCTGGACCCGAACAACATCCTGGACGCCGAAGGTATCCGCAAGATCACCGAGCTGACGGCCAACCAGAACATCGTCACCAACGAGCTCGAGCGCAATGCCGAGCTGGCCGTGACCAAGAAGAACGTCGAGACCAAGGAAGCGATGCTGGCGCTGGAGCGCCAGCAGGCCGATGCCGAAGCGCGCCAGAAGCGCGAGATCGCCACCATCCAGGCGCGCGAGCAGGCCGAGACCCAGAAGGTCCAGGAAGAGGAGCGCCTCAAGGCCGAGCAGGCCCGCATCCAGACGCAGGAGCAGCTCGACATCCGCGAAGAAAACCGCCAGCGCGAAGTCGCCGTGGCGCAGCAGAACCGCGAGCGCGCGGTGGTGATCGAGATCGAAAAGGTCACCCGCGCCAAGGACCTGGAAGTGGTCTCGCGCCAGCGCGAAGTGGAGCTGCAGCGCATCGAGAAAGAAAAGGCCATCGAAGTCGAAAAGGCCAATATCGCCAACGTCATCCGCGAGCGCGTGGTGGTCGAAAAGGGCGTGGCCCAGGAAGAGGAACGCATCAAGGAAGTGCGCGTCGTGTCCGAAGCCGAGCGCATGAAGCAGGTCACCGTGCTGACCGCCCAGGCCCAGGCCGAAGAGGACCTGGTGCGCCAGGTCAAGAAGGCCGAGGCGGATGAAACCGCATCGCGCCACAAGGCCGTCGAGGTGACCACCCTGGCCCAGGCCGAGCTGGAAGCCGCCGGCAAGACTGCAGAAGCCAAGAAGAAGATGGCCGAGGCCATCGAGGTCGAGCGCGCAGCGCCCGGCCTGGCTGATGCCAAGGTGCGTGAAGTGACGGCCGCCGCGATCGAGCGCGAAGGTCTGGTGCAAGCCAAGATCATTGCGGAAAAGCTCATCGCCCAGGCCAAGGGAGAAGAGGAAAAGGGGCTGGCCGAAGTGCGCGTGATCGAGGCGCAGGCCGATGCCAACGAGAAGCTGGGCCTGGCCGATGCCAAGGTGCTCGAAGAGCGCCTGATGGCGCAGGCCCGTGGTGAGGCCCAGGTGGGCAACACCAAGGCTGTGGTGACCCGCGATGTGGGCCAGTCCGAAGCCGATGTGCTGCGCGACAAGCTGTTCGCCGAGGCCAAGGGCCTGACCGAGAAGTTCGGCGCGCTGGCCTCGCTGTCCGACCAGGCCCGCTCGCACGAAGAGTTCCGCATGCAGCTGGAGAAGAACTTCGAGCAGGCGCTGGCCGCCATCGAGGCGAACAAGACCGTGGCCCAGGAGCAGGCCGAGGTGCTGTCGGCGGCATTGTCCAAGGCCAATATCGACATCGTGGGCGGCGGTGGCGACTTCTTCAACAACTTTGCCAAGGCGCTGTCGGTGGGCAAGGCGGTCGAGGGTGTCTCGGCCAAGAGCCCCATCGTGCAGGAGCTGCTGCAGAAGTTCATCGGCGGCAAGGGCCTGCCCAGCGATGCGCTGAGCAACCTGCTGGGCGGTGGCCAGGACAAGAAGAGCCTGCCTCCGTCGGCGACCGAGTCCTGACCCATGACCAGGCCGGGCCGGGCGCCATGCCTGGTCTGGCCTGACCTTGTGCCGACTCGTTCCTTCGGGGCGTCCAGCCCTCTTGCAACGCAGGCCCCAGTCCGCGCGCTGGCCTGCCGTGCCCCACCGCATTCTCTGCCGCTCTAGCCATGTCCACTACCCCATCCAACGATCCCCCAGACCGCTCTGCCGTTGACGACGCCGTCGCCAGTGGCGGCTCCTATGAAGTGCTGGCCAAGCGGCTCGATGCCCAGGGCCAGGCGCTGGAGACCCTGGCGCGTGAACTCAATGAAGCACGGCTGGAGGAGTTTGGCCGCAGCCAGATGGAGGTCATCGCCCGCATGCGGGTGCGCACCGAAAACAACTGCCTGGGCCGCGACATCGCCCAGGTCGGTGGTTATCTGCTGTTTGGCTACAACGTGTTCATGGGCCTCAAGCAGGAGACGCGCATCGAGGATGTGTTCGCGCTCTACCGCCTGCATGAGGGGGAGCAGGGCTACGAAGTCACGCCGGTGGACACCAGGGACAGCTTTCTGGGCATCCAGAGCTTTGTGCAGGATTTCCAGGAGCTCTACGCCTACTACAAGCACACCAAGCTGATGCAGCTGGCGGTGCGCGATGGCAAGCTGCTGGCCAGCTTCCAGATCGGCGAGCGCCTGGGCGATGTGCGGGTGTTCCGCTGGTCGGTCTCGCCCGATGGCCAGCAGATCCGCTACATCGACAACCGGGGCGAGCGTGACATCGAGCTGCCCGCACCCCATGATTTTGAATGGCAGCGCGCCGGCCGCGAGCAGCTGGTGCAGGGCCGCCATCCGCACATCAACATCCTCGACAAGGTGTTTGTCGAGACGCTCGATGGCGACCTGACCATCAAGGTCGAGAACAACACCAACGACGGCCTGGGCATCTACCGCGAGCCGGTGCAGGAGAAGAACCAGTCGCTCGACGACGCGGTGTTTGAATACGCAGCCGTCGGCAGCCTGATCCTGCTCAAGATCCTGCCCTACCGCGAGGACCAGTGGCGCTACCTGGTCTACAACACCTTGTCGCGCCAGGTGCTGCGCATCGATGCGATTGGCGCGGCCTGCATCCAGCTGCCGCAGGACCACGGCATCATCTTCCCCGGCGGCTACTACCTGCAAAACGGCGAGCACCGCGCCTTCGAGCAGAACATGCAGGGCATGCGCTACCGCCGCAGCATCCGCTCGCCCAATGGCGAGGATGTGCTCTATGTGTTCTACGAGCCCGAGAGCGGGCGCATGGCACTGTTCAAGTACAACCTGATCGAGCGGGCGCTGCAGCCGCCGATCATCGGCCACGGTTATGCGCGCATGGACGATGGCCGCATCGTCATCTTTGCTGCCGAGAGCAACGAGGCCTCGCGCGTGCACCCGATGCAGCTGTGGCGCACGCCTTTCGCATCGGACGACTATGCCGCGCGCCAGCCGCAGAAAGACAGCGCGCTGGGCCGCATCGGCAATGCCGAGCTGGTCAGCGGCATCTCCGATCTGTACAGCGTGCGCAAGGAGATCGCCGCCACCGAGGTATCGCTGCCGCGCTATGAGCGCCTGATCGACACCGCGCGCCGCCTGTTCGAGCGCTACCACTGGCTCAGCGGCCCGGGCATGCAGGCGCTGCATGAGAACCTGCTGGGCATCGTCGCCACCGGCGATGCGGTGCTGGACGAGTACGAAAAGGTCGAGAGCATCCGCCAGGCCTCGGCCAAGGCGATGAGCGAGGTCAGCAGCCGCCATGGGCAGCTGCTCAAGCAGATACGCCTGTCCGATGGCGACAGCATTGATGCCTATGTGGGCGCGCTCACCGACCTGGCCGCACTGCGCGGCCAGTTGTTGGCCACGCGCGAGCTGCGCTATGTGGATGCGGCAGCGATCGAGGCCATGGTGCAGACGGCTGACGAGGCCCAGGCGGAGGTATCGCAGCGCACGGCGGGCTTCATCGCCACCGATGCTGCGATGCAGCCCTATGTGGAGCAACTGCAGGCGCTGGACCAGCAGGCCCAGGCAGCCACCACGGTGGTGCAGCTGGCCGAGCCGCTGGCGCAGATGGCCCAGATGTCGGCCGCGCTCGATCTGCTCTCCGAGCTGATGGGCAGCCTCAAGATCGACGATGCCACCCAGCGCACGGCGGTGGTGGACCGCATCTCGTCCATCTATGCCCGCCTCAACCAGGTGCGGGCCCGGGCCGAGCAGCGCAAATCCGGCCTGGGCAGTGCCGAGAACCTGGCGCAGTTTGCCGCGCAGCTGGCGCTGTTCTCGCAAAGCATCGTCAGCGGGCTGAACCTGGCCCAGACACCCGAGAAATGCGATGAGCAACTGGCGCGCCTGCTGGTGCAGCTCGAAGACATCGAGGGCCAGTTTGGCGAGCATGCGCAGTTTCTCTCGGACATCATCGCCAAGCGCGAAGAGGTGCTGGAGACCTTCGAGGCGCGCAAGCAGTCCCTGCAGGACGAGCGCCAGCGCCGCGCGCAGGGCGTGCTCGATGCCGCGCTGCGCATTGTGCAAGGCCTGCCCAAGCGCACTGAAAAGATTGCCAGCCCCGAGGCCTTGCACGCCTTTTTTGCCGGCGACCCCCTCATCGCCAAGCTCAAGGAGCTGGCCCAGCGCCTGCGCGGAGAGCTGCAGGACCCCGTCAAGGCCGACGACATCGACAGCCGCATCAAGTCGCTGCGCGACCAGGCCTTCCGCGCGCTGCAGGACCGCAATGATCTGTACGAGGGCGACGGCAAGCTGATCCGCCTGGGCCGCCACCGCTTCTCGGTCGGCAACCAGGACCTGGACCTGACCTTGCTGCCCCGCGATGGCCAGCTCTACCTGCACCTGGTGGGCACCGAATACTTCGAGCCGGTGGACAACCCCGAACTGGTCGGGCTGCAGGCCTACTGGGATGCCTCGTCGCCCGCCGAATCAGCCGAGATGTACCGGGGCGAGTACCTGGCGCTGGAGGTGGTGCAGGCCGTGCGTGCCGGCCGCGAGGGCTGGAGCGAGGACCGCCTGCGCCAGCTCTTGCCCGATACCGAGGCGCTGACCCAGGCGATCCGGGAGTTTTCTGCGCCGCGCTACCGCGACGGCTATGAGCGCGGCATACACGACCATGATGCGGCGCTGATCCTGCAGGCGCTGGTGCCGCTGGCCGATGGCGCCGGTGTGCTGCGCCATGCGCCGCAGGCACGCAGCCTGGCGCTGCTGTTCTGGAGCCAGCAGGCCCATATCCAGCAGCCGCAGCTGGCCAGCAGCATTGCGCGCTGGCCCGAGCGCGCGCAGCAGGCCCTGGCGATGCAGCAGCTCCTGGGCAGCGAGGCCGAGCGCCTGGCGCTGCAGACCGACATCATGGCCCGGCTGCGTGCCTTTGCGCAGGACCAGGGCCTGCTCGATGCACTGCTGCGCTCCGACCCAGCCAGCCCCTTGCTGGCAGCGGCCGCAATTGATGAAGGTGAGTGGGACAGCGAGGCCGACAACCTGCTGCGCGCCGCCGCCGATTACCTGCAGGCCGAGCTGGCGCACAAGGCGTTGCGCTTGCATTTCTCGGGCGCCAGCCAGGCGGTGGTGGCGGCCTTGCAGCAGGCGCTAAAAGCAGGCCCCAAGGAAGGGCTGCACTGGGCCGATCTGCAGCGCTACTGGGCGGGCGGCGAGGCCGGCCAAGCCAGCCGCGAGCGCGGCGCAGCACCGCTGGCCCAGCGCTGGCGCAGCGCGCTGCACTGGCTGCAGACGGTGGCCCAGGCTGCGCCGCCGGCCGAGCGCGCCGCCTGGCTGCCCTACTGCAGCGAGGCGGCAGCCTGGCTGGTGTGCCAGGCTGAACTGACCCACCAGCTGAGCACGGCCGATCTGCGCTGCGAGGTGCAGGGCCTGCTGGGCCAGCATGGCCGGGTGCAGGGCGGCCGCATGCACATCCAGCTCGACGAGCTGACCACGCGCGCGGCACGCCACTACCGCCGCTATCTGCCGCAGTGGGAGCGCTACCAGGCGCTGCGCCAGCAGCTGCTGGGCGACTACCGTGCGCGCTTCCGGCTGGAGGAGTTCAAGGCCCGGCCGCTGTCGTCCTTTGTGCGCAACCGGCTGATCAACGAGATCTACCTGCCGGTGATTGGCGACAACCTGGCCAAGCAGATCGGCGTGGTGGGCGAGAACAAGCGCACGGACCAGATGGGGCTGCTGATGATGATCTCGCCCCCCGGCTACGGCAAGACCACCTTGATGGAGTACGTGGCCAACCGGCTGGGGCTGATCTTCATGAAGATCAACGGCCCGGCGCTGGGCCATTCGGTGCGCTCGCTCGACCCGGCGCAGGCCCCCGATGCAACGGCAGCCAAGGAGCTGGAAAAGCTCAACCTCGCGCTGGAGATGGCCAACAACGTGATGCTGTACATCGACGACATCCAGCACACGCACCCCGAGTTTCTGCAGAAGTTCATCTCGCTGTCCGATGGCACGCGCCGCATTGAAGGCGTGTGGCGGGGCCAGACCAAGACCCATGACATGCGCGGCAAGCGCTTTTGCGTGGTCATGTCCGGCAACCCCTATACCGAGTCGGGGGAGGTATTCAAGATCCCGGACATGCTGGCCAACCGCGCCGATATCTACAACCTGGGTGATGTGCTGGGCGGCATGGACGAGGTCTTCAAGCTCAGCTATATCGAAAACAGCATGACCTCGAACGCGGTGCTGGCGCCGATGGCCACCCGCAGCCTGCAGGACCTGTACCTGCTGCTCGACCGGGTGCAGGGCAAGGAGGTCTCGGCCAATGCGCTGTCGCACGACTACGCCGCCGCCGAGCTGCGCGAGATGGAGGCCGTGCTCCAGCGCATGCTGCAGGTGCGCGAGCTGGTGTTCAAGGTGAACCAGCAGTACATCCACAGCGCTGCGCAGGACGACAACTACCGCACCGAGCCACCGTTCAAGCTGCAGGGCAGCTACCGCAACATGAACAAGCTGGCCGAGAAGATCACCCCGGTGATGAACGATGCCGAGATGGCGCAGATGCTGAGCGACCATTACCGGGGCGAGGCCCAGATGCTGACTGGCGGCGCCGAGGAGAACCTGCTCAAGCTCGCCGAGCTGCGCGGCAGCGCCGATGCGCAGGCCCAGGCGCGCTGGGCCGAGATCAAGGCCCAGTTCCAGCGCCAGCAGGCCGCCGGCGGCGCCAATGCCGATGCCGCCACGCGCGTGACCACCCAGCTGGTCGACCTGGTCGCTGCCACCCGGGCCATGGCCGAGGCCCAGCAGGCCCGCCACCTGGGCGATAGCGCCGCGCAAGAAGGCCTGCAGCGCATGCTGGCGCAATGGGGCCAGGCGCAAACGGCTGTGGGCCAGTCGCTCGATGGCATCCGCCAGGCGGTGCTGGACAGCGCGCCGGTGCCGCAGCCCGCAGAAGCTGCCGCACCCCCGCTGGACCTGGCCGTGCAGCAGCTGGGCCAGCTGGTGCTGCAGTCGCTGCAACCAGTCGTCGAGCATCTCGACCAGAGCCGGCGTCAGCAGCTCGGTCTGCACCGGGTGCTGATGCAGGTTGCCAGCCGCATGCAGGAGCAGATCGACCAGCAGCGCGCGGGCCGCCAGCCGCTGCAGCCCACCTTGCAGGCCGACGACATCGACAAGGCTTTTGACCGGATGCAGGACCCGCGCTCGCAGGCTTGAAAGCTTTGTTATCAGGTGCAAGCAGCGCCTTTGTCCTAGCCATGGGGCAGGGCGCATACCGATACACTGTGCCGATGCGCGCCTCCCCCCTCTCCTTTTCTGCCCACCAGGGCTTGCCACGCTGGTGGCTGCTCGCCCTGTGGCTGCTGCTGTGTGCCTGCCTGCTGTCCCTGGCGCCAGGGGCAGCCGCACAGTCACTGACGTCGCTCGCAGGCTTGGGAGGCAGTTCCTCCAGCAGCAGTAGCAGCGATGAAGAGCGCGCCATCCAGGCGCAGCGCGAGGCCACCGCCACCGCCGAGCAGGAGGCCGATGCGCTGGCGCAGTCGCTCGAGCGCCTGCGCAGCCGGGTGCAGACACCAGCGGGCACGGCGCCCGCGCCGCTCAGCGACCAGGATCTGGGGCAGATACAGGCGCGCTGGGAAGAGCGCGTGCCCGCCAATGCCAGCCAGGAAGTGCTGGAAAAGCTGCTCACCGACGAGCGCGAAGCGATTGCCGCGCTCAAGGCTGGCATCGAGAAATCGGCGGCCGAGCAGGCCAACCTGGTGGCCCAGCCCGGCAATGGCCGCAGCGATTTGGCCAGCCTCCAGCAGCGCGTGCAGGAAACAGCAGCGCCGGTGACGGCCGAGCCGGGAGAATCCAAGGCATTGACCCAGGCGCGCCAGCAGCGCCGTAGCGCCGAGCACCGCCGCGCCACGCAGGAGCTGGCGCTGCGCCAGGAAGAGCAATCGACCATCGAGACCCGCCAGCGCCAGCTAGATGTGCAACTGCAGACCCAGCGCCGCGAGCTGCTGGAGCGCACACCGCGCGTGGCCTGGCTGAACCAGCGTATTGCCGACCGTGCCCGCCAGCAGCTGGAGCAGCAAGTACAGCAAACCCAGGCCGCCGAGAATGAGACGGCCGAGGCGCCCGCTGCGGTGCGCGAGCTGGCGCAGCAAAACAGCGTGCTGGCCGCGCAGATACTGGCGCACAACGACCGATTGGTGAGAGAACGTCAGGACCTGGCCAGCGACGAATACCGCCAAAGCCAGCTGGCCTCGGCGCTGCGCGATACGCAGGCGCGTCTGCGCCTGGGCGGCAGTGCATCGGTGGGCCAGTGGCTGTGGAAGCAGCGCGTGGCGCTGCCCACGGTCAACACCATCCAGTCGCGCCGCAAGGCCACGTTGCGGCAGCTCGCCGAGCTGCGGCTGGCGCTGTTCAACGCCAGCGAGCGGCGCTTCAGCCTCAACGGCACAGCTGCCGTGGGGGGCAACGCTGGCATGACCACGCGTGGCAGTGCCCAAAGCACGGCGCTGTGGACCAAGCAGGCGGCGCTGATCGACCAGCTCCAGCCCTTGCTGCTGCGGCGCATTGCCGTGTTGGAGCAGACCGATGCGGCGCTGCAATCGACCTTGACCAGCGGCAACGCGCTGCGCCAGGTGATGGACAAGGAATTGCTGTGGTTCCCCAGCCACCTGCCCATGGGCGGTGCCTGGTTGGATGAGTGGCGCTCGGTGCTGCGCAGCTCGGACGGCGCTGGCCTGGAGCAGGGCGCCAGTGCGTCGCCCTGGAACACCGCGCGGGCGCTCGGCGCCAGTATTTTGCGCAACCTCTGGATCTATGCCGGCATCGTTGCGGGTGTGGCAGTGCTGCTGGGCCTGCGCCGCTACGCCTTGCAAAAACTGCAGGCGATTGCCACGCAGGTCGACAACTTCTCGCAGGACCACTTTGGCCTGACCTTGCTGGCGCTGGGCTGGAGCCTGCTCTATGCACTGCCCTGGAGTTTTGCGACCGCCGCGCTGGGCACCTTGCTGCAATCGGCGGCGGCGCCGGTGGCGCTGGAGCCGCTGGGCCAGGCGCTGGAGCAGCTGAGTGCCTTTGTGTTTGTCGTGACCCTGCTGAACGTGCTGTTCCGCCCCTGCGGGCTGGCGGTGGCGCACTTTGGCTGGCCGCGCGAGCGCGTGCAGGTGCTGCGCCAGATGGTGCTGCGCGCCACCTGGCTGATCGTGCCCATCGATCTGCTGGGCGGCCTGGCCTTTTTCAGCCACGACGACACGGCCATCAGTACCTGGGGCCGCATGTGCCTGCTGGTGCTGACCCTGGGCCTGGCCTGGATGGCCTTCCGCTACCTGCGCCAAAGCCTGGGCAAGCAGCGCCCGGGCCTGCGCTGGAGCCAGGTGGTGAGCGTGGCGGTCATGCTGGTGCTGGCCGTGACCCTGGTAGGCATTGGGCTGGGCTATGTTTACACCGCCACTGAGGTGATCCAGGCGCTGCTGAGCAGCTTTGTGTTCCTGGCAGCGGCGGAGGTGCTGGTCAGCCTGCTGCGGCGCTGGCTGCTGCTGGGCGAGCGCCGGCTGGCGCTGAACCGCCTGCGTGCAGCTGCGCTGCAGCGCCAGGCGGCCAATGCCGCAGCGGCTGCCGACGCCGCCGCTGGTGGCGGAACCGCCCCCACGGCCAGCAACAATGCCACCGATGAGCAAAGCCAGATGGCGCTGGTGACGGTGAGCACCCAGGCGCACCGCCTGCTGGGCCTGCTGCAGCGGGTGCTGGTGGCGCTGAGCCTGGTCTACGCCTGGTCGCCAGTGCTGCCGGCGCTGCTGCGCTTTGAAGGCGTGGTGCTCTGGTACACCACCAATACGGAGGCCAGCGGCATTGCCCGCCCCGCACCGGTGAGCCTGATGGACCTGCTGATCGGCGCGCTGATTCTGCTGATGACCTTCAGCCTGACGCGCAACCTGCCGGGCCTGGTCGAGGTGGTGTTCTCCAGCACCCGCCGGGTCAGCAGCTCGGACCGCTACACGATGGCGACCTTGGCGCGCTACGGCATCACCATCGCCGGCACGGTGAGTGCGCTGTCCCTGCTGGGGCTGCGCTGGAGCCAGCTGCAGTGGATGGCCGCCGCGCTGACCGTGGGTCTGGGTTTTGGTCTGCAGGAGATTTTTGCCAACTTCGTCTCGGGGCTGATCCTGCTGGTGGAGCGGCCCTTCCGGGTTGGCGATGTGATCACCATCAACCAGCATACCGGCACCGTCACGCGTATCCGCACCCGTGCGACCACGGTGCTGGATTTTGACAACCAGGAAATCGTCATCCCGAACAAGACCTTCATCACCGGCCAGGTGACGAACTGGACCTTGAGCGATGATGTGACGCGCCTGATCATCGATGTCTCGGTCGCGCACGGCAGCGACCCCGCCGAGGTGCAGCGCATGCTGTTGGCCATAGCGGCCGAGCACCCCAAGGTGCTGCGCGAGCCCGAGGCCAACTGCTGGTTCATGGCGCTCGAAGGCCAGGGCCAGAAGTTCGAGCTGCGCGTCTATGTGGGTGCGGTGGACGACCGCCTGCCGGTGCGCAACGACCTCAACCGCAGCATCAATGCGCGCCTGAAGGCGGCGGGCATTGCGGTGGCTTTCCCGCAGATGGACATCCATGTGCGCGATCTGCCGCCCGCCCCGGCTGCACCGCAGCAGGCGCAGGGCACTTAAGGGTTGGCCAAGCAGCGGTCTGCACCAGCGCCACAAAGCGCTTGGCGGCCAGGCCCATCGGGTGCTCCTTGGACCAGACCACATCCACATAGAGCTGGGCGCCATTGCTGAGGTTGGCAAACTCCATTGCCACCAGCGCGCCCGACTGCAGCAGCGGTGCCACCAGCGGCTGGGGCAGCCAGCCCCAGCCAATGCCGGCGCTGACCATCTGCAAGGCGGCCACATGGTTGTCGGTGCGCCAGACATCGCGGGCATACACCAGGCGCTCATGGTCCAGCGTCCAGTCGCGGCTGGCAACGATGATCTGCCGGGTGTTGGTCAGGTGGTGTTCGCGCAGCTGGGGCCGGGCCGGCTCGCCCTGCAGTGGCACCTGGTGCAGCGCCTGCATCAGCGGGTGGCTGGGGGCGATCACCGCCAGCAGGGTCTCGGTCGCCACTTCCTGAAAACCTTCGCGGCCATCAAGGCTGGGCCGCTCAAACACCAGCGCCAGCTGCGCGCGGCCGCTGTGCAGCATGGCCAGCGCATCGGCCTGGGGGGCGGTAAGCACTTCGACAGCCAGCTGTGGGTACTCTTGCGCCAAGGCGGCCAGCGGCGCTGCCCAGGGGGCCGACAGCAGCTCGGGCGCGATGGCCAAGGTCAGCCGCGACTCCAGCCCTTGCTCCAGCGCCAGCGCATGGGCATTGAGCTGCTGCAGCTGCGCGGCCAGCAAGCGTGCCTGCGGCTCCAGTGCCAGCGCGGCGGGCAGCGGCCTGGGCTCGCGGCCGTCGCGGGCAAACAGCGGCATCTGCAGCTCGGCCTCCAGCTGGGCGATCTGCATGCTGACGGCCGAGGGCACCTTGCCCAGCGCCCGGGCGGCGGCCGAAAAGCTGCCATGGTCGAGCACGGCCAGCAAGGTCTGGATGGTGTCGGAGTCGAACGGGGCAAAAGCGCTGCGCATTGATGTATCAGTTTTTCTGAAAGATTCTGACTTATGTTATCAGTTCATGACACATAAGATAGCGCCCCATGTCAGTTCAAAAAATACAAAACAGCCCCTGGTCCCTGCAGGGGCCGATGCGGCGCGTGGTCTATGTGGCCTTGTACGAGGCAATTGCGATTGTGGCCGCCACGGCAGGCCTGTCTGCCTTGTCGGGCCAGGGTGCTGCGCACTCGGGCGTGGTGGCCGCTGCATCGTCGGCCATCGCGATTGTGTGGAATGTGGTCTGGAACCATCTGTTCGAGCGCTGGGAAGCCAGCCAACCCACCCGGGGGCGTGGCCTGGGCCGCCGCATTGCGCATGCGCTGGGCATGGAAGGGGGCCTCGTCTTCATGCTCGTGCCGCTGTTTGCCTGGTGGTTTGACGTCAGCCTCTGGGAAGCCCTGGTGATGGACATCGGCCTGCTGCTGTTCTTCCTGGTCTACACCTTTGTGTTCAACTGGTCATTTGACCGTCTGTTTGGCCTGCCGCAATCGGCGCAGTAAGCCAGCCATAAAAGCACAACGGGGCGTCGTGTCACCACGACGCCCCGTTGCTATTGAACCTCGGTCTTAGCGAATCCAGGCAATCATCAGCTGCAGCACAAAGGCGTTGATGATGTCGATAAAGAACGCGCCCACCAGCGGCACGATCAAGAAGGCCTTGTGCGAGGGCCCGTACTGGCTGGTGATGGCCTGCATGTTGGCAACAGCGGTGGGCGTGGCGCCCATGCCAAAGCCGCAGTGGCCGGCGGCCAGCACGGCAGCATCGTAGTTGCGGCCCATGGTGCGGAAGGTGATGAAGACAGCAAACAGCGCCAGTGCCACGGTCTGCACGGCCAGGATGACCATCAGCGGCCCGGCCAGATCGGCCAGCTCCCAGAGCTTGAGCGACAGCAGCGCAATGGCCAGGTAGATCGACAGGCCGGCGTTGCCGAACACATCGATGGCGCGGTCAAACACCTTGAAGCCAAAACCATAGTCGAGCACATTGCGGATCACCACGCCGCCGCCCAGCGCCCAGACAAAGGTGGGCAGCTGCAGCTTGGTGCCCTGGGTGGCGCTGGTCATGAACTCGGCAAAGGCCAGGCAACCGGCAAACAGCGCCAGGGTTTCGATGGCCGCCTCGGCCGTGATCAGGCGCGGGGCGGTATTGGGCGTTTCAAAGTTGGCAGGCTCCGTGCCTTCGCTGGCGCTGCTGTGCGCGCCGGTCTGCGCGTCTGCCAGGCTGCGTGGCTGGGCCAGCTGGTGGCGGGTGATCAGGCGCTTGGCCAACGGGCCGCCGAGCAGGCCGCCAATGACCAGGCCAAAGGTGGCGCAGGCAATGCCCAAGGCGGTGGCACCGCTCAGGCCGTATTGGTTCTCCAGCACCGAGCCCCAGGCGCCAGCGGTGCCATGGCCACCCAGCAAGGTGATCGAGCCCGCTACCAGGCCAATCAGCGGGTCCAGCCCCAGCAAGGTCGCCAGGCCCACGCCCACGCCGTTCTGTACAAAGATAAAGGCGACGATCACGCCCAGAAACACCACCAGGCCCATGCCGCCTTCACGCAGCTTGGCAAAGTTGGCGCTCAGCCCGATCGACGAGAAGAACACCAGCATGAAGGTGGTCTGCATGCCGGTGGCAAAGGCCAGGGTCAGGCCGGTGGCCTGGTGCAGCGCAAAGATGATGGCCGCCACCACCAGGCCGCCAGAGACCGGCTCGGGGATGTTGAAGTCGCGCAGAAAGCGGATATGCCGCGTCAGCAGCTTGCCCAGCAAGAGCACGAGGACGGCAAAGATCAGGGTGTAGTAAGCACTGAAACTCAGATGCAAGGGAATTCTCCTCAAATAGCAGGCCTTGACCTGGTTGAAAACAGAAAGCCGGTGTTAGCTATAGATTGGCGGTTTTTGCCGGCAAAGTGCTGCAATATGGGTGAAAGCTAAAGTATCGTTTCATTAAATAAGGCTATAACCAACCGTAGTGAGTGGTGTTTATGGCTATGGACAAGTTCCCCTGCCTGTGCTTTAGCAGCCCGCCTGGCTTAAAATGCGGGGCCTTGTCCCAAGGAGCGCTGCAGCAGGCCGGTGGTACCCCCATCGCAGGCCTGTCAGGCTTGGGGCAGGTGGACGGGCATGCACGGCATCGCCCGCATCAACGGCGCTCACCTGTTCTGTCTCTGTTTTCTGGTTTTTACAGGTGAGCCCCATGTCCGCGTCTGCTGCCCCCGTTTCCGTTCCTCCCATGCGCCTGTCGGGCCTGGAGCCCGTGTTTGTTGGCGAGGACAGCCTGTTTGTCAACGTGGGTGAACGCACCAACGTCACGGGCTCCAAGGCCTTTGCGCGCCTGATCCTGAACGAGCAGTACGAAGAAGCGCTGGCCGTTGCGCGCCAGCAGGTGGAAAACGGCGCCCAGGTGATCGACGTGAACATGGACGAGGCCATGCTCGACAGCAAGGCGGCGATGGTGCGGTTCCTGAACCTGATCGCCTCCGAGCCCGATATCGCCCGCGTGCCCATCATGGTCGACAGCTCCAAATGGGAGGTGATCGAAGCGGGCCTGCGCTGCATCCAGGGCAAGGGCATCGTCAACTCCATCTCGATGAAGGAGGGGGTGGACGAGTTCAAGAAGCATGCGCGCCTGGTCAAGCGCTATGGCGCGGCGGCCGTGGTCATGGCCTTTGATGAGAAAGGCCAGGCCGATACCTACGAGCGCAAGATCGAGATCTGCGAGCGCGCCTACCGCATCCTGGTCGACGAGGTCGGTTTCCCGCCCGAGGACATCATCTTCGACCCCAACATCTTTGCCGTGGCCACCGGCATCGAAGAGCACAACAACTACGGCGTGGACTTCATCGAAGCCACGCGCTGGATCAAGCAGAACCTGCCCGGCGCCAAGGTGAGCGGCGGTGTGTCCAACGTGTCGTTCTCGTTCCGTGGCAACGACCCGGTGCGTGAGGCGATCCACACCGTGTTCCTCTACCACGCGATCCAGGCGGGCATGGACATGGGTATTGTCAACGCCGGCATGGTCGGCGTCTATGACGACCTGGAGCCGGTGCTGCGCGAGCGCGTCGAGGACGTGGTGCTGAACCGCCGCCCCGACGCTGGCGAGCGCCTGGTGGAAGTGGCCGACAGCGCCAAGAGCGGTGCCAAGGACGACAGCAAGAAGCTGGAATGGCGCGGCACGCCCGAGAACCCCAAGACCGTGAACGAGCGCCTGTCGCATGCGCTGGTGCATGGCATCACCGACTTCATCACCGAAGACACCGAAGAGGCCTACCAGGCCATCGTCGTGCAAGGCGGCGGGCGCCCGCTGCATGTGATCGAAGGCCCGCTGATGGACGGCATGAACGTGGTCGGTGACCTGTTTGGTGCCGGCAAGATGTTCCTGCCCCAGGTGGTCAAGTCGGCCCGCGTGATGAAGCAGGCCGTGGCCCACCTGGTGCCCTACATCGAAGAGGAAAAGCGCCAGCAGGAAGCAGCAGGCATCGACGTGTCAAGCAAGGGCAAGATCGTCATCGCCACCGTCAAGGGCGATGTGCATGACATCGGCAAGAACATCGTCACCGTGGTGCTGCAGTGCAATAACTTCGAGGTCATCAACATGGGCGTGATGGTGCCCTGCCACGAGATCCTGGCCCGGGCCAAGGCCGAGGGCGCCGACATCATCGGCCTGTCGGGCCTGATCACGCCCAGCCTGGAAGAGATGCAATACGTGGCCGGCGAGATGCACAAGGACGACTATTTCCGCGTCAAGAAGATCCCGCTGCTGATTGGCGGCGCTACTTGCTCACGCGTGCATACCGCAGTGAAGATCGCCCCCAAGTACGAAGGCCCGGTGCTCTATGTGCCCGATGCCTCGCGCAGCGTGAGCGTGGCCCAGAGCCTGCTCGGCGAGAACAAGGACCGCTACCTGCAGGAAGTGGAGGCCGACTACGACAAGGTGCGCACCCAGCACGCCAACAAAAAGAAGACACCGCTGTGGACCCTGGCGCAGGCCCGCGCCAATGCCACCCCGGTGGACTTTGCCGCGCACCCGCCCGTCACGCCCCGCGTGCTGGGCCGCCGCGTGTTCAAGAACTTTGACCTGGCCGAGATCGCCCAGTACATCGACTGGGGCCCCTTCTTTCAGACCTGGGACCTGGCCGGCCCGTACCCGGCCATCCTCGACGACGAGGTGGTGGGTGTGGAGGCCCGCAAGGTGCTGGCCGATGCCCAGGCCATGCTCAAGAAGATCATCGAAGGCCGCTGGCTGCAGGCCAATGGCGTGATGGGCCTGTTCCCCGCCAACCGGGTGGGCGACGACATCGTGTTCTACACCGACGAGTCGCGCAGCACCGAGCTGCTGACCTGGTATGGCATGCGCCAGCAAACCGAAAAGCAGGCAGTGGACGGTGTGATGCGCCCGAGCCGCTGCCTGTCCGACTTTGTGGCCAGCAAGGAATCGGGCATCGGCGATTACGCCGGCCTGTTTGCGGTCACCGCCGGCATCGGCGCCGAGAAGAAGGACAAAGAATTTGAAGCCGCGCTGGACGACTACAGCGGCATCATGTTCAAGGCCCTGGCCGACCGCCTGGCCGAAGCCTTTGCCGAATGCCTGCACCTGCGCGTGCGCAAGGACCTGTGGGGCTATGCCGCCGATGAGCAGCTGAGCAACGAGCAGCTGATCAAGGAAAAATACCAGGGCGTGCGCCCCGCCCCCGGCTACCCCGCCTGCCCAGACCACACCGCCAAGATCGACCTGTTCAAGGCGCTGGACGCCGCCGACATCGGCATGCAACTGACCGAGAGCCTGGCCATGTTCCCCGCCTCCAGCGTCAGCGGCTTCTACCTGGGCTACCCCGAAGCGGTCTACTTCAACGTTGGCGAAATTGCTGAGGACCAGCTGGCCGATATGGCGGAGCGCCGGGGTATGGACATTGAAGTGCTGCGCCGGGCGCTGGCGCCGAATCTGGCATAAATACAAGCCATAGGCTGTAAAACGGAAATACAAACCAAGACTTGTATTCGCGAAATACAGCCTATGGGTTGTGGCCTCACAATAGCTGCTCCTGAGTTACTGTGAATGGGGAGCACGCATGGATGAATTTATCGTCCAAACCAGCCGCCAACTACCGATATTTCTGAGCGCTTTTCGCAAGGCGGCGAAGCTCACCCAGGCAGATGTGGCCATGCGCATGGGGGTGACCCAGCAGACGGTCTCTGCGATGGAACGCAATCCCCAGGCGGTCAGCGCTGAGCGCTTGATGAAACTCCTGAGCGTTCTGGGCGTCGACCTGGTACTGCGGTCACACCCGGAACCGCGCGACTATGCCGGCTCTGAACTCCGGTCACTGGATGATTGGTAAAGCGCGGTTGACGAGCTGCTCGGCGTCTATTCCAACCCTTAACCCGCCAGAACCGCCTCCAGATGCGCACGCAGCGAAGTAGCGCGCTCCGGCACCCGGGGCAGCGCTGCCTGGGCGATGGACTGAGCCAGTGCAACCTCACCCAATAGGGTGGCCACCCGGGCCCAGGTGTGCAGCTGGGCGGGGTGCCGCTCCGCGTCCTGCGCGGCCTGCCGGGTGGCGGCCAGAAAGGATGCGGGGTAGTTGCTGAAGGGTGCAAAAAAGGCCTGGGATTGCCGCTGCCATTCCGACACCAGAAAGGCCACCGATTCGGCCGCATCCTGTGCGCTGGCGCCGTAGGCAAACTCGGCGTCTGTGGCGTTGCGAAAGCCGGCGATGACCGAGCCGCGCCAGGCGCAGTCATGGTCGCGCATGGTTTGCGGCGCGGGCAGGGTGCCGCCGGCCACATCGCCCAGCGCCAACAGATGGGCCCCCAGGTTGACCTGGAACACCGCGCTGCGCGGGCGGTGCTGGATCTCGACGATGTGCACCACGCCACCGTCCAGCACACGCCGGGCGATATCGCCTTGGCGCACAAAGCCGGCGGCCTGCAGCAGCGGAAAGAACTGCGCACGCAGTTCGCTGGTGATCGTTTTACGGTCCATGGCAGTGTCTGGTGGCTAATCGGGTGGAAGGCGCAGACCGGGGGTCCGCCGCGCTTCCCAGCTTATAAACGGTTCGGGATGGTTTGCTTTGTCGTCGATCGCTACATGCGAAATCTACATATCGATTGAATGAAATCGTCGTTGCCTGACGACGCTATGCATTTCTACACTGGGCCCTCAGTCAAGGTTCCGCTGGCAAGGGCATGGTGCCCTGGTCTGGGATCTCAGAAAGCATAGCTATGAAAAACAAGGCATGGACGATGGTGGCGACCGCTGCAGTGGCGGCACTGGCATCGGGGGCGGTGTGGGCGGATCGCCTGCAGGACATCAAGCAGGCAGGGGTGCTGCGCGTGGCAGCCTTTGATGCCAATCCACCGTTTGGTTTTGTCGATCCCAAGACCCGCAAGATCGTGGGCCTGGATGTGGACTATGCGCAGGCCTTTGCGCAGCGCCTGGGGGTCAAGCTGCAGCTGGTGCCGACCAACCCGGCCAACCGCGTGCCGCTGCTGCTGTCGAACAAGGTCGATCTGGTGCTGGCCAATTTCACGATCACCGACGAGCGTGCCAAGCAGGTGGGCTTCAGCGTTCCCTACTTTGCCTCGGGCACCCAGTTCATTGCCGCCAAGGGCACGCTGACCTCGCCCGAGCAGCTGAACCAGTTGCGCATCGGCGTGGACAAGGGCACCACCAACGAGATCGTGCTGCGCGAGAAGCACCCGCAGGCCACCTTGGTGGCCTATGACGACACCCCGTTTGCGTTCACCGCGCTGCGCAATGGCAATGTGCAGGCCATCTCGCAAGACGGCCCCAAGCTGGTCGGCCTGCTGGCCACCATCAAGGACAAGAAGGAGCGCGACAAGTGGGAGGTGCCGGCGTTCACGATCTCCAGTGACTACATTGGCGTGGGCATTCCGAAGGGAGAGGCGGCGCTGACCGACTTCGTCAACACCGCCCTGAAGGAGCTGGAGGCCAGCGGCCAGGCCGGCAAGATTTACGACACCTGGTTCGGGCCGCAAAGCGCGACGCCGCTGGTGCGCAACTTCAAGATCGGCGACAAGCAATAACACCCTAAATACGGCAGCGCCCCGCGTCTGAGAAGACGTGCGTGGCTGCTGTTGGCGTTGGCATTCATGCAACTCTTGATGTCCTGGCTGGAGCCGCTGTGGCCGCATCTGCTGGCAGGCAAGTACTGGCGCTGGCTGCTCGATGGCTGGTGCACCACGGTGCTGGCCTCGCTGCTGGTGATTGCGGCATCTACGGTGCTGGGCATCGCCTTTGCGGTGGCGCGCAGTGCCGCCTGGGTACCGCTGCGCTGGCTGGCGCTGGTCTACCTGTCGGTGTTTCGCAATACGCCGCTCCTGGTGCAGCTGTTCTTTTGGTACTTTGGCGTGCCCAGCCTGCTGCCGCCCGCGTGGATGGCCTGGCTCAACCAGGCGCACAGCCTGGCGCTGGGCCCGCTCAGCCTGGGCTGGCCTTCGCTGGAGTTCCTCTCGGCATGCATCGGCATGGTGTTCTATGCCACGGCCTATGTGGGCGAAGAGGTGCGCGCCGGCATCAACAGCGTGCCCGCCAGCCAGAGCCAGGCGGCGCGCTCGCTGGGCATGGATGGCTGGCAGCTACTGCGCCATATCGTGCTGCCCCAGGCGCTGGCGCGCGTGGTGTCGCCGCTGATGGGCCAGTACATGAACATCGTCAAGAACACCTCGCTGGGCATGGCCATCGGCCTGGCCGAGCTCTCGTACCGGGCGCGCCAGGCGGAGGCCGAGACCTTCCAGTCCTTCCAGGTCTACGGCATGACGACCTTGCTCTACATCGTGCTGATCATCGGGCTGGAGCTGCTCAGCCAGCACCTGGCCCAGCGCCGCCGCTGGGGCCGGGTGGAGGTGCGGCGCGCATGAACTTTGCTGCACTGAGTGATGACTGGCGCTACCTGCTGCTGGGCACCTTTCCCGAAGGGCCGCCGGGCGGCGCGCTGCTGAGCCTGATCCTGAGCGCCGTCTCCGGCGTGCTGTCTGCATTGCTGGGGCTGGCGCTGGGCATTGCGCTGGTGATGGGGCGGGGACTGGCCTTGCAGTGCCTGCGGGTGGTGCTCGGCTTTCTGCGTGCCATTCCCGTGCTGCTGCTGATCTTCTGGATTTATTTTTTGCTGCCGGTGCTGTTCCGGCTCGATGTGCCGGGCAGCTTCTCGGTGGTGTGCGCGCTGTCGCTGGTCAGCGGCGCCTACCTGGCCCATGGCGTGGCCGCCGGCCTGCAGGCGATTGCGCCGGGCCAGTGGGATGCCGGCGCTGCGCTGGGCCTGACGCGCTGGCAGGTGCTGCGCAGCCTCATCCTGCCCCAGGCGCTGGCGGTGATGCTGCCCTCGTTCGTGAACCAGTGGGTGACCCTGATCAAGGACAGCTCGCTGGCCTATATCGTCGGCGTGGGCGAGCTGTCCTTTCTGTCCACCCAGGTCAATGCGCGGCTGATGGTGCACCCGGCCGAGGTGTTCCTGCTGGTGGGCGCCATCTACTGGCTGATGTGCTCGGCGCTCAACCTGCTGGCCTGGGCCGTGGCGCGGCGCAGCCAACCGCATTTCGCACGCTGAGTTGGCACGCTGATGCGGGCATGGAAAAAGGACGCCTGGCGTCCTTTTGGGGTGAGCGCTGCAGCGCTGCGATTACTGGCTCTTCAGCTCGGCGATGTAGGCATCGCGAGCCTTCACACCGGTGGGGGTGAAGTCGGTGAACACGCCGTCGATGCCCAGGCGGTAGTAGGCCAGGAACTCTTGCACCGGGTCACCCTTGTAGATGCCGGCCAGGCGGCCCGCTTCGTCGCGGAAGGTGAAGCTGTGCACGATCAGGCCAGCCTTGTGGGCGTTGGCGATCAGGCCCGTGTCCTTGAGGGTGTTGACGTCCTTCAAGCCTGCGCCTTCCTTGTAGGGCACGACGGAATGGGCCAGGATCTGTGGCTTCCAGGGGCCGATGCCGTCGGCATAGGTCTTGATCTCGGCCAGGCCGGCAGGGGTCTGCATGGCGGCAAAGGTGCGGGCATCGCCAGCCAGGGTCCAGCTGAAGGGGCGGCCGCTGATGAAGGTCCATTCATCGGTGGTGATGTAGACCATCGAGCCGTCCTTCAGGTCGAAGTCATTGCCATCGATCAGCTGCACGCCCTTGGCCTTCATGCCGGCCTTGCGCAGGTACTTCAGGCTCTCGGGGTCAAAGCTCTGGATGTAGATGGCCGAGTCCTTGCTGTTGAGCTTGTTCTTCTCCAGCAGCGCCATCACGGCATCTTCAAACGGGTGGCTGCCGCTGCCGCAACCATTGGCAATCGCCTGCTGGTTGTTCCAGTAGGGGTTCTTGGTTTCGGCGTAGACGGGGATGGTGCGGCCCAGCGACTTGCCCTTGGCTGCTGCGATGTCGATCACATCCTGGGCGCTGATCAGCGGCAGCTTGCCGTTCCACTCGGTGGGGCGGTCGGCCCGGTTGTCCAAGGTGGTACCGGCGATCCAGTCGCGCAGCTCCTGCATCGTGAAGTCGCTGATCGACCAGTCATTGGTGTGGTCTTCGCCGTCAACGATCAGGGCTTTGAGCACCGACTTCTGGTTGCCGGGCTCGACCAGGTCGGTAAGATACTTGCTGGGGCCGTTGGCTGGAATGGCGGGGTATTTCACATCGACCAGCACGCCAGGGGTGGTGCGCTTGCGGGCTGCCACGGCGGAATTGGTCTTGGCTACATCGGCGATATTGGTGCTGTCGCTCAGCCAGGCGTTGTGGCGTGCCACCAGCTGGCAGTCACGCGTCATGTGCATGTCCAGCTCCAGCATGTCGGCGCCGGCGTCTGCGGCTTTTTCGTAGGCCATGCGGGTCTGCTCGGGGTACATGCCGGAGTAGCCACGGTGCGCGATCACCTGGGGCTGCTTGCCGTCCAGGGTCTTGAAGCTGGGATCATCATCGCCGCCGCCACAGGCGGTCAGCAGCAGTGCGCCGCACAGGGCAGAGCCCAGCGCAGCCAGGCGAAATGTGGGTTGGTGTGTTGTCATCGTCCGTTGTCCCCAGGGTTGGTGAATCAGCAAGTGGATGGATGCTGCGGGGGCGGTATGACGGCGCTGTGACAATGTAAAGCGCGCGTCTACGGCTCACAACAGGCGAGCTGTGCGGGCCCCTTGTCGGCCGTTGAAAGCTTCTGTAGAGCACCTCTGCACCGGTTGCCGCAGGCATCCGCATCCAGCGCACCAGCGTAGTGCAAGCCCGGTGGCGGGCCCAGTGTTTTCGATGCTGCAGCGCGGCAACTGTGGTGTTCTGTCCAATCGCCGATCAGGCGCGGCCCAGCCACCAGACCAGGCCCAGCGCCAGCGCCGCAGGCACGGCGAAGTTGACGAGCAGGATGGGCAGCTCTTGCGCAACGGAGTAGCCGGCCTTGTGCACGCCTACCCACATATTGACCAGCGCCACGGCCAGCCAGACGGGGATGAAGTATTTGGCGGCCAGCATGATGCTGGCCGCATCGGCACCCCAGAGCTTGCCCAGCAGGGCAAAGACGGCCAACAGCAGCAGGCCGGTCAGCATGACCAAAATCATATGCATGGGCAACTCCTTCTAGTGGTCGGAGGGCGCGGCCCTCCGCAGGCTTATTTTGTCGTATAGCCGCCGTTGATCAGAATCGTCTGCCCGGTGATCCACCAGCCATCGCTCACCAGGTGGCGCACAAAGGGCACCACGTCTTCGATGTCGGTCAGGCCCGTCTGGCTGAACGGCGACAGCGCTGCAGCACTCTTGTGGTAGGCCTGGGCATCGGCGCTTTCCTGGCCGTAGAAGAAGGGCGTGTCCATGGGGCCGGGGCCCACTGCTGTGACCGAGATGCCCCGCGCGCCCAGCTCCTTGGCCGCTGCGCGGGTGTAGTGCTCCACAGGCGCCTTGGTGCCCGCGTAGGACGCATAAAACGGCGTGAACGCGCCCAGCAGCGAGGTGACCAGGGTGCAGATCTTGCCGCCGTCGTTCACATGCTTGCCCGCCTCTTTCAGAAAGAAGAACGCAGCCTTGTTGTTGACCGCATCCATCTCGTCAAACTCGGCCTCGCTGATCTCGGACATCGGCTTTTTCAGCACCTTGCCGACGGTATTGATGGCGATGTCGGGGCGGCCCACGGCGGCCACCGCATCGGCAAACAGCTTCTTCACCGCCGAGGCTGTGCTCAGGTCGCCTTGCAAGGCGATGGCGGTGGCGCCCATCTTTTCCAGCGCTGCCACGGTCTTGAGCGCATCGGCCTTGCTCGCAGCGCTGTTGTAGTGGATGGCGACGGCCTTGGCGCCATGGTGGACGAGGTCGGTGGCCAGCAGGCCACCGAGGTTCTTGGCACCACCTGCGATCAGAGCGGTTTTGCCTTGGATGCTGTGCTTGGGGTTGGACATGAAAAGCTCCTTGGGAAGAGCTGTTCAGCGTAATTGGTCATAAATCAAAGATAAATATAGAATTTATTCCATGTTTATCCATGATTTACTAACAATGGCTGCGCTGCAGGTTTGGCATGGACCGCGTTGACCTGCTGCGCATCTTCTTGCGCGTGGCCGCCACCGGCAGCTTTTCCCAAGCCGCTGACCAACTGGCGCTGCCCCGGCCCACGGTGTCGCTGGCAGTGCAGCAGCTGGAGGCCCGGTTGGGCACGCGCCTGCTCCACCGCACCACGCGCAAGGTGGCGCTGACCCTGGATGGCCAGGCGCTGGTCGACAGTGCCAGCAGCCTGGTCGATGAGATGCAGGACCTGGAGCAGCGCTTTCGCCCTCACGCGCATGCGGTGGCAGGGCGCTTGCGCATTGATGTGCCCAGCCGCGTGGCGCGGCTGATCGTCGCGCCCGCTTTGCCGGAGCTGCTGGCGCAGCACCCGGGGTTGGAGGTGGATTTGGGCTCCAGCGACCGGGCGGTGGACCTGGTGCAGGAGCACATCGACTGCGTCCTGCGCGTGGGCCCGCTGGCCGACAGCTCGCTGGTGGCCAAGTCGCTGGGCAGCATGGAACTGATCAACTGCGCCAGCCCTGCCTACCTGGCCCGGCATGGCCGTCCACAAAGCCCGGCGGAGTTGGCGGGCCACCAGAGCGTGCACTACAACTCGCCCACCACGGGGCGCGCTGCCGCCTGGGAATGGCTGGAGGGTGGGGCCGAGCACAGCATGGTGCTGCCTGGCGCCGTGGGTGCCAACCATGTGGAGAGCTATATCGCCTGCGCGCTGGCAGGCCTGGGGCTGATCCAGATACCGCGCTATGACGTGCAAGCCCATCTGCAATCGGGCGAGCTGGTCGAGGTGCTGCAGGCCTACCCACCGCCTGCGCTGCCGGTGCATGTGCTCTACCTGCACCGCGCGCATCTGTCGCGCCGGGTGCGGGTGTTCATCGACTGGATCGAGCAGCTGCTGGTGCAGGCCGGGGCGATTGCGCCGGGCACGGCGGCTGCCGCGTTCCCGCCATGACAAAGAGCCTCTCACGCCATGGGCGTTGAGAGGCTCTTGCGGGGGAGCGGGCTGATCCAACCCGAAGGGTGCCGGCTATGACAGCCGGGTCTTCAGGATGCGATGCGCTCAGTAACGGCCACCGCCGTAGCCGCCATTGCCATAGCCCACATCGGAGCGGCCGCTGGAGCGATAGCCGGAATCACCATAGCCACTACCACCGGCGCCACGGGATGCTTCACGCGGGCGGGCCAGGTTGACGACGATCTGGCGTCCGTCCACCGACATGCCATTGAGTGCATTGATCGCCGCCTGGGCCACTTCGGCAGAGGCCATTTCGACAAAGCCAAAGCCCTTGGAGCGGCCGGTCTCGCGGTCCATCATGACCTTGGCCGAGTTCACGGCGCCGAATTCGGAAAAGTTGTCGTGGAGGCTGGAATCCGTCACGGAGTAGGGCAGGTTGCCCACATAGATTTTGTTGCTCATGTCAGAGCCTTTCTCAAAGAGGTTGCGCCACGCAGCGCAGGGGTGGAATGCAGACGCCGGGATCAGCGCCGCATCGCAAAAAAGGGAATGGAGGGGTTGCTATCGGGCCATCAACAGACGGGCGGCTTGGGCATCGACGATTGGAGCCAGCCTTGGGTCACCGCAAAGATGCGTGCTGCTTCCGCAGTGGCGAATGTCTTGTCAAAGCGGAACACCCGGCAATAGCTGCCATTGCCTTGTGACCGCTGAACGGAGAACGACGCGGCGAAGCGGCCGTTGGGGGTCGGGTGGGTCGAGGGTGAAACGACGTAATTCCCGATGGAAATGAAAGTCTTGGAAATGGGGATCAATCAGGGGCACAGGCTTTGGCCGCCTGTGTGAGCGGGGAGGTCATCGGTTGTCTGCTGCTCTACAGACCAACCAGGCGAATGTCGCCAGGAACGCAGCTGTAGCAGTGCTGGCCAGCTGCGGCAAAGAGAGGCTGGCCCATGGGGCACGGCATCTCCAAGCGATCCACTATATAGCAACGGTTATAAAAAAGCCAGTTTTTATTGTTTTATTACATAAAGCAGACATGGCTACCGTCCCACCAACGCACGCTGGCCTGGGCTGCATCAGCGCGCGCCAGCGGCCGTCAGCGTCTCCACCATCGCGCTGTAGCCGCGCTGGCGGGCATGGGCCAGCGGCGTGACGCCTTCCTTGTCGGCCAGGTTCACATCGGCCTTGGCATCGATCAGCAGCTGCAGGATCTGCTGGTGGCGCGGGCCGCCATCGCTCAGGATGATGGCCTCCATCAGCGCCGTCCATCCCAGGCGGTTGACATGGTTGACATCGACGCCAGCGTTGATAAGGGTGCGCACGGTCTCGACATGGCCGCGCTCTGCGGCCGGGATCAGCGCGGTGCCGCCATAGCGGTTGGTGCTGCGCAGGTCTGCGCCATGGGCCAGGGTCATCTGCAGGATCTCCTGGTGGCCACGTGCACCGGCATAGAGGTAGGGGCTGTCTTCGATGTTGTCCTTGGCGTTCACATCGGCACCGGCCTCGATCAAGGCCTTGGCCGCTGCCACCTGGTTGCTCTGTGTCGCTACCAGCAGCGGCGTGCGGCCCTGGGCATCGCGCGCATCGATGGCGCTGGCGCCCCCGTTTTGCAGCAGTTGCTGGATGCGGCTGCCGTTGTTGGCGGCCGCGGCCTGGTGCAGGGCGAGCGTGGTCATGTTCTGTGCGTGGGCAGCGGGCTGCGTCAGTTGAAAGGCCAGGCCAAGGCAGAGGCTGAGCAAGGGGCGCATGGGGTCTCCTTTGAACAGGTTCTTACAGCAGGGGTATGGCAGCCGTGTCCATCCCCTCAGCTTCATATACTCCCAAAACCATAGCTGGTCTTGAAGGATTTACGGGTGCGAAAGGCCATTCTTGCACAAGAATGTTGAAGGCCAATGGAGATGGGAGACAAGGGGAGTGCAGAGACGAATGGGTGGGAATAACGAGCGAAAGCAGCAGCGCGGCCATGTGGCGCTGCTGCTGCTGGGCGGGCTGGTCTTGCTGGCGCTGGGGGTGCTGCTGTTCTGGCTGTGGCTGCCGCTGCTGATCGCAGTGGCAGCCGGTGGCCTGGTGTTTGTGCTGCTGTCGCAAGTGGGCCGTATCGGCTGGGTGCTGGAAGGGCGGCGCGCGCTGCGCGATCCAGGCTTGCTGATGGAGGACGGGCGGCTGCGCACACCGGTGTGGCTGCCGTTTTACGCGATGCTGGCAGCTCTGGTGGCTACGGCCTGCGGCTGGATGGTCTTGTTCCTGCTGCCCGACAGCCTGCACCCGGCCGAGATGATGCAGATGGGCACAGGCCTGGCCGGCGCCATCGTGGTGCTGGTGGCCGTGTGGCTGCTGGGGCAGCTCAGCACCGGCTGGTCGCTGTTGCGCCAGGGCCAGGCCTGGAATGCGCGCCGCATGTCGCCCGAATGGTGGGTCTGGGCGACGATCGCCTTTGTGCCGGCCATGCTGGCAATCGGCCTGCTGGCGCCAGACCGGGCCGGGCTGCAGGCCTGGGGCCTGCAATGGCGCGGGTATGACAGCCAGCCGCTGCGCATCCAGCTGGCCCCCGCCAGCAACCCCGAGCAGGCGCGCCTGCGCGATGCCGCCTTGCTGGAGCTGGTGCAGCCCTTGCTGGTGCAAGGCAGCCGCCGCATGCGTGCCAGCATGCGCAGCCGCCACGGCACCAGCCACTGGACGGCCGCGCTGCCGGCGCGCTACCGGCTGCAAGGCGATGTGCTCGACATCCAATTGGCAGGCCGTCTGGACCCGGAGGGGCTGCAGCGCTATGCGCAGCAACTGCAGCAGCTGGGCGCGGGCGACCACAGCGCCCTGCGCTGGTTGGTGGCGGCGCAATGCCTGCCAGCCCCCAGTGCGATGGCGGCCCTCAGCGCGGCCGCGCGGCGCGCGCAGTGGGCACAGGTACAGGCCTGCGCGCAGCAGCGCAGCCAGGCCTTGCAAGCGCTGGGCGCGCAGCTGCAAGGGCAGATCCTGCAGGTGGAGCTATTGCCGCTGGCGCACTACCGGCCCTGGCCCCAGCGCGGCGGCTGGCAGGCGGTGGCCTTGCCCTCGGGGCAAGAGGCTTTGAACGACTTGCCGATGCTGGCACATTGAGGCTGGGCGCGGCGGCTTTTTACAGCGCCAGATCCTTCCACTGCCCGGGCTCCAGGCCATCGAGCGTGTAGGGGCCAATGGCCATGCGCACCAGGCGCAGGGTGGGATGACCGACGGCGGCCGTCATGCGCCGCACCTGGCGGTTGCGGCCTTCGCGGATGATGAGCTCGATCCAGCAATCGGGCACGCTCTGGCGCACGCGGATCGGCGGGTGGCGCGCCCACATCGCGGGCTGAGGATCGAGCATGCGCACCTGGGCGGGCAGGGTCTTGCCGTCTTTCAGGTCCACGCCATCGCGCAGCTGCTGCAAGGCCGCTGCATCGGGAATGCCTTCGACCTGCACCCAGTAGGTCTTGGCCATCTTGTGGCGCGGATCGGCAATGCGGGCCTGCAACTGGCCATCGTTGGTCAGCAGCAGCAGGCCTTCGCTGTCGCCATCGAGCCGGCCCGCGACATAGACGCCGGGCACATCGATAAAGTCCTTGAGGCCTTGCCAGCGCCCCTCGGGCGTGAACTGGCTGACGACGCCATAGGGCTTGTGAAAACCCAAGAGCCGTGGCGGCCCGGCCGGGGTGGCGGGCCTGGAGGGCTTGAGGAATTTGACCGGACCGCCGCTCTTGCGCGGCCGCATGCGTGGCTCGGGCATCAGCGTTGCACGGGGCTCAGGGTGGCACGCAGGCGCTCGCCGGGTGCGGTCTCCGGGGGCGGGGGCGTGGTCTCCAGCGCCTCTTCCACATTGCCGATATGGGCCAGCATCAGCGCGCGGGCCTGCTCGGCGTCGCCCCGTTCCAGCGCTTCGACAATGCTGGCGTGGTCGGCGCAGGACTGCTCGGCGCTGTGGTCGGACTGGTAGAGCGTCGCGGCCAGCGTGGTGCGGGCGGTCAGGTCGCGCAGGGTATCGGCCAGCAGGCGGTGGCCCATGTTCTCGGCCAGGCAGACATGGAAATCGGCCAGCAGAAAGGCGCGCGTGGCGGCATCGGCCCCCTGGATCGCGCGCTGCTCCTCGTCGATATGCAGCCGCAGCTGGCGGATCACCTGCTGCATCGGCCGGCCCGAGGTCTCCAGAATGCCGGCCTCGATGATGCGGCGGGCGGCAAAGGCGTCGCGCGCCTCCTCGGCACTGGGCTGCACCACATACCAGCCCCGGCGCGGCTGCACCTGCACAAAGCCGCGCGCCTGCAACTGCATCAGCGCCTCACGCACCAGCGTACGGCTGACCGAGAAGTTGTCTGCCAGCGCCTGCTCTCCCAGGCGCTCTCCCGGCGACAGCTTTTGCGCGAGGATGGCTTCGACGACGCGTTCGGCGATGGTGGTGGGGCTGACAGCAGTCATGGGCTCAGGCGTGGGGTGTGGACAGCTCCGATTGTGCCGTGTCTTGCGGCAGCTTCTCACCATTGAGCACCTTATGGGCCCGTTCGCGGTCGATATCGCCCTCCCACGATGCAATCGCCACGGTTGCCACGCAGTTGCCGATCAGGTTGCCCAGCGCACGGGCAATGCCCATGAACCAGTCCACCGACAGCACCAGCACCAGGCCGATGGCCGGGATCGCGGGGATGGCATGCAAGGTGGCGGCCAGCACCACAATGGCCGAGCCCGGCACGCCATGCGCGCCCTTGGAGGTGACCAGCGCAATGGCCAGGATGGTCAGCAGATCGGTCATCGAGATCGGCGTGTTGGTGGCCTGCGCAATGAAGACCGCTGCCAACGTGATGTAGATCGAGAACGCGTCGAGGTTGAACGAGTAGCCGGTGGGGATCACCAGGCCGACGGTGGAGTCGCGGATGCCCAGGTGGCGCAGCTTGGCCATGATCTGGGGCAGCACGCTGTCGGACGAGGTGGTGGCGAAGACGACCATCAGCTCTTCGCGCAGGTAGCGCAGCAGCTTGATCAGGCTGAAGCCCGAGACGCGCATCGCAAAACCCAGCACGACAAAGACGAAGAAGGCGACCGCCACATAGAACAGCAGCACCAGCATGCCCAGCTGCTTGAGCGAGCCCACACCGTACTGGCCGACGGTAAAGGCAATCGCGCCCAGCACGCCCAGCGGCGCCAGCTTGATGATGATGCCCATCACCTTGAACAGCACATGCGACATGGTGTCGATCAACAGGCTGACTGGCGCGCCGCGCTCGCCCAGCATGGTCAGCCCGCAGCCAAACAGCACGGCAAACAGCAGCACCTGCAGCACATCGCCGGTGGCAAAGGCCTGCACCACGGTGGTGGGGATCAGCTTCATCAGGAAATCGACCGTGCCGCCGCTGGTCAGCTTGTCGGCATTGCTGGCGTAAGCGCTCATCGCCGAGGCATCGAGCTTGCTCGGGTCCACGTTCATGCCTGCACCAGGTTGGAACACAAAGGCCAGCACCAGGCCCAGAACCAGTGCAATGGTGGTCAGCACCTCGAAATAGATCAGCGCCTTGACGCCGACCCGGCCGACGCGCTTGAGGTCGCCCGCCCCGGCAATGCCATGCACCACCACGCAGAACACCAGCACCGGGATGATCATCTTGATGAGCTTGATGAAACCATCGCCCAAAGGCTTGAGTTTGACGGCCCATTCCGGCGCCAGCAGGCCGACGATGACCCCGATGATGAGAGCCACCACCACCTGCCCGAACAGCGATCTGACAAAGCGACGCATACGCATTCCTTTTGAGTTTGTATACAAGTTATAAATTTCTTGTATGCAAAAATGTACCCAAGCACAGAGCATCGAGTGAACAGGGATTACCCGTGAGTGTTCACCGACTTGTGCGACCTGGGAGACAGAAGCAAAAAGCCTGCCATGCAAGATGCAAGACAGGCTTTGTATGCAAGGAATGCAGCATTTTGCAACGGCCCCGGGCAGGGCCGTGCGGGGGCGATCAGGCCTTTTCGACGGCGGCGACCACCACCACTTCGATCTTGTAATCGGGGTTGCCCAAGGTGGCCTGCACGGTGGCGCGGGGCGGCGTATGGCCGGGGGCCACCCAGGCGTCCCAGACGCTGTTCATCTGGCCGATTTCGCTGATGTCGGTCAGGTAGATCTGGCACTGCAGAATGCTGGCCTTGCTCGATCCGGCCTCGCCCAGCAGGCGGTCGATATGGCCCAGCACTTCCTGGGTCTGGGTGACGATATCGGCACCGGGGTTGTTCTCGGGGATCTGGCCGGCCAGGTAGACGGTACCGTTGTGGATGGCGGTTTCGGACAGGCGGGCGCCGACGTGGCGGCGGTCGATGGCAGAGGTCATGCTCGTCTTTCGGTAACGGAGGGGGATACGCAAAAATCATAGCGCATCGCAAGGCCGGTGCGCAGGCACAAGGCTGTTGCGGCACAATGGCCCTCTTTGCCGTTGCAGCCTCTGCCGCCACCATGACCGACCGTTTTTCCGATGCGCTCCAAGCGCTGAACCAGCCCGTTTGGGATGCCTGCATCCACCACCGCTTCATTGACGAGATGCGGGCCGGCAGCCTGGACGATGCGGTGCTGCGCCGCTACTTGGTGCAGGACTACCAGTTCATCAACCAGTTCGTGGCGCTGCTGGGCGCGGCCATCGCCAGTGCCGACAGCTTTGCGCCGCGCGTGCGGCTGGCGCAGTTTGCGGCCATGATCACCAGCGACGAGAACACCTATTTCCAGCGCAGCTTTGACGAGCTGCAGGTGCCTGTGCAGGAGCGCGAGACGCCGCCGCTCACGCTGCCGACCGTGCAGTTCCAGGCGCTGATGGGGCAGGCTGCGCGCAGCCAGAAGTACGCCAACTGCCTGGCCGTGCTCTGCGTGGCCGAAGGCCTGTACCTGGATGGCTTTGACCAGCCCGGCCAGACCTTGCCGCCACGCTTTGTGCATGCAGAATGGATCAGCCTGCATGCCAACGACTTCTTCCGCGATTTTGTGGGCTGGCTGCGCGCTGAGCTCGACCGCATGGGCGAGAGCATCGACCCCGATGCACGCGCCGAGGCGGCCGATTATTTCAGCCGCGCCGTAGCGCTGGAGCAGGCCTTTTTTGACCATGTCTACCAGCCGCCCAGCGCCGACTGAACGCCGCGCTAGCCATCGAGACGACGAGACATTCCATGACAACAGCCAGCCCCTGGCCGGGCGGCACCCCATCCCTTCAGCGAGTCATCCCATGCTCAGCATCCAAGACATCCGCAATGCCGCGCAGCGCATCCAAGGCAAGGTCGAACGCACACCCTGCCTGTACTCCCACACCCTGTCCCAGATCGTGGGCGCCAAGGTCTACCTCAAGTTCGAGAACCTGCAGTTCACGGCCGCCTTCAAGGAGCGCGGTGCCTGCAACAAGCTGATGCAGCTCGATGCCGAGCAGCGCGCACGGGGCGTGATTGCGATGAGCGCGGGCAACCATGCCCAGGGCGTGGCCTACCATGCGCAGCAGCTGGGTGTGCGGGCGGTGATCGTGATGCCGCGCTTCACGCCGGGCGTCAAGGTGGAGCGCACGCGCAGCTTTGGTGCCGAGGTGGTGCTGCATGGCGACACCCTGGAAGAGGCCCGCGCCCATGCCTATGCGATGGCCGAAGAGCAGAAGCTGGTGTTTGTGCACCCCTTTGACGATGCCGACATTGCAGCCGGCCAGGGCACCTTGGCGCTGGAGATGCTCGAAGACCAGCCCGATCTGGACACCTTGCTGGTGGCCGTGGGCGGCGGTGGCCTGATTGCCGGCATGGCCACGGCGGCCAAGGCCGTCAAGCCCGGCATCCAGGTGGTGGGCGTGCAGACCTCGCGTTTTCCCAGCATGGTCAATGCGGTGCAGCACCAGGATCTGCCCGTCGGCGTATCGACGATGGCCGAAGGCATTGCCGTGGCCACGGCCGGCATGATCACCCGCGAGATCGTCGCCCGCACCGTTGACGACCTGGTGCTGGTCGAAGAGAGCGATATCGAGCAGGCCGTGCTGATGCTGCTGGAGATTGAAAAGACCCTGGTTGAAGGGGCTGGCTCGGTGGGCCTGGCGGCGCTGCTGCGCTACCCCGAGCGCTTCCGGGGCCAGAAGGTGGGCCTGGTGCTGTCGGGCGGCAATATCGATCCGCTGCTGCTGGCCTCCATCATCCAGCGCGGCATGGTGCGCTCGGGCCGGCTGGCGCGCCTGCGCATCAGCTCGCGCGATGTGCCCGGCATGCTCGCACGCATCACCGCCATCGTGGCCGAGGCGGGGGCCAACATCGAAGAGGTGCACCACCAGCGTGCCTTCACCAAGCTGGCCGCGCAGAACACCGAGATCGACATCGTGCTGCAGACCCGCAGCAAGGCGCATATCGACGAGGTGGTGGACAAGCTGCGCGCCGTCGGCATGCAGGTCGATCTGGCCTGAGCAACCGGGCATCATGCCGGCCCGGCCGAAGGGCCGGTTTGATGCACATCAGGCGCTGCCGAGAAAAGTGGCGGCGTAGTTCTTCAGAACGATGGCAGGGCGCAGGCCATCGTTCTTCCGGCGCGGCCTGATGCGCTAACCGGTGGATGGTGCGCTGCGCGCTGGCGCAGGACAGTAGGGGTAGACCAACAACATCTGCCCCACCATGGATTCCGCCACTGCCCCTCCCGCTGTCTCGCGCCAGGCCTGGAGCGTGCTCGCCGTCAGCACCTTGGCCTTCACCGTCTGCTTCATGGTGTGGATGATGTTCGGCGTCATCGGCATCCCGCTCAAGCAGCAACTGGGCCTGAACGCGACCGAGTTCGGTCTGCTCACCGCCATGCCGGTGCTCTCGGGCTCGCTGGTGCGGGTGCCGCTGGGCATCTGGACGGACCGCTTTGGCGGCCGCAACGTGATGACCCTGTTGATGGCGGTCACTGTACCGGCCGTCTGGCTCATGGCATACGCCACGCAGTACTGGCAGTTTCTCGTCATCGGCCTGTTTGTCGGCCTGGCGGGGGGCTCGTTCTCGGTGGGCACGCCCTATGTGGCGCGCTGGTTCCCCCAGCAGCGGCAGGGCATGGCCATGGGTGTTTATGGCGCGGGCAACTCGGGCTCGGCCGTCAACAAGTTTCTGGCCCCGGTCCTGTTGGTGGCGGGCGGCTGGGCGCTGGTGCCCCAGGTCTATGCAGCCATTCTGGCCGGCACCGTGGTGCTGTTCTGGCTGTTCAGCGCGCACGACCCGCGCCACCTGGTGGCCAGCAATGTCCGCTTTGTCGACCAGTTGCAGGCCTTGAAGGACCCGCGCGTGCTCAAGTACTGCCAGTACTACAGCATCGTCTTTGGCGGCTATGTGGCGCTGGCGCTGTGGATGGTGCAGTACTACGTGGGCGAGTATGGCCTGGATATCCGCGTGGCCGCCTTGCTGGCGGCCTGTTTCTCGCTGCCCGGCGGCGTGCTGCGCGCCATTGGCGGTGTGCTGTCCGACAAATACGGCGCCCACAAGGTCACCTGGTGGGTGATGTGGGTGAGCTGGATCTGTCTGTTCCTGCTGAGCTACCCGCAGACCGATTTCACCATTGCCACCGTCAATGGCCCCAAGACCTTCCACCTGGGCCTGAACGTCTACAGCTTCACCGCGCTGATGGGCGTGCTGGGCGTGGCCTTTGCGTTTGGCAAGGCCAGCGTCTTCAAGTACATCGGCAACGACTACCCCGACAACATCGGTGCCATCAGCGGCATCGTGGGCCTGGCCGGCGGCCTGGGCGGCTTTGTGCTGCCCATCCTGTTCGGCCTGCTGCTCGATCTGACGGGCGTGCGCTCCAGCGCTTTCATGCTGCTTTATGGCGTGGTCTGGGTCTCGCTGATCTGGATGTACTGGACCGAGGTGCGCCGCGCCGATGTGATGGGCGCTGCCGCTGACCGCAAGGCCTGACAGCCGCCATCGATTTCCCCTGGAAAGACTCTCCATGAAAACCAACACCCCCTCCGCGCCGCGCCGCGGCAGCACCTTGAAGATCTGGACCCCGGAGGACAAGGCCTTCTGGGAGAAGGAAGGCGAGGCCATCGCCAAGCTCAACCTCTGGATCTCCGTGCCGGCCCTGTTCCTGGCCTTTGCCGTTTGGCAGGTCTGGAGCGTGGTGGCCGTCAGTCTGCCGGGCCTGGGCTTTCAGTATTCCACCAACCAGCTGTTCTGGCTGGCGGCCGCGCCTGCGCTGTCGGGTGCCACCTTGCGCATCTTCTACTCCTTCATGGTGCCGCTGGTGGGCGGCCGGCGCTGGACGGCGATCTCCACCGCCAGCTTGCTGATCCCTGCGATCGGCATCGGCATCGCCGTGCAGGACCCCGCCACGCCATACCCGACCATGTTGATCCTGGCCTTGCTGTGCGGCCTGGGCGGGGGCAATTTCAGCTCCAGCATGGCCAACATCAGCTACTTCTTCCCCAAGGACCGCAAGGGCTCGGCGCTGGGCGTGAATGCCGGCCTGGGCAACCTGGGCGTGTCGGTGGTGCAGTTCCTGAGCCCCATCGTCGTCACCGTGGGCCTGCTGGGCATCTTTGGCGGTGAGCCGCAAACCATCACCCAGGGTGGTGTGCAGGTCAAGGTGTGGATGCAGAACGCCGCCTTCATCTGGGTGCCCTGGATCGCGCTGACCTCGGTGGTGGCCTGGTTCACGATGAATGACGTGGCCGATGCCAAGGCTTCGGTGGCCGCGCAGGCTGCCATCTTTGTGCAGCCCCACAACTGGATCATGTGCGTGCTCTACCTGGGCACCTTCGGCTCCTTCATCGGCTTTGCAGCGGGCTTTCCGCTGCTCATCAAGGGCCTGTTCCCCGAGGTCAATCCGCTGGCCTACGCCTGGCTGGGCCCGCTGGTGGGCGCGCTGGTGCGCCCCTTTGGTGGCTGGCTGGCCGACAAGGTCGGTGGCGGCGTGGTCACGTTCTGGAACTTTCTGGTGATGGCGCTGGCCGTGCTGGGCGTGCTGTGGTTTCTGCCCAAGGGCACGGGCAGCTACGCGCTGGCCTTTGGGCCGCAGGCGGGCAGCTTCACCGGCTTCTTCCTGATGTTCCTGGTGCTGTTTGTCACCACCGGCATCGGCAACGGATCGACCTTCCGCATGATCCCCGTGATCTTCAACCAGCTGGCCACGCAAGGCGCCGGCAAGGATGCGGCCTCGCAGGCCGCCGCCCTCAAGGAAGGCAATGTGCTGGGCGCCGCCGCCGTCGGCTTTGCCGGTGCGCTGGGCGCCTACGGGGGCTTTTTCATTCCCAAGAGCTATGGCAGCTCGATCGCATCCACCGGCGGGCCCGAGGCCGCGCTGTGGGTCTTTTCTGCCTTCTATCTGCTGTGCGCCGTGGTGACCTGGTGGTGCTATGCCCGCCGCAACGCCGCGATGCCCTGCTAAAGGTCTCCGGACCTGGACCCCACGAGAAAGAGAACTGTTATGAGCCATTTCCTCGACCGACTCACCCACTTCCGTCTGCCCAAGGAGAGCTTTGCCGGCGGCCACGGCCGCACCACCGGCGAAGACCGCACCTGGGAAGACGCCTACCGCGCCCGCTGGGCGCATGACAAGATCGTGCGCAGCACGCATGGCGTCAACTGCACGGGCTCCTGCTCCTGGAAGATCTATGTCAAAGGCGGCATCGTCACCTGGGAAACCCAGCAGACCGACTACCCCCGCACCCGCTGGGACATGCCCAACCATGAGCCGCGTGGCTGCGCCCGGGGCGCCAGCTACAGCTGGTATCTGTACAGCGCCAACCGGGTCAAGTACCCGATGGTGCGCGGTCGCCTGCTGGAGCGCTGGCGCGCTGCGCTCCAGGTCGCCAGGACGCCGGTCGATGCCTGGGCCTTGATTGCGCAGGACGATGCTGCACGCCGCGACTACCAGCAGGTGCGTGGCCTGGGCGGCTTTGTCCGCTCCACCTGGGACGAGGTCAACCAGCTGGTGGCCGCTGCCAATGTCTACACCATCAAGCAGCACGGGCCGGACCGCATCATCGGCTTCTCGCCCATCCCGGCGATGAGCATGGTCAGCTACGCGGCCGGCAGCCGCTACCTGAGCCTGATCGGCGGCGTCTGCATGAGCTTTTACGACTGGTATTGCGACCTGCCGCCGGCCAGCCCCCAGGTCTGGGGCGAGCAGACCGACGTGCCCGAATCGGCGGACTGGTACAACAGCAGCTACATCATTGCCTGGGGCTCGAACGTGCCGCAGACGCGCACGCCTGATGCCCACTTCTTCACCGAAGTGCGCTACAAGGGCGCCAAGACCGTCGCCGTTACCCCCGACTACAGCGAGGTGGCCAAGCTCTCCGATGTCTGGCTGCACCCCAAGCAGGGCACCGATGCGGCGCTGGCGATGGCCATGGGCCATGTGGCGTTCAAGGAGTTCTACTTCGACAAGCGCAGCGAATACTTTGACGACTACGCACGCCGCTTTACCGACCTGCCGATGCTGGTGCTGCTCGAGAGCAAGACCCTGGCCGACGGCAGCGTGGTGCAGGTGCCCGGCCGCTACCTGCGCGCCAACGATTTCAACGGCAAGCTCGGCCAGGACAACAACCCCGAGTGGAAAACCATGGCCTTTGACAGCCAGGGCCGCGCCGTGCTGCCCCCTGGCTCCATCGGCTTTCGCTGGGGCGCCGAGGGCAGGGGCGATGCCGGCAAGTGGAACCTGGAGTCCAAGGAAGCGCGCCATGGCGACGAGGTCCGCCTCAAGCTCTCGGTGCTGGAAGACGGCAGCCAGGCCCATGAGATTGTGGATGTGGGCTTTCCGTACTTTGGCGGCATTGCCACGCCGCACTTCACCGCCAACGAGCAGCAAGGCGATGTGCGCCGCGCCAAGGTGCCGGCCGTGCGCCTGCGCCTGGGCAGCGATGGCCAATACCACGAGGCCCTGGTAGCCACCGTGTTCGACCTGCAGGCTGCGCAATACGGCATCAACCGGGGGCTGGGCAGCGGCGCTGCCAGCTATGACGACGATGCCGCCTACACGCCCGCCTGGGCCGAGAGCATCACCGGCGTGCCGCGCGAACAGATCACGATGGTGGCGCGTGAGTTTGCTGCCAATGCCGACAAGACCAAGGGCAAGTCCATGGTCATCATCGGCGCGGCGATGAACCACTGGTACCACTGCGACATGAACTACCGGGGCGTCATCAACCTGCTGATGCTCTGCGGCTGCGTGGGCCAAAGCGGCGGCGGCTGGTCGCACTATGTGGGCCAGGAAAAGCTGCGCCCACAGACCGGCTGGACCGCGCTGGCCTTTGCGCTGGACTGGGCACGCCCACCACGCCAGCAGAATTCGACCAGCTTCTTCTACGCCCACACCGACCAGTGGCGCTACGAGAAGCTCGGCCTTGAAGAGATCGTCAGCCCGCTGGCCGACCGCAGCCAGTACGGCGGCAGCATGATCGACTACAACGTGCGCGCCGAGCGCATGGGCTGGCTGCCCAGCGCGCCGCAGCTCAAGACCAACCCCTTGTCGATAGCCGCCGCCGCCGATGCCGCCAACCTGGCGCCGCGCGACTATGTGGCCCAGGGCCTGCAAAGCGGCAGCCTGGCGATGAGCTGCGAAGACCCCGATGCGCCCGAGAACTGGCCGCGCAACCTGTTTGTGTGGCGCAGCAACCTGTTGGGCTCCAGCGGCAAGGGCCATGAGTACTTCTGCAAGCACCTGCTGGGCACCGACAACGGCGTGCAGGGCAAGGACCTGGGCCCCGATGACGCCAGGCCCGAAGAGGTGACCTGGCATGCCGATGCGCCCCAGGGCAAGCTCGATCTGCTGGTCACCCTGGACTTCCGCATGAGCACCACCTGTCTGTATTCGGACATCGTGCTGCCCACGGCCAGCTGGTACGAGAAGAACGACCTCAACACCAGCGACATGCACCCCTTCATCCACCCACTGTCGGCAGCGGTCGATCCGGTGTGGGAATCGCGCTCGGACTGGGAAATCTACAAGGGCTTTGCCAAGTCCTTCAGCGAGGTCTGCGTGGGCCACCTGGGCGTGGAGCGCGACACGGTGCTGACCCCGCTGATGCACGACACCCCCGCCGAGCTGGCCCAACCCTATGGCGTGGCCGAGTGGAAAAAGGGCGAGTGCGAGCTGATCCCCGGCAAGACCGCGCCGCAGGTGACTGTGGTGGAGCGTGACTACCCCAACACCTACAAGCGCTTTACCGCACTGGGCCCGCTGATGGACAAGCTGGGCAATGGCGGTAAGGGCATTGGCTGGCAGACCGGCACCGAGGTCGAGCAGCTGGGCCAGTTGAATGGCCTGACCACCGAGCCCGGCGTGACCGAAGGGCGCCCGCGCATCGTCAGCGACATCGATGCCTGCGAAGTCATCCTGCAGCTGGCCCCCGAGACCAACGGCCATGTGGCGGTGAAGGCCTGGGAGGCGCTGGAGAAGTTCACCGGCCGCGAGCACAAGCACCTGGCGATCTACCGCGAGGACGAGAAGATCCGCTACCGCGACATCCAGGCGCAGCCGCGCAAGATCATCAGCTCGCCCACCTGGAGCGGCATCGAGAGCGAGACGGTCAGCTACAACGCCGGCTACACCAATGTGCATGAGCTGATCCCATGGCGCACCCTCACCGGCCGCCAGCAGTTCTACCAGGACCATCCCTGGATGGTGGCCTTTGGCGAGGGCTTCTCCAGCTACCGTCCGCCGGTGGACATGAAGGCCACGGCCGGCATGCAGGGCATCCAGCCCAATGGCCACCCCGAGATCCAGCTGAACTTCATCACGCCGCACCAGAAATGGGGCATCCACAGCACCTATACCGACAACCTGTTGATGCTCACGCTCAACCGGGGCGGGCCGGTGGCCTGGATCAGCGAGGAGGACGCCCAGCGCGCCGGCATCGAGGACAACGACTGGATGGAGATGTTCAACCTCAACGGCGCTGTCGCCGTGCGGGCGGTCGTCAGCCAGCGGGTCAAGCCCGGCATGGTGATGATGTACCACGCGCAGGAGAAGATCATCAACACGCCTGGCAGCGAGATCACTGGCGTGCGCGGCGGTATCCACAACTCGGTCACGCGGATTGTGCTCAAACCCACGCACATGATCGGCGGCTACGCGCAGTACAGCTACGGCTTCAACTACTACGGCACCATCGGCACCAACCGCGATGAGTTCGTCGTGGTGCGCAAGATGGCCAAGGTGGACTGGCTGGACACGCCGCGCGATGACCACCTGGCCGCCGCCTACCAGGCCCAGGGCGAGAACCCCTGAGCGCCATGCAGAAGGAGTCCCCGCCATGGCACTGATCCACACCCCTGCTGGCGCCATCTTCTCGGCGCGGCCCCTGGCGGCCGCGCTGGGCGAGGCGAGCTCGTACACCCTGGTGCGCGATCCCGGTCTGCAGATCTTCCGCCTGGTGCTGCAGGCCGGCCAGCGCCTGCACAGCCACCAGGTGCCCGAGCGCATGGTGATCCAGTGCATCGAAGGTCGTTTCCTCTTCGAGACCATGGGCCGCCAGCTGGCCATGGCGCCGGGTGACTTCTGCCATATCGGCGCGGGCGAGCCCCACGCTGTGCATGCCCAGGAGGCCGCCTCGGCCTTGGTCATGCTTTTCGCACCGACCCCCACACCAACCCCCACGGAGAACCCAACATGAAGGTTCGCGCACAAATCGGCATGGTCCTGAACCTGGACAAATGCATCGGCTGCCATACCTGCAGCGTCACCTGCAAGAACGTCTGGACCAACCGCCCCGGCGTCGAGTACGCCTGGTTCAACAACGTCGAGACCAAACCGGGCATCGGCTACCCCAAGGAATGGGAAAACCAGGACCGCTGGAACGGCGGCTGGGTCCGCAAGGCCGATGGCTCCATCGCGCCACGCCAGGGCGGCAAATGGCAGCTGTTGATGAAGATCTTCGCCAACCCCAACCTGCCCGAGATCGACGACTACTACGAGCCCTTTACCTTCGACTACGAGCACCTGCAAACCGTCAAGGAGATGAAGGCCGCGCCCACCGCCCGGCCGCGCAGCCTGATCACCGGCCAGCGCATGGACAAGATCGTCTGGGGCCCGAACTGGGAAGAGATCCTGGGCGGCGAGTTCAGCAAGCGCAGCAAGGATGTGAACTTTGACGAGGTGCAAAAGGACATCTACGGCCAGTTCGAGAACACCTTCATGATGTACCTGCCGCGCCTGTGCGAGCACTGCCTCAACCCCGCTTGCGTGGCCAGCTGCCCCAGCGGCTCGATCTACAAGCGCGAGGAAGACGGCATTGTGCTGATCGACCAGGACAAATGCCGTGGCTGGCGCATGTGCGTCTCGGGCTGCCCCTACAAGAAGATCTACTACAACTGGAAAAGCGGCAAGGCCGAGAAGTGCATCTTCTGCTACCCACGCATCGAGGCGGGCCAGCCCACGGTCTGCTCCGAAACCTGCGTCGGCCGCATCCGCTATCTGGGCGTGCTGCTGTATGACGCAGACCGCATTGAAGAAGCGGCCAGCGTCACCCAGGACAAGGACCTGTACCAGGCCCAGCTCGACATCTTCCTCGACCCCAACGACCCGGCGGTGATCGCACAGGCGCGGGCCGATGGCATCCCCGAGGCCTGGCTGATCGCGGCCAAGAGCAGCCCCGTCTACAAGATGGCGGTGGACTGGCAGGTGGCCCTGCCGCTGCACCCCGAGTACCGTACCTTGCCGATGGTTTGGTATGTGCCGCCGCTGTCTCCCATCACCGCCGCCGCCCAGGCCGGCCATGTGAGCGCCAATGGCGAGCTGCCCGATGTGAACCAGCTGCGCATCCCCGTCAAGTACCTGGCCAACCTGCTCACCGCAGGCGACACGGTGCCGGTGGTGCGTGCGCTGGAGCGCATGCTAGCCATGCGCGCCTACCAGCGCGGCAAGCATGTCGATGGCGTGCCCAACGAGGCCGCGCTGGAGCAGGCCGAGCTGACGGTGGCCGAGGCCGAGGAGATGTACCGGATCATGGCCATTGCCAATTACGAGGACCGCTTTGTGATCCCCACCACGCACCGCGAATACGCCGAGAACGCCTTCAATGTGCGCGGCGGCTGCGGCTTCTCGTTTGGCAACGGTTGCAGCGAAGGCGTGACCGACACCAGCCTGTTCGGCAGCGAGAAAAAACGCACCATCCCGATCCAGGCGAGCCTGTGAGGAGAGACAACATGAAAGACAGCATCAGCTTTACCTTGCGCGCACTGGCCCACCTGCTGCGCTACCCCGACGCCGACATGCGCGGCCATCTGGTGGACATCCACACGGCGCTCAACGCCGAGAACGCCTTGGGCCATGTGCGCCGCAGCGAGCTGGACGCATTGATGGACCGCCTGCTGGCCGAAGGCATGGATGCCGAGGCCATCTATGTGGACCTGTTTGACCGCGGCCGTGGCACTGCGCTGCACCTTTTCGAGCATGTGCATGGCGACTCGCGCGACCGGGGCCCGGCGATGGTGGACCTGGTCCAGACCTATGAGCAGGCCGGCCTGCTGCTCGACCCTGCCGAGCTGCCCGACCACATGACCGTGCTGCTGGAGTTCGCCTCCACCCAGCCGACCTTGGAGGCGCGCGCCTTCATCGGTGAGTTTGCGCACATCCTGCAATCCATCACCGCTGCGCTGAGCCGCCGGGGCAGCGACTACGCCGCCGTCGTGTCGGCCGTGCTCGATCTGGCCGGCCAGCCGGTGGTGGCCGACACCCCCGCTGCACCGCTGCCCGCCGACGAGCCGCTGGACGCAAGCTGGGAAGAGCCCGCTGCCTTTGGCGGCTGCAACAGCCAGGGCCAGGCCGCGCCGGGCAGCGCCCAACCCATCCACATCACGCGGCGCCAGCCACCCGCTGGCGCGGCCCGCTGAACCCCGAGGAGATCGCCATGCCCATTGCATTGCACAACTTCCTGTTTAATGTCTATCCCTACATCTGTCTGGCCGTCTTTCTGATGGGCAGCCTGGCGCGCTTTGACCGCGACCAGTACACCTGGAAGAGCGACTCCTCGCAGATGCTGCGCGCCGGCCAGCTGCGCTGGGGCAGCAACCTGTTCCATATCGGCATTCTGTTCTTGCTGTTCGGCCACACGGTCGGTCTGCTCACGCCGCACTTCATGTATGAGTGGCTGATCACCGCACCGCAAAAGCAGATGCTGGCCATCATCTCCGGCGGCACCGCCGGCCTGGTCTGCTTTGTCGGCCTGAGCCTGCTGCTGCACCGTCGCATTGCCGATCCGCGCATCCGCCGCACCAGCCACCGCACCGATCTGGCCATCCTCATCATCCTGTGGGTGCAGTTGGTGCTGGGCCTGGCCACCTTGCCCGCCTCGTTCTCGCACCGGGTCGATGCCCACGCGATGCTGGTGCTGGCCGACTGGGCCCAGCGCATCGTCACCTTCCGCCCCGACGCGGCAGGCCTGGTGGGGCTGGACTGGCAGTTCAAGGTGCACATGGTGCTGGGCATGACGATCTTCCTGCTCTTCCCCTTCAGCCGCCTGGTGCATGTCTGGAGTGGTCTGGCCTCGGTCGCCTACCTGGCACGGCCCTACCAGCTGGTGCGTGCGCGCCGCCTGAACCTGCCCAACAAACAGCAAGGAGGCCGCCCATGAACGCCGACCTGCACACCCCCACCGGTGGCTGTGGCAGCGCAGCCTGCAGCTGCCAGGACAGCCCCGCCGCCCCCAGCCTGCCCCGCATCGAGGTCCCACTCGGCGCCCCGCGCGGTGCGCTGGCCGCTGCCCAGGTCAACGGCATTGCGCTGTGCGATGCCGACGAGTTGCTGGACCCGATGGAGCTGCGCCAGCGCGCCTGCACCGAGCTGCTGCGCCAGGCCGCCCAGGCCCAGGGCCTGCTGGCCGCTGACGACCCCGTGCCCAGCGCCGGCGCCATCAGCGAAGCGGCCGGCAGCGCCATCGAACAGCTGCTGGACGCCGAGCTGCAACTGCCCGAGCCCGACGACAACGCCGGCCGCCGCCACTACCAGGCCCATGCAGCCCGCTACGCCCGGGGCGAGCGCGTAAGGGCGCGCCATGTGCTCTTCGCCGTGACGCCGGGTGTCGACATCAACGCCTTGCGCCAGCGCGCCGAGGCCTGCCTGCTGGATGTGCGCAGCGCCACCCCGCAAGAGCAGGCCGCCGGCGATCGCTTTGCCGCCGCTGCCAGCGCCAGCAGCAACTGCCCCAGCGGCGCGCAGGGCGGCCAGCTGGGCTGGCTGCGCATCGAAGACTGCGCCCCTGAATTTGCCCGCGAGCTTTTCGGCCATGCTGAGGTGGGGGTGTTGCCGCGCTTGGTGCACAGCCGTTTTGGTCTGCATGTGGTGGAGGTGCAGGAGCGTGAGGCGGGCACCGTGCCGCCTTATGAGCAGGTGCGGGCCGCTGTGTTGCAGCAGTTGCGGCAGCAGAGTTTTGCGACGGGGTTGTCGCAGTATCTGCGCGTGTTGGCGGGGCGGGCGCGGGTGGTGGGGGTGGGTTTGGAGGGGGCGGAGACGCCTTTGGTGCAGTAGCTCGTTTGTTTTTTTGTTTGCTCAGCGCCGCTGGTTTATTGGTTTGGCAGCTGTGGTTGCTTTGACGACAGAGGCCGGGAGTCGCCCGGCGGCGACTCACTTTTCTTGCTCGCACCGGAGTGCCGGACCAAAGAAAAGTAAGCAAAAGAAGTGCGCCCCTGCTGTCTGCGACCCCTCCGCTGCGCTGCGGGGCAACCTATGCTGAGACGTTTGCGGGCTGCGCCGTGGAACTCACTACGCGCTAAAGCGCTCCGTTCAGACAGCCACGGCGAGTCAGTTCACGAAGCATGCGCGCTGGGGCGCGCATGCCAGCCCGCAAACGCCTCACCACAGGCGCATACAGAAGGGGGGATGCCGTCACCCCACCATGCCGAGCGCAGCGATGGCATGCAGGTTGTCAAACACCCTTCTAGCCGTGCCGAGAAGCACAGACCCAGGGGCGTGTTTCTTTGCTTACTTTCTTGCACGAGCAAGAAAGTGAGTCGCCTGCCGGGCGAAAACCGGCCTCAGGCCTGAAGGCCAAAGCAGGAGCCTGCATGGCTAATAGCGATGGTGTGCAGAGTGTTGACCACCGTTCTATTTTGTCTAGTCCTGAAGTTTGATGGTCTCAACAGTTTTCACGATGTTTCGTAGTTGAAGGACAGAGGCCGGATTTCGTCCGGCGGCCGACTCACTTTTCTTGCTCGCACCGGTGTGCCGGACCAAAGAAAAGTAAGCAAAAGAAGTGCGCCCCTGCTGTCTGCGACCCCTCCGCTGCGCTGCGGGGCAACCTGTGCTGAGACGTTTGCGGGCTGCGCCGTGGAACTCACTACGCGCCAAGGCGCTCCGTTCAGACAGCCACGGCGAGTCAGTTCACGAAGCATGCGCGCTTGGGCGCGCATGCCAGCCCGCAAACGCCCCATCACAGGCGCATACAGAAGGGGGGATGCCGTCACCCCACCATGCCGAGCGCAGCGATGGCATGCAGGTTGTCAAACACCCTTCTAGCCGTGCCGAGAAGCACAGACCCAGGGGCGGGTGTGTGCCGAAGGACACACGCCTTCGTCGTCATGCTTGCCGCATCTGTTTGAACGGAGCGCCTTGGCGCGTAGTGAGTTATGCGGCACGCCCCTGGGTCGAGCATCGCAGGTTGCCCCAGTGCCGCAGGCACTGGGGACACGGATAGCAGGGGCGTGTTTCTTTGCTTACTTTCTTGCACGAGCAAGAAAGTGAGTCGCCTGCCGGGCGAAAACCGGCCTCAGGCCTGAAGGCCAAAGCAGGAGCCTGAATGGCCAAGAGCAATGGAATGCCGACCATCGCACGGTATTGCCGAGTTAATGTAGAAGCGTTGGCCACAGAGGCTGGTTTCTACTTCTTCTGTTCTTGAAGGACAGCAGGGGCGTGTTTCTTTGCTTACTCTCTTGCACGAGCAAGAAAGTGAGTCGCCTGCCGGGCGAAAACCGGCCTCCGGCCTGAAGGCCAAAGCAGGAGCCTGCATCGCCAAGAGCGATGGAATGCCGACCATCGCACAATCCGACCTCCGCCCGAAACATCAGGACTGCCCTGGCAGACCATCACCCTCGGCAGGCTGAGAAGCCAAAGGATCCCATTCCGCCCAATCGGGCCCAAACAACTCCACCGGATGCGCCGACCGCTCCGACCCATTGCCACAAGCCATGGACGACGCAGCGCAATAACGGTCACACCCCCAGCAAGTCCGCTCAGGATGCGCAGGATGGATAGGAAAACGTTTGGCCATAAAGAGCTAACAGGGCAAAGATGTAGCGGTACCGCACCACTGTGCGCCTGTGCCGGGCAGCAAGATTTGACCTGGATCATGGTTGGCGTACGCCGCAACGCACTGCTGGCCATGGCGAGCGAAAATGGAGGCTGTGACACAGCTCCTGAACACCCCACCCACAGCAGGCTTTGACGAGCCGTTCGGCATGCTGCAGGCCTGCCATGGCCGGGTGGCGCGCAGCCTGGATCTGTTGGGCCGCCTGGGTGCTTACCTGGCAGAGCAAGGCGGCGACGATGCGCAGGGCCAGGCGCGCGATGCGGCGGCCGATGTGCAGCGCTACTTTGACCTGGCTGCGCCCTTGCACCACCAGGACGAAGAGCTGCATGTGCTGCCCGCGCTACGGGCTGCTGGGCAGCGGGCGCTGGCAGACCAGCTGCAGGCCGAACACCGGCAGATGGAGGCGCTGTGGCCGGCGGTTCGGGCGGATCTGCAGGCGGTGCAAGCTGGGCATGCCCCGGCGGGCACCGCGCTGGTGGCGGCACGGCGCCGCTGGGCGGATTTTGCAGCGGTGTATACGCGCCATATCGCCGCAGAAGAGACGCAGGCCTATCCCAGCGCACAAACGACGTTGGAGCCACCCGTGCAGGCGGCTATGGGGCGCGAGATGGCGCAGCGGCGCGGTGTGCGCTACCCGGAGGTGGGGCCATGAAGGCAGAGCAACAGCACGCACGGCAGCGGCCGCTGGCCGTCAAGATCGGTGCGATTGGCTGCGCGCTGCTGCTGATGGCGCTGGTCGCGATTGGGCTGACCCTGCGGCTGACCTGGTCGCTCGAAGGCGGCGCTGCGGCCGTGAACGAAGCGGGGCGCATGCGCATGCAGACCTGGCAGCTGGCGCAGGCCTTGCCGGATGCGAGCCCGCAGCGGCTGGCCATGCTGATCGGCCAGCTCGACACCAGCCTGGCCTTGCTGGAAAAGGGCGATGCCGCCCGGCCGCTGTCGGTGCCGCGCGATGCGGCCTCGCGTGCGGCCTTGGCGGCCGTGCAGCAGCGCTGGCAGCGGGTGCGTGCGGCCTGGCAGCAACCGATGGGCGGCAGCCATGCGGTGCAGGCCGAGGTCACGGCCCAGCAGGCGCAGAGCTTTGTGGGCGAGGTGGACCACCTGGTGGGCCGCATCGAGCAGCAGCTCGCGCGCTGGACGACCTGGCTCAACACGGCCCAGTTGGTGATGATGGCGCTGGCCATTGCCGCCGCGCTGGCGCTGATGTATGCGGCGCAGCTGCTGGTGTTTGGGCCGCTGGCGCGGCTGCAGACAGCCCTGGCCCAGGTGGAGGCGGGCGACCTGTCGGTGCGGGTGCAGGCCGATGGCGGCGATGAGTTTGGCGCGGTGGCCCGGGGCTTCAACCGCATGGCCCTGCGCCTGCAGGATCTGTATGCCAGCCTGGAGCGCCGCGTGCAGCAAAAGACCGAACACCTGCAGGCCGAGCGTGCCCGTTTGGCGGTGCTCTATGACGGTGCCGCCCTGGTGGCGCGGGCCGATTCGCTGCCGGTGCTGGCCCAGGGCTTTGCGGCCCAGATGCGCAAGACCGCGCAGGCCGATGCGGTGGCGCTGCGCTGGTCGGATGAGGACAACCGCCGCTATGTGCTGCTTGCCTCCGAAGGACTGCCCGAGGAAATGGTGGCTGCCGAGCACTGCGTGCCCACCGGTGACTGCTTTTGCGGCCAGCCCCAGGCCCAGGCGCAGACCCAGCTGGTGGCGTTGCAGGACTGGCGCAGCGGCGTGCCTGCAGGGGCCAGCCGGGTGGATGCCGGGCAGTGCCGGCGGGCGGGCTTTGTCAGCGTGCTGAGCGTGCCGGTGCGCCTGCATGAGCGCATGGTGGGCGAGGTAGACCTGTTCTTTCGCGATGCGACCACGTTGGCGCCGGATGACCGAGCACTGCTCGATGCACTGGCCAGCCACCTGGCCGGTGGCATGGAGGGCCTGCGCGCCGATGCCTTGCAGCGCGAGGCGGCGGTGGCCGATGAGCGCGGCCTGCTGGCGCGCGAGCTGCATGATTCCATCGCGCAGAGCCTGGCGTTTTTGAAGATACAGGCGGGGCTGTTGCGCCGCGATATAGCGCGGGTGCCGCCCGATGGCGCACGCGTGCAGGCAACCCTGGCCGAACTCGATACCGGCATCCGCGAGAGCCTGTCCGATGTGCGTGAGCTGCTGCTGCACTTTCGCACCCGCACCAACGCCGAGGACATCGTGCCTGCGCTGCGCACCACCTTGACCAAGTTCGAACACCAGACCGGGCTGCCCGCGCATCTGCAGATCGCCGGCGAAGGCATGGCGCTGCCGCCCGATGTACAGGTGCAGGTGCTGCACGTGGTGCAGGAGGCGCTATCCAATGTGCGCAAGCATGCGCAGGCCAGCCAGGTGTGGGTGGAGGTGGAGCAAGGCCCACAGTGGGCGGTGGAGGTGCGCGACGATGGCCAGGGCATGGCGCAAACCGCCCCGGCACTGGACGAAACCCATGTGGGCCTGCGCATCATGCGCGAACGTGCGGCAGGCATTGGTGCCCGCTTGGAGATCGAGTCCGTTGCGGGTGCAGGCACTTGTGTGCGCTTGAGCCTGCCACTACTGCAGCCCGTGGCCGCTGCACCGCTTACGCTCAGGAGCCCCGCATGAATGCAGCACCAACGCCTACCCTTGCTGTCGCACCGATTCGGCTGCTCGTCGTGGACGACCACCCGCTTTTCCGGCGGGGCGTGATCGCGCTACTGTCCGCCCAGCCGCAGTTGCAGGTGGTGGCAGAAGCAGGAGATGCCGGCGAGGCGCTGCGCCACGCCGCGCAGCTGCAGCCCGATGTGGTGCTGCTGGACCACCATATGCCGGGCGTGAGTGGCGTGGACCTGCTGCCCGGCCTGCGCGACGCTGCGCCCGCTGCGCGGGTGCTGATGCTCACCGCCAGCGAAGATGCCGACACCTTGGCGCTGGCCTTGCAGCGTGGCGCCCATGGCTATCTGCTGAAGACGGCAGACAGCGAGGTGCTGGTGGCAGCGATCGAGCGCGCCTTGCGCGGCCAATCGACGGTGAGCATGGAGATGACGGACAAGCTGGTGAACGCGCTGCAAACCCGGCCATCAGAGCCGGCTGCGGCACCCATTGCAGTGCCCGGGCCGGTCGACCCGTTGGAGCAGCTGTCGCCGCGTGAGCTGGAGATCCTGCGCGAGATCGCTGCCGGTGCCAGCAACAAGGAGATTGCGCGCAGCCTGGCCATTGCCGAGACCACGGTGAAGATCCATGTGCAGCACATTCTGCGCAAGCTGGGCCTGTCATCGCGGGTGCAGGCCGCTGTGCTGCTGACCGAGGGGCGCGGTCGCACAGGGGCCTGATCAAGCGCCTCGGTGGCGCTCCAGCAGCAGGGCCAGGGTGCGCCAGGCGGCCGGCTGCTCGGCCATCGCTACCGATATGCGCAGCAAGCTTGACGGCGCCTGGCGCGGCGAAAACAGCACGCCGGGTGCCAGCAGCAAGCCATGTTCGCTGGCCTGGCGCGCCAGCAGTTCCGAATCCATGCCGCAGTCCACCCAGGCAAAGGTGCCGGCGACCGGTTCATGCACGGCGTGGCAGCCCAGCGCTTCGAGCTGGCGCAGGCAACGGTGGCGTGCCTTGTCCACCCGCTCGCGCAGCCGGTCCACATGCTTGCGGTAGCTGCCATCGGCCAGGATGCGGTGCACGATCTGCTCGCTGGGCAGGGCGGAGGTGAGGCCGCCCAGCAGCTTCAGATCGGTCAGCTGGTGGATGAACTCGGGCCGCGCCGCCACGTAGCCCACGCGCAAGCCGCCTGACAGCGTTTTGGAATAACCCCCCACCAGCAGCACGCGTTGCAGCCGGTCCATGGCGGCCAGGCGCAAGGGCATATTGCCCAGGTACTCGGAATAGGTGTCGTCCTCGACCAGCAAAAAGTCATGCCGCTCGGCAATGCGCAGCACCTCATGGGCGACACCGGCCGACAGGCTCAGCCCGGTGGGGTTGTGCACGGCGGTGTTCAGGATGAAGAGCTTGGGCTGGTGCTGTGCGGCCAGTGCCTGCAGCGCCTGCACATCGGGGCCGCCGGGCAGGCGCGGCACCCCCACCACATTCACCCCCATGGTGTTGAGGCGGCCAAAGATCAGGAACCAGCCCGGGTCCTCGACCAGCACGGTGTCGCCCGGCTGCAGAAAGCAGCGCACGATCAGGTCCAGCCCGTGGGTGACGCCGCTCACCGTCATCAGCTGGGTCTCGGGGTGGGCGGGTACTTCCTGTGCCTGCAACGTGGATGCAATTTGGCGGCGCAGCGGCGCCAGACCCTGGGGCAGGCCATAGCCCAGCAGGCTGCGTTCGGCCCGCACGCCCTGTTTCAGGATGGCGCGCAGCGCGCCGCTGATCAGGCCCTCGTCCATCCAGCTCGCGGGCAGGCAACCGGCGCTGCCGGTGTGGCCGGAGCCATCGGCATCCTCACGGAAGATGCCGCGCAGCAGGTAGGCGGTGTCAAAGGCCGCGCCCTGGGCCAGGCTGGCGGCAGGCGCTGCGGCGGCTTCGGCGAGCGCGCGTTGGGCACAGACAAAAAAGCCCGCCCCCCGGCGGGATTGCACCAGGCCCTGGGCTGCCAGCCGGTCATAGGCCTGCACAACGGTGTCGCGGCTCACGCCCGCTTGGTCGGCCAGCGCCCGCACCGAGGGCAGGCGCATGCCAGCCCGCAGCCCGTGGTTGCGGATGCGGTCGCTGAAATGCGCCACCAGCTGCTCGACCAGGGAGGCGCTGCCAGTACGCACCGGCTGCCATCCCCAGGCGGCTGCGGCCAGCGGAGGGGCGCTGGCGCTGGGGGCAGCGGTATCGGCGACATCAGCGATAGCGGCAGCGGGCGAAAGTGTCTGGGTCATAAGAGCAGGCCAATTCTTGAAGTGGCCAGATAAAGTGTACCGGTACTGTACTGCATCGAGGCCTTAGCATGGCAGCAGCTTTTCTTTTCTCCATTTTTCGCACCTTGCCATGTCTGTTCTGCCCGAAACCTCCGCCTTTGTGTTGCCCCTGGCCCTGTTTGCCTTTGTCAGCTCGGTCACGCCAGGCCCCAACAATGTGATGCTGACGGCCTCGGGCGCCAGCTTTGGCTACCGCCGCACGGTGCCGCACATGCTGGGCATCAGCCTGGGGGTGGTGGCCATGCTGCTGCTGGTGGGGCTGGGTCTGGGCGTGGCCTTTGAACGCGAGCCGCGCCTCTACACCTGCCTCAAGTACCTGGGTGCCACTTACCTGCTGTGGCTGGCCTGGAAGATCGCCCGCTCCGGCCAGGCAGGAGCCGGGCAGGCGGGCGCGCAACCCTTTGGGTTTTGGCAAGCCGCTGCCTTCCAGTGGGTCAACCCCAAGGCCTGGATCATGGCCATCGGCATTGTGGCGACCTATACCCCGCGCGACGGCTATACCGCCAACCTGCTGCTCGCCGCGCTGGTGCTGGGGGTGGTGAACTACCCCAGCGTCAGCGTCTGGACCCTGTTTGGCAGTGCGGTGGGCCGCGCACTGCGCACGCCCCGGGCACTGCAGCGCTTCAACTGGTGCATGGCGGCACTGCTGGTGCTGTCGCTGTATCCGGTGCTGGAGGGCTGATCGCTGGCCAGGCTCAGGGTTTCTGCCCGGCATGCAGTCGGGAGCCCGCTGGCTACAATGGTTCTCAGCTTTTTTGGCAGCTTTTGCATTGGAGAGAGCCCATGTCCAGCCCGCACACCGACGCCGATACCGAACACCCCCCGATGGATACCGTGGAAGCCATTGTGCCGCTGATGCCGGTGGTGCTGCCCGTGGTGGGCGCGCTGATGATGTTCCTGCTGGCCTTTATTGCCGTCTACATGGCCTGAGCGCTGCGCACCAAGCCCGCCCAAGCCCCTGTTACTGAACCCGCCGCTGGTGGGTTTTTTGTTGCCTGCCGCTTGGCTGGCCATGGCGGGCGCGGCACCGCTGCTGGGTGCGTTGGGCGGCACCAGGATCAGCGCCACCTGCGCGACAGGCTGATTGCGAAAGAAACCGGTATCAATACAGTTATGCATTTTGTCATGCATCAAATGCATAGATGTCAAGACTGAAAATCACCGTTTTGGGGGCCGACTGCTAAAATCGCCGATCCAGCGTAGGCATTTTTGCGCACAGGTATGGTGCGTTGTCCGACGTTGTGGAGACGGTTTTTCAAAAATGGGTTGCTGTCGGCCAAGGCGCTTGTTGCAGCAGTTTTTGATGAACCGTTTACAACTTTGAAAGCCTTCCCATGAACGCAAACATCCAGGCCGGTGTCGCCATTCAGGCCCCCGACTACGTCAAGAACCCCAAGCTCATCGCCTGGGTGGCCGATATGGCCGCACTGTGCAAGCCTGATTCCGTTTACTGGTGCGACGGCAGCCAGGAAGAATACGACCGCCTCTGCCAGCAACTGGTCGATGCCGGCACCTTCAAGAAGCTCAACCCCGCCAAGCGCCCAGGCAGCTTTCTGGCCTGGTCCGATCCGTCCGACGTGGCACGTGTCGAAGACCGTACCTACATCTGCTCGGCCAAGAAAGAGGACGCCGGCCCCACCAACAACTGGATGGAACCTGCCGAGATGCGTTCGACTCTACAGCCGCTGTTTGACGGTTGTATGAAGGGCCGCACCATGTATGTGGTGCCGTTCTCGATGGGCCCGCTGGGCTCGCCGATCGCCCACGTCGGCATCGAGCTGTCCGACAGCGCCTATGTCGCAGTCAACATGAAGATCATGACCCGCATGGGCCGTGCCGTGTATGACGTGATCGGCAGCGATGGCGACTTCGTGCCCTGCGTGCACACCATCGGCGCGCCCCTGCAGGCCGGCGAAAAGGACACCACCAGCTGGCCTTGCAACAAGACCAAGTACATCGTCCACTACCCCGAGACGCGCGAAATCTGGTCCTACGGTTCGGGCTACGGCGGCAATGCGCTGCTGGGCAAGAAGTGCTTTGCGCTGCGCATCGCCTCGACCATGGGCCGCGACCAGGGCTGGCTGGCCGAGCACATGCTGATTCTGGGCGTGCAAAACCCCCAGGGCAAAAAGTACCATGTGGCAGCCGCCTTCCCCAGCGCCTGCGGCAAGACCAATTTCTCGATGTTGGTGCCGCCCACCGGCTTTGAAGGCTGGAAAGTCACCACCATCGGTGACGACATCGCCTGGATCAAGCCGCAGGCCGACGGCTCGCTGCGCGCGATCAACCCTGAAGCGGGCTACTTTGGCGTGGCCCCGGGTACCAACTACCACACCAACCCCAACTGCATGGCCAGTTTGGACAAGAACGTGATTTTCACCAACGTCGCGCTGACCGACGACGGCGATGTGTGGTGGGAAGGCATGGAAAAGGACAGCGGCCAGCTGCCGGACCACCTGATCGACTGGCAAGGCAAGGACTGGACGCCCCAGATCGCCAAGGAAACCGGCGCCAAGGCCGCCCACCCCAATGCCCGCTTCACCGTGGCTGCCACCAACAACCCGGCCCTCGACGAAGCCTGGGACGACCCCAAGGGCGTGAAGATCGATGCCTTCATCTTTGGTGGCCGCCGCTCGACCACGGTGCCGCTGGTGACCGAAGCGCGCAACTGGAAGGAAGGCGTCTACATGGCCGCCACCATGGGCTCGGAAACCACTGCTGCCGCCTTTGGCGCGCAAGGCGTGGTGCGCCGCGATCCGTTCGCGATGCTGCCTTTCATGGGCTACAACATGAGCGACTACTTCGCCCACTGGCTGAACCTGGGCGACAAGCTCGAAGCCGCTGGCGCGCAGCTGCCCAAGATCTATACCACCAACTGGTTCCGCAAGGATGCCGCTGGCAAGTTCGTCTGGCCTGGCTACGGTGAGAACATGCGCGTGCTCAAGTGGATGCTGGACCGCCTTGAAGGCCAGGTGCAGGGCACGCAGACCGCCTTTGGCGTGGCACCGCAGTACGCCGAGATCAACTGGACCGGCCTGGACTTCAATGCCGAGCAGTTCAAGACCGTGACCAACATCGACACCGCCGTCTGGACCGAAGAGCTGGCATCGCACCAGGCCCATTTCGACCACCTGTCCCAGCGCCTGCCTAAGGCGCTGCTGGATATCAAGGCCGATCTGGAAAAGCGCCTGACCGCTGCTTGATCCCTAACGCGCTAGCTCGCTGGTAGCCCCGCTGCCAGTGGCTGGGATAGCGAAACACAGCAAAACCCCGCATGTTTTAGGCATGCGGGGTTTTGTTTTGGGTGCTTGGCTTGTTGTGAACGCGCTTGGACTCCGCGTCAGCGCATCGATGGAACTGTGGTTTGTTGCATACAGTCAGCTTGCTGCTGGGCGGGAAAGTGCTTGCCAACAGTTTTCCTAGCACCTGCTGCATGCACTGTCGGAGGTGTTCCGCAATCCCAAACCGCTGATCGACTTTGGATGAGGTGCCGCCACCAGCAACAAAAAAGCCACGGCATGCCGTGGCTTTTGAAAAGGCAGATCGTGGCTGCCGGCGCTGGGGCTCTGGAGGAACCCCAGCGTTGATCAGTAGTTCTTGTGGTAGAACGAAACCGCTGCGTCGCTCATGGCGCGGTTCAGGTCAGCCATCACGCGGCTGTCTTGCAGGGCCACTTGCCAGGTCTTGTCGTCTTCCATGGCGCGGCGGTGGCCTTCGTCCCAGCTGCGGCGTGCGGCGCGCAGGCTGCTGCTCAGGTTGCGGGCAGGGGCAGCCAGCAGGGCGATGGCGACAAAGGCGACGGCCCACAGCAGGGCCCAGCCAGCGATCCAGTGGCTACCGCCGGCGACGGAGTCCACCAAGCGGGTAGCAACCACCAGCACGGCGGAAACCAGGGCGGCCAGCATCAGCGATGCGCCAACACCCTTGGTGCCGAAGGTGGTCTTGAGATGTTCAGCAGCACGTTCCACACGCAGAACGCCCGTGTGCTCGGTAGCCATGTCAGTGTGTACAAAACTGTTGGTCATGATGGATGTCTTTGGTATTAATGCTTCTTTGAAGCGATGCACGAAGTATAGGGTTTACCCTAGACCATCTCAAATTTATCTTTTGAATCTGTATCATTCATGCCAGTGATGTATTGCAGGCCGCTCAGCACCGCAAAGGATTGAAAATGCTGCCCCATCAATTTCGGCATCTCGATCTGAACCTGTTGCGTGTATTCGACGAGGTGATGAATGAGCGCAGCCTGACCCGGGCCGCCGACAAGCTGTCCATCACCCAACCCGCAGTCAGCAACGCGATGCGGCGCCTGCGCGAAGCCTTGAATGACGAACTGTTGGTGCGCAGCGGCCAGGGCGTGGAGCCCACACCGCTGGCCAATGCGCTGTGGCCGGTGGTGCGCGAATCGCTGGCGCGCCTGCAATCCAGCTTTGCCCCTGAGCGCTTTGATCCCGCAAATGCCACCCAGGCCTTTGTCGTGGCCATGGCCGATGCGACCGCCGCCACCTTGCTGCCCAGTCTGATGCACATTCTGGAAATCGAGGCACCAGGCGTCTCTGTGCATGTGCAACCACTCACTACCCGCGATCCGCGCGAGGAGCTGGAGGCCGAGACCGCCGACCTGGCCGTGGGCTATTTCCCCTTTGTGTTGGCCGAGATGACGGCGCGCGCCCAATCAGGTGACCTGGTGGATTTCGAGAGCCGGCGCCTCTATGACGGCGAATACATCTGTGTGATGCGCAAGGATCATCCGTTAAGTGAGGGTTTGCTGACTTTGGAGCGCTACTGCGATGCGCGCCATATGCTGGTGAGCTTTTCCGGCCAGCCCTTTGGCTTTCTGGATGAGGCGCTGGCATCGATCGGCCGCAAGCGTCGCGTGGTGCTGACAGTGAATCAGTACTTCACCGCCGCCCGCGTGGTGGCGCGCACCGATTTGATCACCGTGCTGCCGCGCCATTTTGTGCCTGCTACCGGCATCGCTGATCAGCTGGCTTTCCAGCCGCTGCCGTTGCGGGTGGAGGCCGTGCATGTGGATGCGCTCTGGCGCAGCCGAAGCGGGCATATTCCACCCTCGGCGCTGGAATGGATGCTGCATGCGCTGGAGCGCTCGGCCCGGGCGGCTTTTCCTGACCTGGAATTACCGATGTAGCGGGCTGCAAGGCGCCAAAGCCCATGGTAGGCTAGGCGACCATGCACCTGCAAATCCTGTCCGACCTGCACCTGGAGACCCATCCCCATTTCCGCGCCCAGCCCGCGCCAGGCGCTGAGCTGCTGATCCTGGCTGGCGACATTGGCTCCTACCAGAGCGGCTCGATGTTGGACGATGCGGATTTTGGCCTGGGCCAGTTCAGCCCGCAGCAGGCGGGCGGCCACTGGCCCGAGCCGGTGATCCTGGTGCCCGGCAACCATGAGTTCGACAACCAGGATTTCGACACTGCCCGCCAGCGCCTGCGCGCCAGCTGCGAAAAGCTGGGCATCACCATGCTGGACTGCGAAACCCTGGTCATCGATGGCGTGCGCTTTATCGGCACCACCCTCTGGTCCGACTACGACGCCATTGCGCTGCACAACGGCGTGACCGAGCTGGGCGCGCTGATGAAGCAGCGCGAGAAGGCCTTCAAGGCCGCCAACTTTTACCTGACCAAGGCCCAGACCGAGCGCAACGGCCAGCCCTTTCTCGCCGCAGAGATGCGCGACGAAGCGCTGCGCTGCCAGGAATGGCTGCGCGCCGCACTGGCCGAGCCCTTTGACGGCAAGACCGTTGTCATCACCCACTTCGCCCCCAGCCTGCGCAGCGCCGATCCGCGCTATGGGCTGACCCCGGGCACCGCCGGCTTTTGCAATGTGCTGGACGAGCTCCTGCCCTATGCCGACCTCTGGATCCACGGCCACCTGCATGCGCCGAGCGACTATGTGGCCAAAGGCCAGCACAGCGATGGCCGCCCCTGGCAATGCCGGGTCGTGGCCAACCCGCTGGGCTATGCGCGCAAGGGCGAGCAGGAAACCTTCGACCCGCATTGCCTGGTAGCGGTGTAAGGCGCTCAGCCGCCAAGCCCCACGCAATCGATGCAGTTACTCGCCATCTCCGGTAGCGCAAGAGCGGCCTCTACCAATACCGCCTTGCTGAGGGCCTTGCAGCACATTGCCCCGGCTGGGCTGGCCATCGAGGTCTTCCACGATCTGGCGGCGCTGCCGGTGTTCTCGCCCGACCTGGAAGGGGCGCTGACTCCGGCGCCAGTGCTTGCCTTGGTGCAGCAAGTGCAGGCCGCCGATGGCTTGCTGATCTCCAGCCCCGAATATGTGCGCGCACTGCCTGGCGGGCTTAAGAATGCCATCGACTGGCTGGTGTCGCGTGAGGAAATCATCCAGAAACCGGTCGCGCTGGTGCATGCCTCCCACCGGGGCGATGACATGCTGGCCGACCTGCGGCGGGTGCTGTCCACCGTGACGGCCCAGTTCAACAGTGATTTGTTTCTTCGGTTGCCGCTGATGAAGGAGTCCGCGGCATCAGTGCTGCAAATCGTCAGCGGCGCCGAGGTGTACCCCGAGGCCCAGCAATTCCTGCAGGACTTTGCGACGTTCTGCGGCTGCGCTCGCACCGCCTGAACTTGTGCTTGGCTCCCGCCCTCAGCGCAAAACCAAGGGTTTCCACCTAAATTTTTCGCCAGACCTGATGCACATCAATGTGCGTTTGACGATGAATCTATAAGCTGATACACATGATTTAAGCCTGTAAAGCGCGTTGCCGGTACCGGGAAGCGGGTTTTGCCAGGCCACAGTCCAGCATTGGTCGTGGCACCGGTGTTGGATCCCTCACCCCTTTTTTGAAGGAGTTCAGGCATGCGTATTTTGTTGGCCGTTGACGGCAGCCCTTACACCCAAAAGATGCTGGATTACCTGGCAGCGCACGCAGAGTGGCTGACGCCCAACCACCATTACACGGCACTCACCGTGCAGCCACTGCTGCCGCCCCGGGCCGCCAAGGCCTTGGGCAAGGCGCTGGTGGACGACTACCACTCCGAAGAGGCGCAGAAGGTGCTGGTGCCGGTGCAGGAATTTCTGGCTGCGCACCAGGTGACGGCGGTGGCCGAGAGTGCGGTTGGCCCCATTTCGCAGACCATTGCCGAGACAGCCGATAAGGGGGGCTATGACCTGCTGATCATGGGCACCCGGGGCCATGGTGCACTGGCCAAGCTGGTGCTGGGCTCAGTGGCCACCCAGGTGCTGGCGGAGAGCAAGCTGCCGGTATTGTTGATTCGGTAAATGGATAGGATCAGATAACGAATCTGTCATTTGCTATTCACCATATAGCAATACTTGGCGTGGATACTGCACCACCAACAGATTTGACCAATGAGGGAGGGGTGGAACCACCGGTGCAATGAATACCGGTGGTCATCCGGAAACTGCTTGCATCCTTTAGGGTGCAGGCAGTTTTTTTATGCCTTGACGGTGGCGCGCGCGGCTGCGGTGGGCGGCGCCAGGCTGCCCTTGGCGCTGTGCACCATCGCGTCGCTCAGTGCGCTCAGCAAGGCGGACTGCAGGTTCCAGCAATGCCAGAACAGGTCAACGCGCAGCACCTGGGCCTCGGCCACATTGACCAGGCGGCCATCGGCCAAGTAGGGGCGGGCGAGCAACTCGGGCACCACGCCCACGCCCCAGCCGGCGGCCACGGCGCGCACCTGGGCTTCGGAGTTGGGGACGTAGAGCTGGTGCAGTCCAACGGTCTTGAGCCCCATCGCGCGGGCAACAAACACGCGCTGCATGTCGTCCTTGCGGTTGTAGCTGAGAAACGGCAGGTGCTTGAAATTGCTGCGGTTGATCCCCTGGGGCACATGCTGCTCGGCGAAGGCGGGCGAGGCCACGGCGATGTAGTGCATCGCGCCCAGCGCCGTCACGCGGCAGCCGCGCAAGGCTCTGGGCATCGTCGTGACACAGCCCAGCACCTCCCCGGTGCGCAGCAGCTCCAAGGTGTGGTCCTGGTCGTCGGTGATGATCTCCAGCGGCAGCTGCTGCAGCGCGATGTCCTGCAGCGCATCCAGCGCCCAGGTGGCAATGCTGTCGGCATTGATGGCGATCGAGATGGCCTCGTCATGCGCGCTGCGGCCCATGGCGTGGGGCAGCAGGCTGTGCAGTTCCTGCTCCAGGTCGGTGCGCAGCAGCCGCAGCTGCTGGGTGTGCTTGAGCAGCAACTGGCCCGCAGCGGTCGGGCGCAGCGGACGGCTGCGCACCACCAGCACCGAGCCGATCTGTGCCTCCAGCGCGCGCAGCCGCTGCGAGACCGCCGATTGCGTCACATTCAGTCGCACAGCGGCTTTCTCGAAACCGCCTTCTTCAATCACGGCGGCCAGGCATTCCAGCGCGACCGGGTCCAGGTTGCTCATGGGGCTCCAGTATTAGTAGAACTGATGAATCCTGAAGAAGTTTAATTGCACTTTATGTTACAGCCAAGATGCCAGACACTGAGAGCCATGAAAGTCATCATCCTCGGCGCCGGCATCATCGGCACCAGCACTGCCTGGCATTTGCTGCAACTCGGCCACGACGTCACCGTCGTGGACCGCCAGCCGGACGCGGCGCTGGAGACCAGCTTTGCCAATGCCGCGCAGATCTCGGTGAGCTACTGCGAGCCCTGGGCGAACAAGCATGCCCCGCTCAAGGCGCTCAAGTGGATGTTCGACAAGGAGGCACCGCTGTTGCTGCGCCCCCATGCCGATCCGCAGCAATGGCGCTGGCTCACCCAGTTTCTGGCCGAGTGCAATGACCGCTCCTTTGCCCGCAATGTGCAGCAGATCGTCGCGCTTGGTGCCTACAGCCACAGCGCGTTGAAGGCCGTGGTGGCGCAGACCGGCATCCAGTTCAACCGGCTCGAGCGCGGCATTGCCCACTTCTTCACCAGCGACGAAGCCGTGCAGGATGCACAGATGGCCGTCGATCTGATGCGCCAGTACGGTGTGAACCGCCGCATGGTCAGCACCGAAGAGTTTCTGAAGATCGAGCCCGCCTTCAAGCCCTATGCCGCGCATATCAAGGGTGGCACCTTTACCGAAAGCGATGAAAGCGGCGACGCCCGCGTGTTCACGCAAAAGCTCGCCCAGCTCTGCGCCCAGGGCGGTGTGCAGTTTCTCTACAACCACCGGGTCGAGCGGCTGAATGTGGCGGGCGGCGCGATCGATTCGGTCACCGTGCGCGCCACCGCAGCGGGTGCGGACCCCCACCCGCGTACCTTGCAGGGCGATGCCGTCATCGTCGCCTGCGGCAGCTACACCGCGCCGCTGCTGCGTACCGTGGGCCTGAACGTCGCCATCTACCCCGGCAAGGGCTACAGCGCCACCTTGCCGATCCTCAAGCCTGAGGCTGCGCCCTTTGTCAGCTGCATCGACGACGGCAACAAGCTGGCGATGAGCCGGCTGGGCAACCAGTTGCGCGTGGCCGGCACCATCGAGCTCAACGGTTTTGACAGCTCGCTGGACAGCCCGCTGGCCAAGGCCCGCTGCCATATGCTGGCGCGCCGCATCGAGGAGCTGATGCCCGGCGTCTGCGACACCCGCCTGCCCGAGCAGGGCGGCAACCCGCAGTTCTGGACCGGCCTGCGTCCTGCCACCCCCACCAATATCCCGTTCATTGGCCGCACCAAGATCGGCAAGCTCTGGATCAATGCCGGCCACGGCACCCTGGGCTGGACCCATGGCGCCGGCAGCGGCAAGGCCATGGCCGAGCTGGTGAGCGGCCGCATGCCGGACATGCAGTTTGGTTTCTACGGCTTTGAGGGGGAGGCCCAGCAAATTGCAGCAGCCTATTAGCGCTAAAGGCAAATCCTGGCGGGTTGCCTGCTTATGCTTGTGGTCCTTTGTCTAAGGACCAGCGCAGTTGTCGTATCAGTGGCTCTTCTCCGCTTATGACGCTGATGCATAGATTGCCGGTTACAACTAGCCACTCTCTCAGTCCGCATCCATAACCTAGCAGGCTGTGGCTTTCTGCAGACCAGCCTCCCGCCAAAACCTCCAGTACGTTGTAACCGTGAATGAATTCTGGAGAGACCAGATAATCGGCTATATCTGACTCGTCAAGACATCGGAATTTTCGCGCATCTGCGAATTCAACGATTAAGCCGGAAATGATGTCCTGATGGTCGCGCTCTTGAGCGACGTAGATATGTAAGCCATTTTGGTCGAAGCGCATAGCTTCAATATCAGAGCTGCCGCTTACCTCAATGCGATCTCCAAAGCCTCGGGAGACGAACATATGAATGGCTCCATCAAGATTCGCACAAAAAACCCGCCTCAGCAGGTGCTGGGCGGGTGAGTATATGCGCGAATGAAACGCTTACGCGTCCAGGCGCACCAGCCAGCCGTGGCGGTCCGGGGCGCGGCCGTACTGGATGTCGGTCAGTTCCTTGCGCAGGGCCATCGTGACTTCGCCAGCGGGAGCCGACAGGTCGCCCACCGAGAAGCCTTCGCCCTTGAGCTGGCCGATGGGGGTGATGACGGCAGCGGTACCGCAGGCAAACACTTCGGTGATCTCACCGGAGGCCACGCCTTGCTTCCACTCGTCAACAGCGATCTTGCGTTCTTCGACCACCATGCCACGGTCGCGTGCCAGTTGCAGCAGCGAATCGCGCGTGATGCCTTCCAGAATGCTGCCGGACAGCGCAGGGGTGACCAGTTTGTTTTCCTTGCCGTAGACCAGGAACACATTCATGCCGCCCAGCTCTTCCAGGTACTTGCCTTCGGCAGGATCGAGGAACAGAACCTGCGAGCAGCCGTTGTCCTGGGCTTGCTGCTGGGGCAGCAGCGAAGCGGCATAGTTGCCGCCGCACTTGGCGGCGCCGGTGCCGCCCTTGGCCGCGCGGGCAAAGTCGGTGGACAGCCAAATCGCCACGGGCGCCACGCCCTTGGCAAAGTAAGGGCCTGCTGGGCAGGCGATCACGTAGTAGGTGGCCTTGTGGGCGCTGCGTACGCCCAGGAAGACTTCGTCACCGATCATGAAGGGGCGCAGGTACAGGCTGGCTTCGTTGCCGCTGGGCACCCAGTCCTTGTCCACCGCGATGATCTGCTTGAGCGATTCCACAAAGATGTCGACCGGCAGCTCAGGCAGGGCCAGGCGGCGGGCGGAGCGTTGCAGGCGCTCGGCATTGGCTTGGGGGCGGAAGGTCCAGACCGAGCCGTCAGCATGGCGGTAGGCCTTGATGCCTTCAAAGATTTCCTGGCCGTAGTGCAGCACGGCGGCAGCGGGGTCCAGCGCAATCGGGCCGTACGGGGTCACGGCCGCATCGCGCCAGCCGCCCTCTTTGTCCCAGTGCACCGAGACCATGTGGTCGGTGAAGTGCAGACCAAAACCCGGGTTGTCGAGAATCTTGGCGCGCTCTTGGACGCTGCGTGGCTGGCTCGATGGGGTGACGGCAAAGCTCAGGGAAGAGGGGGACACGGGACTAATCCTTCAGTTGGCAACAGGGACAGCAGCGTTCTGTGGGGGAGCCGCTGCCGGTCATGGTGGCCGTCCGCCAGCCTGGAGAGGCTCCAGGACAAAGTGACGGGCTGCACGCCAAACCCCATAGCATGCCAGTTTTTTGCCCCGGTGGCGCCAAGCAGGCTGCATTGCCAGCATGGCGAGTCAACCACCTGCAGAGGCAAACGGCCATCGCGGGCGGCCGGCTTACGGGTTTTTCCTAGTGAACCGTGGCGCGCTGGGTCGCCAAAAAGTCGAGCAGCAGGCCTTCGAAGGCATCGGGGCTCTCCAGCTGGGGCCAGTGGCCGATGCCTTCCAGGCTCTCGTGCCGGGCCTGGGGCAGCAGGTCCGCCAGCGCCTGCATGCGCTGGGGCGGCATGCAGACATCCTGGCCGCCGCTCACCAGCAGGCAGCGCTGGCTCAGGTGGGGCAGGCGCTCGGCCAGGGTGCTGGGGCCGGCCAGCATCTCCAGCATGCGGCCATAGGCCAGCGGCTGGATCTGGGTGATCGCATGGCGCGCCAGCTGCAGGCCTTCGGGCAAGGCCTGCTGGCCCGATTGCAGCTGCACCAGCAGCTCGGCAAAGCGCTGCATCTGCACCGGCTCGGTGCTGGCCTGCTGCTGGCACTGGGCCAGCAGTTGCTGGCGCGTCTGCACCCAGTGCTGTTGGCTGTCCGCCTCCAGCGCCGGGCCGCCGGCCACCAAGGTCAGGCTGCGCACGCGGGTGGGGTGGCGCAGCGCCAGCTCGGCGGCCACCATGGCCCCCATGCCATGGCCCACGATATGGGCGCGGCCGATCTTCAGCGCTTCCAGCAGGCCATCGGCCGTGGCAGCCAGCGCTTTCAGGCTGTAGCCGCCATAGGGCGGTGGGTTGGCGTGGTAGCCGGGCATGTCCCAGGCGATGGCGCGGTAGCCCTGGCTGGCGAGCAACTCCACCTGCGGGGCAAAGCCCAGATGGTCGGTGTCGGCATCGTGGAGCATCAGCACCGTCGGGCCGCTGCCAAGCATCGCAAAATTGGGAATCAGGGACATAGGTGTGCTTTTCGCCGAGTGTTTCCCTCGCAGATGCGGCCCGTCTGCCTTGTTTTCAAGCACCTACGCCCGCAGGGGCCTCGCCTGCTGGCCGATAATGGCCCTTATCCATGCTTTTGACGGCATGGCATCTGTCCCCGCCGTCTGCCTGCCCCGTGAACCGCTCCCTGCCTCCTGAACACCTGCAATCACCCACTTCTGCCTCGTTTTCCGAACGTGAGTTTCGCAATGCGCTGGGCCAGTTCGCCACCGGGGTGGCCGTGGTGACAGCGCTGGCGCCCGATGGCAACAAGGTCGGGCTGACGATCAGCTCCTTCAATTCCGCATCGCTCACGCCGCCGCTGGTGCTGTGGAGCCTGATGAAGACGGCCAGCTCGATGCCGGTGTTCGAGACCGTTAGCCACTACGCGATCAATGTGATGGGCGCGCACCAGAAGGAGCTGGCCTTGCAGTTCAGCCGCAAGGGCATTGACCGCTGGGCGGGCGTGGAGTTTGAGATGGGCGTGACCGGCGTGCCGCTGCTGGCCGGCGCCATTGCCAGTTTTGAGTGCCGCAACGGCCCCCACCATGATGCGGGCGACCATGTGATCCTCGTCGGCGAGGTGGCGCACTGCCAGCATGTGGCGGGCGTGCCGCCGCTGCTCTACCACGGTGGCAATTTCTATACCGAACAGCTGATCTGAGCCGCCCGCGCTGCAGGCAACAAAAAACGACCCGAGGGTCGTTTTTCATTGGGCGGGGCGCTGCTTACTTCTCGACGAAGGCGCGTTCCACCACAAAGTCGCCTGGCGTCGAGGTATTGCCTTCCTTGAAGCCCCTGGCCTCCAGCAGTTCCTTCAGCTCGGCCAGCATCGCGGGGCTGCCGCAGAGCATGACGCGGTCGGTGTCCGGGTTCAGTTCGGGCAGGCCGATGTTCTGTGGGAAGGTGCCAGCGGTGATCTGGTTGGAGATACGGCCCTGGTTGCGGAAAGGCTCGCGCGTCACCGTGGGGTAGTACACCAGCTTGTCCTTGACGATTTCGCCGAGGAACTCATGGTTGGGCAGCTCTTCTTCCAGCAGCTTCTGGTAGGCCAGTTCCTGGACCTGGCGCACGCCGTGCACGACGACAACCTTCTCGAAGTGGTCATAGGTCTCGGGGTCGCGCGCCACCGACAGCCAGGGCGCCAGCCCCGTGCCGGTGCCGATCAAGTACAGGTTCTTGCCAGGCAGCAGGTAGTCGACCAGCAAGGTGCCCGTGGGCTTCTTGCCGACGATGATGGTGTCACCCACCTGGATGTGCTGGAGCTTGCTGGTGAGCGGGCCGTCATCGACCTTGATCGACAGGAACTCCAGGTGCTCTTCGTAGTTGGGGCTGGCGATGGAATAGGCGCGCAGCAGGTTCTTGCCGTCGACCTTCAGGCCAATCATGGTGAAGTGGCCGCTGGAGAAACGCAGGGCGGGATCACGGGTGGTCGTGAAAGAGAACAAACGATCGGTCCAGTGGTGAACAGACAGGACACGTTCTTCGAGAAAGGCGCTCATAGCAGTGCAGTACTCAGTTAGTCTTGTGTATATCTATAAACGCTATTGTTCACTATTCATACAACTTAAACGTCATATGGACATATCGGCGCGTTGTGAACGGGGTTTTTAGCCCATCCGCGAAGGCTTCGCAGCCCTGGAACACTCAAGCGGATGGTCCGGTGTGCGCTGCATTCTGATGGTTGGCCGTAGCTGCCACCACATCACGGAGCCAGATGCAGCCCGGATCTTCGTGGCTGCGTTCATGCCACAGCATGCGATAGCCAAAGCCGGGAAGTTCAAGCGGTGGCTTCAACAGCCGGAGACCATTGGTGTCCGCAAGCGCGGTGGCCACCCGCGTAGGCAGGGTGACGATCAAATCCGAGGCCGCACTGACCAGGCCCGCCGTGGCAAAGTAGGGGAGCCACAGGACGATATGCCGCTTCTGGTGACAGGCAGCCAGCGCATCATCCACCTCGCCCGTCCGCCCACCAAAGATGCTGACCAGCGCATGCGGCCACGCGATAAATTCCTGCAGGCTGAGCGCGTCGTCCGCGCGCGCCCCCTGGTTTGCCAGCAAGGGGTGGTCTGTTCGCAGCAGGCAGGAGTAGCTCTCCCGGAACAGCGGGCGGGTTCTCAGCGTGCCCGCCACCGGGTCGTCGCTGTACAGAACGCAGTCCACCTGGCCGGCATTGAGCTGCTCAAAAACTGCATCGGAAAACGGGACCACTTCGATGCCGGCCAATGGGGCTTGTTGTGTGAAAGCCTGCATCAAGCTGGGCAGCACCGCGACTGCGCCGTAGTCGGTGGTCGCGACGCGGAACACGCGCCTGGTGGTGGCCGGGTCAAACACTACGGGTGCCACGCATTCTTCCAGCTGGTGCAGCAATGCGGCGAGTGGAGCTGCCAGCGCTTGCGCACGCAGGGTGGGCGCCATGCCACCGGCCACTCTGACCAGCAGTTTGTCGCCCAGTTGCAGACGCAGCTTGGCCAGCGCGCGGCTCACCGCAGGCTGGCTCATATGCAATCGCTCTGCTGTCCTGGTGACGCTGCCTGTGTCCAAAAGCACACGCAGCACCACCAGCAAATTGAGGTCGATACGCCTTATATCCACTTCACGCATAACCAAGATTTTAACTATTCATTAGGAGAAATATACGGCTTCGCCAACACTTCGAAACCTTGCAAATGGCAAAGAAAGTCAAGTCCCATGTCCTTTCCACGTATCTTCAGCAGCGTTGCGCTGATCGCTGGCCTTGCCGCTGGCAATGCCCAGGCTGCGGGTACCCCTGCTCCCCAGGCTGACTCGCACGCGGCCTTCCAGACCCAGGCCTGGGGTGCCAACGGCCGCATGGCCAACGCGCACTATGCGGTCGAGCAGGTGCGGTTCCTGTCGCAAGGCACCGAAATCGTTGGCAACCTCTTGCTGCCCAGCGGGCATGCGGGGCCTCGGCCTGCGCTGGCGGTGATGGGGCCTGTCGGCTTTGTCAAAGAGCAATCGCCGATGCAATACGCTACGCGGCTGGCGCGCGAAGGCTTTGTGGTGCTGGTGTTTGACCCGCGCTACCACGGCGAAAGCGCCGGCACGCCAAGGCGGCTGGAGAGCGGAGCGGCCAAGACGCAGGACCTGCAAGCAGCGTTGGACTATCTCGCCCAGCGGGCGGAGGTGGACAGCGCGGCGCTGCATCTGCTGGGTATCTGCCAGGGCGTGAACTGGGCAGTGGATGCTGCCATCGCCGATCCGAGGGTGCGGTCGGTGGCACTGGTGGCCGGGCACTACCTCACGCCCCAGACGGCATTGATGTACCTGGGCAGCGAGCAGGAGATAGAGCGCCGCGCCGCACGCTCACAGGCAGCCGAAAAGCAGTTTCAGGAATCCGGTGCCGTGGATTACATCCCGGTCGTCTCGGAGCAGCCCACGCCGCCCAACCCGGATGCACTGCTGAAGGCGTCTGCGGTTCAGCAGTTCTACAGCCGCTGGGCAGACCGGCATGCGTTCTGGAACTTCCATGGTCTCTGGGAAAACCGGATCGCCATGATGTCGGAGGCTGGCATCTGGGGGCACCGCACCGATCAGGCCATGGCCAAGCTCAGCACCCCCACGCTGATGGTGCATGCGGACCGTGCGGCAAGCGGGCCTGACATCCCACGGCGGCTGTTTGCATCCATTCCTGCGGCCAGCAAGGAACTCGTCTGGCTCGGCCAGGAAAACCAGATGCAGTTCTACGAAGACCCTCTCACGCTCGACCGCGTGACGCCGGAGCTCACGCGTTTCTACCACGCCCGGACCGTGCGTACCCAGTGACCGTCTAGAAGTTATCCAGGATGTTGGAAATCGAGGTCGCCGCCAGCAGCACATGGGGCAGCAGCTCGGCCTCGGCCTTGGCCGTGCCCCAGCGCGTGGAGGGGGCCGAGATGGTGATCGCGCCAATGGGCACACCGCCCCGGCCGGTGATGGCGGCAGCCACCGAGATATCGCCCACCACGGTCTGGTTCTGCACGATCGCATAGCCGTCGCGCTCGGCGTCTTCGATGCGGCGCAGCAGCTCCTCGGGGTCGGTCATGGTCTGGGCGGTGATCTTGACCAGCGGCGTCGATTCGATCAGACGCAGGCGCTCGTCCACCGGCAGCTTGGCCATCATCGCGCGGCCTGAGGCGGTATAGGCGGCAGGCAGGCGCGAGCCCACGGCAAAGTCCGAGTTGTAGATGTAGCGGCCTGGCACCTTGGCGATGAAGACCACCTCGTTGCCATCCATCTCCTGCAGGTTCGAGGTCTCGCCCAGGGTGTGGGTCATCTCGATCAGGTAGGGATAGGCACGGTCGACGATGCGTTGTGAGCGCAGGTAGTTGTACGACAGGCGCAGCACCTCGGGCGCGAGCGTGTACTGGTTGGAGCCGGGCAGACGCCGGATGTAGCGCAGTTTCTCCAGGGTAAAGATGATGCGCTGGGTGGCGCTGCGGTCGAGCTGGGCGGCCCGGGCAATCTCGGCCAGCGACATCTCGCGGTGGGTGTCGCGAAAGGCCTCCAGCACCTGAAAGGCCTTGGCCAGGGAGCCCACAAACAGCGAGGATTCGCGGGCGGAGGGTTCAACGCTTGCTACGGGCTCGGCAATGCTGTGTGTGGTTTTAGGCATCGTAAAAAGCGGCTGTCTCGGGTCACTGTCTAATGTTTTTGCAGGAAGGTCGCGTCCAGGCTTGTGGCCTGGGGCGCGCCCAGCAATCTGAGGGTTGTCTCCAGCTCGGTGCGCAGTATCTCCAGAACCTCGGCCACGCCCTGCGGCCCGCGCGACGCCAGCCCGTACAGGGGCGCACGCCCCAGCAGGACGGCATCGGCCCCCAACGCCCGGGCTTTGGCGATGTCACTGCCTCGGCGCACCCCGCCATCGACAAAGATATGCATCTTGCCATGAACGGCGTCGGCAATCTGCGGCAATTGGGCCATCGGTGCGGGTGCGCACTCCAGCTGGCGCCCGCCGTGGTTGCTGACCACGATGCCGTCCGCGCCGGCCTGCAGCGCGCGCCGGGCATCGTCGGCGCTGAGCAGGCCCTTGACGATGACGGGCCCCTGCCAGTGGCGGCGCACCCAGGCCAGGTCTTCCCAGCGCAGGGCCATGTCCATCTCGCGGCTCATTGCGGCGGCCTGCTTCTGGATATTGCTCTCCACCCCGGCGCTGCGCGCCAGGTTGACCAGCTGCGGCGAGCCGCCCTGGCGCAGCATGCGCAGGCACCAGCGCGGGTGGCTGAGCAGGTCGGCCAGCAGCCGGGGCGTCCAGGGCACGGGCATGCGAAAACCGTTGCGCACATCGTGGTCGCGCTTGCCATGCACCATGGTGTCCACCGTCAGCATCAGCGCGCTGAAGCCCGCCGCCTGCGCGCGCGCCATCATGCTCTGCGCAATGCGGCGGTCCTTTTGCACATAGAGCTGCAGCCACAGATCGCCGGGGCTGGCGGCGCGCACATCTTCCAGGAGCGAGGTGGAGGCGGTCGACATCACAAAGGGCAGGCCGGCCGCATGCGCCGCGCGCGCCAGCACCTGCTCAGCCTGCGGCCAGTACAGGCCGTTCAGCCCGGTGGGCCCGACAAAGGCCGGCATGGCCTGCTGGCGGCCAAACAGGGTGATGCTGGTATCCACCTGGCTGACATCGACCATCGTGCGCGGCAAGAAGGTGACATCGCCCCAGGAGGCGAGGTTGCGTGCCATGCTGCGGCCGTCTTCCGCGCCGCCTTCGAGGTAGTCAAAAGCGAAGCGGGACAGGCGCCGGCGGGCCAGCGCACGGTAGTCTTTGATGGCGGGCAGCATGGCGGGTGCTCGCTCAGGCCAGCTGGCGCTCGGCCTGCAGCTGGGCCGTCAGCACCTGGCGCAGGCGGGCGGACAGCTCGGGGTTGCAATCGACCAGCGGGGCCAGCAGGTGCGGGGCCTGCACGCCGACCAGGTCCCAGACCGACTTCATCGGGCCGGGGTTGGTCTCGGCAAAGGCCAGGTCCAGCAAACCGATCAGCTCCTGGTGCAGTGCCAGTGCTTCCTGGGTCTTGCCGCTGCTCAGCAGCTCGTACATGCGTGTCCATGTCTTGGGCAGCAGGTTGGCGGTCACGATGATGCCGCCCTGGGCGCCGCAGAGCATCTGCGCGGGGAAGATGGTGTCCTCGCCGCTCAGCACGGCAAAGCTGGCATCCACGCCCTTGACCACCTTGAGGAAGTGGTACATGTCGGTGTTGCAGGCCTTCATGCCGATGATGTTCTCGTGGCGCGAGAGCTCGTGCAGCACTTCGGGCGCGATGGAGATGCGGGTGCGGTAAGGGATCTCGTAGATCACCACGGGCAGCGGCGACGCATCCGCATAGCGCAGGAAGTAGTCGCGAATGCCCTGCTGCGACGGCGTGGTGTAGTAGGGCGTCAGCACCATCAGCGCGTCTGCGCCGGCATCGGCCAGCGCCTGGCCCGAGGCGATGGCGTCGTGGTAGCCGGGGTCGAGCACGCCAGCCAGCACCGGCAGGTCAGCGGATTGGTGCTCGCGCACGGTGGCCACCATGCGGGCCCGTTCGGTGCGCGACAGCGCGCCGTATTCGCCGGTGCCGCCCAGTGGCACGGTGCCGCTGATGCCGCTGCCTTGCAGGTGGTCCAGCAGCGCGCGCACGGCCTGGGTGTCGATCTGGCCGTCGGCGGTCACCGGCGTGGCCAGTGCAGGGAAGATGCCGCGGAGTTGCTCAGAGGTGATACGTGTAGTCATGGTTCATCAATTCAAAGAAGCGGCGGAGCGGCGACGCAGCCAGTCCGCACAGGTGATCAAAATGCCGATGAAGGCGAACAGGCAGGTCGAGACGGCGGCGATCACCGGCGAGATCTGCAGGGTCACTTCATCCCAGAACTGCTTGGGCAGGGTGGAGCTCAGGCCACCGGAGGCAAACAGCGAGATGGTCAGCTCGTCAAACGAGGTGGCAAAGGCAAACAGGAAGGACGAGGTCAGGCCGGCGGCAATGATCGGGAAGGTCACATAGCGCAAGGTCTGCCAGGGGCGGGCGCCCAGGCTCTGGGCGGCCATGTCCAGGCGCGTGTCGTAGTTGCGCAGCACGGCCATCATGGTCATCACCACATAGGGGATGGCGATGACGGTATGCCCCAGCACCAGACCCAGCGAGGTGCCCACCAGGCCCACCTTGGAGAAGAAATAGAACATGCCAACGGCAATGATCATGCGCGGGATGATCAGCGGCGACAGCACAAAGGCCAGCAGCAAGGCCTTGCCGCGCATCTGGCTGCGCACCAGCAAAAAGGCCACCGGCGTGCCCACGGCCATGGCCGCCAGCGCGGCAAAGAAGCCCACGACAAAGCTGCGCACCGTGGCGTTGATCCACAGCGGCGAGGCCAGCATGTCCTGGTAGTGCTGCAGGGTGAAGCCCTGGGGCGGCCAGTTCAGGCCCGACTTGTCGGCGAACGAGATCGGGATCATCAGCAACGCAGGCACGCTCAGGAACACCAGCAGGGCCACCACGCTGGCGCGCAGCACGAAGGAATCTCCCTGCTGCAGATCGCGTTTGCGCGAGCGCGGCACCAGCGCAATCAGCCGGTCGCTGATGCTGCCCAGCAGGCCCAGCACCGTCTCGGACAGCTGGCGCATGAAGCCGCTGCTGTGGTTGCTCTTGTCGGACTGCGCGCCCGTCATCGTCGACAGGCCCAGCACCTTGTCATAGATCGCAAACACGATCAGCACCACGATCAGCAGCAGCACCGAGATGGCACCGGCAAAGCCCCAGTTCATCACCTGCATCACCTGCTCGATGATGAGCTGGGTGATCATGGTTTCCTTGCGGCCACCCAGCAGCTGGGGCACGATGAAGAAGCCCACAGCGGTGACAAAGACCATGATGGCGCCCGCTGCCACGCCGGGCATGGACAGCGGAAAGTACACACGCCAGAAGGCCGTGCCCGGGCGTGCGCCCAGGGTGAGCGCGGCGCGCGGCAGGTTGCGGTCGATGTTCTCCATCACCGAGAGCATGGTCAGCACGGCCAGCGGCATCAGCGCATGGACCATGCCCACCAGCACGGCGCCAAAGCTGTAGAGCATGTTGGAGGGCGCATCCTGCAGGCCCAGCGCCAGCAGCAGCTGGTTGGCCAGGCCATTGCGGCCCAGCACCACGATCCAGGCAAAGGCGCGCACCAGAAAGCTGGTCCAGAAGGACAGCAGAATCCAGAACACCCAGCGGCTCTTCTTGTCCTTTTGCAAGGACGAGACCAGGTAGGCAATCGGGTAGCCGCCAACGATGGACAGCAGCGCCGTGACCAGCGAGATCTTCAACGTGATCCACATCGTGTCCAGGTAGACCGAGGAGCTGAACAACTGGCTGTAGTTGTTCCACTTGAAGCTGCCATCGCTGTAGATGCTCAGCAGCAGCAACTGGCCGACCGGGTAGACCAGCAGCACCAGAAACAGCATGACCAGCGGTGCGGCCATCATCAGCGGCCTTACCCAGGCCGCGCGGGGGGTGGCGGCGCTGTTCATGCGGGCTCCGGAACGGCGACGGCGTCGCTGCTGGACCAGCCAAAGTCCACGGTGCTGCCCAGCGCATGGTCATGCTTGGCGATGGAGGTCGGGAAGGACAGCACCACCGGCTCGCTGCTGAGGGCAGGCGCCTTCAGGTAGAGCTTGGTGAGGCTGCCGGTGATCATCGTGTCGAGCAGCTGGCCGCTGAAGCGTTCGCTGGCGCCCTGGGCGGCTGCAGCGGCCGCCATGTTTTGCGGGCGCACCATCACGCAGACCTTGGCGCCGGTGGTGAGCGGCTGGTCGGCCGATGCCAGCAGCTCGGTGCTGGTACCGTTCAAGGCCACGCGGGCCTGGCCGCCCTGGCTCGACACCACGGTGCCCTTGAACAGATTGCTCTCACCCAGAAAATCGGCCACAAAGGGCGTGCGCGGGCGGAAGTACAGGTCCGCCGGCGAGCCCAGCTGCTCGATGCGGCCGCCGTTCATCAGGCAGATGCGGTCCGACATGGTCATCGCCTCTTCCTGGTCGTGGGTCACATAGACGATGGTGGTGCCGGCCTCGCGGTGGATGCGCTTGATCTCCAGCTGCATGTGCTCGCGCAGCTTCTTGTCCAGGGCGCCCAGCGGCTCGTCCATCAGCACGATGGACGGCTTGTAGACCAGGCAGCGCGCCAGTGCAATGCGCTGCTGCTGGCCGCCCGAGAGTTCCTTCGGAAAACGCTGCGCCACATGGGGCAGGTGCACCAGCTCCAGCGCCTCCAGTGCGCGCTTCATCGCGGTGGCGCGGTCCAGCTTGCGCATCTTCAGCGGAAAGGCGATGTTCTCGGCAATCGTCATGTGCGGGAACAGTGCATAGTTCTGGAACACCATGCCGATGTCGCGCTCATAGGGCGCGCCATAGGTCACGTCCTTGCCGTTGATCAGCAGCTGGCCGCCATCGGGCACGGACAGGCCGGCGATCATGCTCAGCAAGGTGGTCTTGCCCGAGCCCGAAGGGCCCAGCAGGGTCAGGAATTCGCCCTCAGGCACTTCCAGGTTGGTGGGGTGCAGCGCGACAAAGGAGCCGTAGCGCTTGGTCAGACCCGCAATCGACAGTTTTATGTTCTTCATTTCAATGGACTCCATTGCACTGCGGTGCAACGAATGAACCTGGAGGTGCCTGTGCGGAGCTCGGCAGCCTGTGCCGCAGCTCCGCAGGGTTCGTCATCAGTGGCGGGCCGTGTTTACTTCAGCACCCAGCCGTTGAACTTCTCGATCACTGCAGCCTGGTTGGCCACCCAGTACTTGGCATCGATCTGCACGCCGTTCTTGATGTTGTCGGGATAGGTGGGCGAGTCTTTGGCCAGCTCGGGCTTGATGTACTTGAAGGCCTCAGGCTGGGTCACGCCGGCGGCAAAGTACTGGCTGAGCGAGCCCATGCGCTGGGGCTCGGACGCGAACTTGATGAACTCGCGGCAGGCGTCGGCATTGGGTGTACCGGCCAGGATGGACCAGCTGTCCACGCCCCAGATGTTCTGGTTCCAGACGATGCCGATCTTGGCGCCATCGGCATTGGCCGACTGCGGGCGCGAGACCCAGGTGGCGATCATGTCCACTTCGCCGGACTTGAGCATCTGCTCGACCTGGGCACCGGAGTTCCACCAGACGTCCACCTTGGGCTTGATCGCGTCCAGGGCCTTGAAGGCGCGGTCCAGATCCAGCGGGTACAGCTGCGCGGCCGGCACGCCCGAGGCCATCGCGGCTTGCTCCAGCGTGTCGAACGGGTGCTTGCGGATGCCACGGCGGCCGGGGAAGTCCTTGACGTTCCAGAAGTCGGCCCAGGACTTGGGTGCGGCGCGGCCCTTGAAGGCCTCTTCGCGGTAGGCCAGCACGGTGCTGTAGACATTGGTGCCCACGCCGTAGGGCGACATGTACTGCGCCGGAATGGTCTTGACGAAGGGGTCGTTCTCCAGGCCATGCTTTTCCAGCAGCACCTTGCCGCCTTCGGTCAGCAGCAGGATGGCGGGCTGGCTGATCTTGGCCATGTCCCAGGTGTAGTTCTTGGTCTCGACCATGCTGCGGATCTGCGCCACGGGCTCGGCCGTTGCCTGCACCCCCACCACTTCGATGCCGGTCTTCTGTGTGAAAGGCTTGTAGTACACCGCACCATAGGCCTTGGTGTAGATACCGCCGTCATCACGCACCACGATACGCTTGGACGTGGCACGGGCATAGCGCAGTACGGCAGGTGCAGCAATCAGGCCTGCGCCAGCCACGGCCGCCTTCAGTGCGGTGCGACGGGAGGTAGTGATCTCAGTCATAAAGTGTCCTTTCGAAGGAAGAGGCAGGGGAAGTCAAGGGAGGGAGGGGATCAGGGAGCGGGCGGCAGCAGGCGCCCGGGGTTGAAGCGCTGCTGCGGATCGATGGCGCGCTTGATGGCATGCATCAAGTCCAACTCGACGGCGGGCTTGAACAGCGCCATCTCGTCGGTCAGCACCTGGCCGATGCCATGCTCGGCGCTGAAGGTGCCGGCCAGCGCGCAGGCCACTTCGTTGACCGCCTGCTTGACGCGGTGCGAGAGCTGGTCCTGCTCGGCGGGGCTGAGCGCCTGCCACTGCGCAAACTGCATCTGCGGGATGAAGTGCACATTGCCGTCGCCCAGGTGGGCGACGATGATGATGGGCGCGCCGGGCACGATGCGGTGCGCCGCAGCCGTGGCCTGGCTGATGAAGGCCGGGATGGCCGACAGCGGCACGGCCGGGTCGGTGTTGATGCCGATGCCGGCCTTCTTGTTGCCTTCGGAGACGCTGTGGCGCACCTCCCACCAGTCGGCCTGCTGCTTGCCGTTGGTGGCGATGGCCGCATCCAGCAGCATGCCCTCTTCGGCGGCGGCCGACAGCGTTTCTTCCAGCGCGGCGGACAGCAGGGCCTCGTCGCAGGTGTCGGTCAGCTCCACCAGCACATGCCAGGGGTAGCTGGGACTCAGCGGCGCGCGGCGGTCGGCCACATGGTTCAGCACAATGTTCAGCTGCACATCGTTGAGCATCTCAAAGGCCGACAGCGAGGCGCTGCAGCGGCTTTGGAAACGGGCCAGCATGGCGATCGCCGCCTGGGGCGATTCCACCGCCAGCCAGGCCATCGCACGCGCCGTGGGCAGCGGGTGCAGCTTGAGCGTGGCGCCGGTGATGATGCCCAGGCTGCCTTCGGAGCCAATGAACAAATGCTTGAGATCAAAACCGGTGTTGTTCTTGCGCAGGCCGTAGAGCCCTTCCCAGATGCGGCCATCGGGCAGCACCACTTCAAGGCCCAGCACGTTCTCGCGGGTATTGCCATAGCGCAGCACGCCGGTGCCGCCGGCATTGGTCGCAATATTGCCGCCGATCTGGCAGGAACCCTCGGCACCCAGGCTCACCGGGTAGAGGCGGCCATGGCTGCGGGCGGTCTCTTGCACCGTCTGCAGCACGCAGCCCGCATCGACCACCATGGAGTTGTTGGCCGGGTCCACCGCACGCACCTGGCGCATGCGGCCCAGGTTGATGACCACCGTCTCGGGCAGGTCCGCGCGCGGAATCGCGCCTTCGCAGAGGCTGGTGTTGCCACCCTGGGCCACCACCGGTACCTGCGCTGCATGGCAGAGCTTGACCACCTCTGCGACCTGCGCCGTCGTCGACGGGAACACAACGCACTGGGCCTGGCCCTGGTAGCGCCCGCGCCAGTCGGTCACATGGCCGGTCAGGTCCTCCTTGCTGCGGAGAACTGCGCTATCACCAAGCAACGTGATGAAGGTCTGAATCAATGCCATATGCCCACGGGTCCAAAGTTTGGAGGAGAGGCCTCGATGATGGCTAATTCTTAATAAGATTAGTATTAGATGAAATACGAATACATGTGATCGAATAGCAATTAATGCAGATGTGGCAAATGCTGGGCAGATGGTCCCAAAACCTGTCGCACCAAGCGGTCAAAACCGCAGCGGTTTCCGCATAGAGACAGCCCTTTGCCGCCCCGATCGCTGGCAGCGCGCGGAAGCCGTCACAATAGCGGCCTGAATATCAGCGCCTGCCTCCGCTGCGAGGCCGGTCTCACCTGGAGACTTTTGCATGCGTATTTCTGCCCGCACCCCGCTGTTGTCGCGCACTGCCAGCGCCTTGCTGCTCGCTGGTCTGGGGGCCTCGGCTGCCCAGGCGGCCGGTGTGATCAAGATCGGTGAGATCAACAGCTACAAGAACCAGCCCGCGTTTCTGGAGCCCTACAAGCGCGGCATGGAGCTGGCGGTGGACGAGGTCAACCGCGCAGGCGGCGTGAACGGCAAGAAGCTCGAGCTGATCACCCGCGACGACAACGCCAACCCGGGCGATACCGTGCGTGTGGCCGAGGAGCTGATCGCGCGCGAAAAGGTCGACGTGCTGGCCGGCGGTTTTCTGTCGAACACCGGCATGGCGCTGACCGACTTTGCCAAGCAGCGCAAGTTCTTCTACCTCGCCACCGAGCCGCTGACGGACAAGATGGTCTGGAGCAATGGCAATGCCTACACCTTCCGTCTGCGCCCCTCCACCTACATGCAGGTGTCGATGCTGGTCGAAGAGGCGCTGAAGCTGAAGAAAAAGCGCTGGGCCCTGGTCTACCCCAACTACGAATACGGCCAGTCCTCGGTCGCCACCTTCAAGGCCAAGATGAAGGCGGCGCAGCCGGATGTGGAGTTTGTCAGCGAGCAGGCCACCGTGTTGGGCAAGGTGGATGCCGGCAGCGTGGTGCAAGCGCTGGCCGATGCCAAGCCCGATGCGATCTTCAACGTGCTGTTTGCCACCGACCTGACCAAGTTTGTGCGTGAGGGCAATACGCGCGGCCTGTTCAAGGGTCGGGAGGTTGTCAGCGTGCTGAGCGGCGAGCCCGAGTACCTCGACACCTTGAAGGCCGAAACGCCCAATGGCTGGATCGTCACCGGCTACCCGGTGCACAGCCTGAAGACCCCCGAGCACAAGGCCTTTTTTGACGCCTACCAGGCGAAGTATAAGGACTACCCGCGCCAAGGCTCGGTTGTGGGTTATGCCGGCATCAAGTCGCTGGCCGAGGGCATCAGGAAGGCCGGCAGCACCGATACCGAGGCGCTGATCAAGGCCTTTGAAGGCCTGCAGGTCGTGTCGCCCTTTGGCCCCATCACCTGGCGCGCGCAGGACCACCAGTCCACCATGGGCGCCTATGTAGGCAAGCTCAAGAACGTGGGTGGCAAGGGCGAGCTGGTGGACTATGTCTACCGCGATGGCAAGGACTACCTGCCCAGCGATGACGAAGTGCGCAAGATGCGCCCGCAATAAGGTGATGGAACGCTGCCTGGCCCCCGCACGCACCGCAAGCCTACGGGCACGGTTGCCCGTCTGGCTGGGGCAGCCTGACGGCCAGGCATGGCCACAAGCGCAGGACGCAGCATGAGTTTTTCCGGTCTGCTGGTGCAACTGCTCAACGGCCTGGCCGGCGCGTCGTCGCTGTTCCTGGTGGCCGCCGGGCTGTCGCTGATTTTTGGGGTTTGCCGCATCGTCAACTTTGCGCACGGCTCCTTCTACATGGTGGGCCTGTATGCGGCCTATGCGCTGGCCGAGGCCTTGGCGCCACTGGGCGGTGGCTGGGGTTTCTGGCTGTCGCTGCCGCTGTCGGCGATCGCCGTCGGGCTGCTGGGCGGCCTGGTCGAGGTGCTGCTGCTGCGCCGCATCTACAAGGCGCCTGAGCTGTTCCAGCTGCTCGCCACTTTTGCGCTGGTGCTGGTGATCAAGGATGCGGTGCTCTGGCTGTGCGGGCCCGATGAGCTGCTGGGCCCGCGCGCGCCGGGGCTGGGCGGTGCGGTCGATATTCTGGGCCGCGCCTTTCCGAGCTATGACCTGTTCCTGATCGCGGTCGGCCCCTTGGTACTGGGCGCCACCTGGCTGCTGCTGCACCGCAGCCGCTTTGGCATGCTGGTGCGTGCCGCCACGCAGGACCGCGAAATGGTCGGCGCGCTGGGTGTGCGCCAGGCCTGGTTGTTCACGGCCGTGTTTGCCTTGGGGGCCACCTTGGCCGGGCTGGGCGGCGCGCTGCAGCTGCCGCGCGAGCCGGCGACCCTGGAGCTCGATCTGCAGACCATCGGCTCGGCCTTTGTCGTCGTGGTCGTCGGCGGCATGGGATCGCTCACCGGCGCCTTTGTCGCGGCACTGCTGGTGTCTACCGTCAAGGCGCTGTGCATCTGGCTCGGCGTGGTGCAGATCGCCGGCATCGATATCGCGTTTCCGCAGCTCACCCTGGTTGCTGATTTTCTGGTGATGGCCGTGGTGCTGGTGCTGCGCCCCTGGGGGCTGCTGGGCCAACCGCAGGCGGCCAGCCGCAGCCATGGCCTGCGCGAGCAACCGCTGCGTGCGCCGCCGCCTGCTTTGAAGGCCGTGGGTGCCGCCGTGCTGCTGGCCTTGCTGGCACTGCCCTGGGCGGTGGATGCGCAGTCCTACACCCTGGTGCTGATGGTGGACCTGGTCATTGCCGCGCTGTTTGCCACCAGCCTGCATTTTCTGATGGGGCCGGCCGGTCTGCATTCCTTTGGCCATGCCGCCTTCTTTGGCCTGGGCGCCTATGGCGCGGCACTGCTGCTGAACGCGGCGGGCCTGCCGATGCTGTGGGCGCTGTTGCTGGCGCCGCTGCTGGCGGCCTTGGGCGGCGTGCTGACGGGCTGGTTTGCGGTGCGGCTGACGGGCGTGTATTTCTCGATGCTGACCCTGGCCTTTGCGCAGATCATCTGGGCCACCACCTTCCAGTGGGATTCGGTCACCGGCGGCAGCAATGGCCTGACCGGTGTCTGGCCAGCGGCATGGCTGGAGGACAAACGCTGGTTCTACCTGCTGACCCTGCTGCTGGCCACCGCCGGCGTGCTGGCGCTGTGGCGGGTGCTGTATGCCCCGCTGGGCTATGCCTTGCGCGCCAGCCGTGATGCACCGCTGCGCGCCGAGGCCATCGGCATTGCGGTGGCCAAAGTGCAGTGGATGGGTTTTGTGCTGGCCGCCTCGGTGGCCGGGCTGGCAGGCGCCTTGTTTGCGTTCTCCAAGGGCAGCATCTCGCCGGAGACGATGTCGGTGGCCAAGTCGGTCGATGGCCTGGTCATGGTGCTGCTGGGCGGCGTGCAGACCTTGGTCGGCCCAATTCTGGGCGCCTTCAGCTTTACCTGGCTGCACGATGCCGTGGCGCGCAACACCGACTACTGGCGTGCCACCCTGGGCGCGGTGATTTTGCTGCTGGTCTTGCTGTTCCCGCAGGGCATTGCCGGCTACGGCAAGCGCTGGTGGCAGTGGCTGCTGCAGCGGCGCGGGGCATAAAAAAGCCCCGCCAGCATGCGCGGGGTGGAGTGTGTTGGGGGGCCGGTCAGCTGCTGCAGGCCTTGCTGCCCTTGGCGGCCTGGATGCCCTTGGCCTTGGCATCCGCTACCGTCATGTACTCGCCTTGCTTGGTGGTGCCGTAGTGGCGGTCACCTTGGCAGTGGTAGATCTTGGAGTTGGTGTTGGCCCAGACCTTGCCGGCACCGCCACCAGGAGCGGGGGTTTTGGCCTTGGCCTTGTCTGCTGCAGCTGCCGGTGCGGCGGCAGGCGCCGCTGCAGTGGTTTTGGCCGCTGGCGCCGGTTTGGCGGCCGGGGCCGTGCCTGCGGCCGGGGTCTGGGCAAAAACGGCTGCGGTGCTGCACAGGGCGATACCGCTGATCCAGGCTTTCCAGGTGTTGCGCATAAAAACTCTCCTGTCGTTATGTTGGTAGGTATGCCAGGCCGCAGGGCCATGGCAGTTCCATGCTGCGGCGGGCATGCACAAAAAACAACCGGGTCAATGCGAATTGATGTTCCTTATCGCTGGTTATTTTGTAATTGCTTGTTTTTATTGAATATTTGTATTAGCACTGGCGGCCGGTCGATCCATACCAGGGTAAAGACGGTCCAGCGCCTGGTGCAGACAGTCACCCAACTGCAGCTGCAGCGCCTGCAGGTGGGCGGCACGCGCTTCATCGCTCAGTGCTTCGCCAGGCGCCAGGCTGCCCAGCGCCTTCCACTGCTGCTGCCACTGGGTGGCGCGCAGCTGCACGGCGGCCTGCACGGCCTCGCTCCACTGCGCCGGTGCGCTGGGGCTGGTGTAGCGCCCGCGCCCCCGGCCAAAGTGCGAGATCACCAGGTATTTGAGCAGCAGCTGGCCTGTCAGGGCGCTGAGGTAGTCGGGTGAGAGGTGAAAGCGCTGGGCCTGCTGGTCAAACATCTTGTTGGCGCTCCAGGCGGCGCCGGCAAAGGTGACGGCACCCACGAGTGCGCCCACCAGTGCACCGGCGCCCAGGGTCATGCCACCGGCAACCATGTCGGCGCCCAAGCCGGTCGCAGCGCCGGCCGTGAGTGCACCCCAAAGGCTGGCCGTCTGCGGGTCCAGCGGCGTGCTGGTTTTCAGGTGGTCCTTGAGCTGCTGCTGGATCTGGCTGGCCGCCTGGCCGTCGAGCTGGTGCAGCTCCAGCAGCGCCTGGGTGCTGGCCAAGTCGGCCCGCTGCAGTGACTGGGTCAGGCGCTGCATCGCGGCGGTCTGCTCGGGGCTGAGCTCGGCGCCTTCAGCGCCGCTGCCCCGGATCGCCTGCGCGACCGAGCCGCTGACCTTGTTCCAGGCGCGCTGCCAGAGCTTGTTGTCGCTGGCCTGCACTGTCTCTTGCGCGGTGGCCGCCAGCAGCAGCTGTTCGGCCAGCGCCTTCAGGCTGGCCGCTTCGCGCTGCTGCTGGCGCGCGGCGCGGGTCTGCAGCAGGCGCTGGTAGGCCGGCTGCTTGGCATCGGGCAGCAGCGGTGCGATGGACTGCATCACCTGCTTCTCATGCCACCAGCTGCGGGTAAAGGCATCGAGCACCTGCACCGAGCGCACCGTGCCGGCAAACTCGGCGGTCGCCGTGCGCCAGCGCTGCAGGTCGGCAGCGGTTTGCGCGGCGCTGGTGTCGCTACCAATCTGGTTGAGCAGCACCAGCACGGGCTTGTCCATCCACTGCAGGATGCGCATCTCGCTGGCCCAGTAACCGGCGTCGGCCGGGTCTTCGGCGGCATTGACCAGGTAGAGCATCACATCGGCATGGTCGCGCGCGGCCTGCAAGGCGCGCTGGCTCATGTAGAAGGGCTTGTCGCGCCAACGGTCCCAGACGTTGGACAGAAACCAGCCCAGCGGGTTGCCTTGCTGCTTCAGGCGGTTGTAGAGCCGCACCGAATCGCCAAAACCCGGCGTGTCCCAGAGCCATAGCGCATCGCCTTGCTCGGTGCGCTGCAGCAGGTAGCGCTGCGATTGGCTGGTGACATGGGCGGCGTCCTGCACTTCGCCAATGTCCTCGGCCACCAGGGTACGGGCCAGGGTGGTCTTGCCGATATTGGTGTGCGACAGCAGGCACCAGGCAATCGACTGGTCGCTGGTGCCGGCGGCATCGGGTGCCAGTGCGGCGGAATGCTGGGGGTCGTTCGTGGTCTCGGTCATCGTGCGGATCTCGTCAGGTGCCGGTGGTGATCAGCTGGGCGTTGATGCCATGCTGGCGGGCAAACTCCTGCCACAGCGCTTCGCGCTCCTGCAGGCGGCGGGGGGCGCCGGCGTTGCGGGCGGCAAAGTCGCTGCCCCAGAGCCAGAGCTGGCCGTTGGCGCCATGGCGGTTGCGCAGCTGGGTGAGCAACTCGCCATGCACCTCGGCCTCGGGCGTGGCCGACAGGCTCACCAGCACCACGGCCTGCGCGCCTGCGGGCAGATCGATGCCGGGCAGCGCCGCGCCATAGGCCAGGGTGGGCAGCCAGTCGACATGGGCGCCTGCGCCATAGAGGCTGATCGCATGGTGGCCGATTGCCGCGCGGCGCTCGGGCGTCACATCGATGCTGAAAGGCAGCAGCACCAGGCGCGTGGCCAGGCCGCCAAAGTCGCGCTGCAGGCGGGCAAAGTAGGCCTGGTTCAGCGGCAGCTGCAGGTGCTGGCGGCGCCAGCGCGCGCGCAGCCCCTGCCACAGGGCCAGCAGCAAACGCGGTAGCACCACGGTGGCGCCCAGCAAGGCGGTATAGGCCCAGACCCAGCGCTCGCCCACATAGGTGACCGGCGCGCTGAGCACACCCGGCTGCGGCGCCTGGGCCGCTGCCGATTGGTACTGCGCCGGCATGCTGCTGGTCACCCAGCCTTGCAGCGCCTGGATGTCGGCCAGGCTCCAGGGCGTTGTCCACTGCAGCCATTGGGTGGGGGCAAAAAGGATGTTGAGCCAGTGCTGCACCTGCGCGGCCGACAGGAAGGTGCTCTCCCAACCCACCTGGTATTCCTTGGTCAGACCGGTGAGCCACAGCGAGGCCAGTGCGCCGACTGCCACCAGCGCCGCACCCAGGTGCAGCCACTGCAGCAGCTGGGCGTTGCGCACGCTTTCGCTGGCCTGCCACCAGTTGCGCTCAAAGCGCAGCGCCATCTTGCGCAGGCCGCTGCCGCGCAGCGCGGGCATGGCCTTGCCACGCAGGCGGGCCAGCCAGCCGGGGTGTTCGTCGGTGGTTGCGGTGGCGGTGTCTGCACTGCCCGTAGCCTGTTGTGCCGGCTCCCAGGGCGCCACCCGGGCGGGCTTGCGCCGCACCAGGCCCACCATGCTGCGTAGCAGCAGCACCGCATACATCAGCAGGTTCCACAGCACGATGCCCATCAGCGACAGCGACAGCAGATCGACCCGGTGCGGATCGGTGATGCGGTGGCTCGCAAAGCCCAGGCACAGCGCCAGCAGGCCGATGACCAGCGGCGTCCAGCGCGCCAGGCCCGGGGCATGCTGCCACAGCTGGCGCACATCGGCGGGCAACTGGCTGGCCTGGATGATGCGCTGGGCGCGCAGCTGCAGAAACTGGGCAAAGGCGGCCTGGCCGGCCTTGCCACCCAGTGCGGGCTTGCCCAAGGTGTGCAGCACCTCCTGCGTGATGGCCTCGCAGCGCGCAGCGCTGGGCAGGGCCTCATGGGGCGGCGAGGTTTCGATGGCATGGGCCAGGGCGATGTCACGAACGGCGTCAGCTTTCATGGCAGCTATTGTGGCACCGGGAAAACCTGCAAGCTGTAGCCGGGGACGCTGTGGTATCAACGAAGCTTTGCGTTCACAGAGACACCACAGATGACAACAATGATGAACTTTGCCGAGATGCCCGATGCCAACGGTTTCTTCGGTGACTACGGCGGCCAGCTGGTGCCCCCGCATCTGAAAAAGGCGATGGACGATATCGCCGAGGCCTACGAGCAGATCGTGCAGCGCCAGGATTTCCAGGACGAGCTCCAGCACCTGTTCCAGGACTATGTGGGCCGCCCCAGCCCCATCTTCCATGCCCGCCGTTTGTCAGAGCAGCTGGGCGGCGCGCAGATCCACCTCAAGCGCGAAGACCTCAACCACACCGGCGCACACAAGATCAACCACTGCCTGGGCGAGGCGCTGCTGGCCAAGTTCATGGGCAAGACCAAGGTGATCGCCGAGACCGGCGCCGGCCAGCATGGCGTGGCCTTGGCAACCGCCTGCGCGCTGGTGGGCATCCCCTGCGAGATCCACATGGGCCAGGTCGATATCGAGAAGGAGCACCCCAACGTCACCAAGATGCGCATCCTGGGCTGCAAGCTGGTGCCGGTGACCTTTGGCCAGGCAACGTTGAAGGAAGCCGTCGACAGCGCGTTTGAGGAATACCTCAAGGACCCGACGAACTACCTCTATGCGATCGGCTCGGTGGTGGGACCGCACCCGTTTCCAAAGATGGTGCGCGACTTCCAGTCCATCGTCGGGCGCGAGGCGCGCGAGCAGTTCCAGACCCGCCACGGCAAGCTGCCCGACTATGTGGCCGCCTGCGTGGGCGGCGGCTCCAATGCGATGGGCATCTTCAGCGCCTTCCTGGCCGATGCCGGTGTCAAGCTGGTCGGTGTGGAGCCGGCGGGCGAGGGCGTGGACCAGCCGGGCAAGCATGCCGCCACCTTGTCGGTGGGCAAGCCCGGTGCCATCCATGGCATGAAATGCTATGTGCTGGAGAACGCCGATGGCAGCCCTGCGGCCGTGCATTCCATCGCCTCGGGCCTGGACTACCCCGGTGTGGGCCCGCAGCACAGCTACCTCAAGGACCTGGGCCGGGTCGACTACCAGGCGGTGGACGACCAGGCCTGCCTCAACGCCTTCATGACTCTGTCGCGGGTCGAGGGCATCATCCCGGCACTGGAAAGCGCCCATGCCGTCGCCTGGGCCATGCGCATCGCGCCCCAGCTGGACAAGGAGGTGAACATCCTCGTCAACCTCTCTGGCCGGGGCGACAAGGACGCCGATTACGTGGCCAGGAAGCTGGGGCTCTGAGGGGACACAAGAGCTGGTCGAAGCCAGAAACAACTACCGAACAGGGAGCACAAGCTCCCTTTTTTTGCGCCCAATCCCGCTCGGATGGCGGGCTGCCGCCGCCCCGGTACCCGGGTAAATACGCTTCTGCTATTTGGATATGTCTATTTAGTATTTGTAGATTGCATACTCAATAGCTCAGAATGCGGTTTTCGCATTCAATACCCATGGAACTTCGCCAGCTTGAGGCCTTCGCGGCCGTGATCTCGACCGGCAGCGTGACGGCCGCCGGCCGCATGCTGGGCCGTTCGCAGCCCGCGATCAGCCGCCTGGTGCAGGAGCTGGAGCAAGAGATTGGCTATGCGCTGTTCAGCCGCAACGGACCGCGCATCACCCCGAATGAACAAGGCTTTCTGCTGTACGAGGATGTGGCCCATGCGCTGCACAGCCTGCAGCAGATCCGCCAGCGCGCCCGCGAAATAGCAGGCGGCAGCCAACGCCCGCTGAACCTGCTGGCCACGCCGGCGCTGGCCGCGGGCCTGGTGCCTGCGGCGCTGGCGCGGCTGGAAGGCGCGATGGCGCAGAGTATTTCGCACATCCAGCTGCGCAGCGCGTCGCCCGAGCAGGTGGCCCAGGGTGTGCTGACCGGTGCCGCCCAGCTGGGCGTGAGCAGCCTGCCGCTGGAGCACCGGGGCCTGCAGGTGCACTGGATTGGCCGCGCCGCCTGCGTGGCGGTGCTGCCCGAGGGCGACCCGCTGGCCGCACTGGACGTGGTGCCCCTCGCCGCGCTGGCCGAGCGCCGCATCATCACCATGGCCAACCCCTACCGCTTGCGCGGCCGCCTCGATGAGGCCTTTGCCGCCGCCCGCCCGGGCGCGCAACCCGGGCAGACCCAGTTCATGGAAACCAATGCCTCGGTGAACGCGATGGCTGCGGTGCGCGCGGGCCTGGGTGTCTCGGTGCTGGAGCCGGTGACGGCGCTGGGCCTGCAGCTGCAAGGCGTGGTGGTGCGCCCGCTCGATACCGACATCCCCTTTTTGTTTGGCGTGGTCAGCCAGCAGGCCACGCCTTGCACGCCGGCGATGGATGCGCTGTGCCAGGCCTTGACCGAGGTGGCGCAGGCGCTGCTGCCCGGCTTTGTACTGCATGACGCGCGAGAGCACGCCGCGCTGCTGGAAGAAATGCTGCCAGAGGGCCAGCGGCCCGCTGCTGGCGCGCAAGAACCTTGAGAGAACCACGCATGAACGACGACCGCCAATTGCCGCCCGCCGGGCTGGCTGCACTCGAAGCACGGGTGCGCCAGGACCTGGCCTGGCTGGACCTGCCCGCCAAGGACTGGGTGCCCGAAACCGCGCTCGAGGGCGAACCGGTACTGCCCGTTGCCATCATCGGCGGCGGCATGTCGGGTCTGGCCGCTTGCGCGGCGCTGCGCTTCATGGGCGTGCCGGCCGAGATTTTTGACCAGTCGCCCGCCGGCTTTGAAGGCCCCTGGGCGACGACGGCGCGCATGGAAACCCTGCGCTCGCCCAAGCAGCTCACCGGCCCGGCGCTGGGCAAACCGGCGCTGACCTTTCGTGCCTGGTTCGAATCGCAGTTCGGCCTGGAGGCCTGGGAGGCGCTCGACAAGATCCCGCGCCTGCAGTGGATGGACTACCTGCGCTGGTACCGCCAGGTGCTGGCGCTGCCGGTGCACAACGGCCACAAGGTGCTGGCCGTGCGCCCGCGCGGCGCCGATGGCGTGGTGCAGCTCGATCTGGAGACCCCCGACGGCGCGCGCAAGGTGCTGGCGCGCCATGTGGTGCTGGCCACCGGCCGCGACGGCCTGGGCGGCGCCTATGTGCCCGAGATGGCGCGCAGCCTGCCGCGTGACCGCTGGGCCCATTCGTCGGACAGCACCGATTACGCCCAGCTGGCCGGCAAGCGCATCGGCGTGGTGGGCGCCGGTGCCTCGGCGATGGACAGTGCTGCCACGGCGCTGGAGAGCGGCGCTGCCAGTGTCGATCTGCTGATCCGCCGCAGCGATATTCCGCGCGTCAACAAGGGCAAGGGCGCTGGCAGCCCGGGCCTGACCCATGGCCATCTGCACCTGCCCGACGACTGGAAGTGGAAGATCCGCCACTACATCAATGTGCAGCAGGTGCCGCCGCCCCGGGGCAGCACCTTGCGCGTCTCGCGCCATGCCAATGCCCGCTTCAACCTGGGCTGCGCGATCGAGCGCATGGAATGGACCGGCGACGAGATCCGCGTGCACACCTCCAAGGGCGTGTTCCATCTGGACTTTGTCGTGTTCTCCACCGGCTTTCGCATCGACTGGAATGCGCGCAGCGAATTTGTCCCCTTTGCCGCCCATGTGCGCAACTGGGGCGACCGCTTCCGCCACCCCGAGGGCGAGGACGACCAGGAGCTGTCCGACTCGCCCGACCTGGGCCCGGCCTTCGAGCTGCAGCCAAAGATTCCCGGCGCCTGCCCGGGGCTGGAGCGCATCCATGCGTTCTCCTACCCGGCGGCGCTGACGCATGGCACCGTGTCCGGCGATATTCCTGCGATCAGCGTGGGTGCCGAGCGCCTGGCCCAGGGCATCAGCAGCCGCCTGTATGCCGAAGATGTGCAGTGGCATTTCGAGAAGCTGCAGGCCTTCAGCGACCCCGAAGTGTTTGGCGATGAGTGGACGCCGGCCGAACCCCCCGGCCAGACCGCCGCGTTGCTGGACAAGGCGGACGCACCATGATCGGCTGGCTGTTGCGCCGCCTTGCGCAGGCGCTGGTGGTGGTGCTCTTGATGACGGTGATCGTCTTCGTCGGCCTGCATGCCATCGGCAACCCGGTCGATATCCTCATCGGCCAGGACGTGGACCAGGTCGAGCGTGCGCGCATCATCGCCCAGCTGGGCTTTGACCAGCCGCTGTGGCGCCAGTACCTGGGCTTTGTTGGCGGCGCGCTGCAGGGCAACCTGGGTGTGAGCTTTGTCTACAACGTGCCGGCGATCGAGCTGATTTTGCAGCGCCTGCCGGCGACCCTGGAGCTGGCGATTGCCGCGCTGGTCATCGCCGTGGTGCTGGGCGTGCCGCTGGGCCTGCTGGCCGGCCTCTACCCCGAGAGCTGGTTTTCCAAATCCATCATGGCCGGCAGCATTGTGGGCTTTTCGCTGCCCACGTTCTGGGTCGGCCTGATGCTGATCATGACCTTCAGCGTCTCGCTGGGCATGCTGCCGTCGAGCGGGCGCGGCCAGACCGTGGAGTTTCTCGGCGCGCAGTGGTCGTTTCTGACGGCTGACGGTCTGCGCCACATGCTGCTGCCGGCGATCAACCTGTCGCTGTTCAAGATCTCGCTGGTGATCCGTTTGACGCGCGCCGGTGTGCGTGAAGTGCTGCCGCTGGACTATGTGAAATTTGCCCGCGCCAAGGGCCTGTCGCCGCTGCGCGTGGTGGGCCTGCATGTGCTGCGCAATACGATGATTCCGCTGGTCACCGTGCTCGGCCTGGAGCTGGGCTCGACCATCGCCTTTGCGGTGGTGACCGAGAGCATCTTCTCCTGGCCGGGCGCCGGCAAGCTGATTCTGGACAGCATCAATGCGCTGGACCGTCCCGTCATCGTCTCCTACCTGGTGGTGGTGGTCTGCCTGTTCGTCACGCTCAATCTGATCGTGGATATCTTGTACAAGGTGCTCGACCCCCGCGTGCGCCTGGAGGGCGCAGCATGAGCGGCACCAACACCCCTGCGAACACCCCCGTGGGCACGGCCCCGGCAGCGGCGCTGCGCCAGCCTTCACCCTGGCGCGCGCATGTGGCGGATTTCATGGCCTCGCGCCTGGCGCTGTTCGGCCTTGTCGTCGCCGTGGTGCTGATTCTGGCGGCGCTGGTCGCGCCCTGGATCACGCCACAGAACCCCTATGACCTGCAGCAGCTCGACGTGCTCGACGCGCGTCTGCCGCCAGGCTCGGCCAATGGCATGGACAGCTTCCACTACATGCTGGGCACCGATGGCCAGGGCCGCGATCTCTACTCGGCGATTCTCTACGGCCTGCGCATCAGTCTGCTGGTGGGCGTGGGTTCGGCGCTGATTGCCGGCGTCGTGGGCACCTTGCTCGGCCTGCTGGCCGCCTATGCCGGTGGCAAGACCGACACGATCATCATGCGCGTGGTCGATCTGATCCTGTCCTTTCCCTCGATCCTGGTGGCGATGATGATCCTGGCCTACCTGGGCAAGGGCGTGGGCAATGTGGTGCTGACCCTGGTGATCCTGGAATGGGCCTACTACGCCCGCACCGCGCGCGGCCAGGCCCTGGTCGAGCGCCGGCGCGAGTATGTCGAGGCGGCGCGCTGCCTGGACATCCCCAACTGGCGCATCATGGTGCGCCACATCCTGCCCAACTGCCTGCCGCCGCTGATTGTGATCGGCACCCTGCAGATCGCCCGCGCCATCACCCTGGAGGCCACTCTGAGCTTTCTGGGCCTGGGCGTGCCGGTGACCGAGCCTTCGCTGGGCCTGCTGATCTCCAACGGCTACCAGTTCATGCTCTCAGGCCAGTACTGGATCAGCTTCTACCCCGGCATTGCGCTCTTGGTCACCATCGTGGCGATCAACCTGGTGGGCGACCGCCTGCGCGATGTCCTGAACCCGAGGAATACCCGATGAGCAGCGTGCCCACCTTGCAGGTGCGTAATCTGCGCACCGAGTTTGCGACCCGCGCCGGCACCCTGCGCGCAGTCAACGATGTGTCCTTCACCCTGGAGCGGGGCCGCATCCTGGGCCTGGTCGGCGAGTCCGGCTCGGGCAAGTCCGTCACCGGTTTTTCCATCATGGGCCTGGTCGATGCACCGGGCCGCGTGACTGGCGGTGAGGTGCTGTTCCAGGGCCGCGACATCACCAAGATCAAGCCGCGCGAGCTGCGCCAGCTGCAGGGCAACCGCATCGCGATGATCTTTCAGGACCCGATGATGACGCTCAACCCCGTGTTGCGCGTGGACACGCAGATGATCGAAGCGGTGCGCGCCCATACCTCGGCCAGCAAGGCCCAGGCACGGGAGCGGGCCCGCGAGACCCTGGCGATGATGGGCATTGCCAGCCCCGACGAGCGCCTGCAGGCCTACCCGCACCAGCTGTCGGGCGGCATGCGCCAGCGCGTGGCCATTGCCACGGCCATGCTGCACCGGCCCGATCTGATCATTGCCGATGAGCCCACAACGGCGCTGGATGTGACCATCCAGGCGCAGATCCTGTCCGAGGTGCAGAAGCTGGCGCGCCAGCAGGGCACCTCGCTGATCTGGATCACGCACGACCTGTCGGTGGTGGCTGGCCTGGCCGACGAAGTGGCCGTGATGTATGCCGGCCGCATCGTCGAGCAAGGCGGCGTCGATGCCGTGCTGGACAGCCCGCTGCACCCCTATACCGCCGGCCTCATCGGCAGCCTGCCGGCCAACAACCGGCGCGGCAGCCGCCTGCAGCAGATTCCCGGAATGACGCCCAATATGCTGCAGCTGCCCCCGGGCTGCGCCTTTGCCGCCCGCTGCGCCCGCGCCACCGCTGCTTGCCAGGCCCAGCCCGAGCAGACCGAGCCGCTGCCCGGCCGCCTGGTGCGCTGCTTCCACCCGGCGCTGACCGCCAGCGCCCCCAGCACCCTGGGTGCCACCGCGCCGCAAGGCCTGGAGGCCCGCGTATGAACGAGATGACGAATACCACAGCGGCCGACAGCGCGGCAGACACCCCGGTGGTCGAGCTGCGCCAGGTCAGCAAGCGCTTTGGCGAGCAAAAGCCCGGCCTGGGCGGCCGCATGCTGCAACGCCTGGGGCTGGAAAAGCCCCACCCGGTGACCCGCGCGGTCGACCATGTCGATCTGCTGGTGCGCCCCGGAGAGGTGGTGGGCCTGGTCGGCGAATCCGGTTGCGGCAAGTCCACCCTGGGCCGCATGGCGGCCGGGCTGCTGCCACCGTCGGATGGCGAGGTGCGCTTCTCCGGCAAGCCGCTGGCCGCGCTGACGCCGGCCGAGCGCCATGCCGAGCGCCTGCGCATCCAGATGATCTTTCAGGACCCGTACGCCAGCCTGAACCCGCGCCTGCGCGTGGACGAGATCGTTGGCGAGGCGGCCCGCATCCATGGCCTGGTCGACAAGGCCGGCTTTGATGACTACGTCTGCGCGCAGATGGAGCGCGCCGGGCTCGACCCCGCGCTGCGCAGCCGCTACCCGCACCAGTTCAGCGGTGGCCAGCGCCAGCGCATCGGCATTGCCCGCGCCCTGGCCGTGCAGCCGCGCATGCTGGTCTGCGACGAGGCGGTGGCCGCCCTCGATGTGTCGATCCAGGCGCAGATCCTGAACTTGTTCATGGACCTGCGCGAGCAGCTGCACCTGACCTATCTGTTCATCAGCCATGACCTGGGCGTCGTCGAGCACCTCTGCGACCGGGTGGTGGTGATGTACCTGGGCCGCGTGATCGAGACTGCGCCGGTCGAAGAGCTGTTTGCCCGGCCCAACCACCCCTACACCCAGGCCTTGCTGGCCGAGGTGCCCAACATGAACGCCCGCCACAAGACCTACTCGGCCATCCAGGGTGAAATACCCAGCCCGCTGAACCCGCCCAGCGGCTGCCACTTTCATCCCCGATGTCCGCGTGCCATGCCGCGCTGCAAGGTGGAGGCGCCCCAGCTCAAGGGCATTGCCATCCAGCACCAAAGCGCCTGCCATTTGAACGACGCCTGAACGCTCACCAGAGCGCCCCCTTTTTCTCCGTATTTGATTGCACCGTTTTCACAGTTTCACCAGGAGTTCGCCATGAAACGCATCATCGTCTCTTCCCTCACCGCTGCCCTGATGGGCGCTGGCCTGGCTGCCCATGCGCAGACCTTGAACATCGGCTTTGCCGACCCGGTCTCGTCGATGGACCCCCAGCTCAACAACCACGCCGGCGACCGCTCGGTGGACCTGCACTTCTGGGATCTGCTGGTACAGAACAACCACAACAAGCTGCAGCCTGGCCTGGCTGCCAGCTGGAAGAACCTGGACCCCAAGACCTGGGAGTTCAAGCTGCGCACCGATGTGAAGTGGCAAGACGGCAAGGCCTTCAGCGCCGAAGACGTCATCTACTCCTACCAGCGCGCCCGTGCCGTGCCCGGCAGCGTGGCCACCTTTGCCGGCTACCTGCGCACCGTCGAATCGGTCACTGCCAAGGATCCGCACACGCTGATCATCAAGACCAATATCCCCAACCCCGATCTGCCGCTGAACCTGGCTTCGGTGCACATCGTCAGCAAGCATGTGGGCGAGAAGTCGGCCACCGAAGACTACAACTCGGGCAAGGCCATGGTTGGCTCGGGCCCCTACAAATGGGTCTCCTACACGCCGGGCGACCGCGTGGTGATGCAGCGCAACGATGGCTACTGGGGTGACAAGCCGATCTGGGACAAGGTCAACTACCGCTACATCAACAATGCCGCATCGCGCACCGCCGCGCTGCTGGCAGGCGATGTGGATGTGATCGACAAGGTCTCGGTCTCCGACCTGGCACGCCTGAAGAATGCGCCCAACGTCACCGTCTACCCCTACGACGGTCTGCGCGTGATGCTGCTGCAACCGAGCTTCAACCCGGCGCCCAATGCCTTCATCACCGACAACGCCGGCAAGCCGCTGGCGAAGAACCCGCTGCTGGACCAGCGCGTGCGTGAGGCGCTGAACCTGGCGATCAACCGCGGCGCCATCGTGGACCGCATCCTGCAGGACGCGGCCACCGAGGCCAACCAGTGGATGCCTAAGAACACCTATGGCTACAACCCCGACATCAAGAACATTCCTTTTGATGCCGCCAAGGCCAAGAAGCTGCTGGCCGATGCCGGCTTCCCCGAAGGCTTCAAGCTGACCATGCATGTGCCCAACGACCGCTACCCACAAGGCCCGGAAACGGCCCAGGTGGTGGCCCAGTTCTGGACCCGCATTGGCGTGAAGACCCAGGTGGAGGTGGTGCCATGGGCCGTGTACTCGGGCCGCGCCAACAAGAACGAATATGCGATGAGCATGCTCGCCTGGGGCAATGGCACCGGTGAGGCCAGCTATGCGCTGGTGAACGTGCTGGCCACGGTCGATGCCAAAAAGGGCCTGGGCGCCTCCAACTGGGGCCACTACAGCAACCCGGCGGTGGACAAGGCGCTGACCGAATCCACCGAAGAGTTCGACATGGCCAAGCGCGAGAGCATCCTGCGCCAGTCGGCCAAGGTGGTGTCCGATGATGTGGGCATCATCCCGCTGTTCCACTACCGCAATATCTGGGCCGCGAAGAAGGGCCTGAAGGTCACCCCGTTCAGCAGCGACCGCACCACCGCATCGATGGTGACCAAGGTGGCACCCTGATGGCCCAGCTCTCCATCACGGTTGACCAGGCGGACGCGCTGATCGATGTGGCACGCCACATCCGTATCGAAGGCGCCCAGCCCGGTGAGGCGGTGGAGATCAGCGCCGAGACCCCGCGCAGCGGCGTGCTGTGGCGCGCGCAGGCGCGTTTCATCGCCGATGCGCAGGGTACGGTTGATCTGAACCGCGATGCCCCCGTCTCCGGCAGCTATGCCGGTGTCGATGGCATGGGCCTGGTCTGGTCGCAAAGCCCGGTGCAATCCTCCAGCCGCGAGCTGTTCAACCAGCCGGTGACCGATGCGCTGGTGACGAGCTTGCAGGCCAGTTCTGGCACTGCGCAGGCGCAGGCCCGCTTCAGCCAGCAGCTCGCCGCCCCCGGCGTGACCCGCCGCGAGGTGCGCGAGGACGGCCTGGTCGGCACCCTGTACCTGCCCGCTGGCGCCGGCCCGCACCCGGCGGTGATGATCGTCAACGGCTCGGGCGGCGGCATCAACGAGCCGCGCGCGGCGCTCTATGCATCGCGCGGCTATGCGGCCTTTGCACTGGCGTATTTCAAGGCGCCGGGCCTGTCGCCCTACATCTCCAACACCCCGTTGGAGTATTTTGAAAAAGGCCTGCAATGGCTGCGCCGCACGGTGCAACCGGCGCATGACTTTGTCGCGCTCAGCGGCCAGTCGCGCGGCGGTGAGCTGGTGCTGCTGCTGGGGGCCACCTTTGCGCAGCAGGTATCGGCCGTGGTGGGCTATGTGCCCAGCGCCTTCGTACACAGTGGCCAGAACGCCTGCGACCCGCAGGTGGGCCGCGAAGGTCCGACCTGGCTGCTGGACGGCAAGCCGCTCACCCACATCTGGGAGAACAACCGCACCGCCAGCTGGGCCCCGTTTGACGAAGGCCCATCGCCCCACCGCCATGAGCGCGCGATGCGCACCGCTTTGCGCGACGCCGAGGCCGTCGCGCGTGCGCGCATCCCGGTGGAGCGCATCCAGGGCCCGGTGATGCTGCTGTCGGCCACCGACGATGGCTCCTGGCCGTCGAGCGTGTATTCGCAGATGGTGCGCGACAAGCTGGCCGAGGTGCAGCACCCGCACGATGTGCAGTGGCTGGACTTTGAGCGCGCCGGCCACGCCATCCTGTTCCCCTATGTGCCGACCACGCAGCTGGTTTATGCCCACCCGGTCTCGGGCAAGGTCAGCACCGGCGGTGGCAATCCGGCCGACAACGCCCATGCCGATGCCGCGTCCTGGCAGGGCGTGCTGCAGTTTCTAGAACGCGCAGTGGCGGCCCGGGCCGGCGCTGCAAAAACATAACCAAGGAGTCTTGCATGTCCACATCCCCCAGCGATGACCTGATCGACCAGCTGGTCGGTCTGGCACCGGGCAGCCGTACCTATGCGGCCCGCCACCAGCGTGAAAAGGTGGTGGCCGCCACCCAGGGCAGCTACCAGGCCCTGTTTGACCCGGCGCTGCCGGGCATCAGCCTGGCCGAGCGCCTGCTGGTCGCGCTCTATGCCTGCCGCCTGACCCCCGCCCCCGAGCTGGTCGCCCACTACCGCGAACGCCTGCAGCAGCTGCCGGTGGATGCCGCACTGATCGCCGTCGCCGAGACCGGCCAACCCCAGGATGCGCAAGACCCGCGCCTGGCGGCCATCCTGGCCTTTACCCGCACCTTGATCGAGAACCCGATCGAGGGCGACAAGGCGGCGCTGGAAACCCTGCCAGCCGCTGGCATCAGCACCCCGGCCGTCGTGGCGCTGTCGCAGCTGATCGCGTTTCTCTCCTACCAGGTCCGCCTTGTGGCCGGCCTGCAAGCCATGAAAGCATCCGAGGAGGCCACCGCATGAGCACGCCCGCCGCATTCCAACCCGCCCAGGTCATCCGCGCCCACGGCTTTACCAACGAATCGCTGGAGTGGAAGGCCTGGCTGGATGTGGTCCAGCTCGACCAGGCCACGCCCGACCAGATGGCCGTGCTGGAAGAAAGCCACCCCAAGGCCAAGACCTCGGACTACTACCTGTTCCTGGTGCACCAGCCGCTGATCCTGCGCGAGCGCTCCACCGCCTTCAACGCCATCATGTATGCGCCCGGCGGCCTCTCGCGTGCCGAGCGCGAGCTGGGCTCCACGGTGGTATCGCGCATCAACGGCTGCGTCTACTGCGCCTCGGTGCATGCGCAGCGCTTTGAGCAGCTGGCCAAGCGCAGCGACACCATCGCCCAGGTCTTCGAGCAGCCCGCCACCGCCGGCACCACCGCGCGTGAAAAGGCCATCGTGCAGTTCTCGATCAAGATCACGGAGCAGCCCGCAGCCATCAACGCCACCGACATCGACGCGCTCAAGGCCGAGGGCCTGAACGACGGCGAGGTGCTGGATCTGCTGCACTCGGACGCCATCTTTGCCTGGGCCAACCGCCTGATGCTGAACCTGGGCGAACCGCTGATGCCGGAAGCCTGAAGCGGCTTAGTGCGCTGATGTGCCAACCCCCATCGCCTGTTGCCGGGCGATGGGGGTTGTTTTATCTGTGGAGGCTGCCTCTTGTTCAGGTTGCAAAGCCCGTGATGACCCAGCAGCGCCCGCCGGTTCTGCCCAGCCTCGGCCACCGGACAAGGCCGGGTCGATGTTTGACTGGTTAATTTATAAAACTTAAAATATTACGTCTTAAACGTCATTATTGGACTTAAAGAGAAAAATAATGAATCTTGGACTTTATGCTCCGGCACAAATCGCTGCTGAACTCGCGGGGCGCTTGCGCAAGCATCGCATTGCCCAAGGCTTCACCCAAGCCGAGCTCGCCAGCCGAGTAGGCGTGTCAAAAGCGACCGTGCTGAACCTGGAGACGGGAAAAAACGTTTCCTTTGAGACGGTCATCGCGGTTGTACAAGTGCTTGGCCTCGCCATACAGTTAGAGGACCTGTTCGTCTACCAACCACGGACGATTGCCGAGCTTGAAAAAGCTGCCGCGCTGCCGCTTCGCGTTCGACATCCGAAAGGATCCTATGGTGCAAAAGATTAATGTGTTCTACGAAGGCTGGGGAGAACGCTTCCACTGGGCCACCTTGGGTGCCGCCGACCTTCGCAGTCCCGTTATCTTCGAGTACACCGAGGCGGCTTTTCAGCGCGGGCTTGAGCTATCTCCGTATCTGCTGCCGTTACAGCGGGGGAGGGATTTCTCCAAAGTGCTGTTTCAGCACCAAATGGGACTGCCCGGGCCGGCCTACGATTCCTTGCCAGATGGCTGGGGCTTGCTGCTGATGGACAGGCTCTTCCGCCAGCGGGGGCTGGAGCCTTCTAGGCTGTCGGTCCTGGACCGGCTGGCTTACATCGGAAACACAGCCATGGGCGCAATGGCCTTCGAGCCGGCGAGCGGCCTGGATGCGTCAGAGGCGGCACCTATCCCCTTGGAGCAATTGGCGCGAGAAGTGCAGCTTGTCTTGGAGGACAAGGACACAGCGCTTTTGAAGCAGCTTGCGCTGGTGGGCGGCTCCCCCCACGGCGCGCGCCCAAAGGCACTGGTGTACATCGACACGGAGCATCAAAGAGCAAGCACGGTACCCATGCAAGAGGGCAGCCCCTGGCTGGTCAAGTTCCCCGCCATGCATGAGCCCAGCGAGGTTTGCGCTATTGAAGATCTGTACTGCAAGTCAGCACGTCGCTGTGGGATAGATGTGCCTGAAACCCTGTGGATGGACTTGGGTGGCGACCTGTCGGCCTTCGGCATCCAGCGATTTGACAGGGAAGCGGGTCATAAGGTCCCCATTCATACGCTCGCGGCCTTCGTAGGGGCAGATTTTCGGCAACCCGCAAGCATTGGCTACAGTGCGCTCATCCAGGCGACGAGGATATTCACCAAGGATGTGCGGGAAGTCCACAAGGCGTTTGAGCGTGCGGTGTTCAATGTCATTTTCAACAACCGAGACGACCACGGGAAGAATTTCTCCTATCGAATGCTCCAGGACGGCACCTGGAAGCTTTCACCCGCGTACGACCTCACCTTCAACAGAGGACCTAACGGCTACCACCAGATGGATGTGGCGGGGGAGGCTTTGACCATCAGGCGCGCGCATCTCCAGCGTTTGGGGGCGGAGGCGCAGTTGAGCAAGATCGAGGTTGACACCACCATTGACCGCGTAGCGCAGGAGGGGTCAATGTTTCTGGCTCGGGTGGTCGACTACGAGGGCATCATCAGTACAACAAAGGCGAGAGACATCGCGGCGGCTATCGGCGCCAACACCAAGGCCGCACGTTCTTAGCTCGCATGCCGAGTGCCGAGTGCCATCTTTGCCCCATGGTGGTCTCTCGCGCACCCATGGTTGTGTTTGCTGCGCCTCGGCGCATGCTTCTGCGCTGAAGTGCCAAGCCCCATTGCACTGCAAAAATCAACGCCGGTAAGCCGCCCCCGGGTGGCTGGCCGGCAGCAGCTTGTCCCCAGCCGGGAACAGCTTTTCGCGCAAGGTCCCTTCCGCATAGCGCGTCTTGAACATGCCCCGGTTTTGCAGCTCGGGGATCAGCAGGTCGACGATGGCGTCCAGGCTCTCGGGCATGACGGTGCGCACGAGGTTGAAGCCATCGATATCGCTCTCGGCCACCCAGTGGGCCATCTGGTCGGCGACATCGGCCGGCGAGCCGATAAAGACGGGCGCCCGCGCACCGACCGGGCTGAAATCGAGCAGATCGCGCACCTTGGGCGGTTGTGGCGTGTTGCGGGTCAGGTGCTCCACGGTGGATTGGATGGCATTGGTCTTCGCAAAGGGCAGCACATCGTCCAGGCCGAGCTGTGACAGGTCCATGCCGGTCCAGCCCGAGACCAGCGCCAGCTGGCCGGCGCTGTCCAGGTAGCGGCGGTATTCATCGCGCAGGTCCTGGGCTTCGGCCTTGGTGGGCGCAACGATCACGGTGGCGCCCAGCAGGGTGAGCAGGTCATAGGGATCGCGGCCGGCGTGCTGGGCCGAGGCGCGCAAGGCCTTGACGGATTTGGCAGCTGCTGCGGGTGTGGGGCCGTTGATAAAGCAGGCCTCGGCATGGCGGCCGGCAAACTGCTGGCCGCGCGCGGAGCTGCCGGCCTGGTACAGCAAGGGCGTGCGCTGGGGCGAGGGTTCGGCCAGTGCTCGGCCATGCACGCGGTAGTAGGGGCCGTCATGCGCCACCGCATGCACGCGCTCCGGGTGGCTGAACACGCCGCTGTCCTTGTCGCGCACGGCAGCGCCGGCCTCCCAGCTGCCTTCCCAGAGCTGGTAGATCGCGGCCATGAAGTCTTCGGCTACCTCGTAGCGCTCATCATGGTCGCGCAGGCTGTCGCGGCCCAGGCCGCGTGCGCCGCTCTCCAGGTAGCCGGTGACGATGTTCCAGCCCAGGCGGCCGTTGGTCAGGTGGTCCAGGGTGCTGAAGCGGCGCGCAAAGGAGAAGGGGTGGTCGTTGCTCAGGCTCGATGTCACGCCAAAGCCGATGTGCTCGGTCACCAGGGCCATCGCCGAGATGAGCATGGTCGGGTCCAGCTGCGGGGACTGGGCACCGGCCGCCAGGGCCGCATCGGCATTGCCTGCGTAGACGTCGTAGATGCCAAACACATCGGCGATAAAGATGCCGTCGAGCAGGCCCCGCTCTGCGGTGCGGGCCATGTCCGCCCAGTAGCGCAACTGGTGGTATTGCGCCTGGTTGTCGCGCGGGTGCTTCCACAGGCCCGCCCAGTTGTGGGAGGGCGCAGCCATCTGAAAGCTGTTGAGGCGCAGTTCACGCCGGGGCTGTCTGCTCATGCGATGGAATCCGTCATGCTGCGTTCGTTCGTCAGGCTTGCGCAGCGGCCGCGCTGGCCACAGGGCTGGCCAGGGGCGCGGTCTGCACCTGCAGGATGTCGTTGAAGCGGTTGAAGGCGCCGCACAGCGCGGTGCGCCACGTCAGCTCGACAATCTGCGCTTCGCTGAAGTGCTGGTGCAGGCGCGCAAAGATTTCGTCGCGCGTCTGGCTCCAGTTCCGGGTCACGGCGATCGCGTACTCCACCACCAGGCGGTCCAGCTCGTTCAGCTCGGGGTGGTCGGCATAGTCCAGCAGCGTTTGCACGCCTTCGGCCGACAGGCCCTCGACCAGCAGCTTGGGGCCGTGGTGGTCGATGCAGTATTCGCATTCATTGAGCAGCGAGACGGTGACGATGGCCAGCTCGGTGTAGCGCTTGGGCAGCACTGCCTCCTGGCCCAGCTGCAGCAGCAGCGCCCAGGTCTGCGAGAAGATCGGCAGGCGCTGCGCCATGACGCCGGCCTGGTCGGCGAAGTCGCCAGCGGCCAGCATGCGGTCCCACAGCGGTTGCTCTGCGGCGGGCAGGTCGTCGCGGGATTTGCGGGTGATTCGGGTCATGGTCAGCTTTCTTGAGAGCGGGGGCCGAGCCGGTATTCCGGCAGCAGGCCATTGGGTTTGAAGATCAGCATCGCCAGCAGCAGCACGCCGACCAGCGACAGGCGGATGGCGGCCAGTTGCGCGCCATCGAGCCAGGGGATGACGCCGGCCAGCATGCGGCTGCCCTCCAGTAGCAGGATCACCGTGAAGCCGGCAACCAGCACGCCGGCATGGCTGCCGCGCCCGCCCAGGATCACGGCCATGAAGGCATAGGCCGTCAGGATGGTGGTGAACTGGGTCGGGTCGATATAGGTGTAGTAGAAGGCGTGCAGGCTGCCGGCTATGCCCAGGATGGCGCCGCCCAGCGCAAAGCTGCGCGCCCGCACCCAGAGCACGTTCTTGCCCAGCGCCTCGGCCACGCCCGCGTCCTCGCGCGTGGCGCGCAGCAGGCGGCCAAAGGGTGAGCGCGCCAGGCGCTGCAGCACCACGAACACCAGCGCCAACCAGACCAGGCAAAAGCCCAGAAAGAACAGATCGCGCCAGGCGCCGGGCACCAGATCGGCATAGGGCCGCACGATGTTGGGAATGCCCAGCGTGCCCCGGGTCAGCCACTCCTCGTAGCTGATGAAGAGCCGCAGCGATTCGGCAAAGCCCAGGGTGACGATGGCCAGGTAGTCTTCGCTGAGCCGTACGGATATCAGGCTGACCAGCGCACTGGCCGCTGCCGTCAGCAGCAGCGCCAGCAGCATGGCGGTGAGAGGCGGCACACCCTGCATCTCCAGCAGGCTGCAGGCATAGGCGCCCAGCATGTAAAAGCCGAACAGGCCAAAATTGACCAAGCCGCCCAGGCCCCATTGCAGGTTCAGCGCCAGGCCCGACAAGGTGGCAATGACCACCAGCACCAGGGTTGCAATCAGATAGCTTGTCATTTGCGCACCCACTTGGCGCCAAACAGGCCGTGCGGCCGCAGCAGCAGCAACAAGGCCATCACCACAAAGGCCACCACCGTGCGGTAGTGGGGCGCCAGGAACAGGGTGGCCAGCTCTTCGGTCACGCCCAGCAGCAGCGCGCCGGCCACCGCAGCCATCGGGCTGCCGATGCCGCCCAGGATGGCGGCGGTGAAGACCGGCAGCAGGTAGTTCCAACCCATCTGCGGGTCCACATTCGAATCCAGGCCGATCAGCACGCCCGACAGGGTCGCCATCGCGGCGGCCAGCGCCCAGACGGCGGCCGTCACCTTTTTGCGCGAGATCCCGCGCACATCCGCCAGATCGGGGTTGTCGGCCACCGCCTGCATTGCCCGGCCCAGGCGCGTGAAGCGGAACACCAGCCACACCAGCGCCAGCGCTGCCAGCACGCAGGCCAGGGTGATGAGCTGCTCCTGGTTGACGCGCAGACCGAGCAGACGCGCGGGCCGGGCGATCTCGACCCCAAAGCCGCGCGGCGCATTGCCGGCGACCAGGCGCACCAGGTTCTCCAGCACCAGGCCCAGGCCGATCGAGGCCACCAGCAAGGTGACGCCCGAGCGCCCACGCAGCGGCGCAAACACCAGCCTGGCGAGCAGCAGCGCCAGCGCGATGCTGAGCGCCATGCCGGCAGCCACTGCCAGCGGCAAGGGCCAGTTCAGCGGGCCGTTGAAGGCATAGACCAGGTAGGCGCCGGTGGTCACCATCGCACCAATGGCGTAGTTGGCAAAGCGCAGCACGCTGAAAATCAAGGCCAGCGACAGCGCCGGCAACGCAATGAGCAGGCCCGAGACCAGGCCGTTGAAGATGAGCTGCGCCAGCATCAGTGCGCCCCCAGATAAAGACTTTGAAGTTGGCCGTTGGCCAGCAGCTCCTGGCTGGGCGCGCGCGCCCGTACGTGGCCGGCCACCAGCACCAGGCCTTGGTCGGCCGCATCCAGACCCAGACGGGTGTTCTGCTCGATCATGAACGGGGTGACGCCGGTTTGCGCCACGCGCTGCACCACCTCAAACAGGCGCGATGCATTCAACGGCGACAGACCGGCCGAGGGCTCATCGAGCGCCAGCAGCCGGGGAGAGGGCATCAGCGCCGCGCCCATGGCCACCATCTGGCGCTGGCCGCCGCTGAGCAAGCCGGCCGCCACGTTCAGCTTGGGAACGATCTCGGGAAAAAGCGCCAGCACCGCATCGAGCCGCTGGCGCAAGGCCTTGGCGCCACCGCTGGCGATGAACTCATGGCCGAGCTTGAGGTTGTCCAGCACCGAGAGGTTGCGGAACACATTGGCCTCTTGCGGCACATAGCCCAGCCCCAGGCGTGCACGGCCCGGGGCATCGAGGGCGGTGATGTCGCGGCCGTCCCAGAGCACGCGGCCCGACTGCGGGCGGATCAGCCCGGTGACCACGCGCATCAAGGTGGATTTGCCCGAGCCGTTGGGGCCGACGACCACCAGGCTGGAGCCGGGTGAGACATCCAGGCTCACGCCATGCAGCACGGCGCGCGCGCCGTAGCCGGCCACGATGTTGTCCAGACGCAGTTCGGCGCTCATGCCACACCTCCGAGGTAGGCTTCGACCACCTGCGCATGGGCAGAGACCTGCGCAAAGCTGCCCTGGGTCAGCACCTTGCCCTGCGCCAGCACATACACCGGGTCGCAGAGGGCGGCAATCATGTCCATGTTGTGTTCCACGATGGCAAAGCTCATGCCTTCGGCCTGCAGGCTGCGGATAAAGTCCGCAATCTCGCCGACCAGCACCGGGTTGACGCCGGCCGCCGGCTCATCGAGCAGCACCAGCCGGGGCTTGAGCATCAGCGCGCGGCAGAGCTCCAGCAGTTTCTTCTGGCCGCCCGAGAGGCTGTCGGCCCGCTCATGCGCCAGGCGCCACAGGCCCACGCGCTCGAGCAGGGCCTGTGCCTGCGCCATCGCCTGGGCTTCATGCTGGCGCGCGGCAGCGGTGTTCAGCAGCGCATGCCAGAGCCTTTCTCCGGGCTGCTGCGGGGCGGCGAGCAGCAGGTTCTCCAGCACCGTGAGCGCGCCCATCTCGCGCGAGATCTGAAAGGTGCGGGTAAGCCCGGCCTGGGCGCGGCGGTGCACCGACCATTGCGTGATGTCCTGCCCATCGAACAGCACCCGGCCGCCCTGGTGCGCCTGCTGGCCGCCCAGCACATTGAACAACGTGGACTTGCCCGCGCCATTGGGCCCCACCATGCCGGTGATGCCACCGCGCGCAATGCGCAGGTGGGCACCGTCGAGGGCGGTGAACTCGCCAAAACCTACATGAACATCCTGAACCGTGAGCAGATCGTCTGTCTGCAGGCTCATTTGGTGGTGCCCACCAGCTTGCTCACGCCATTGAGCACGCGGTAGTGGCCATAGTCCAGGTCCACCTGGTCGCCATTGGGCGCAAAGCGGAAGTCCGCCGTCGCGCCGGAGTAGCGGAAAGGCTTGCCTGCGCGGATCAGTTGCAGGCCCTGCACAGGGTCGTGCACATCGGGGCCCTTGGTGTTGACCACGTTGGCGATTTCCTTGCTGAAGTCGGCCGCCTTGGCGCTCTTGGCCTTTTCGATGGCCAGCGCCAGCACATTGATCTCGTCGAACACATTGGCGCCAAACGCGACGATCGTGCCTTCGGGCTGCTGGGTCTGCTTCAGGTAGAGGCGGTAGCTGGCGTTGTTGCCCACCGGCGTGGCCTGCACATGGTTCACGCCCTCAGCGGCGGCCTTGCCCACGTTCTGCACAAACTTGCCGCCGCTGTCGGCCGCATGGCTGAAGGTGTAGAGCTTGCTTTCGTAGCCGCTGCGGTAAATCTCGCGCACGATGGCGCTGAACTCGGGGATGTAGCTGGGCAGGAAGACCGCATCGGGCTTCTTGCTGAAGATCTTCTCCACCTCGGCCCGGTACGAGGGCTGGTTGGGGTTGAAGTAGAGGGTGTCGAGCACCTTGCCGCCTTGCTGCGCAAAGCGGTCGGCAAAGGGCTTGACGGTGCTGAGCGTGAAGGGCGTCTGCAGCACCAGGATGGAGGCCGTCCTGGCGCCATCCTTGTAGGCCACATTGGCAAAGGCCTGGCCCCAGTTCTTGCCATTGGTCTGGAAGCGCCAGACCAGGCCTTTGTTGTCACCTTCGGTCAGCTCATCGGCCGAACCCACCGGCAGCAAGGCCACGCTCTTCTCCAACGCCACCGGGCGCACGGCCAGCGCCACGGCGCTGCTCCACACGCCGGTGATGGCCACCACGCCGTCCACATCGATCAGCTTGCGCGCGGCCGAGACACCGGCCGTTGGCGTGGTCTCGTCATCGGCGACGATGATCTCCAACGGCCGGCCCAGTACACCGCCATGGGCATTGATATGGGCAGCGGCGGCCTTGGCCGCCGTTTCCTCTTCCTTGCCATAGGCACCGCCCGATCCGGTCAGCGGCGCCAGCAAGCCGATACGGATGGGTGCGCCACTGGGAGCGCTGGCTGCACCTGCAGCACTGGCACCGGCCACCACACACAGCGAGGCCACCGCCACGCCCAAGACTCGCCACTGGCCCAATTTGCTCACACCCATATCCGCTTTCAAAAACCCGCCGGCCGCAGCAGGGCTGCGCGGCGCAAAAGGGGGGATTGTGCGAAGACAGCGTTGCGGGAGGAACTAATTTTTCTGACTTAGCAAACGCGTTTTCTGCATAAGGGTGGGCGTTCAGCAGCGCTGGCTACATGCCGTTGGTACCCAGCAGCGCCCGCCGGTACTGCACCGCCTCAGCCACATGGGCCGGGGTGATGGTCTCCGACTGCGCCAGGTCGGCAATCGAGCGGGCCACGCGCAGGCTGCGGTGGATACCGCGTGCAGACCAGGCGAGCTGGGCGGCGGCGGTTTGCAGCAGTTGCAGCGCGGCGGGTTCGGCCTGGCAGTGGGCATCGAGCGCCTGGCCTTGCAGCTGCTGGTTGAGCATGCCTTGGCGCTGCAGTGAGCGGGCGCGGGCAGCGGTCACCCGTTCGCGGATGGAGGCGGTCGATTCGCCAGCGGGGGCGGTGAGCAGCTCATCGGCGGGCAGGGGGCTGACTTCCAGGTGCAGGTCGATGCGGTCGAGCAGGGGGCCGCTGATGCGGGCCTGGTAGCGGCTGACCTGGTCGGGTGAGCAGCGGCAGGCGCGCTGGCGCGAGCCCCGAAAGCCGCAGGGGCAGGGGTTCATCGCGGCGATCAGCTGAAAGCGGGCGGGAAAGGTGGCCTGCTGCGCCGCGCGGGCAATGCTGATCTGGCCGGTCTCCAGCGGCTCGCGCAGTGCTTCGAGCGCGCTGCGGGGGAACTCCGGTAGCTCATCGAGGAACAGCACGCCGCAATGGGCCAGCGATATCGCACCGGGTCGGGGCGGGCTGCCGCCGCCCACCAGGGCCACGGCGCTGGCGGTGTGGTGGGGCGCCATGGTGGTGCGCTGGCCCCAGCTGCGGGCATCAAAGGCGCCGACCAGGCTGTGCACGGCAGCGTTCTCCAGCGCCTCGGCCACGCTCAGCGCAGGCAGCAGGCCAGCAAAGCGCTGGGCCAGCATCGATTTGCCGGCGCCCGGTGCGCCCAGCATCAGCAGGTTGTGGCCGCCGCAGGCGGCGATCTCCAGCACCCGCTTGCTGGCGGTCTGGCCTTTGACGTCAGCCATGTCGGCGCCGGGCGCCTCGGGCGGCCGGTTCTGGGCGGGCATGCGCTGCCACTGGCTGGGCGCGGCATCGGGCTCGGCGTTGGCGGACTGCGGCGCAAAATGCTGCACCACGTCCATCAGGTGGCTGGCGCGGTAGACCTCGGCATCAGGCACCAGGGCGGCATCTTCTGCACTGCCCGGGGGCAGCACCTGGCGCACATGCTGGCCGCGCTGGTGCAGATCCATGCTGGCGGCCAGCGCGCCGCGCACCGGCCGCAGTGCGCCAGACAGCGACAGTTCGCCGGCAAATTCGTAGTGGTTGAGCCGGTCCGCATCAATGGCGCCGCTGGCCGCCAGAATGCCGACCGCGATGGCCAGGTCATAGCGGCCCGATTCCTTGGGCAGGTCGGCCGGGGCCAGGTTGACGGTGATGCGCTTGTTGTGCGGAAACTCCAGCCCGCTGTTCTGCAACGCCGAGCGCACGCGCTCGCGGGCTTCCTTCACTTCCAGATCGGCCAGACCGACCAGGGTGAAGCTGGGCAGGCCATTGGCCAGATGGACTTCGACGCTGACGGGATGGCCGGTGAGCCCGACCAGGGCCCGGCTGTGCACCACGGCGAGACTCATGGGCTGGCTTCCTTGTGGTTGTGCACCGTTTTGGTGCATTGCGAAGCACCTCTTGGAGGCACGGCTGCAGCCAGCATCGCAAAAGTCGGTTTTAGGGACAAGGGCGACAGCCCGGGGCACCCTGGCCCCTGGTCCGCGCCTGCTGCTGATCACCCCGGAGCGCCCCGTTGCGGCTCAGAACGTAAGCATTTGCAAAAAAATATAGCGCGCCGCGCTTGTCTGGTGCGTACAACGCAGCAGGTGGCGCGGAGATTGGCACGCTCTGTGCATTGTGCTTGCCACAAACGGATGGGTCGAATTCATCAACAAGGAGTGTGGCAATGGCAATGAGCAACAGAGGCTGGATGGTGGTGGCGGGTGCAGCGTTCCTGGCGCTGCCGATGGTGGCAAGCGCGCAGCTGACCGCCAACGTGAGCGTGACCACGAACTACAAGTTCCGTGGTCAGGACCAGAAGTCCTCTAGTGCCCAATGGGTCAAGCCCGCCCTCCAGGGAGGGGTCGACTACGCCTTTGGCGACAGCGGCTTTTATGTGGGTAACTGGAACTCCACCGTCGACTGGCTCGACAACAACAAGCTGGAGATGGATTTCTACGGTGGCTACAAGTTCAAGGCTGCCGATGTGGACTGGGACCTGGGCCTGCTGACCTATGTCTACCCCGGCAACACCTTGGGCAACACCACCGAACTGTATGGCTCGGGCACCTACGGGCCCGTGACCGTGAAGTACTCCCACACCGTATCGAAGGATTACTTTGGCTGGGCCGGCACCAAGTACGACAGTACGTACAAGGGCCGCAACACCGGCTACCTGAATGTGGCATTTGCGCAGGAAGTGGCCCCCAAGACGACCTTGAAGCTGGCTGTGGGCTACACGCGCTTTTCCAGCGACATCAAGGACCTGGGCGTGCCCAACTACCTGGACTACAGCGTGGGCGGTGCCTATGACCTGGGTGACGGCTTCTCGCTGAGCGCCGCCTGGGTGGGCGCCAACAAGACCGGTGCCTTCGGCTTTGTGAACAAGGGTCGCGCGATCGTGTCGCTGACCAAGGCTTTTTGACGCAGCGCCGCTGCAATAAGTGACGACAGGAGAACCTATGAACATGAAACTGGTAGTGGCGGTGATCAAGCCCTTCAAGCTCGATGAAGTGCGTGAGGCGCTGTCCGATATTGGGGTGCAAGGCATCACGGTGAGCGAGGTCAAGGGCTTTGGACGTCAGAAAGGCCATACCGAGCTGTACCGCGGCGCTGAGTACGTGGTGGATTTCCTGCCCAAGGTGAAGCTGGAGATCGCGGTGGCCGAGGACCTGGTGGACCGGGTGATCGAGGCCATCGAGAACGCAGCGCGCACCGGCAAGATCGGCGACGGCAAGATCTTTGTCTCTCCGCTGGAGCAAGTGGTGCGTATCCGTACCGGCGAAACCGGCCCGAACGCTATCTAAAAAAACAGCGCTCCGCGCTGGCAAGGCGCGCGCAACAAGCCAATTTATCTTGAAGGTGTGAACAACATGAGACGACTACTTTCCTTGGCAGGGCTGGCGGCGGTGGCACTGGCCACTGCGGGCAACGCGGCTGCGGCCGATGCGGCAGCTCCCGTTCTGAGCGCAGGCGATACCGCCTGGATCATGACCTCGACCATGCTGGTGATCCTGATGGTGATCCCGGGTCTGGCGCTGTTCTACGGCGGTCTGGTGCGCAGCAAGAACATGCTGTCGGTGCTGGCCCAGGTGTTCACGATCTTTTCGCTGATCACCGTGCTGTGGACCATCTACGGCTACTCGCTGACCTTCTCCGGCGAAGGCAACTTCTTTGGCGACTTCGGCAAGGTGTTCCTGATGGGCATCACCCCCGATACCTTGTCGGGTGCGATGGCCACCGTGCCTGAGTATGTGTTCGTCTCGTTCCAGGCTACGTTCGCCGCCATCACCGTGGCGCTGATCGTCGGTGCCTTTGCCGAGCGCATCAAGTTCGCTGCCGTGATGATCTTCGCGGTGCTGTGGTTCACCTTCAGCTACCTGCCGATTGCCCACATGGTCTGGGGCGGTGGTCTGCTGGGCAAGGATGGCGCGCTGGACTTTGCCGGCGGCACCGTCGTGCACATCAACGCCGGTGTGGCCGGTCTGGTGGGCTCCTATGTGCTGGGCAAGCGCCTGGGCTTTGGCCGCGAAGCGCTGGCGCCCCACAACCTGACCTTGACCATGGTGGGCGCATCGCTGCTGTGGGTGGGCTGGTTCGGCTTCAACGCCGGCTCGGCAGGTGCTGCCAACGGTATTGCCGGTCTGGCCTTCATCAACACCATCGTGGCCACCGGCGCAGCTTGCGTGAGCTGGTTGGTCTGCGAAACCCTGCACAAGGGCAAGCCTTCGATGCTGGGTGCCGCTTCGGGTGCTGTCGGTGGCCTGGTGGTCATCACCCCAGCAGCCGGTTTTGTCGGCCCCATGGGTGCCATCGTGATGGGTCTGCTCGCTGGCGCTCTGTGCCTGTGGGGTGTGTCCGGTCTCAAGCGCCTGCTCAAGGTCGATGACACCTGCGACGTCTTCGGTGTGCACGGCGTGGGCGGTATCCTGGGTGCCATCCTGACCGGTGTGTTCTGCGCCTCCAGCCTGGGCGGTGTCGAGCCAGAAGGCTACAACATGGCCCACCAGATCTGGGTGCAGACCAAGGGCGTGCTGATCACCATCGTGTGGTCTGCAGTGGCGGCCTGGATCTCGTACAAGGTGGCTGGTCTGCTGACCGGTGGTCTGCGTGTGACGGAAGAAGCCGAACGCGAAGGCCTGGACATCACCTCCCACGGCGAAGCGGCCTACGGACGTTGATTCTTGCGGATACTCCTTGGGGGGCCGGACGGGTGCACAACCCGGCCGGCCTTTTTTTATGCGCCGCGCTGGCGCATAAAACACCGTTCAGACCTATGCCGTGGGGCGCTCTGGCCACAGCGCCAGGCCACCGGCCACGCTGAAGGCCTGGTGGTGGCCCAGCCGGCGCAGTGCATGGGCGGCCTGGGCGCTGCGGTTGCCGCTGCGGCAGTAAAACACCACGGGGGTATCGGCCGGCAAGGCGAGCCACTGCGGCAGTGCATTGAGCAGGCCCGACAGCGGCACGGCCTGGCTGCTGGCGCCATCGTCCATGCCCGGCGCCTGGCCCAGTTGCTGCTCATAGGGCTCGCGCACATCCACCAGCAGCGCGGCGCTGCCGGCCTGCTGCAGTGCCTGGGCACGGGCCACGGGCAGCTCCACACACCCGGTGGGCGTGGCGGCATCCACGCGGGCGCCGCAGGCCATGGTTTGGTAGGCGGTGGGGGCCAGGTCCTGCTCCAGCGCGGCCTTGGCAGCGGCAAAGGCGGCGGCATCCAGCTGGCCCTGCAGCACGCCGGCCAGCAGCGGCTGGGCAGCAGCCTCGACGGCCAGGGTGCAGGCAAAGCGATTGTCATAGTCATGGCCGGGCAGCAGCAGGGTCTGCGGGCCCACGGTCTCGGCCAGCAGGCGCAGGCTGCCTGCATAGGCCAGCGGCGCGCTCTGCGCAAAATCGCTGCGGCCCAGTGCGCCGGGCAGCACGGTATCGCCCACCAGGGCCAGCTGCAGCTGTGCACCTTCATGCAGCAGATAGGCGGTGGAGTCGGCAGTGTGACCGGGCAGCGCCAGGCGGCTCAGGCGGTAGGGGCCCAGGTCGATCTGCGTGGCGCCTTGGGGCCAGCCCAGCGCATCCACCGCGCCAGCGGCCTGCAGCGCTGCGGGCACGGCAGCGCGCAGCTCGGCCGCCGATGAGGCATGGTCGCCATGGCTGTGGGTGTCCAGCACGGCGGCCAGGGTGTAGCCCCGGCAGCGCAGCCACTGCGCCAGGCGCCCGACCAGCTCGGGCAGCGGATCGACCGCCACGCAGCGCTGGCTGGTGGCATCGGCCAGCAGGTAGCAGCAGGCGCCATCGACGACAAAGCGCGTCAGCAACGGGGTGGCGCCATGGTCGGTGTCTTCAGGCGCCTCCACCAGGCAGTTGGCGCGCAGTGCGGCGCCGCAGGCACGGATGCGCTGGCAGGCCTCGGCGATCATCTCGGCCGAATCGGCCGCGCCAAAGGACATGCGCACCGCCGCAGCCGTCTGCCAGGCGGGCAGGCCCATGGCTTCGAGCACATAGCTGGGCTGGGCCTTGCTGGCGCTGCAGGCCGAGCCACCGCTGACCCGCAGGCCGGCGGCATCAAACAGATCAAGCAGCAGCTTGGCGCTGAGGCCCGGCACGGAGAAGTTCAACGTGGTGGGCAGGCACAGCGCGGGCGGCGCGTTGAACACCAGGCCGGCAAAGGCATTGCGCAGCGCCGATTCCAGCTGGCTGCGGTGGTCGGCCATCGTGGCAGCGCTGGCAAAGCTGCCGCCGTCCTGCAGTGCGCGCAGCACGGCGCCCAGTGCGGCAATGCCAGCCATGTTTTCGGTACCGGCGCGCAGTGCGCCTTCCTGGCCGCCGCCGGCCAGTAGCGGCGTAAAGGACGCGCCCTCACGCACATAGAGCATGCCCACGCCCTTGGGCGCATAGAGCTTGTGGCCGGAGAACGGTGCGTAGTCGATGCCGCGCTCAACCGGGTTGAGCGCCAGCTTGCCCAGCGCCTGCACGCCATCGACCAGCCACAGCGCCGGGCTGCCGCGCAGCGCATCGGCAATGCCGTCCAGATCGCTGACCACGCCGGTCTCGTTGTTGGCGGCCATCGTACACACCAGGCCTGCCGATGGCGCCTGCGCGCGCAGCCAGGCCAGGTCGTGGCGGCCATCGATGCCCACGGGGATGGCGGTGACCGGCAGCTGCAGGCCGAGCACGGCATTCCAGTGCTTGAGGGCCTCGGGCACGGCCTTGTGTTCGGTCGCGCCGTAGAGCAGATGCATGGGGCTGCTGTCGCCTGCCTCGCGGCGCTGGCGCAGCGCATTCAGTGCGGACAGCACGGCCGTCTGGATGCCCTCGGTCGCGCCGCTGGTGAACAGCAGCTGGCCGCTGGGCACGCCCAGCACCTGGCGTGCAGCGGCGCGCGCCTCGTCGAGCAGCGCACGGGCCTTGAGGCCGCTGCCATGGATGCTGCTGGGGTTGCCATAGGCATCGGCCATCACCGCCAGGGCGGCGGCGCGGGCTTGGGGGAGGACGGGGGTGGTGGCGTTGGCGTCGAGGTAGATTTCCATGCCCACATTGTCGACGCCGGGCCGGGAAATACAGCCGCAAAATTTGCCAGTTATTGCAGAATATTGGAGTTCTATTCCAAAAAATGGGCGAAGAATGAAATTGGATTCTATTGACCGCAAACTGCTGGAGTTGCTGCAGGCCGATGCGGAGACCCAGGTCGCCGAACTGGCGGCCGAGGTCGGGCTGTCGGCCACGCCCTGCTGGCGCCGTATCCAGCGGCTCAAGGAGGCCGGAGTCATTAAGCGGCAGGTGGCGCTGGTGGACCGCGACAAGGTCAACGTGGGCGTGACGGTGTTTGTCGCGGTACGCACCAGCATGCACAGCCAGGAATGGTTTGAGCGCTTTCGCGCGGCGGTGGCGGCCATCGCCGAGGTGGTGGAGTTCTACCGCATGAGCGGCGAGGTGGACTACCTGCTGCGTGTGGTGGTGCCCGACATCGCCGCGTACGACAAGGTCTACAAGCGCCTGATTGCCGATACCCAGTTGCTGGATGTGTCGTCCAGCTTTGCGATGGAGGAGCTGAAGTTCACCACCGCCTTGCCGCTGTCCTATATTCCATAAGCCCGTCTTGCGGCAAGCCGGTGGCACAGATAATGCTTAGGGTTTTCCATGCAATTCATTTTTAAAGGAACGCCATGATCTGGCATACCGTGGTCAGCCAGCCCTTTGCGTTGGGGGAGTCTCCTTTTTGGCAAGCCAGTGGTGGTGTTCTCTATGGCGTTGATGTGGCTGGCAAACAGCTGTGGCGCACGATGCCCGGATCGGGCTATATGGACCGCTGGGACATGCCCGCCGAGCCCGGCTGCATGGCGCCGGCCCGCAGCGGCGGCGCGCTGGACGGCTGGATCGTGGTGCTGCGCGACCGCATCTGCCGCGCCACCCACTGGGGCGGCACCCTGCACGAGATCGCCCGCCTGCCGATCGACCCCGCCACCGAGCGCGGCAACGACGGCCGCTGCGATGCCCAGGGCCGCTTCTGGGTGGGCACCATCCACGAGCCGGCCAGCGGCCCGCGCGAGCCGGTAGCAGCGCTCTACTGCATCGATGGCCTGACAGGCACCACGACGGTGCGCAAGGTGCTCGATGGCGTCTCCAACGCCAATGGCCTGGCCTGGTCGCCCGACCGCCGCACGATGTACTGGGCCGATACGCCCAGCCACACGGTCAAGAAATTTGCCTGCGACGTGAGCGGCTACCCGCAAGGCGAGGGCGAGGTCTTCATCCGTTTTGACAGCAAGCCCGAGGGCTGGACACCGGGCGAGCCCGGCTACGGCGGCCGGCCCGATGGCGCCGCTGTCGACGTCGAAGGCAACTACTGGTGCGCGATGTACGAGGGCGGCCGCGTGCTGCAGATCTCCCCGCAGGGCCGCATCCTCGCCAACCACTACACACCGGCGCTCTGCCCCACGATGCCCTGCTTTGGCGGCAGCGATGGCCGCACCCTGTACGTCACCTCCGCCCGCCACGGCCGCAGCCGCGACGAGCTGGCCCAGCTGCCGCTGTCGGGCTGCGTGTTCGCGATGCGCGTCGGCGTGGCCGGCCTGCCGACCCAGCCTTGGCGGGAAATCGGGCATGGGTTCTGACCTGTTGTTGGTGCGTCTGCAGATGTAGCTACCGCTGCTGCTAGGCCAGCGATCTTTCCTCCTATCGACATTGTTGATTCGTTAGTCATGAACTATCATTCTTCAATTTTTAATAGGAATTCGCATGTCTGGAAAGCCCGCAGCTCGCATCGACGACAAAGTCAAATACGCGCGAATCGTCACCGGTTCACGCACTGTGTTGATTGGCACTCAGGGCGGCGTGGCGTGTTCGGTCTGCCCGGGCGGCAAGGCAGAGAGCAAGGATGATGGCAAGGGGATTGGCAACCCCGTCAATGCGCAGCTAGGCGCCAAGGTTCTGTCTGGCGCATCGGATCTGGACTTCGCCCTGCCCGGAGCCATGCCCCTCGTCTGGCAGCGCCAGTACAGCAGCTATGTCAACGCGCAGCATGGCGGCCACTGCGGGGTGTTGGGCTATGGCTGGGGGCTGCCGATGGATTTGCGCATCAAGGTGGAACCAAGCGCCACTCTGCTGCACGACAGCCAGGGGCGGACCATTACCTTTGATGCACTCGCCGCTGGTGAATCTATCTACAGCCCGAGCGAAGATATCTGGCTGCTGCGCTCTGGCTGGCATCCGGGCCATCTGACGCACGATCTGGCAGCCATGACCGGGCCCGCCAAGTTCACTGAGGCAGGCGCAGCAGATAGTTTTGAAGCCCCACCGCCGCGCAGCCAGCAGGCACCCTTGTGGTGGCAGGGGCGCTTCTCGTGGATCCGCCGCGATATGGCCTGCGGGGATTTGATGATCCTGGCAGCCAATGGCAGCGGAGATACCGTCTGGGTATTTGGCCCGGCGAACTGGCAGGCGATTGAAGCGGCGCGCAAAGCGATCCATGAACAGAAGACCGCAGGCAAACCGGTCACGGTGACCGAGCCGGACATCGATTCAAACTGGATTTTGCTGGGCAAGGTGGACCGGCTGGGGCGCTCGCAGCGCTACCACTGGACAAGAGTGCTGGGCCAGGAGCGTATCACCACGATCGACGATGGCGTGGGCCGGGGCTACCAGCTGTACTACACGCAGGCGATTGCAGCGCAGGATGCCCAGCACTTTCACCACAAGAGCACGGACAACGACGACCACGAAGACGAACATTTCTTCTGGCAAGCCGACAGCGGCGTGCGCCTGTCAAAGGTTGATCTGTTCCGCGACCCTTTGGCCCCCATGCTGCAGACCAAGCCCACAACACTTGTGCAGTACAGCTACAGCGAGCAAGGGGACCTCACCTCCGTCACCAACCGCCACGGCCAGGTCGTGCGCCGCTTTGCCTGGCGCAACCACTTGATGATTGCCCACCAGGAACGCGGCGGGCCGGAGCACCACTATGCCTATGACCGCTATGAGCCAGGCGGGCAAGCCATCGAGCAGCGCAACCAGGAAGGTTTGGACTACAAGTTTGACTACCAAGAACTACCAGAAGTGGATGGCCAGCCGAGGCGAGCATGTGTAGTTACGGATAGTTTGGCTCGCGTAGATAAATACATCTTTCAAGGCGAGGCAGGGTTGGCAAGGTTGGTGGAACACACCCGGGCTGATGGCAGCACCATCAAGCGCAAGTACAACCAGTACGGCCACCTGAGCGAAGCCACCGACCCGCTGGGCCGCACTGTATACATGGCCGTCAGCCCCATGGGCCAACTGCTGGCAACCCAGGGCCCGGATGGCTCCCGCAGCAGCCAGCGCTTTGACGACAGCACCAACATGCTGCAAAGCAGTACCGATGCCGCGGGCCGCACGACCCACTACGAGTACGACTTCCACAACCGCCTGACGCGGGTGACCTTGCCGGGTGGCAGCAGCGAGCAATACCACTACCCCAACATCACCGGCAGCCCAGCAGACTTGTGCGTGCGCGCCAATGCCGACAAGCCCATCCGCATCACCGATGGCAATGGCCGCGACAAACATATCAGCTACACCCCCACGGGCCAAACCGCCAGCTACACCGACTGCTCGGGCCAAAGCACCCACTACGAATACAACCGCTGGGGCCAGACCACGGCGGTGCGTAATGCGCTGGGTGAGCGGGTGGCCTACGAATACAACGAGCAGGACCAGTTGCGGATGGTGCACTACCCCGATGGGAGCAAGGAGCACTATACCTATGACACTCGGGGGCAGGTAGTAGAAGTCAAAGCGGGGCGCCGTGATGACAAAGACAGCAAAACCCCCGTCAGCACCACCGCACCCAGCGTGCGCATGGCCTATGACCTGTGGGGCCGCCTCGTGCAGCGCAGCCATGCGGGCCAGCATTTAGGCTTTGCCTACGACCCCGCCGGGCGCCTGACCCAGCTCACCAACGAGAACGGCGAGCACACCCGCTTTGCTTGGGATGTGATGGACCGGCTCAGCCAGGAGACCGGGTTTGACGCCCGGGTGCAAAGCTACCAATACGATGCAGCCGGCCAGCTTGTCCAATCCAGTGACGGCTGGGCGGCAGAGCAAGGCCTGGCAGCGCACACCAGCCACTACGAATGGACCATAACCGGCCAATTGGCGGCCCGCCATCTGCCAGCGACCGACCTGCTGCCTGCGACCACACAGCGCTATGAATGGGGCAAAGTCGGTGAGCTGCTGCAAGCCAGCGTGTGGCACCAAACAGAAACCCGCAGCGAAGGGCCAAGCCAGCATCCAGCCCAACAAGGCATCTTGCAAAGCCAAGCCATCATCGAGCGCGATGCAGCCGGCAGGGTGATCGGTGAAGTCCAACGCCTCTACAAAACCCCCTCTAAAGAAGAACTGCAAGACCGGTTCTTTACCCCCGAGATCGAGTTCGAACACCGCATTAGCCATCAGCTAGATGCCCTGGGCCACCGCCAAGGCAGCCAGCTCCAAGGCCTTGGCAACGTCGGCTACCTGCTCTACGGCGCAGGCCACGTCCACGACATCACCTGGCAAGGCGAGAGCCTCGTCAACTTTGAGCGCGACGCGCTGCACCGAGAGATTCACCGCCAAGTTCTCACCGATATCAAGAGCCAAACCCCAGGCGAGAGCATCGCGAAACCGCTTTACCGCAAGCTCAGTTGGGATGCTGCAGGGCGCATGGAGACCATGCAGTGGATGGGTTTGGAGCAAGGCAGCGCTCTTGACGACATGCTCTCCATCCCAGGGGCATCCCAAGGCGGTGCTACTACCAGCCGCGTGCCGCCAACGCTGCTGGGCGCCATGAGTGCCCGCCAGTACTACTACGACAGCCTTGGCCAGATGGTCGGCATGCGCAGCCACGCCGGAATCAGCCGCTTTGCCTACGACGGGGCAGGGCGCCTAACAGGCGCGCACACGCCGCATGCCGGATCACAGCGCTGGCAGTTTGACCCGGCAGGCAATCGGCTGCCCATCGCCGGTCCCGACACAAAGCCCACCACCCCAGACGCCATCACCGGCCACCTCAACGAAACCGACCGCCTGCGCGCCCAGCAACGCGCTGCAGTCCAAGCCAACCCCATCACCAAAGAGCAGCTGCTGCGCAGCGACTTCAACCCCCTCCAGGCTGACCCAGACCCTACCCACAACCAGCCCCTGCACACCAGCAAACGCTGGGCCGGCAACCGCGTGGCGTATTACGAGAACCAGGAAGACGCGAGCAGCCAAGGCGCGAAGATCCACTACCAATATGACAGCCGGGGCAATCGCACGCAAAGCCTGGACGAGGCCACGGGCCGCAAGCTGGAGCTGATGTATGACAGCGGCAACCAGCTGGTGCAAGTCATCGTCACAGACAACGAAAAACAGACCGCCCAGCAGTACCGCTACGACGCCTTTGGACGGCGGCTGGCCAAATACAGCATGCCAGCGAACTCAGGATCAGGCGATCTGAGCGAGACAGACTACTTCGGCTGGGACGGAGATCGGCTGATCCACACCGAGCGCTTTAACAGCGCGAACCTGCAGGACGGCGACGGCGCAGCCCAGCCAGAAATCATCCACACCATCTACGAGCCCGGGTCGTTTACCCCACTCATCCAACTGCGCAGAGCCACCAAAGCCGAACCAGACCTGGGCGAACAGCTGCTCGCCAACACCTCTCCAGGTGTGGTGCAAGACGCCTTGCGCAAAGCCCTGGCAGATATCAAAGAGCTCAGCGCCACGCTGCCCCAGAACATCGCCTTTAAGTCCATGTCCAAGGATGTGCAGATCTTTATGCGCGAGCAGCTGCAGGAGTACGAGCAAACGTTGAGCGACCAACGCAAAGAGGCCGCAGAAAAAGTAGAGATCCGCCACTACCTGTGTGACCACCTGGGAACGCCCAATGCGCTGATTCGCGAAGACAGCCGGCTCGATTGGGCGGTGCAATTAGATCCCTGGGGCAATGTGCGAGCTGAGCATAACCCGAGTGATTTGTACCAGCCGATTCGGCTGCCGGGGCAGCATCATAACGAAATAACCGGTATCGATTACAACAGGTGTAGATATATTGATAATCTAACTGGGAAATATGTCAGTCAAGATTTAATTGGTCTGAGTGGCGGGTTTCTCAAGTATAGCTACGCAAATAATAATCCGCTATTAACTTTAGACCCTTTGGGGCTATTTGATCTTCCATCGCTGCCACGTGCAAACGAAGATAGTTTTCTGGGGTACTTGTGGAATCAAACGATAGATGGAGAGCTATTCTCGGCGGGGATGAACTGTGAAGATGGAATATTCAAGAATGCTTGGAATAATGCACGGCAATCAAATAACATTGCAAACGAATTGGTTGATGGCGTCATACCAGTAATCCCCGACATTTTAACCAACGCAAAAACACCGCTGGCACTGGCGCTAGGGGGCGCCGCAGCCCGTAGCTATGGAGGTTCTACCATTCTACAGTCGGCATTTCTAATTTTTCAAGAGGGGCGACCACTCGCATCAGGCCTGATGCCCATCAGGACAAGCTGGAAACATTTAGCGGGCAAAACAGTGTTTACGACGGGAATGACTACAGGCGCCACCGCTGTCGGCTGGTATTCAGGATTAGGCATAGGATCTCTTGGAAAAGCAGTAGCTTATAAACTGACATGCACTTGTTAATAAATCTATTTTTCCAATTATTCAGAGCATTTGTTTCACATTCTGCAATGCTTCTATTAATTTATCTCAAAGTAAAATTTTACTCAAATATTCCTGAGGGAATATATAAAGATATTACTAATGGGTTGTATTTCATAATTTTCTGGGTGTGTGTATTCTCTCGTAGATTATTTTTAATCAACTATCACCAAATTTTTGGGGTTCATAGTAGATTTTCTTTTTATCTTGGTTGTATATTGTATTATTATTTTATATATTACATTTTGGGGAGGATTTCATATTTCTATCAATTTGATACTGATAACCCCTTGAGGAGTTATTTTGTATTTCTATTATTTTTGATATTTTTTAATATGATAGATTACATTGCGCCATCTTACAAAAGATACTTGAAGCTATCAAGGCAGCACAAATGGAATGTGTCGGCATAATTTTATTATTACACCCTCTACTTCTTTTGTGCGCGATAAATATTGATGGTGTTTTTGATGTAAAGACTGTGAAATCTGAGTCAAACAGGCCCCATCAACCGCCCTCAGTCCCCCATCTAACTTGAGCGCCGTACGCCGGGCGCAACTGTCGCTACCATGGGGCCATGGACCAAGCTGTGGCTGCCTCTCTTCCCCCCACCGTGCTCGACTGGCAGGAGCGCGTTCGATCCGCCCATGCCCACAAGACGCCGCTGCGCATCCGGGGCGGTGGCAGCAAGGATTTTTATGGTGCCCGTCTGGGCGGCGAGGTGTTCGACACCCGCAGCTACAGCGGCATCATCAGCTACGAGCCCAGCGAGCTGGTGGTAACCGTGCGGGCTGGCACGCCGCTGGCGGCGCTGGAGCAGAGCTTGGCCGAATGCGGCCAGTGCCTGGCTTTTGACCCGCCGCATTTTGGCCCGGGTGCCACGGTCGGTGGCATGGTGGCGGCGGGCCTGTCCGGACCCTCACGGGCGGCGGTGGGCGCGGTGCGCGACTACATCCTGGGCCTGGAGCTGATCAATGGCCAGGGCGAACTGCTGCGCTTTGGCGGCCAGGTGATGAAGAATGTCGCAGGCTATGACGTGTCGCGCCTGATGGCCGGTGCCTGGGGCACCCTGGGCCTGCTGACCGACATCAGCCTCAAGGTGCTGCCGATGCAGCGCGCGCAGGCCACCCTGTACTACGAATGCACGGCCCAGCAGGCGCTGGACAAACTCTCGGCCTGGCGCGCCAAGCCGCTGCCCATCAATGCCAGCCTGTGGCAGCAATCCGGCGAGGGTGAGCAAGGCCATTTGCTGGTGCGGCTGCGCGGTGCCGTGGCGGCGGTGCAGTCGGCGCTCGACGGCATGGGCGGCACCATGCTGGACCACGGCCAGGCCGATGGCGCCTGGCTGGCCTGCCGCGAGCAGCAACTGCCCTGGTTCAGCGACATGGACCCGAGCCATGCGCTGTGGCGCCTGTCGCTGCCAGCCACCACGCCGGTGCTGCCCTGCACCGAAGAAGGCCTGCAGCCGCTGATGGAATGGGGCGGCGCGCTGCGCTGGGTGCAGGCTCCCATGCAGCATGCCCAGGCCTTGCAGGCGCTGGCCGCCAGTGTGGGCGGCAGCGCCGTGTGTTTCCGGCCCGGCCCCCAGGTGGGCCTGGTCGCATCCGATGATTTTGGTTTTACGCCCGCCTCGCCCGCGCTGCGCCAGGTGCAGCAGCGGCTCAAGCAGGCGTTTGACCCCCACGGCATCTTCAATCCCGGCCGCCTGGGCGACTGGGCGTTGAGCTAAGCAGAGCTCAGCTAATCGAGGCACCCCAGCAACATGCAAACCCAATTAGCCCCCGAATTCAAGGACACCCCCGAAGGCCAGGAGGCCGAGGCCATTCTGCGCAAGTGCGTGCATTGCGGCTTTTGCACCGCCACCTGCCCCACCTACCAGCTGCTGGGCGATGAGCTCGACGGCCCGCGCGGCCGTATCTACCTGATCAAGCAGGTGCTCGAAGGCCAGGAGCCCACGCGCAAGACCCAGACCCACCTGGACCGCTGCCTGACCTGCCGCAACTGCGAATCGACCTGCCCCAGCGGCGTGCAGTACGGCAAGCTGCTCGACATTGGCCGCCACATCGTCGACCAGAAGGTGGAGCGCCCGACGGCCGAGCGCCTGCAGCGCTGGGCGCTGCGCAAAGGCATGGTGTCCAAGGCTTTTGGCCCGGCGCTGGCGTTGGGGCGGCTGGCCCGCCCGGTGCTGCCGGCGGCGCTGAAGGCCAAGCTGGCGCGCGTACCACGTGCCGGCAAGTGGCCCACACGCAGCCATGCGCGCAAGGTGCTGATGCTGGCCGGCTGCGTGCAGCCGGTGATGCTGCCCAATATCAATGCGGCCGCTGCGCGGGTGCTCGATGCCGTAGGCATCCAGACCTTGGTTACGCCAGCCGCTGCCTGCTGTGGCGCGGTGCAGCAGCACCTGAGCGACCCGCAGGGCGCGCTGGCGCAGGCGCGGGCCAATATCGATGCCTGGTGGCCCCATGTGGAGAGCCAGCAGGTCGAGGCGATTGTGACCACGGCCTCGGGCTGCGGCGTGATGGTGAAGGACTACGGCCACCTGCTGCGCCATGACCCGGCCTATGCGGCGCGGGCCGCTGCGATTGGCGCGCTGGCGCGTGACTTATGCGAGCTGCTGCCCGACATGCTGCCCGAGCTGGAGCAGCGCCTGCAGGGCCAGCTGAACCTGCCCGAGGCCCCGCTGGCCTACCACCCGCCCTGCACCTTGCAGCATGGCCAAAAGCTGCGCGGCGGGGTGGAGACCAGCCTGCGCCGCCTGGGTTTTGACATCCGCGTCTCGCGGGTGGAATCGCATCTGTGCTGCGGCTCGGCCGGTACCTATTCACTGCTGCAACCCGAGATTGCACACCAGCTGCGCGACCGAAAGATCGGCACCCTGAACCAGGCCTGCAGCGATGCACCGCCTGCCGCGATTCTGTCGGCCAATATCGGCTGCATCTCGCATCTGCAGTCGGGCACCGATGTGCCGGTGCGCCACTGGATCGAGGTGATCGACGACGCGCTGGCGCCCGCCAAGGCCCCGCGCTGAAGCGGCTCAGACGGCCAGCGCCAGGCCGTCCTTGCGGTGGTCGGATGCGCCGCAAAGCTGGCCATCGGCCAGGCGCCAGATGCACTGCGCGCCACCAAAGTCGCTGCGCCCGCCCAGCTCGCCTTCGCCACTTGGCTCGCGGTAGCCCTGGGCCCGCAGCGCGGCGGTAATCGCGGGCGGCATGCCAGCTTCCACCGCCAGCACCCGGCCGCCTTCCAGGCGCCAGCGCGGCTGGTCCATGGCGGGCTGCGGTGCCTCGCCACCGGCCAGCATGCGGCACAGCAGCTGCACCTGGCCCTGGGGTTGCATCGCGCCGCCCACCACACCAAACACACCGAGGAATTGGCCATCACGCGTCGCTGCGCCCGGCACCACCGTGTGGTACGGCCGCTTGCCTGGCGCCGGCCCATTGATATGGCCGGGCTGCGAAAAACCATGGCCCCGGTTCTGCAGCACAAAGCCGCCTTCTGCCACGCCGATGCCCGAGCCAAAGCGCTTGAACACGCTGCTCATCAGGCTGATGGCCAGGCCATTGGCATCCACCACGGTGGTGCAAACAGTGTTGCCGGCCGGGTCGGCCACGGTCTGCTGGGCATGTGCCATCGCTGCCTCCATCGCCTGCACCAGCGCGACCTGGGTGGCCGCGCTGGCCATGTCGATGGCCTGGTCCTGCATGGCGGCCAGTGCATGCAGCACGGCCACACCATGGGTGTTGGGCGGGCATTCGTAGATGGTGGCGCCGCGAAACGAGGTGCTCACCGGCGTGCAGAAGTTGCCCTGGTGGGCACGGAAATCTGCAGCGGCCAACACGCCGCCGGCTGCCTGCACCGCAGCGGCGCAGGCGGCGGGGATGGCGCCGGCATAGAAAGCCTGCGGCCCCTGAGCAGCCACCGCCTGCAGCAAGCGGGCGAGGGCCGGGTTGTCAAAGCGCTCGCCTGCACGGGGCGGGGCATCGGCGCGGTACAGCGCGGCGCTGGCCGCATCAAGGGCAATCACCGGCTGGAAAAGCGCCCATTCACGTGCAGCGACCGGGGCCACGGTAAAGCCCTGGCTGGCGGCCTGCACGGCGTCATCGAACAGCTGCGCCCAGGGACATTTGCCAAAGCGCTGGTGCAGATCCCACCAGCCTTGCACCACGCCGGGCGTGGTGACGGAGAGCGGATGGCGCTCGGGGATGCGGCGTTGGGGCAGGGCCTCGACCAGGTTGGCCGTCAACGCTTGGGGCGCACGCCCGGTGCCGTTGTAGGCCAGCGGGGCCTGGCCAAGCGGCACCAGCATGGCCAGCAGGTCGCCGCCCACACCGGTGGCCATCGGCTCGACGACGCCCAGCACCGCATCGGCGGCAATCGCAGCATCGACAGCCGAGCCGCCTTGCCGCAGCTGGGCCTGCGCGGCCGCTGCAGCCAGCGGGTGGCCGGTGGCGACCATTGCGCCCTGGCCCAGTACGCCTGCTGCGCCTGGCGCGTCCTGGCGGTGCAGCTGCGCCATCTCAAGCGCCCCAGAGAGCGACAGCGGTGAACACGGCCGCTATCAGACCCAGCACCACCGGTATCAGCAGCGCACGGGCCAGCTCCAGCACATTCACCCGGGCAAAGCCTGCGACTGCGATCAGCGAGGACCAGGCGATCAAGGTGCCGCCACCGGTCCACACCGCGCCCATCTGGCCCAGTGCGGCCAGCGCCGATACATCCATGCCCGAGGCCGGGCCGAGTGCACCGGCGATGGTGCCGGTCAGCGGCAGGCCGGAGAAGCCCGAGCCATCGATGCCGGTGATCATGCCCATGATGAGCACGCCGAATGAGACCAGCAGCTGGCTATCGGGGATCAGGTGCTGGCCGGCTTGCACCAGCTCAAACAGCAGACTGGGGGCTGGCGTACCCGGCGCCATGCCCAGGATGGCCCCGGCTGTCTCTCCCGAGCCAATAAAGAAGAAGCCGGCAATGGGTAGCACCGAGCCCATGGCCTTGAACGCAAACACAAAGCCATCGGTGATGTGGTCGGCCGCGCCATCGAGCATCTTGCGAAAGCCCTGGGCTGCGGTGGTCGCCCAGATCATCAGCAGCGCAGCCACGCCTCCGATCAGCATGGCAGCATCGCCGCCCTTGAGCTCAGGCACCGCTGCAGTGAACTTGGGTGCAACCATCACCAGAATCACCAGCAAAAAGGCCAGCGGGGTGAGCACCGCAAACAGCTTGGAGGCCGAGGCCAGCGGCTGGGTCTTGCGCAGCTCGGCTTCCAGCTCCGAATTGGTGCCCAGGTCGCCCTCATGGGCGGTGCCCTTGGCGATTTCGGCCTTGTCGAACGGGCCTGCACCTTCGATCTGCGCGTCGATGCCGGCGGGGTTGAGCTCCCAGCGCTCCAGCAGTGCGTTGTCGCTGGGCACGATGAGCTTGCGCACCTTGAAGTACGACAGGAACAGCGCGATCATGCCGACCACCCAGGACAGCAGCAAGGCCTTGTCGCCCACCGCCACTGCGCTGATGCCGCCAGCGGCCTTGGCACTGATGCCCGGCGCCACACCAATCACATAGTCCGACGACAGCGCCATGCCCTGGCCGGCAATCGCAATGGCCATCGCCCCTGCGATGGGCGGCAGGCCCGCCGCAATCGCTGCCGGCAGCAGCACCGCTGCCACCAGTGGCACGGCTGGCGTGGGCCAGAAGAACAGCGAGATCAGGTAGGTGACCAGCGCCAGGATGAAATAGGCCACATGGCCGTTTTTCATCACCGCGCGGAAGGGCTTGACCATGCGGATGTCCGAGCCCAGATCCTTGAGCGCGTTGAGCAAGGCCGTCATCAGCGCAATGATCAGAAAGATGTTGAACAGCTCCTTGGCAGCCACCATGCTGGCACTGAATATGCTTCCAATCCCCGTGATGAAGCTGCCGCTCCAGGCGAAGGCCACGACGACGGTAGCCAGTATCGATGGCACCACCACATTGGCGCGGAAGGCCATGGTCAAGATGATGACCAGCACCCCGGCGAGGTAGGCCCAGTGCGCAGGGCCTATAGAGACTGACGGATCCATCGTGGCTACTCCTTGGTATGATTAAACAGCCAATTTGTATACTAAATACAATGAATCAAAAAATCATCAGGGAATACCAGAAATATTGCATTGCAGCATGCAATAAACCAGGGTTAAATCCAGAAAATTGCCTTTTTAGTATACAAAAAGGTGATTTCTGGCCTGAAATGGCAGGCAATGTAGACATTGCAGGTCTGACTGACGTATCCTGCAAAAGCCGTGTCTTGGCTTGAATTACCAAGACACATCAAAGGCTTGGATAGCGCATGGTTATGAATCCAGATCAAGGATATGGATTTGTACACTGGATACACTAGGGTAATTACTAGGTCATCCAGGAGCTACTCCATGAAGAACACCGCTTCCCAAGCCATTGCTGCCCAACACGCCGATCTGTTGGCCCTGCGCGAGCCCGGCCAGGCCTTGCGGCCCGCGTCGCTGGGCTGGCTCTCGGCCATCGAAAATGCCTTTGTGCGCTGGCAGGCCAAGCGCCTCGCTGAGCTGGAGCCGGGCCGTCTCTGGGCGCAGGCGATGCAGGACACGCGCTCGCTGGCGGAAATCCGCCGCATCCAGCGCTGAACGCCGATTTCTGTATACAAGGCACGGCAAAGGCGCTGCAAACCCTTGCTGGGCATGTAAACTGGGCGCGACCCAGGGGGCGCATTGCAGCCGATGCCGCTGCCCGGGGCTTGCAACGTACCGAACGGACCGACTTTCATGCCCATTGCCAACGGAGACAAAAAACCTGGACTCAACCACTCGCCGCTGACCCAGCAGCTGGTGGAGGCCTTGCGCGAGAAGATCATGTCTGGCGAACTCGCCTCGGGGGAGCGGCTGGTGGAGGAGCGTCTGTCCGAGGAGTTTTCGGTCTCGCGCATGCCTGTGCGCGAGGCACTGCGCCAATTGGCTGCCAGTGGCCTGGTGATCATCGAGCCCCGGCGTGGTGCCTCGGTGGCCAAGTTCCATGGCGATCTGCTGCGCGAGCTGGTGGAGGTGCGCGCCACCTTGGAGGCGCTCAATGCGCGCCTGGCCGCCAAGCGCCATGACCCCGAGCAGATTGCCGCGCTGGAGGCCTTGCTGGCCGAGGGCACCAAGAACGCCCATTCGGGCGATGGCGATGTGCTGGCCGTGCTGAACCAGAAGTTCCACCTGGCGCTGGGCAAGATCGCCGCCAACTCGGTGCTGCAAGAGGTAATGCTGTCCTTGCGCGACCGCACCGAAGTGCTGTTTGCGCCCCGCAGCCAGGCGCGTGCGCCCCAGAACTGGGAAGAGCATGCGGCCATCCTGCGCGCCGTCATCAAGGGCGATCCGGAGCTGGCCGGCCTGCTGGCCGCGCGCCATATCTACAACGCGGCCGGCATAGAGCCCTGAGTTCCCCGTTTACGATTGGCTGGCCAGGTAGTTCTGGTAGGCCACACCCGCCAGCGCAATATCTTCCAAACCCACGCCCACGGCCTTGTACAGCCGGATGCCCGGCTGCGCGCTGACGGCATAGCGGCCGCTGACGATATCGCCCAGCTCCACCAGCTTGCCCGCCAGCGACAGGCCCGGGTCCGCCAGCACCAGGTCGCCCGCTTCGCTGGCCGCCTGTTTTTTCCATTCCACGGCAATCAGCTGCGCACGCGCCAGCAAGGCATCGTCGAGCTCGCGGGTGTGGGGCAGGCTGGAGCCAATGGCTGCGACCAGCGCATGGGGGGCGACATGTTCCCCATTGAACAGCGGCTCCTTGGCGCGTGAGGCGGTGACGATGATGTCGGCCTCGCCCACACCCTGGGTGTGCGCCACGCGGCGGATCTGCGCTTCGGGCAAACCGGTCAGCTGCGCCAGGCGTGCTTCCAACCCCTCGGGTGCATAGGGGTCGAACACATCGATGTGCCGCAGCCCGAAGTGCTGCACCATCTGCTGCGCATGGGCCAGGCCTTGCACGCCGGCGCCGCACAGGAACAGATGGCGCGCATTGGCGGGTGCCAGATGCTGGGCCACCAGCACCGTGGTGGCGGCGGTGCGCAGGCGCGTGATCGCATTGGCATCGAGGGTGGCCAGCGGCGCGCCGGTCTCGGTGGAGAACAGCAGGATGACAAAGTTAAACTGGCCGGCAATCGTGGTGTAGACCTTGGCGCCGGTGACGCCTTGCGCGGGAATGACGGCCCCCAGCGTGGAGAGCTTGACGCCCCCGGCATCGGTGCGCTCGCGCGCCTGCATCGCTGCCTCGCCTGTGCCAAAGGCGGCAAAGGCGCGGTGCATGGCCTGCAGGGCTTGGTCGGTGGACACCAGGGTGTCCACCATGGCATCGGTAATGTGCAGCATGGTGTGTGGGGTGGGTGAGGGTGGAAATCAGAGCCAGACGCGCAGCAGGATGATGCAGGCGCTGACGGCGGCGGTGCCCAGCAGCCAGCGGCGGATGGTGGCTTTGGAGATATGGCGGGCCAGGTGGTTGGAGGCCAGAAAGCCGCCCAGCATCCAAGGCAGCAGCACCAGGCTGAGCAGCCATTGGCCGCTGCCCATCCGGCCCACCCAGGCAAGCGCTGTGAGCGAGACGATGGTGCCGGCAAAAAAGACCACGCCCAGGGTGGAGCGCATCGTCGCCGGTGCCAGGTGCTGCATCGCAATCGCAAACGGCGGGCCGCCAGCGGCGGTGATGGTGCCCATGATGCCGCTGGCCACACCGGCAATCGACAGGTTGGTGGTGCTGGGCTGCACGCGCCAGCCCAGGGTGCTGAGGCTGACGGCGGCCAGAATCAGCACCGCAAACAGAATGGACAGCGCATGGGCGCTGAACAGCACCAGCAGCCCGGCGGCGGCAAAGGTGCCAATGACCCGGCCCGCCAAGGTGGCCGCTGCGACCTGGCGGTTGAGGGCATCGCGCTCACGCAGATACGCCAGCAAGGCCAGCGGTGCACCCACGGCCAGCAAGGGGCCGGGCACCAGTTCGGGGAAGAAGATCGCTGCCAGCGGCGCGCAGAACATCGCATAGCCCAGGCCGCCGACGCCCTGCATGGCGGCACCGGCGAGCACCATCAGCCCCATGGCCAGGTAGCGGCCCCAGGAGAGGTGCTCGGCCATGGCGGTCCAGGCGCTCATGGCCGGGGCACCCAGCTGACCTTGATGTCGCCGTTGACAAAGGTCTGGCAGGCCAGGCGGTGGCCGGCGGCAAACTCTTCATCGCTGAAATGCTTGCGCTCCTTGGCCTTGATGGCATCGGTGTGGGCCAGGCCTTCTTCAATGCGGCATTTGCAGGTGCCGCAGAGGCCGCCGCCGCATTTGAAGGGGATGCCGCCTTTCTCGCGCAGCGACACGCGCAGCAGGTTGCTGTTTTCCGGGGCTTCGACGGTCTTGTTGTCGTTGCTGACAAAGGTGATGGTGGGCATACGGGGCAATCAGGCGGCAGAAGGGGCGGGGAGGGGTGCTGCTGTCAGCGTGGCATCAAGCGCGCCGAACTGGCACAGGTGCTGCAGCTCCTGTCGGGCTTGCTCCAGCGAGTCAAAGCGCTCCAGAAACTTGGACGGCACCCGGTTAGTGGTGCCGCCAGGGCCTTCTTCGATCACCTGCACCTTGGTTTCGCGCAGCAGCTCGCCCACGGCAAAGTGGGCCAGCAGGCGGCCGCAGAAGTGGTAATCCCAGGCTTCGCACAGCGCAATGTCGGCATTGGGCTGCGTGCGGTACTGGCCGGGCTTGCTGGTCAAGATCACAAACATGGGCATTCCTCAGACTGCGGGGGTGGCGGGCGCCGTGCCTGCGGCTTGGGTGGCGCTGGCTGGGTTGGCCGGCAGCGGCACTTGCTCGAGCTCCAGGTCGTGCTCGGGCCAGAGCTGGCAGACCAGGCGAAAGCCCTCGTCCAGATGCGCGCCCAGCTGCTTCTTTTCTTTCCAGTTCGGCGCCGGCAGGTGCTCGGCCCCCGCCAGCACCTTGCAGGCGCAGGTGGCGCACTTGCCCATGCCGCACTGGTAGGCCAGGTGGGGAAAGGGGAACTGCTTGATCCCCGCGCGCACCACCAGGTTGGCGCCGCTCTTGACCTCGCCTTGGAAGGTCTGGCCGTTCTTGTGAAAGGTGATCTGGGGCATGGCATCCTCCGCATTGCAATTACGTATACTGTATACAAACGGATGTTGTGGATGTATTAGGGATAACGTGATGCAGGGGGATTTTGGGTTGGGTTGTGGCACTGGGAAATACAGAATTATCAAGGCCTTGTGACTGTGAAATAGCGATGTTGTCTTATGGGTGTCGGTGCAGATAGGGGTAAGCACTGAGGGTGGAGGTGGTGCGAAAACATTGACCATGTTTTCTGTATACAGTATTCTAACTCCGTCGCTTGGATCGGTTTGACTTGGCGACACCCCAACATTTCAGAGGAACCTGCCATGACCCAAACACTGATGAACCGCGACGAATTCCGCGCTGCGCTTGAGAATGCGATCAAGGGCAAAAGCGCCAACAAGGCCCCCTTCAGCGTGGCCTGGGCGACCGGCCGCCTGAGCCGTGAGCACCTGGCGCGCTGGGCCGAGAACCACTACCACTATGTGGGCCCGTTTGCCGACTACCTGGCCTATCTGTACGCCCGCACGCCAGACCATATGACGGAGGCCAAGGACTTCCTGCTGGCCAATATGTATGAGGAAGAGATTGGTGGCGACCGCCACACCGATCTGCTGATCCGCTTTGCCGAGGCCTGCGGCACGACGCGTGAGCGCGTGGTGGACCCCAACAACATGTCGCCCACCACGCGTGGCCTGCAGGCCTGGTGCTATTCGATTGCGATGCGCGAAGACCCGGTGGTCGCGGTGGCCGGCTTGGTCGTGGGCCTGGAGTCACAGGTGCCATCGATCTACCGCAAGCAGACGCCCACCCTGCGTGACAAGTACGGGTTCACCGATGAAGAGGTCGAGTTCTTTGACCTGCACATCGTCTCTGACGAAATCCATGGCGAGCGCGGCTATCAGATCGTGCTGGAGCATGCCAACACACCCGAGCTGCAAGCCAGGTGCCTGCGCATCTGCGAGATCGGTGCCCAGATGCGCCTGCTCTACACGACGGCGCTCTACCACGACTACGTCGCCAAGGACCTGCAGATCTCGCAGGAAGAGCTGCTGGCCGCCTAAGCATTGCTGAACCCCCCTTGCCCCGCGCAGCGGCGGGCCGCTGGCGGCCGCCGCAGTGACTGACCTCCACCTCTCCAAGACCTCTCCACCATGGCTGACACCGTGCAAACGTTTCTGAACTATATCGACGGCGCCTGGGTGCCTTGCCTGCTTGGCAGCACCTTTGACAACCTCAACCCCGCCGATACCCGTGATGTGGTGGGGCGTTTTCAGGCATCGGGCCCGGCGGACGCCGAGGCGGCCGTGCAGGCGGCGCAAAAAGCCTTTGATGGCTGGCGCAAGCTGCCCATTGGCAAGCGCGCCAAGATCCTCAACGATGCGGCCAGTTATCTGGAGCAGAACGTGGAGCAGTTTGCGCAGGAGCTGACCCGCGAGGAGGGCAAGCAGCTGGGCCAGGCGCGCGACGAGTTTCTGCGCAGCGCGCAGACCTTTCGTTTCTATGCCACCGAAGGCCAGACCCTGGGCGGCGAGACCTACCCGCAGGACGATGCCAATATGCATGTGTTCAGCCACCGCGAGCCGCTGGGCGTGGTGACGGTGATCTCGCCCTGGAACTTTCCCGCCTCCATCCCGGCGCGCAAGCTTGCGCCTGCACTGATCACCGGCAACACGGTGGTGTTCAAGCCCTCGTCGGATGCGCCACTGGCGGGCCTGCGCCTGGTTGAGGCACTGGAGAAGGCGGGCGTACCCGCAGGCGTGGTCAACTGCGTCACCGGCCGCGCGGGCGAGGTGGGGCCGGTGATCACCAATTCGCAGGCCATCCGCGCGATCTCGTTCACCGGATCGACGACGGCGGGCACCCAGATCCACCGCACTGTGCACCTCTCCACCCGCTTGCAGATGGAGCTGGGCGGCAAGAACCCGCTGATCGTGATGGAGGACGCCGACCTCAACCTGGCGGTGGACCTGGCGATCAAGGGCGGTTTCTCGCTGACCGGCCAGGCCTGCACCGGCACCAGCCGCATCCTGGTGGTGCCCAGCGTGAAGGCGGCCTTTACCGACAAGCTGCTGACGCGCGTGTCCCAGCTCAAGATCGGCAACGGCATGGCGCCGGGCATGGACCTGGGCCCCTTGGCGACGGAAAAGCAGCTGCAGACCGTGCAGCGCTACATCGACATCGGCAAGAGCGAGGCACGCTGGCTCTGCGGCGGCGAGCGGCTGACCGGTGGCGAGTTCGACCATGGCTACTACCTGTCGCCCGCAGTCTTCACCGATGTGAAGAACAGCATGCGCATTGCGCAGGAAGAGATCTTCGGCCCGGTGCTGGCGATCATCGAGGTGGCCGATTTTGACGACGCGCTGCGTCAGGCCAACGACTCGCAGTACGGGCTGTCTGCCAGCATCGTCACGATGAACCCGCGCTACATGCATGTGTTCACCAACGAGATCCAGGCGGGCACCGTCAAGATCAACCGCACGACCACCGGCAACCTGGTCAACGCCCCCTTTGGCGGGCTGAAGAACTCCAGCACCTCCACCTTCCGCGAATCGGGCCGCGCTGGCCTGGAATTTTTTACCCAGATCAAGACCGTCTACCGCGGTATCTGACCCCTGACAGCAAGAGGAAACACGATGAAAAGCGCACTGAAACTGGAACTGGCGGAAGCCCGTGTGATGTCCCTGGCCGCACTGGCCAAGGCCAAGGAAATTGGCGTGACCGAGACGGTCTGCATCACCGACGAAGGCGGCTTTCCGCTGGTGCTCGAACGCATGGATGGCGCCCGCGTCACCGGCCCGCAGATCGCCTGGAACAAGGCCTTCACGGCCGCAGGGCACAAGCGTTCCACACACCTGTTCAACACCTTGCCCAATGGGCCGGCGCTGCCGGGCAACGAGGCCTTTGGCATCCAGTGGAGCTTTGAGGGCAAGTTTGCGGTCTTCGTTGGCGGCTACCCCATCGTCGTCAACGGCGAGGTGATTGGCGGCGTGGGCCTGTCGGGCGGCAATGGCGAGCAGGACACCGCCTGTGGTGTGGCCGCCTTGCAGGCCTTGAAAGACCACCTGGGCGCCGCCGCCGATGTGCTGGTGCAGGCCGACATCAAGAAATAAGCGCCAGAGACAACCGAGCTGAGGTCTGCGATGAACTACCGCGTACAGTGGCTGCAGACGCAGCAATCGTTTGACGTGGGTGCCGATGAATCGGTGCTCGACGCCGCCACGCGCCAGGGCGTGGCGCTGCCCCATGACTGCACTTTCGGCGGCTGCGGCACCTGCCGCATGAAGGTGGAAGCGGGCGCGTTTGCCTATGCCGATGGCGAGCTGCCGCTGGCCATGAGCGAGGAAGAACATGCCCAAGGCTATGCGCTGGCCTGCCAGGCCCGGGCGCAGTCGGATCTGGTCATCAGCATCGCGACGGGCCCGGACAGCTCCGCAGCCACCCGGGTGCAGGCCACCGTGGCCGAGCTGCGTATGCACACGCCCGACATCTACCACCTGGCGCTGGACCTGCCCGAGGACCATGGCCTGCGCTATGTGCCGGGCCAGTACCTGAACATCTGCCTGCCCGGTGGCGAGCACCGCAGCTTCTCGATGGCCACACCGCCGCAGGGCCGGCGCATCAGTCTGCAGATCCGCAAGATTGCCGGCGGGCGCTTTACCGATGGCCGGCTGACGACGATGGCGGTAGGCGATGTGCTGGATGTGGAGCTGCCCCATGGCAGCTTTTACTACCGCGCGCAGGACTACCAGCCGATGGTGTTTGCCGCCACCGGCACCGGCTTTGCGCCGATCAAGGCGATCCTGGAATCGCTGCTGGGCGACGCGGATTGCCCGCCGATCCACTTCTACTGGGGCATGCGCAGCGAGGCAGATCTGTACCTGCTCGACGAGATCGCGGCCTGGGCCGGGCAGTTGTATGAATTCACTTTTGTGCCGGTGCTCTCGCGCCCGTCCGATAGCTGGACCGGCCGGCGCGGCTATGTGCAGGACGCCATTGCCGAGGACTTCGAGGACCTGTCCGAGCATTCGATCTATCTGTGTGGCTCGCCCCATATGATTGCCGATGCCAAGGCGCTGATGGCCCTGTCGGGTGCGGCGCTGGACAAAATCTACAGCGACAGCTTTATCTTCCAGAACGAAGCGGCCGCCGTGGCTGAGCTGAGCGAGCAACACTAAGCCGAGCTAAGGAACAACACCATGGATCTGGGATTGACGGGCAAGGCCGCGCTGGTCTGGGGCGGCAGCAAGGGCATGGGCTATGCCGCGGCACGGCAGCTGGCGCTGGAAGGGGTGGACGTGGTGATCGCAGCGCGCACCGAAAGCAGCTTGCAGGCAGCGGCGCAGGCCTTGTCGGCCGAGTGTGGCCGCCCGGTGCGCTATGTGGTGGCCGACATCACCAAGAAGGCGGGCCGCGAAGCCGCGCTGGCTGCCTGCCCGCAGCCGGACATTCTGGTCAACAACTCCGACGGCTACCCGCCCGGAGACTTCCGCGACTGGAGCGACGAGACCTGGCACGAGGCGCTGGACATGATGATGGTCGGCCCCATCGACATGATGCGCCGCGTGGTCGATGGCATGCAGCAGCGCGGCTACGGGCGCATCATCAACATCGTCTCGCGCAGCGTCAAGGCCGCGCATGCCGAGCTGGGGCTGTCCAATGGTGCACGCTCCGGGCTAGTCGGCTTTGTCGCTGGGCTGGCGCGCCAGACGGTGCGGCACAACGTCACCATCAACAATGTGCTGCCCGGCGCGTTCGACACCGATGCGCAAGCCCGCCACATTGACAAGCTCGCCCAGCAAAGCGGCCGCTCGCCAGCCCAGGTGCGCCAGAGCCGCGAGGCCGCCAACCCGGCCGGCCGCTTTGGCCAGCCCGAAGAGGTGGGCGCGCTGATCGCCTACCTGGCGTCGCGGCACACCGGTTATGTGACCGGGCAGAGCTGGCTGATCGATGGGGGCGAGTACCCGGGCACCTATTGATCACCTATGGATGACCGCTTGCAGTGCGCGCAGGTTTTGCCGCACCTGGATGGGCAGAAAACCTGCGCCGCCGCCAGCGCCTGAAAGCCCACGCAAGGTGTGCAGCTGCTTACTTGGTGATGGGCTTGATTCGTTATACTTGCAGTCTTGCCTTGGGTGATCCAGGGCGTTTTGCTTTTTACCGGTGCAGCTGCTGATGGCGGGTCTGCACTTTTTTCTGCGCCAGCCTCTGTTTATGACCGAACCGACCCTCCCCACCTCTTCTGATGCTTCCGCACCGGCACCAGCTGCGGCAGCGCCCGCAGCGGGCGGTGATACGCGTCGCCAGCCCAAGCAAGAGCGCCGCGAGCGCCCTGCAGGCCAAGCGCCGGTGCTGAACTCGGCCATGGCCGATGCGTTGCGCGCGGCCACCAAGGGCCATGCGCTGGAAGTGGCAGCTGCGCCTGCCCCGGTCGAGGCCGACGCCACGCCGGTGCAACGCCCGGCACGCAGCGAGCGCCCCGCCCGCAGCGGCCAGGCCCCCCGCCGCAGCAACAAGCCCGGCAACGGCGCACGCCGCGAAGGCCAGGGCGCTGGCGGCCGTGGCCCACGCCGTGACGGTGGCCAGGCCGCTCCTGCGGCGCCCAAGGCGCCTCCCCGCCCACGCCACCCGGTGGTGGAAAAGCTCGCAGGTCTGTACCCCGCGCTGTTTGGCGACCAGCCGCTGCCGCTCAAGCGCGGTGTGTTCCAGGACCTGATGGCCGCCCACCCCGACGCGTTCGAGAAGGGCGAGCTGAAGGTGGCCCTGGGCCTGCATACCCGCTCGACCCGCTACCTGAACGCCGTGGCCATGGGCCAGCCCCGCCATAACCTGCAAGGCCAGGTGGTCGAGGCGATGGCGCCTGAGCACGTGTTCCATGCGCTGGTGGAGTCCTTCCGCCGCCGCAAGCCGCGCGACGGCGAAGACCTGCAGCTCAAGCTGCGCCGCCGTATCGGCATGGCCTACATCGCTTCCGACCTGAGCCGCGACGACTTCCTGGCCAAGGTCCAGGTCAAGGATGAAGCGACCCAGGCCCTGCTGGCAGCCGCCATGCAGGAAGTGGCCGAGTTCGACGCCAAGGCCGAGGCCCTGGCCACCGCCCATGCCGCCAGCGGCAAGAGCGTGGCCGAGTTTGCCGACATGTACGGCATGCACCCCGCTGCGGTCGAGCGCCACCTGCACCGCGCTGCCCAGACCAAGGCGATTGCTGCACGCCCTGCCGCTGCCCCTGCGGCCCCCGAAGCGGCGGACGAGGACGAGGTGGCCGAGCCGGCCGCTGCCAAGGCCGACGACAGCGCTGCTGCTGAATAAACCCGGCATCCGCCCAGCAAAAAGCTGCCCGCGCTTCATAAGCGTGGACAGCTTTTTTTATGCCCTGGCTTGATCGCCGATCAGCCCCTGCTTACACTGAGCCTCTGAGACCTGGCAAGGAGAACGCCATGAAGCCCGATAGCACCACAAGCACCACCAAGCGCCGCTGGCTGCGCAAGTTCTGGGGTGCGGTCTGCGTGATTGCCGGCCTGGCCAGCATTGCCGCCGGGCTGGAGACGGCGCTGATGGACTGAGCGCCGGTTGACGTTTAAGAAGCAGCCAAGGCCTTCTCGATAGCCGCTGCCAGCTTGCCGGGTTTGGTCATCGGTGCAAAGCGCTGCACCGTGCGGCCATCGCGGCCCACCAGAAACTTGGTGAAGTTCCACAGAATCCGCCCACCCAGGATGCCCGGTGCCTGCGCCTTGAGCCAGGCAAACAAAGGGTCGGTGTGCGGGCCGTTCACCTCCACCTTGGCCAGGCTGGGAAAGCTGGTCTGGTAGTTCAACTCGCAAAACTGCGCAATTTCGGCATTGCTGCCCGATGCCTGCGCGCCAAACTGGTTGCAGGGCAGGCCCAGCACCTGCAGGCCCTGGGGGCCGTACTGCTGCTGCAAGGCCTCCAGCCCCTTGAGCTGCGGCGTAAAACCGCAGGCCGTGGCCGTGTTGACCACCAGCACCACCTGGCCGGCATAGCGCGACAGCGGCAGCGGCTGGGCGCTGGCGTCGTGGAGAACAAAGTCCTGGATCGTGTGCGGTGTTGCGGGCATGGCGGCTATCTTAGTCGCTATCCCACCGTCACACCATTCAGGGCAAGCGCGATTCCAGTGCCGCGATCAGCGAGGCCGACAGCACCAGCGCGCCGCCCAGCAGCAGCCGGCCCGAGAGCACGGTGCCCTCGATCAGCACATTGGACGCGCTGGCAAACACCACCTCGGACAGCATCACCACTGCAGCCGTGGTGGCGGCCAGGCGCGAGGCGCCGTATTGCAAGGTCCAGTTGCTCAGCATGATCAGCACGGCGACGACCAACACCATCAGCGGCCAGCCCCAGGCGATATCGGGAACAGGCGGCATGCGGCCCAGGGAGATGCCCAGCACCGACATGGCACCGGCGGCGACCAGTCCACCAAAGAACATGGCCAGCATGCGCGCCTCGCCCGGCACGCGGTACTGGCTGCGCAACACCACATTGGTGCCGGCAAAGGTGAAGCCGCCGACAATCGCCAGCGCATCGGGCAGCGAGAGGTTGGCCGTCAGGCTCTGCCAGGTGGCGCCGGCCGGAATCATCACGATCAGCACGCCGCTGAAGGCCAGCACCAGGCGCAGGATGGAGTACTTGTTGGGCTTTTCACCCAGAAAGTACCAGGCCAGCAGCACCGACCAGGCGGGCATCAGATAGAACAGCAGCACCACGCGCACCACATCGCCGGTGGTGGCCGCCCAGTTGAACAGCACATTGGTGCTGCCCGAGGTGAAGGCCAGCAGCAGCAGCAGCGGGTGGCGCCGCGCAATGGCCGCCGCCGCCGGCTTGACCAGCAACAGCCCGCAAAACAGGATCAGGTAGACCAGGGCCGTGCCCAGCACTGGGTGCACCCCCATGGCCTGCAACTGGCGGAACGGCCACCAGATCGTGCCCCAGATCAGGGCGTTGGTCATCAGGGCTAAAAAGGGCAGCGCGGTGAGCATGGGGCGAGGGGACGCAGCGCCTGTTGTCTGCAGGCGCTGTCAGTTTTCTAGTTTTGGGTGGTGCAGAAAGGGCGGCTGGGCTTGGCGCTGGGCCCACCGCCTGGGGCCATCAGTGGTGGTGGTCGTGGCGGGCAATGTCCAGCAGCCGTTGGACTTCCTGCGGATGCTGTTTGCAATTATGCCGGTGCCACAGCAGGATGCACCACATGATGCCGGCCACCAGCAGGCCAAAGCAGGTGATGGCGCCATAGGCCGACATGCCAAAGCGGGTGAACATGCTGTAGACGACACCCAGGCCCAGGATGCAGGCCTGCTCGTTGAAGTTCTGCACGGCAATCGAGCGGCCCGAACCCATCAGGTTGTGGCCCCGGTGCTGCAGCAAGGCATTCATCGGCACCACCAGGAAGCCGCCCAGGCCCCCCAGCACGACCAGAAAAGGCACCGCCAGCCAGATGCTGTGGATGAAGTTCATGCACACCACCAAGAGGCCCATCGCAATGCCCAGCGGGATCACGCGCGTGGCGCCGTCGAGCTTCATGCGCATCGAGGCCAGAATGGCGCCGACTGCCGTGCCGATGGCGACCACGCCGACCAGCGCCGAGGCCTTGGTGGTGCTGTAGCCCAGCGCCACCGCGCTCCAGGCCAGCACGATATAGCGCAGGTTGCCCGACACGCCCCAGAACAGGGTGGTGGTCGACAGCGAGATCTGGCCGAGCTTGTCGCGCCAGAGGCGGCTGTTGCAGCGCCAGAAGTCGGGCAGCAGATCCATCACATTGGAGAACATGCTGCGGCTCATGTCCTGGCGCAGCGGCACCAGCTGGGTATTGGTGCGCGGGATGCGGGTGTTGAACCAGGCAGCGCCGGCATACAGCAGCCCGATCACGCAGATCGCCGCTTCGGACGGAGTATCGATGGGGGTGTCGATCAGCGGCAGATCAAAGGACAGCAGCCAGCCCGAGACCTGGGGACCCACCAGCTGGCCGCCCAGCAGCACACCCAGAATGATCGAGGTAATCGTCAGCCCCTCGATCCAGCCATTGGCCCGCACCAGCTGGCTGGCGGGCAGCAGCTCGGTGAGAATGCCGTACTTGGCCGGTGAATAGGCCGCTGCGCCCAGGCCGACGACGGCATAGGCGAGCAATGGATGGTGGCCAAACAGCATCAGCAGGCAGCCGATGACCTTGATGGCATTGCTGATGAACATCACCTGCCCCTTGGGGTAGGCATCGGCAAATGCACCCACAAACGGTGCCAGGATCACGTAGAACAGCGCGAACATGGGCACCAGGGCGGCACGCTGCCACTCGGCGGCCCCTGCGTTGATCAGCAGATCGACGGCAACGACAAACAGGGCGTTGTCGGCCAGCGAGCTGAAAAACTGCGCCGACATGATGGTGTAGAAACCGCGCTTCATTCGTTGGGGATGCTAATAAGGGATGCTAATGGCGCGAGAAATTTGTAAGCTGCGTGTAGGGAGTCGAGGTTATAGCACGCAGGGGCGAAAACACGGTGCCAGAATACTAGGGGTTTTTCATCATCTTGTTGTGAGTATTCGCCATGCCGCGCCCCATTCTAGCCACCATTCATACCGCTGCCTTGCAACATAACCTGGCACGCGCGCGTCAAGCGGCGCAAGACGCCAAGCTGTGGTGTGTCGTGAAAGCAAACGCTTACGGGCATGGTATCGAGCAGGTGTTTGACGGCATGCGCGCCGCCGATGGCTTTGCGCTGCTGGAGCCGTCCGAGGCGCAGCGCATCCGTGATCTGGGCTGGCGCGGCCCCATCTTGTTGCTGGAAGGCGTCTTTGATGCGCGCGACCTGGAGCTGTGCTCGCGCCTGAACCTTTGGCACACGGTGCACTGCGACCAGCAGATCGACTGGCTGGCAGCCCACAAGACCCAGCAACCGCACCGCGTGTTCCTGAAGATGAACTCCGGCATGAACCGCCTGGGCTTCACCGCCGAGCGCTACCGCTCGGCCTGGGCGCGGCTCAATGCGCTGCCCCAGGTGGACGAGATCTCCTTCATCACCCATTTCAGCGATGCCGATAGTGCCAAGGGCATTGGCGCGGCACTGGCGCTGTTCAACCAGACCACCTTGGACCTGCCAGGCGAGCGCAGCATCTGCAACAGCGCCGCGATGCTGCGCAACCCCCATATGTCCGCCAGCGAGCGCGGCGACTGGGTACGCGGCGGCATCCTGCTCTATGGCAGCGCGCCCGATTACCCACTGCAAACCGCGGACGACTGGGGCCTGCAGCCCACGATGACCTTGTCGGCCAAGGTCATCGGCGTGCAGGAGCTGCAGCCCGGCGACACCGTCGGCTACGGCTCGGCCTTTACCGCCGACAAGCCCATGCGCATCGGCGTCGTCGCCTGTGGCTATGCCGACGGCTACCCCCGCCACTGCGGCAACGGCACCCCCGTGCTGGTCGACGGCCAGCGCTCGCGCCTGATCGGCCGCGTCAGCATGGACATGGTCACCGTTGATCTCACGGGCACCCCCCAATCCGGCTGGGGCAGCGAGGTCACCCTCTGGGGCCGCGCCGCCAATGGCACGGTGCTCTCCATCGACGAAGTGGCCCAGGCCGCTGGCACCGTGGGCTACGAGCTGATGTGCGCGGTGGCGCCTCGCGTGCCAGTGGTGGTGGATGGGCACTGAGCTGCCTTAAATATAGGCAGATCTTCCAAGGGCTGGGATGGGAGGGCGTTGCGCCATCGCTTCTGAAGGTTTCAGCCAGCCCCGCAGGCTTTAAAGAAATGCCTGCCTTTGCAGCCTGAGCGCGTCGCGGTCAATGCTGGCTGCGAGCTGTTCCATATCCACCGGGCTGACGCCCTGCGTCTGAAAATGCACAGCCCATTGATCGACGACCGCAGCCACCTGCTTAACCAGCGCCAGGGCGCGTGGCCTTTTGAGGCCGTATTCATTGATCTGGCTGAGGGCGTTCTCCAGACTGGATTCGGCCCCCATGGTCCCCACACTGAGGGCTTGGTAGCCCAGGTTCTGCAGGCTCGGCACCACGTCATAGGCGGGGCTGAGGTCGTAGTAGTTATCAGCCAGGTTGAGGCTGAGACTGTGGTTGCGCTCATGGTCGTCGGTGTTGTCCATGAGGATGTTGAAGACTAGGCGCTTGAACAACTCCTCGCGCATGGCGGCTTGTCGCTCTGGATGGCCCAGGCGCAGCAGAATGCTTGCCAAGGCGCTGTAGCTCATCTCCAGCCCCGCAGCGCGCAAGGCCGTGTGAGCCGATTGGCAGTGCACGCGGAAAGGGCCGACGCGGTCAAAACGTTCGACGGTGAGTGCGTGTCGTGCTTTGCCATAGCGCGGTGGCAGAGGCAGCACGGCCGTATTGGCGGTGTACATGCCGGCCTGTGCAGCCAGCCTCATCGTCGCGTGTTCAATCAGCGGCGTGTCCACGGCATCATCCAACTCGCTGAACTTGATGACGCAAGGGCCGTTGTCGGTCTGCAGCAAGGCTTTGGGCCGGGCGCCACCCAAGGTGACGCCGGGCTGGATCAGGCGCTGTATTTCAGGGGTGATTGGGGCCTGGGTCTGAACATCCTCGACGGCGGCAGCGAGTTGCGCCAAGTCCTTCAGCTGTGGATAGGGTCCGATGTAGCGCGGCAGGTAATGCTCGGCCGAGATGGAGATGCCCAGCGCGCCGAAGCGGTCGTCTCCGGCAAAGAGCAGCATCTCCAGAATCGACAGGCGTGCAGGCCGGTCGATGTGGCGGATGATGCGCTCGCCCCAGCGGTCAGGCCGGGCATCGTCAATGGCGCCGGGCGCCGTGTGCTTTTCGTCATTGCTGAAGAGCTGGCCTTGTACCAAGGGCAGGTCCTGGCTGAGCGCAAAGTTCCACCAATCTGGCGCATAGCTGAACGTGGCGCAATCCGCCACCAACTGCGAAAGACTGACCGTGCCCGCCAAGGTAGGCGCCGCCGGGTTGACCATGGCCCAAACATAGAGCTGGTCTTGCGGCACATAGGTGCGTGCAGAGACGGAGGGGAAGGCGGGGGTGGTCATGGTTTCTGGGGAGGCTTCTTGGCCATGAGCGCGGCAAGTCCCGGGGCTGCACTTGTCCATTCCTGGCGTGCCTCGTTCAACAGGCCAGGAATGATGGAGGCCAGGTCGGATTCCTGGCTGGGGTACACGGCACTATCCGCGTTGGTCTTTGGCGGCACAGGACTGTTTGGCTGGGGCGCTTTGGGTTTGCGTTGAGCTTTTGCCTTGGCGACCTCCCGCTCCAGCGCCGTATGGTCGTTCTGCGGCGCAATCAGCTCGGCCAAATCGCCCTTGGGATTGATCAGCCACATGCACATCACATAGGAGGCCATTGCCACCGACGGATCACCCCGCTCGATCCGCGCCATCGTGGGCTGCGAAATGCCCAGGCGCTTGGCCCATTGCGCCTGCGACTCTCCCCGGCGCTTACGGGCGATCGCAATGTTCTGCGCCAGCTTTTCGATCTGCTGCAGAACGGCTTGCGGGTAGTCAGAGGGCGGTGTGTTTTGGCGAGGCATTCATAGATATTAGTCTTTTACGAGAAAAAAGCAAATCTATGAATTAGTTCGACTTCTACATGCATGGAATACGGCCAATTTCTGCTTGCTAGATGTTTAAAGCAACATAGATATCATCATTTACGCATATTTCATTCATCTATAAATAATTCGGTGGGGCTACATCATGCCTCACTGCTTTTCCTCCAGAGAGCCGCATGATCTCGGGTGGCACATCCAGCAAGCTGTTCTCTAGGAAGTAGCCAGTGGGCTGCCCAAAAAATAGGCAGTCTTTAACTCACGGGTTTACCCTGATGTCTGCAGGGTTTGTGCAGGCCGTGTGCAATTAGCGTACAGTTTTGTACGTTTAATGCTTTTGCCTCCTTACCATGACGTCCAAAGAACGCCAACCCCGCAGCGATGCGCTGGCCCATCGCAGCCAGTTGCTCGATGCGGCTCTGCATGTGTTTACCGAGCAGGGGGTGACGGTGGCTTTGGATGTGGTGGCAGAGCGGGCGGGGGTGAGCCGCACGACGCTGTACCGCAATTTTGCGGACCGTTCCGAGCTGCTGCGGGCCTTGCTGATCCATATCCTGGAGCGGCTGGCCGCCAAGGCCCAGGCCTTGAGCGAGACGGGCGATGCCGATGCGCTGTTCGAGTTTCTGCGCCTGTGGGCACATGACTCGGTGCTGACCGTGCCGCTGACCGATTACTGGCGTTCGCTGCCGCTCGATGACCCCTTGGTCGTCGATCTGCGCGCGCGCCTGTTGGCACTGGTGACGCCCTTGTTGCTGCAAGCCAAGGCGGCAGGGCGCTGCCGGGAGGACCTGCAGGGCGCCGATTTGCTGCTGATCGTGGGCATGTTCAGCGCGGCGCGGCGGGGCCGCACACCGGCCGAGCGCCTGCAGCTGAGTGACCGCGCCTGGCAGCTGATCACCGAGGGCCTGCGCGTGGATGCGAGGGAGGCGGTATGAACGCACCCGCCTTTCGCTACGTCGAGCAACCCCCGGATTGGGAGACGCATGAGCGTCCCGTGCTGCCGGGCTCGCCCGCGCGGCTGCAGCACACGCTGCCCCGGCGCATTGCCTACATCATGGTGGGCCTGTTTGTCGGTCTGGTCGGCGGTCTGGGTAATGGCCTGGTCACGGCCAATCTGACCTCGATCCAGGGCCAGCTGGGCCTGACGGCGGTTGAAGCCGCCTGGCTGCCAGCAGCCTATGTGATGGTCAATGTGACGGCCAACCTGCTGGTCTTCAAAAGCCGCCAGCAGCTGGGCCTGCGGGTGTTTGCCGAATGGGGCCTGGGCATCTATGCGCTGCTGGCGCTGCTGCACGTGTTTGTCGAGGGCTACACCATGTCCATCGTGGTGCGAGCGGTCGCCGGTTTTGCCGGAGCCACCACCACCTCGCTGGCCGTCATGTATGTGATGCAGGGCTTTCCGGCCTCCAAGGTGCCCTCGGCCTTCATCCTGGGCATGAACATGTCCTCGATCGCCGTGCCACTGGCCTGGGTGCTTTCGCCCTCGCTGGTCAACGTCAACCCCTGGCCCCATCTGTATGCGTTCGAGGCAGGCCTGGCGCTGATGGCCTTTGCCGCCGTGGTAGTGCTCAAGCTGCCACGGGGCCTGCAGATCCATGTGTTCGAGCCGCTGGACTTTGTGACCTTTCTGCTGGTCGCGCCTGCGGTGGGCCTGCTGTGTGCGGTGCTGGCCCAGGGCGTCAATGCCTGGTGGTTCAATGCCCCCTGGCTGGCCTATGCGCTGATCGCCTCGGTGGTGCTGTTTGCGCTGGCGGCACTGCTGGAATACAGCCGCCGCACGCCGCTGATCCAGCTGCGCTGGCTGATGCACCCCACGACGCTGACCTTCATGGCGGGCGCCATCATGATGCGTTTCATGATCTCGGAGCAGAACTACGGCGTGGTGGGCCTGCTGCGCGCGATGGGCGTGGTGCCCGAGCAGCTGCAGGCGCTGTATGGCGTGATCTTTGTCGGCATGCTGCTGGGCGTGATCGTCGGGGCGGCCACCTTTAGCCCCCAGGCCATCCTGCCGCAAATTCTGACCTCGATCCTGCTGATCGGCGTGGGCGGATGGCTGGACCTGCACTCCACCAGCCTGAGCCGCCCGCATGACTTCTTCTTCAGCCAGTTCCTGATCGCGTTCTCGGCGGCGCTGTTCATGGGACCGGTGATGATGATCGGCATCCAGCGCGCGCTGGGCAAGGGGCTGGACCACATGGTCACCTTTGTCGTGCTGTTCTCGGTGACCCAAAGCCTGGGCGGCCTGCTCGGCCCGGCGCTGCTGGGCAGTATCCAGCAGCAGCGCGCCCAGCTCTATACGCAGGCGATTGCGGCCGAGATGCCGGTGACCAACCCGCTGGTCGCGCAGCGCCTGGCCCAGCAATCGCAGTCCCTGGGCCGCACGATCACCGACCCGGTGCAGCGCGGCGCCCAAAGCCAGGCCCAGCTGGTGCAGGTGATCCGGCGCGAGGCGGCGGTGCGTGCCTTCAACGATGTGTTCCGCGTGATTGGCGCGATGGCGCTGGCCTTCCTGGCCTGGGCGTTCTACCGCGTGCTGCGCCAGCGCACCCTGGCCTGGCTGGCGCGGCGCCGAGGCGAGCTGCCGGCCCCCGTCTGATCCCACCCCTTTTCGATCCTTATCTACAAAGCAACAACAATGTCTGATACTGAAAAACCTACCCCCAACGCTGCCCCCGCTGCCACAGCGGAGCCGGCAGCCCCCCAAGCCACGCCAGCGCCTGCGGCGCCCGTGCCCGCCGCTGCGCCTGCGGCATCGCCAACGGCCAAGCTGATCCGGCCCAGCCGCCGCGCGGTGCTGACCATGGCGGTCGTCGCCCTGGCCGGCGTGCTGCTGGTGCTCTGGGCCTGGAAGCTGCCGCCCTTTGCCTCCGACATGATGCGCACCGACAATGCCTATGTGCGCGGCCAGATCACCGTGCTGGCGCCCCAGGTCAGCGGCTATGTGACCGAGGTGAATGTGCAGGACTATGCGCACGTGAAACGCGGCGATGTGCTGCTGCGCATCGATGACCGCATCTATGCCGAAAAAGTGGCCCAGGCCCAGGCGCAGCTGGACAATGCCCGCGCGCAGCTGGCCAACTCGGACCAGACCCAGGCGCAAAACCGCGCCAACCTGGGCGCACGCCAGGCCAGCCTGTCGGCGGTGGATGCCGAAGCACGCCGTGCGGCGGCCGATCTGCAGCGGGTCGAGGACCTGGCCGCACGTGGCTCGGTATCGCTGCGTGAGCGCGACCAGTCCCGCGCCACCAGCCAGCTGGCCAAGGCCAATGTGCAAAAGGCGCAGGCCGATATCCGCATTGGCGAGCAAAGCATCAAATCCACCCAGGTGGCACGCGCCAGCCTGGAAGCCCAGGTGAAGGCCGCCGAAGCCCAGCTGGGCCTGGCCAAGATCGACCTGGACAACACGGTGGTGCGTGCGCCGCGCGATGGCCAGATCAGCGAAGCCTCGGTGCGCCTGGGCCAGTACGTGGCCTCGGGCACGCAGCTGCTGTTCCTGGTGCCCGAGCAGCTCTGGGTGGTAGCCAACTTCAAGGAAACCCAAATTGCCCACATGCAGCAGGGGCAGGCCGCCAGCTTCTATGTCGATGCGCTGGAAGGCGCCGAGCTGAGAGGCCATATCGAGCAGATGGCACCGGCGACCGGCTCGGAGTTCAGCGTCATCAAGGCCGACAATGCTTCGGGCAACTTCATCAAGATCGTGCAGCGCCTGCCGATCCGCATTGCGATTGACCCGGACCAGCCGCTGGCCGCGCGACTGCGCCCGGGCATGTCGGTCGAAGTGCATGTGGACACGCGCGCCGCCAAGGCCGCCGCCCAAGGAGACCGGCCATGACCCGCAGCCCGCTAGTGCACGGTTCGGCCTGGACCACGTTGACCACCCTGGGCATGGCCCTGCTGCTGGCCGGTTGCGCACCGGCGCTGCGCCAGGCGCCTGCCGATGCCGCCGTGACCGTGCCCGGCGCCTGGGCGCAGACCGAGGCCGCTGCCACCAGCGGGCCGGAGGCAGCCGTGCCCGCCGCCTGGTGGCAGGCCTTTGGCGATGAGCAGCTCAACCACTATGTGCAGGCCGCGCTGGCGCGCAATGCCAACCTGCAGGTGGCCGGCACCCGCGTGGCAGCAGCCCGCGCCCAGCTCGCCGCTGCCAATGCCGCACTGCAACCCAACCTGTCACTGGGCGCGAATGTGGGTGCCACCCACACCTTGACGGCCTCGGGCATCACCACCAGCCGCTCTGTGCAGCCCCAGCTGCAGGCCAGCTGGGAGCCCGATCTGTGGGGCCGCCTGGGCGACCGCAGTAGCGCGGCCGATCTGCAGTACCGCGCCAGCCAGGCCGACCGGGATGCCGTGGCGCTGACGGTGGCGGCCACCACGGCCCAGGCCTATGTCGATCTGCTGGGCCGCGAGGCACAACTGGCCCAGACGCGCCAGACCTTGCAGACCCGCAGCACCGCGCTGCAGCTGGCCCGGGACCAGGAATCGGTGGGCTATATCTCGCGGCTGCAGGTGACGCAGGCACAGGCCGAGTACGAGGCAGTGCAGGGCCAGATCCCGCCGCTGGAGCTGGCCATTGCGCGCCAGTACAACGCGCTGCAACTGCTGGCCGGCGATGTGCCCGCCGTGCGCGATACCAAGGCGGCCGACGGCCAGGGCTTTGCCCGCCTGCAGATGCCGGTGGTGCCTGCGGCGCTGCCATCGGCCTTGCTGCGCCGCCGGCCTGACCTGGTGCAGGCCGAGCTGAACCTGGCCGCCAGCGATGCCAGCCTGCGCGCCAGCCGCGCCGCCTACCTGCCCCAGCTCAACCTCAGCGCCAGTGCAGGGCGGCTGTTTGTCAATGCGCTGCAGTACAACCCCATCAATGTCTGGAGCCTGGGCGCCAGCGTGCTGGCCCCGCTGTTCGATGGCGGCCGGCTTGATGCCCAGTACGACACGGCCACGGCCCAGCGTGACCAGGCCGCCTACGCCTACCGGGGCGCGGTGCTGTCGGCCTTGGGCGATGTGGAAAACGCGCTGGTTGGCGTGCAGCGCCTGGCCGAGCAGGAGCAGGCGGCCGAGCGCCGCCGCGCCGTGCTGGCCCAGACCCTGGGCTATGCCAAGGACCGCTACGAGGCGGGTTATGCCTCCTACCTGGAGCAGATAGACGCCCAGCGCAACCTGTTCCAGGCCGAGACCGAGCTGGTCAACCTGCGCCAGAGCCGGCTGGACAACCAGATTGCGCTGTACCGCGCGCTGGGCGGGGGCTGGTCGGCCGATGCCGTACTGCCGACCGCCGCAGCGCAAGCCGCTGCCGCAGATTAGGCCGGGCTTAAACACGGGCCAAAGCGTTGTGCCCAGCCCTCAGACAGGTCCTTGCGGGGGTGATCCCGGTTTAGCGGGCGCTGGTGCAGCCGCATAATGCGCGAATGCCCCGTTCTGGGGCGTTTTGTGCAGATAGGCGGTGCGCCTGCGCCTTCTGCAGCTGCCGGGTATTGCTGCCATGTCTGAGACTGTTGTTTTGCGGGGCCCCGAGCGCCCTGATTTGTTGCGCCACGAGGTGCTGGCCGATGTGTTCGAGGCCACCGCCTATGCCCACCCCGAGCAAGTCGCGCTGATTGCCGGCACGCGGCAGCTGACCTATGCCCAGCTCGATGCCGACGCCAGCCGCGCGGCACACCGGCTGATCGAAGCCGGCATTGGCCCGGGCGACATGGTGGGCCTGTGGCTACCACGCGGCATTGCGCTGCTCAGCCTGCAGCTGGCCATTGCCAAAACGGGCGCCGCCTGGCTGCCCTTTGACAGCGAAACACCCCCCGAGCGCATAGCCACCTGCCTGGAAGACGCCGGCGCCAAGGCGCTGCTGATGGCCGCCGCCACGCCCCAGCAAGGCCTGCGCGATGCCCAGGTGCTGTGCCCGCTGCTGACCGACATCGATCTGCTGGCCGAGCTGCCCGCCGGCACCGCAGCGCGCCGGCGCAGCAATGCCCAGCCCAGCGATCCGGCCTATGTGATCTACACCAGCGGCTCGACCGGCAAGCCCAAGGGCATCGCCATCAACCAGGGCAGCATCTGCCACTTTCTGCGCAGCGAGAATGCGCGCCTGGGTGTGCGCCTGGGCGACAAGGTCTACCAGGGCTTCTCGGTGGCCTTTGACATGTCTTTCGAGGAGATCTGGATCAGCTACCTGGTAGGCGCCACCTTGTGGATTGCGCCGCGCGAGATTGCCGGCGACCCCGAGGCCCTGCCGCAGGCCTTGCTGGACCAGCAGGTCACCGTGCTGCATGCCGTGCCCACCTTGCTGGCGCTGTTTGCCCAGGATGTGCCCAGCCTGCGCATCATCAACCTGGGTGGCGAGATGTGCCCCGAGGCGCTGGTCGATCGCTGGGCCCACTCCAGCACCGGCGCGCCCCGCCAGCTGTTCAACACCTATGGGCCGACCGAGGCCACCGTATCGGCCAGCCTGGCCGAGCTGCAGGCGGGCGAGCCCGTCACCATCGGCACGCCGCTGCCCAACTACAGCATGGTGGTGGTGCAGGTGATCGACGCGGACAGCTTTCCCGCAGGTACGGCGCCCCAGTTGGTGGGGCTGCCGGCCGGTGAGGTGGGCGAGTTGTGCATTACCGGCCCCGGCGTGGCCGCCGGCTACCTGGGCCGGCCGGAGCTGACGGCCGAGAAGTTTTTGGACAACCCCTGGCCGGCGGGGCCGCATGACACGCGCCTCTACCGCACCGGCGACCTGGCGCGCATCGATGAAAAAGGCCAGATGCAGTGCCTGGGCCGGGCCGATGACCAGGTGAAGATCCGTGGCTTCCGCGTGGAGCTGGGCGAGATCGAGGCCGTGCTGGCCCAGCAGCCCGGTGTGGGCACCACGGCGGTGCTGCTGCGCAAGGACGATGGCATCGACCAGTTGGTGGCCTTTTATGTGCCGCTGGACGCGCCCCCCAGCCATGCCGCGCTGCGCAGCGCGCTGGCCGAGCGCCTACCGCCCTATATGGTGCCGGCCCGGTTTGAAACGCTGGCGCTGATGCCGCGCCTGACCTCGGGCAAGATCGACCGCAAGGCGCTGCGCGCCGCCGAGCTGAGAGCCGCCGTTGACAGCGGCGACTCTGATACCGCCGAGACCCCGGCCGAGGAACTGCTGTTTGCCGCGCTGGCCAAGATCTTCCCGGGCCAGCCCATCCGCCGCTCGCTGGATTTCTTCAGCGACCTGGGCGGCCACTCGCTGTTTGCCGCGCGCCTGACCTCGATGCTGCGCGCCGATGCGCGCTTTGCGCAGGCCACCGTCAGCACGATCTACCAGCAGCGCCGCGTGGGCGCAATTGCCGAGGCCTTGCAGGCCAATATGCTGGCGGGGGATGAGCCAGCTGCGGCACCGCGCGCTTTCCGCGAGCATTCGGCGCTGCGCCGCTGGCGCTGTGGCGCCGCGCAGGCGGTGGCGATTCCGCTGTTGGTGCTGGTCAAGATGGCGCAATGGCTGGCGCCGTTCTTCACCTACCACTTCTTCACCGGGGACGAAAACGATTCGGTGGCCCTGGCCATTGCGGTGTCGGTGCTGGCCTTTGCGCTGGCCACGGTGCTGGAGTTTGTCGTCGCCTGGGCCGGCAAGTGGCTGATTGCCGGCCGGCTCAAGCCGGGGCGCTATCCGCTCTGGGGGATGACCTATTACCGCTGGTGGCTGGCGGACCGGCTGATCGAGGCCGTGCCCGTGGGCATGATCACCGGCTCCTCGCTGTTCCCGCTGTGGCTGCGTGCGCTGGGCGCCAAGGTCGGCAAGGATGTGGTGCTGGGCTCGATGACGGTGCGTGCCCCCGATCTGCTGCGCATTGGCTCGGGTGCCAGTGTGGGCAATGTGGTGAGCCTGGAGAATGCCCGGGTCGAAGGCGGCTGGCTGCTGCTGGGCACGGTCGATATCGGCGCCGAGGCCTGCATTGGCTCCTATGTGGTGCTGGAGGGCAATACCCGCCTGGGCGACTGGGCCCATCTGGAAGGGCAGTCCAGCCTCAGCGATGGCCAGGTGCAGCCTGAGCGCAGCGTCTGGACGGGCTCACCCGCCCAACCGGTCTCGGACTTTGACACCAGCTGCATGCCCGAGCGCGTGCGCCCCAGCGCCGCCTGGCGCGTCTGGGAAATGCTGGTCTATGCGGTGGGCGGCCTGAGCATTGCCACCCTGTTCTTCATGCCCGTGTTCCCGGCGTTCCTGCTGATCGACTGGCTGGATGTGGACGCGATCTCGGTGCGGCCTCTGATTGAAGACGGCACCGTCGATGCGCTGGGTGCCTTTATCCTGCGCTTCTTCAAGTTCTTTGTGCTGGCGCTGCCGGCCAGCCTGGTGCTGGTGGTCTGCACCATGCTGGTGGCAGCCCTGGTCCGCTACCTGTTCCTGCCCCGGCTGCAACCGGGCACCTGGTCGGTGCACAGTGGCCGCTACCTGGGCAAGTGGCTCACCAACCAGATCCAGGAAGGCAGCCTGGCCACCTTGCACGGCATCTATGCCACGGTGTTTTCGGCCAGCTGGTACCGCATGCTGGGCGCCAAGGTGGGCAAGCGCACCGAGCTGTCGACCGCGCTGGGCGTGGTGCCTGACATGCTGACCCTGGGCGATGAATGCTTTGTGGCCGATGCGGTGATGCTGGGCGATGAGCGCATCGATGGCGGCTATATGACGGTGCAGCCCACGGTGGTGTCGCGCCGCAGCTTTATCGGCAATGGTGCCTATGTGCCCGATGGCTCGACCATCCCCGAGGGGGTGCTGATCGGTGTGATGTCGGCCGTGCCGCGCAATGCCGACATGCAGGCGGACCAGACCTGGATTGGCTCGCCGGCCATCAACCTGCCCGCGCGTGAAGTGGTGCAGGGCTACCCCGACCATTTGACCTTTGCGCCGTCGCGCCGCCGCGTGCTGGGCCGGGGCCTGGTCGAGGCCTTCCGCATTGGCGCCCCCCATGCGCTGGTGATTGCCGCCGGTTATGCGATCGTGCTGGATGCCATGCCGCTGGCCGCTGCCGGCCGCTGGGGCGCGGTGGTGCTGGATCTGGCTGTGGCCGGCATGGTGTTTGGTCTGGGGGCCTTCTGGGCGGTGGCGTTGTTCAAGTGGCTGCTGGTGGGCCGCTACCGCAAAAAGGCCGCGCCGATGTGGACGCCCTTTGTCTGGCTGTCCGAAGCCACCACCAGCATGTACGAAGGCATTGCGGTGCCCAACTTCTTGCGCTACCTGCGTGGCACGCCCTGGCTCAATCTGGCGATGAACCTGCTGGGCAGCAAGATTGCCAGCAGCGCCTACCTGGACACCACCGACATCACCGAGCATGACTGCGTGACCATTGGCGCGCACAGCGAGCTCAATGCACTGTCCTGCCCGCAAACCCATTTGTTCGAGGACCGGGTGATGAAGGTGGACGACGTGGTCATTGGCGAGCGGGTGACGGTGGGCGCACGCTGCACCGTGCTCTACAGCGCCGAGGTGGGCGATGGCGTGCAGCTGGGCCCCATGACCCTGGTGATGAAGGGTGAGCGCCTGCCAGCCGGCACCCGCTGGCAGGGCGCACCGGCCGCGCCATGGCGGGCATAGGGCTGACATGGACCGTGCAGCCGCTGGCCCTGCCGCCAGCGCTGCAGAGCCAGGTGCAGGCCCAGGCGGTGACGAGGGCTGCGCCGCCATCGGGCGTGCTCCCGCGCGAGACCTTGCGCGAGGCCGTCTACCGGGCCATTGGCGAGACCTTGGCGCCCCAGCTGGGCTGCACGGCCGCGCAACTGGCGGTGCAGCGCCGCGCCGGCCAGGCCCCGCAGCTGCTGCGCAACGGCCAGGTGCTGCCGGGCTGGCAGCTGTCCATCAGCTATGCCGATGCGATGGCGGTCTGGGCTTGCACGCAAGAGGGCAGCGTGGGCATTGATGTGCAGGGACCGCCTGGTGATGAACAGACCGATATCGATGCCGCTGGCTGGCCGGCGGTGGCTGCCCTGTACCTGGAGCCCGGTGCCGCCGCTGCGCTGGTGGGCTTGCAGCGCATGGCCTGGCAGCGCGGTTTTGCGCAGCAATGGGCGCGGCTGGAGGCCCAGCTCAAGTGCGCCGGGATGCCGTTGACCGAAGTTCATCATCGCCAAACTGGTTGGAATGCCGGCATGGTGCTGGCAGATCTACCAAGCGATTCAGGTGCCCTGGCGCTGGCTTGGCGCGCGTCGGCCTAGGCGGCATCTGGCTTTAGCGCCCCCGTTACACTGGCCTGCACCGCAGCCGCTACCAGAAAGTGGTCAGCGCCAGGCCCATATCGATACAACGAATAAATCGTTGGCGGGGCCGGGCTGCACTGCCATAGTGCGGCGTTTTGATTTTTTGCATGGAATGAAGGACTCTGTGATGCAACCCACCACTTATCTGCAAGGCCGCAACGGCTGGGCGCGCAGCGTCTGCACCCTGGCAATGGCCGGCGCAGTGGCCAGCATGGCATTTTCTGCCCAGGCATCGAACTTCCGCTGGACCCGCTCGGCCGATCTGTCGTCCTGGGATATCCATGCGCAGAATGTCGGGGTCAACAACTCGGTGCACCGCGCGGTGTACGAGGCGCTGGTCGAGTACAACAGCCAGACCCAAAAGCCCGAGCCTTCGTTGGCGACCAAGTGGGAGCGCATCAACCCCAAGCAGCTGCGCATCACCTTGCGCGAAGGTGTGACCTTCAGCGATGGCTCGCCGCTGACCCCCGATGACGTCAAGTTCTCGCTGGAGCGGGCCAAGGCCAAGAGCTCCGGCTTTGTGGTCTACACCCAGGGCGTCGACCGCATCGAGGTGGTCAATGCCCGCACCCTGGATATCTTTTCCGACGTGCCCAACCCGGTGCTGGTCAACCAGCTGACCGAGCTGCGCATCATGAGCAAGCCCTGGGCAGTGCAGCACCAGTCCGAGGTGCCCAAGGACATCAAGGCCAAGGACGAGAACTATGCCCACCGCCATGCGCTGGGCACCGGCCCCTATGTGCTCGACAGCTGGTCGCAGGATTCGCGCTTGGTGCTCAAGCGCAACCCGCAGTGGTGGGGCAAGACCCAGTACCCCAGCAACATCACGCAGGCGGTGTACACGCCGATCAAGTCGGACGCCACGCGCACCGCAGCGCTGCTGTCGGGTGAGGTCGATTTCATCATCGACCCGAGCATGAATGACCTGCAGCGCATCAAGCAGGCGCCCAATCTGCAGGTGCTGGAGTCTGCGGCTGACCGCACCCTGTTCCTGGGCATGGACCAGTACCGCGACGAGCTGCCACAGTCCAGCGTCAAGGGCAAGAACCCTTTCAAGGATGTGCGCGTGCGCCAGGCGTTGTACCAGTCCATCGACATGGGCACCATCCAGCGCGTGGTGATGCGCGGCCTGGCCCAGCCCACCGGCACCTTGATCGCCCACCATGTGAATGGCTGGACCAAGCAGGCCGACCAGCGCCTCGCCTTCGATGCCGAGGGCGCCAAGAAGCTGCTGGCCCAGGCGGGCTACCCGGATGGCTTCGAGTTCGAGTTCTCCTGCCCTGCCGGCCGCTACCCCAGCGATGAGCAGCTCTGCCAGGCCATCAGCGCCCAGTGGGCCAAGGTGGGCATCAAGGCCAAGCTGCGCACCTACCCGTTTGCCACCTACTTCCCGATGATCCAGCGCTACGAAGCCAGCGTCTACCTGCTGGGCTGGTCGGTGCCCACCTTTGATGCCTACTACAGCCTGCAGGCGCTGCTGCGCTCGCCGGGCGGCAGTGGCGACGGCAACTTCAACCTGGGCCGCTTCTCCGACCCGCAGCAGGATGCGATGATCGAGCGCGTCAAGACCGAGACCGATCTGAAGCTGCGCAACCAGCTGATCGAGAAGGTGCTGCTCAACGAGCACAAGGCCATCTCGCATATTCCGCTGTTCAACCTGATCACCCCCTGGGCGGCCAGCAAGAAGGTCAGCATCCCGACCCGCGCGGACAACTACATCGACTGGCGCCTGTTGAATGTGGTGAATTAAGGGGCCGGTGGTGAGGGTTGGCGCGGCTGTCTGATAATGCCGGCATGCGCCTGTTGCCTCTTCGCCGCTCCTTCTTGCTCAGCTGTGCCGCTGCGGTGCTGGCGGGCTGTGCTTCCGAGCCGCCGCAGCCCGATGCCGAACCCAGTCTGGCCCATGCCAGCCTGCCGGTGCAGCTGCTGATGACCGAGGGATTTGTGCCCGTGCACCGGGCGCTGGCTGGCCAGCTGATGATCCCCACCCAGATCCGCGCCGAACCCGGCTATGGCGCGCCGCATGTGGTGGTGCAGGAGCTGATGCAGTACCTGCAGCAGGCACGCTGTGTCGATCTGGTGCTGGCGCCGCGCCCCGTGTTGCAGCTGTTGCAGGCGCATGGCCTGGTACGCCAGGGTCGCCTTTATGACGTGGTGCGCTCACCGCTGATCGCCATCGTGCAAGCCGGCCGCCCGCTGCCGGTGCTCAAAGACACCGAAGATGCCAAGCAGATGCTGGAGGCCGCCCGCAGTATCGCCTACCCCTCGGCCGATGGCAGCGACTTTATCGAGCAAAAGCTGTTTCCTGAACTGGATCTGAACGCCAAGGTGCTGCCCAAGAGCATCAAGGTGTTTGGCCCCCAGGTGGCGCAGCTGGTGGCGCGGGGCGATGCGGAGCTGGGCCTGCTGCTGCGCAGCGAGCTGCCCCGTTCTGCCGAAGTGCAAGTGGTCGGCAAGATACCGCATCCGCTCGCCTATGAGGCGGTCTACAGCGCCGGCATTGCCGGCCAGGCCTGCAGCACCGCCGGTGCCCAGTTGCTGGCCCGCTTTTACCAGCGCGAAGCGGCCATGCATGACTGGAGCGGCTCAGGCTGGGAGCCGGTGGCGGGCGTGTCGCAGCCACCTGCGCCGCCGGTCGAGCACCTCGATCCGGCCGAATACCAGCCTTAAGCGCTCTGTGCCAGCGCCGCCTGCACCGCAGGCCGTGCTGCCACGCGGGCATAGTGCGCGGCCACGCGCGGGAACTCGTTGATATCGACGCTGTCGCTCTTGAGCCAGCCGGCCATCGTGAACAGGTAGCCATCGGCCACCGTGTACTGCTCGCCCATCACCCAGGTCTTGTCGCCCAGGTAGTGCTGCTCGATCAGTGCAAAGGCATCGCGCATGTTGTGCGGCACCTTGGCCTGCATGGCCTTTTGTGCCGCCTCGTCATCGGCCCAGCGTGCTGCGCGGGGGCGGTGGGCATGGCTGATGTGCACGGTCGAGGCCAGGTAGCTGTTGAACTCCTGCATGCGGGCGAGTTGGAACGGGTCGCTCAGCGGCGCCAGTTGTTTGTCAGGGTGGGTTTGCGCCACATACAGCAGCAGCGCGGCCGTCTCGGTCAGCACGCCTTGCGGGGTGACCAGCGCAGGCACGCGGCCCTTGGGGTTGATGGCCAGGTAGGCGGGCGTGCGCTGCGCACCTTCGGCCATGTTCAGGCGCTGGGCCTGGAAGGCGGCACCTGCCTCGTGCAAGGCAATCAGCACGGCCTGTGCGCAGGTGCCGGGGGCGTAGTACAGGGTCAGGTCTTGGCTCATGGGTCTCCTTCGGGGGCGGTGCCGGGTGTTGGTTGCGGGCTGTCTGCCGTATCGCCTGGGGATGCTAATCGATTTGCCGGCGCCGCGCTGCGCTCGCCGTTACCATGGGTGTCTGTACCGAAACATCCACGCCATGGCCAAAGAGAAATCCGTTTACATCTGCAGCGAATGCGGCGGCACCAGCCCGCGCTGGTTGGGCAAGTGCCCGTCCTGCAATGCCTGGAACACCTTGGTGGAGAGTGCCGCCGAATCGGCAGGTGGCGGCAAGAACCGCCTGAGCCAGACCGGCCGCACCGGCTATGCCGGCCAGGCCCAGGCTGTCACGCCCCTCGCCGCCATCGAGGCCACCGAAGTGGCGCGCACCCCCAGCGGCATTGCCGAGCTGGACCGGGTGCTGGGCGGCGGCATTGTCGAAGGCGGTGTGGTGCTGATCGGTGGCGATCCGGGCATCGGCAAATCCACCTTGCTGCTGCAGGCGGTCGATGCGCTGCAGCGCCAGGGGCTGCCAGCGCTCTATGTGACCGGTGAAGAGAGTGGTGCCCAGGTGGCGCTGCGCTCGCGCCGGCTGGGCTTGGACAACAGCCAGGTCAATGTGCTGAGCGAAATCCAGCTGGAGAAGATCCTGGCCACCTGCGAGAGCACGCAGCCGGCCATCGTCATCATCGACTCGATCCAGACCATGTACTCCGACCAGCTCAGCTCGGCCCCCGGCTCGGTGGCCCAGGTGCGCGAATGCGCAGCGCACTTGACCCGCATGGCCAAGAGCACCGGCATTGCGGTGGTGCTGGTGGGCCATGTGACCAAGGAAGGCGCGCTGGCCGGTCCGCGCGTGCTGGAGCACATGGTCGATACCGTTCTCTACTTTGAGGGCGATACGCACAGCAGCTTCCGCCTGGTGCGCGCCATCAAGAACCGCTTTGGTGCCGTCAACGAGATTGGCGTGTTCGCGATGACCGAAAAAGGCCTCAAGGGGGTGAGCAACCCCAGCGCCATCTTTTTGAGCCAGCACAGCGAGCCGGTGCCCGGCAGCTGCGTGCTGGTGACCCTGGAAGGCTCCCGCCCGCTGCTGGTCGAGATCCAGGCGCTGGTCGACAGCGGCGGCCCCAGCCCGCGCCGCCTGTCGGTGGGCCTGGACCGCGACCGCCTGGCCATGCTGCTGGCCGTGCTCAACCGCCATGCCGGCGTGGCCTGCGCGGACCAGGACGTCTTCGTCAACGCCGTCGGCGGCGTGCGCATTGGCGAGCCTGCGGCCGACCTGGCCGTCATGCTGTCCATCACCAGCAGCCTGCGTGGCAAGGCCCTCCCCAAGGGCTTTATCACCTTTGGCGAAGTGGGCCTGGCCGGTGAAGTGCGCCCTGCCCCGCGCGGGCAGGAGCGCCTCAAGGAAGCCGCCAAGCTGGGCTTTACCGTTGCCGTCGTGCCCAAGGCCAATGCGCCCAAGAAGCCGATCGAGGGCATCACCATCCACGCGGTGGATCGGGTGGATGAGGCGATATCGCTGGTGCGTGGATTGGACTGAGCTGGCTTAAACCAGCCGTCCCTGCGGCCACAGATGCGCCGGGTCGTTGTACCCCGGCGTCGACGGGTGGCCGGGGCTGACCAGGCCGTTGACCAGGCGCTCGTCTTCCACGGTGATCTGGTAGTTCAGCGCCGGCTGGTAGTCCTGCCATTGCTTCAAGGTACGCGGACCGGCGATGACCGAGCTGATGGCGTTATGGGCCAGCACCCAGGCGGTGGCAAATTGGGCAGCGCTGATGCCTTGGCGCTCGGCGTGCTGCTGCACCTGCTGGGCGATCACCAGGGATTCGGGGCGGAACTCGGTCTGCAGGATGCGGGCATCCTGGCGGCCGGCGCGGCTGTCCTTGGGTGGCTCCATGCCGGGCTGGTACTTGCCGCTGAGAACGCCCCTTGCAATGGGGCTGAAGGGCACGACGCCGATGCCGAACTGCGCGCAGGCGGGCAGGATGTCGGTCTCCGGCATGCGGTTGAGCAGGTTGTAGTAGGGCTGGCAGACGACGGGCGGCGGCAGGCCGATCTCGCGCGCGGTGTAGACGGCCTCGACAATGCGCCAGCCGCGGAAGTTGGACAGGCCCCAGTACAGAATCTTGCCGCTGTCGATCAGGTGCTTGAGCGCATACAGCGGCTCGTGCAGCTGCAGGCCGGCGCGGTCGCGGTGCAGGTAGAGAATGTCGATGCGGTCGGTCTGCAGGCGGCGCAGGCTGGCTTCGACCTCGCGCAGCATCCAGGCGCGTGAGTAGTAGCCTTGGTTAGGCTGGCTGCCCATGGGGTTGCCGAGCTTGGTGGCCAGCACCCAGTCATCGCGCTGGCCCTGCAGCAGCTGGCCGACCATGCGCTCGGACTCGCCCTTGCTGTAGATGTCGGCGGTGTCGATAAGGTTGACGCCCTGGGCGCGCGCATCGGCGACGATGGCCGCCGCCTCCTGGACATCGGTCTGGTCGGCGAACATCATCGTGCCCAGGCAGAGGGCGGAGACTTGGAGGGGGCTGGCGCCCAGCTGGCGGTACTGCATCTTGGTCCTTCGGGAATCAGGTCGAGTTCCTCGATGCTAGCGGGCCGCCGCCGGTTTGTCAGTCACGAGGCTGCGGCTTGCCCCGCCGCATCGCTGCTCAATCGAGACCGCTGTCGTCGCCTTCCTCGTCGTCGTCCTTTTCCAGCTGGCTGCGGTTTTGCAGCTGTTCGCGCATGCTGTCGGTGCCCTGCATGAACTGGTCCACCGAGGTGGTAGGGGCCAAGCGCCATTCCGGCGGCAGCATGGTGGACATGTAGAGGTTGTCGCCCAGGCGCTTTTGCGTCTGCCACTGCAGGCCCAGCTTGGCGCCGATGCCCAGCACCAGCAGGCCGCCAACGGCCAGGGCCAGGGTGCGGGCCGACACCAAGGTGGCTGCGCGCAGGTGGAACCAGATGACCACGGCCAGCAAGGTAAAGGACGCTAGGCTGGCAAAGCGGCTGAGCAGCGGCCAGGACATGGCAAAGCCCGTTACCGACAGCAGCACATCGAGCAAGGCCATGGCGACCATGCCGACCGAGGCAATGCAGACATGGCGCCAGAAGCCAGTCACCCCGGTGAACAGCTTGCCCATCATCGACCAGCCCAGGGTCCAGACCAGCAGGCCGCCCAGCATCCACAGCAGGATGGCGGGCAGCTGGCGGGCCAGCGCACCGGTTTCGGTGGCGCCCAGCCAGGTGGTCCAGGCCGACAGCAGCACCAGCAGCACCAGGGCCATGGCCGTCAGCAGGCCTTGGGCGCGCGAGAACGGGCGCCAGCGCTGGGTGGCGGGCAAGGGCTGGGCGGTGCTGCGCAGGTTCAGCTGCACGCCCCGGCCCAGGGTCAGGCGCTGGCCGGGCTGCCAGACAAAGCGCTCGCCGGCGCTGTAGTGGCGCCGACCGTGCCAGACGCCATTGGTGCTGTCCAGCACCTCGACCTCGTATTGGCCCACATTAGGGTGGCCCGCATTGAGTTGGTGTAGGCGCACATGGCTGGGTCCGATACTGGGGTCGGTGAGCACCAGGTCGTTGGTGGCGGCGCGGCCGATGGTGCAGGGCCAGGCATACACCGGCAGGGCCATGGCCAGGCGGTGGCCGCGCTCGACCAGTTCCAGCACCGCGCCCTCGGGCTCTTGCGCAGAGGTGGATGGCTGGACGCTGGCGTCTTCGTGTTCGGGGGCGATGTCGGTCAATTCAGGGTATTCGTGCTGGCTCATTGGGCGGCCTCGCTGGAGAAGCCTTGCAGGTACTGGCGGGCCAGGCGCTGGGCATTGTCAAAACTCACGGCACTGACGTTGAGGCGGCCAAGCACGCCTTGGCGCGGCTGGTCCACCGAGACGGCCAGCACGGTCAGGTCATACAGGCCACTGAACTTGCGGTAGGCGGCCATGCAGACGACGGCGCGCAGCGGTAGTTTGGCGTCGCCGGCGACAAAATCCTCGCGGCATTCGTAGCCGGTGCGCACGCGGTTGCCGCGCTTGCGCATGGGCTCATTGGCAAAACTGCTGCCATAGGTATGGGCAAACTGCCAGGGGCTCAGGCGGGGCGCGTCATAGGCTTCGTAGCGCATGCCCAGGCCGCCGACATCGCCGTCGCCGGTGAAGACTTCGCTGTCGATGCGGCACTGGCTGCGCTCAAAATCAAACAGCGATTCGCTGCGCCGCTCACGGCCATCGCCCCAGCAGCGCGCCAGGGTTTCGGATGGCACCGGCACGCGGTAGGGGCCGTAGCGCTCGCTGCGGCTGCTGCCGCTCAGCACCCGGTCGACCAGGTCCTTCTGGTGGGCCATCAGCTGGCGCGTGACCTCGGCATGCATGGCGCCCTTGACCGGGGCGGCCTCGCGGCCATGGGCGAGCAGCTGCTCGACAAACTCCACCGGCACCAGAAAGCTCAGCTGCTCGGCGCCCAGCTGCTTGGCCACATTGACGCCGACCACGCGGCCCTGGGTGTCGATGGCCGGGCCACCGCTCATGCCTGGGTTCAAGGTGCCGCCAAAGAAGATGCGCGGGTAGAAACTGCGCTGCACCAGGCCGTTGTAGGTGCCCTCGGTGATGGCAAAGCCCACATCCAGCGGGTTGCCCAGCGAGAAGATGCGTTCGCCGCCGCTCAATGGCCGGCTGCTGGGGCGCAGTGGCAGTGCGCTGTAGTGGCGCTCGGCGCTGGCCTCAGTGCTGTCGCTGCCTTCCTTGGCGGGGGCCACGCGCAGCAGTGCCAGGTCATGCAGCACATCGATGGCGAGCAGCTGCACTGGCGCCTCCTGGCCGCTGACCGATACCAGCACCGCCCGGTGGCGTTCGGGCTCCAGCGCTAGTTGGCTGATCACGTGGTAGTTGGTGATCAGCAGGCCGTCTTCCGAGACAAAAAAGCCCGAGCCGGTGCTGCTTTGGGTATTGGTCTGGCGGCGCAGGGTGCGGATCTGCACCAGCTTGTCGCGGGCGGCCATATAGGCCTGCTGCGCGTCGGGGGAGGGGGGTGGGGCCTCGGCCGGGGCTGCGGCTGCAGGTTGGCTGGCGGCAGCAGGCGTTCCCGGTGTTGCTGGTGCGGATGGTGACAGCGGTGGCGCCGTGGGCGCGGGCACGGCGGCCTCCGCTGCCAGCGGGTTGGCCGTCTGTACCAACGGCGCCTGGGCCATGGCGGGCGCTGCCAGCAGGGCGGCCAGCGCAAGCGCCAGGCCGTTGCGCCACAAAGGGGAAGATGTGCAATGGGTCATGGTGTTGGGGTTCGCGCCCTGCAGGCCGGCGGGCTCGCTCGCAGGCACAGCAGGGCGTTGGGCTCAGGGGCTGACGGCCAGGGCTGGATACCGGGCAAGCTCAAATGCTATCAAAATTAAAGCGCTGTTGTGTGAAGGGATCCGGTATCTGTGCAAGTGATCGTAGGCATCAGGCAACGCCACGGCGCAGCACCTCGGTGAGCAGGTTGCGCAGCCCGCCCCAGGCCACCTGGATGCCCAGGCACATGAGGATGAAGGCCGAGAAGTTCAGGAAGACCATGACGCCGCTCTTGCCCAGCGGTTTGAGTATCCGGTCGGCATAGCGGTAGCAGATGAGCACCGTGCTGCCCGCGACCAGACAGCCAACGACGGCGCCGAGCAGGTTGGCGGCAACGACGGCGGCCGACTCACTGTCCAGGAGTGCCACGCTGACCGTGATGGTCGCAGCCAGCGTGCCCGGTCCAAAGGACAGCGGAAAGGTCAGCGGGTAGAAGGTGAGCAGACGGGCGGATTCTGGCGATAGCGCCGGGGTGGCCTTTTCTTGGAGCTCCTCATTGGGTTTCGCATTGATCATGTTCCATCCGATCACCGCCAGCAACAGGCCGCCGCCCAGTCGCACGGTATCGATGGACAGCGAAAACAGGTTCAGGATGATGGCGCCAAAAAGCATGAAAAAGACCATCAGCGCGCTGGTTTGAAGGGCGATACGGGTGGCCATGCTGCGCCGCAGCTCTTTGCTGGCACCTTCGGTCAGTGCCAGAAAGAAGACCGAGATCCCGATGGGGCTCAGCGCCGGCACCACGGTAGCCACCAGCAGCCAAAAGCTTTGGTGGGACGCGCTCAGATAAGTGTCAAAATTCATTGGAAAATGCCTTTTGATAGTTAATCTATGGCCCGATGGTGCCACTCTAAGCGAAGTCGCACCAGTGGGCAACCGGCCAATATCGTTACAGCGTATGTGTAGGTTACTGTCCAGGCTCCGGCCAATTGGCCCCTGGCGACAAGGGCAAGTCCGCAGGCAGTGGACAATAGCGCGATGAACTGGAGAAACATACTGATCCCCATTGGCTTGCTGGTGCTGCTGGGGGCTGCTTACCAAAATTACAAGTGGATGGGTGTGCTCGCCGTCAGCGGTGGCATTGTGCTGTGGCTCATGCTGCACTTCACCCGTCTGATGACCATCATGAAGCGGGCCTCCGAGCGGCCTTTGGGCTATGTCGCCAGTGCGGTGATGCTCAATGCCAAGCTGAAAGCCAATGTGCCGCTGGTGCATGTGGTGGCGATGACGCGCTCTCTGGGCCTGCGCCAATCCCAGGCTCTGGAACAGCCCGAGGTGTTTGTGTGGCGCGACAACACCGACTCCAGCGTGACCTGCGAGTTTGTGCATGGCCGTCTTCAGAAGTGGACGCTGCAGCGCCCCACCGAAGCGGCGGATGCCGTGGATGGGCCCGCCAACCCGCAGTCCTGAAGGGCAGGCTACTTGTAACAACGGCGACCGCCCGCCACCTCGCGCAAGGCTTTTAGGTGGGTTTGGCGGTCAATTCTTACGCGCGCGCTGCGCATCTTCTGCCAAGTCGGGCGCCGTCCACGTAAAATCACTGCCCAGCATGGGAGCCCATTGGGGCTGGTCCCCACCATTGCCCATGCTTAAAGAATCATCGATAGCCGGTTCGCGACAGGGGTGCGAGGCCGGTCCAGGAAAGTTGAAAACCATGACCCAGGCAGTTGTTGAGTTGCTGGCCAAAGACCTGAACGCCCAGGGTGGCGTGTTTTGCCCCAATCCCAAGGCGGACATGAAATTGTGGAGCGGCCACCCGCGCGTCTTTTTGGACGTGGGCCACAGCGGTGAAGCCAAGTGCCCCTATTGCGGCACGGTGTATCGGCTCAAAGCGGGCGAAACCTTCCACGGTGGCCATTGAGTGACTGATTCCCCATTGGGCGGCGCTGCAGCTTCGCGCAGGCTGACGCTGACCATTGGCATCCTCACGCTCAACGAAGAAGACAATATCGAGGCCTGCTTGCGCAGTGCCTCGTTTGCCGACCAGGTTGTGGTGGTGGACAGTGGCAGTGTGGACCGAACCACCGCCATTGCCTGTAGCCTTGGTGCCCAGGTGTTTCGCTACGAAGACTGGCAGGGCTTCGCGTTGCAGCGCAACCGCTTGCTCGCCCACGCCAAGGGTGACTATGTGTTCTTCCTCGATGCCGATGAGACCATCTCTCCCGCGTTCCGCGAGGAGCTGGAAGCCATCGTCCAGTCGGGCGAGGAGGCCATCTGGATGGTGCGCTGGCGCATGGTCGCTTTCGGCAAGGAGCTGAAATACCTGCGTTCCACCGCCAAGGTGGAGAGGCTGTTCTGGCGGGGTTTGCTGCGGGAATACACCGGCGTGGTGCATGAAGAGGCGCAACTGAGCCGTGCCAATGTGACGCGCCATTTGATGCGCACACCGCTGCTGCACCACTCACGCAGCACCGTGCATACCAGCCTGGAAAAGCTGACCCAATACGCGATGCTGGGCGCAGCCAAGCGCGCCGAAGAGGGGGTGCGCGGCGGCATTCTGCGCGGCCTGGCCTCGTCGATTGCCATGTTTGTGCGTCTTTACTTTTTCCATTTCGGCATTCTCTGCGGGGGTGCGGGTTTTCTGTACTGCGTGTTCGTCGCGCTGGAGAGCTTCTTCCGTTACGTCGCGCTGGCCTATGACCGCCCCTATCTGAGCGGAGACGTGCGGCGATGAGCCTGGCTGCGGCGGCGCCCGTTGCGCCATCGCCCGCAATGCGGGCCAGCCAGCTGGCGGCGTTTCTGGTGCCCGGTGTGGCACTGACCTTGCCCTCTGGTTACTCTTTTGGTGCCGCCGTGCTGGCGCTGGCCAGCCTGATTTTTGTGCGCCAGTGGTGGGGCCGCAGCTGGGACCGCCGGGCGCTGGGCTGGGCGCTGATGCTCGCCGTCATGGCCGTCATGTGGACCATGAGCTTCGACGACTGGCATATGCGCTCGCGCAGCGACCAGTTCATCAAATACGCATTCGCCATCACCGGTCTGGGCTTTTTGCAGACTTGTGCGCCCCGGGTGCGCCCGCTGGGCTGGGGCATGCTGGCGGGCGCCTTGGGCGCTGGCCTGGTCGCCGTCTACCAGATGGGCTGGACCGATGCCCACCGTGCCAACGGCTTTACCAATGCGATCCAGTTCAGCGGCATTGCGCTGGTGCTGGCGCTGGCCTGCTGCTTTGGCGTGCTGCTGCTGTGGCGCTCGCTGGCGGCCTGGCAGCGCGCCTTGGGCCTCGTCTGCAGCCTGTTCGGCCTGCTGGCCGTCATCCTCTCGGATACGCGCGGCAGCTGGATCGTGCTGCCCTTTGTCTTGCTGATTGGCGCTGTGCTGCTGTGGCGCTGTGGTCTGCGCAAGCCGGTGGGCATGGGCTTGCTGGCCGCCGTGATTGGCATTGGCGGTCTGGTGTCGTTCAAAGGCGGTGAGATGGCCCAGCGCTACCACACGGCCGTGCATGAGGTGCAAAGCTACGAGGTGCAAGACCGCCATGCAGCTGAAACCTCGGTAGGCCAGCGCCTGGCCCATTGGCACCTGGCCTGGCATATGGGTTTGGACAAGCCGCTGACCGGCTGGGGCCTCCAAGGCTATATCGCAGAAAAAGCCCGCCGCGTGGAGGCGGGCGAGGCCAGCGCCTCGGTGCTGCCCTATGACCATGCGCACAACGAGCTGCTCGACATGTTTGCCAAACGCGGCCTGGTGGGCGTGGCCCTGCTGCTGGCCTTTTATGCCGTGCCGCTGCTGATCTTCTGGCCCACCCGCAAGCGCATGGCGCAGTGCCCCGGCGCCCCTATGGACCGCCAAATCCTGTACCTGCGCATGCTGGGCATCATGGTGCCGCTGTGCTACATGGGTTTTGGCCTGACCCAGGTGTTTTTTGCCCACAACAGCGGGCACCTGTTCTACGTCTACCTGCTGGTGTTGCTGCTGGGTGCACTGATTGGACGTGAGCGCGCACTGCTGGCCTTGAACGCGACACGCTGAGTCCGGTAATTCGCCAGGCTGGCCGCCCGTCAGCCTTGGCGGCTGTGCCACTCGCGGGCCAGCAGCGCATAGATGTACTCATCGCCCCACTGGCCGTTGAACTGGTCGTTCTCGATCAGGTGTGCCTCACGCCGCATGCCCAGGCGCTCGACAACGCCCACCGATCCCTGGTTGGCGGCATCGAGCCGCGCAAAGATGCGGTGAAAGCCCAGCGCGCCAAATCCCTGCCCCAAGGTCAGCGCCACCGCTTCGGTGGCGTAACCGTGTCCGGCATGGGCTGGATCGAAGATATAGCCTACCTCCGCCTGGCGCGCAGCGGCGCTGGCCAGTTTGAGCAAGGTCTCTCCCAAAAGACAGCCATCGCTGCTGCGCACGACGGCAAAGCGCCTGGTGTCGCCATCCTGCGCCAGGCGCTGGGGCAGTGCGTCGCGCTCAAACTGGGCTTGGAGTAGCGCAGTGTCCTGCGGTGCCTCGGCATACAGGTAGCGGTAGACAGCAGGCTGGCGGTGGTAGTGGGCATAGGCCTCGAAATCGCTGGATTCGAAGGCGCGTAGCTGAAGGCGGGGGGCGGGGCTTGGGTTCAACATGCGGTGTGTGACCTTCTGCTCAGGCCACCTGGCGGGCCGCAAAGCGCGCAGCCGGCTCGATCAGCTGCGCCTGCGCTGCCACCAGCGGCAGATCACGGGAGCCCGCCTGCGTGCCCTGGACCAGCGAATACAAGGTAGCCGTCGCCAGCTCCAGCGCCTGTGGCAACGCGCGGCCATCCACCAGCCGGCCCAGCAAGGTAGCGGCAAACACATCGCCCATGCCATTGGGCAAGGGGTGCAGGTCGATACGCGGCGTGGTCACCAGCCAGGCGCCTTGCCCGTTGACGGCCAGGGTGCCCAGCTGGTCGGCAGCGATGTCGGGTGTGGCCAGGCTGGTGATGACGATGGTGTCCGGCCCCCGGCCACGCATCTGACGCGCAACGGCCACCGCTTCTTCGGTGCTGGCCAGCTTGGTGCCGCTCAGCAGCTCGAACTCGAACTGGTTGGGCGTGATGATGTTGGCGAAAGGGATGGCCTGGTCGCGCAGAAAATCGGGGATCGCGGGGTTGACGAAGAGCCCCCGGCCCACATCGCCCATCACCGGATCGCAGAGGTAGCGCAGTTGAGGGTTGGCCTGGCGGATGTCATTGACGGCATCGAGAATGGCTGCGCCGGTATCGGCATTGCCCAGGTAGCCCGAAAGCACGGCGCCCACTTTCTGCAGCGCGCCGCGCTCGCGCAGGCCCGCGAGGATGTCGCGGATGTGTTCGGCACTCAGGATCTGGCCCCGGAACTGCCCGTAGCCCGTGTGGTTGCTGAACAGCACCGTATGCACCTGCAGCACATCGAAGCCCAGGCGCTGCAGCGCAAACACCGCCGCCGAGTTGCCGACATAGCCCCAGGCTACATGCGATTGGATGGACAGAATGACGGGGCGGGAGGCTTGCGCAGGGGCAGAGGGTGCAACAGTGTTCACGGTAGGCAGTCTTTGCAGGCCCGGACCAGGCTGCCGGGCATTGGCTGCTATTGTGCGCCCGCTGCCTGCCACTCTTGCTTGAGCTTTTGCAATAGTTGCGCAGCGGGCAGGGCTCTGGCCTGGGCCACGCCCTGGCCGGCCCACAGTGACAGGTACTGCGCATCGCCCGCCGCGCCGGCGAGCTTGCGCAGTGCGCCGGTCAGCGCGTTTTGCACCGGGTAGGGCGGGATGGCGGCCTCATCGGCTTCGAGCGCATCGATCATCGCATTGCGGATGCCGCGCGCGGGCCGGCCCGAGATGGTGCGGGTAGTAACCGTGTCGGTAGCTTGGGCAGCCGCCAGCGCAGCGCGGTAGGCCGCGTTGATGGCCGATTCCGGGCAGACCAGAAAGGCCGTGCCCATCTGCACCGCCTGCGCCCCCAGCGCCTGTGCGGCGGCGATGCCTGCGCCATCCATGATGCCGCCGGCCGCAATCACCGGTACCTGCAGCTGCCGCACGCAGTCGCGCACCAGCGGCAAGGTGGAGACCATCGACGAGGCGTAGTCCGCCAAGAAGGTGCCCCGGTGGCCACCGGCCTCGCTCCCGCTGGCGATGACCGCATCGGCCCCCACCGCCTGCCAGGCCAGCGCCTCGGCCACCGTAGTGGCCGTGCCCCAGACCTGGCTGCCTGCTGCCTGCAGGCGCTGCACCTGGGCGGCGCTGAGGATGCCGAAGGTAAAGCTGGCCACCGCCGGGCGGCAGGCGGCCAGGGCATCGAGCTGTTGCGCAAAATCTTCGCACCACTGGCTGGGTACGGCTGGCTCAGCGCCAAAGCGGGCATACAGCGGGGCCAGGCGTTGCAAGGCCTGCTGCACGGTGGTGGCATCGGGTGCAGGGGTGGCCTGCACAAACAGGTTCATGGCGAAGGGCCGGTCGGTCTGCGCGCGCACTGCGGCAGCGGCCTCGGCCATCGCCTGGGGCGAGCGCATGCCGCAGCCCAGCGAGCCCAGGCCGCCGCCAGCGCTGACGGCAGCGGCCAGCGCCGGGCTGTCCGCGCCTGTCATCGGGCCTTGCACCACGGGCAGCTGCAGGCCCAGTTCATGTGTCAGGTTGCGGGTCATACGGTCTCCATCGCTGCGTTTAAAGGGGTGGGGGCGGCCGCCTGCAGGACCGCCAGCAATTGCTGCACGGCCGGTGTGGCATAGCCCTGGCGGGTGACAAACATCGTGGTGCAGGTGCCCAAGGGCTGGCTGTGTACGGGCAGCGGGTTGCGCTGCAGGTCGACCACGGTCTGGGGCACGACAGCCACGGCACTGCCTGCAGCCACCGCCGCGATGATCGCGTGGTAGGACGAGAGCTGCAGCACGCGCGTGGGAACCGGGCCATGGGCCTGCGCCATCCATTGCTCGCCAATGCGGCGGTAGGTGCAGCCATCGCTGAAACCGGCCAGGGTGCGGGGCAGCTCTCCCTCCAGGGTTTGGGCGGGGCGCAGCAGCTGCAGCGATTCTTCGTACAGCGGCACCAGGTCCAGCGGCAGCGGCGCATCCACATCCGGCGGCGGCCAGGCGACCAGCGCGGCATCGAGCTGGTGGTCCAGCACCTGCTCCATGAGCTGCAGCGATGCGGCCGTGGACAGCTCCAGCTGCACCTGCGGGTGCGTGCGGTGGAACGTGGCCAGCGGCAGCGGCAGGCGCGCGGCGGCCGTGCTCTCCATCGAGCCCAGGCGCAGCCGGCCGCTGGGGTGCTGGCCGCGCAGGCTCTGCGTGGCCTCTTCGGCCAGGGTCAGCAACTGGTCGGCATAGCGCTGCAGCTGCTGTCCCTCGGGTGTCAGCACCATGCGCCGGGCTTCGCGTACAAAAAGTGCTACGCCCAGCGACTCCTCCAGCTGCTGGATGCGGGTGGTGATATTGGACTGGGCGCGGCCCAGCTGCTGCGCAGCACGGGTGATGCTGCCGCTGGCAATCACCTGCTGAAAGATGGCAAGGGTGGCGAGATCCAACACGGTTTGTATCTATCTTTTTTGAAGATGTTAATTTAACATGGCATCTCTAAAAAAGATACATAAACGACAGGTCCGCACCATGCCACCCTCGGTCAGCTCTTCGGTTTCCCCTTCCTCCTCCAGCGATTCGCTGCCCTGGAGCCAGCGCCCATGGCTGGTGGCCGTGGCCGGCATGGTGGCGCTGGCTTCGGCCATGGGCGTGGGGCGCTTTGCCTTTACGCCCTTGATGCCGATGATGCTGCACGACGGCAGCATCGACCTGGCGCAAGGCAGCTGGCTGGCGATGAGCAACTACCTGGGCTACTTTGTCGGCTCCCTGGTCTGTATGGTGCTGCCCTGGGTGGCCAAGGGCCTGATGCAGCGGCTGCACCCCTCGCGCATGGTGCACTGGTGGCTGTTCATCACTGCGGTGCTGACGGCGGCGATGGCGCTGAACTGGCCCGGCGCCTGGGCCAGCCTGCGCTTTGTCTCGGGCGTGGCCAGCGCGGTGGTGTTTCTCAATATCACCCTGTGGTGCATGTCGCAGCTCGCGCATCTGGGGCGGCCGCAAATGGGGGGTCTGCTGTTTTGCGGCCCGGGCATCGGCATTGCGCTGACCGGCCTGGCCACCAGCGCCATGGTGGCGGCCGGCTGGCATGCCGTCAGCGCCTGGCTGGCGTTTGCGCTGCTGGCGCTGGTCTTCTGGCTGATGGTGATGACGGTGGTGCGCGGCCCGCTGGCGCCACCGCCTGCCCATACGCAGACCGGCGCTGCCGTGGCAGTCGCGCCCGAGGGCCCGGTCGACCGGCTGCTGCTGACCCTGGCCTACAGCCTGGCCGGCCTGGGCTATATCGTCACCGCCACCTACCTGCCGGTGATTGCGCGCGGCGCGCTGCCGGCCGATTCGGTCTGGCCCGATCTGTTCTGGCCCATGTTTGGCGGCGGCGTGGCACTGGGCGCCTATCTCTCGACCCATTTGCCCACGCGCTGGGACCGGCGCCGCCTGCTGATGGCCGGCTACGGCATCCAGGCCGTCTCCATCGCCATCAGCGCGCTGTGGCCCACGCCGCTGGGCTTTTCGCTGGGCAGCCTGCTGCTGGGCCTGCCCTTTACCGCGCTGACCTTTTTTGCGCTGCAAGAGGCGCGCCGCATCTGGCCGTCTGCGCTCAGCAGCTTTCCGGGCCTGCTGACGGCTGCCTACGGGCTGGGCCAGATTGTGGGCCCTCCCATGGTCGCCTGGATGCTGGCCCACAGCGCGAGCACCCAGCAAGGCTTTGCCTATGGCCTGGCGGCCGCAGGCGCTGCACTCGTGTTGGGGATCGTGATTCTGGCTGCCATGGTCTGGCGCCATCCGCATCAGGGCTGAGCGGCTGAAATGCAACCCGCAGGCAGCCGTAGCGGGCTGCCCAAGCGGGGGCCGCCGAAGCATTTACCCCGCATGACCAACTCGTGAAACCTTGTTTGACCTTCGGGTAAACTCCGGGGCGCAAACGTTTGCGCCCATGCAAACATGCGGCATCTCGCGGCTACTGCTGTGGATGGCGCCGCGTGATGCACAACAATCCTTCGGAGACTTATCTCATGCGCTTTACCCGCCGTACCCTGACTGCTGCGCTGGCCTTGGCCACCGTGGCTGGTTTTTCCCACCAAGCCGCAGCGGCTGACAAGCCCAAGGTGGCCCTGGTGATGAAATCGCTGGCCAACGAGTTCTTCCGCACCATGGAAGACGGTGCCAAGGCGCACCAGAAGGCCAATGCCGCCCAGTACACCCTGGTGGCAAACGGCATCAAGGACGAAACCGACACGGCCGCGCAGATCAAGATGGTCGAGCAGATGGTGGCCCAGCGCGTGCAGGCTATCGTGATTGCTCCGGCAGATTCCAAGGCCCTGGTGTCGGTGCTGAAAAATGCAGCCGACAAGGGCGTGCTGATCGTCAACATCGACAACAAGCTCGATGCCGATGCACTCAAGAGCAAGGACCTGAACGTGCCTTTCGTGGGCCCGGACAACCGTGCTGGCGCCAAGCTGGTGGGCGATTTCCTGGGCAAGCAGCTGCAGGCCGGTGACAAGGTGGGCATCGTCGAAGGCGTCTCGACCACCTTCAACGCCCAGCAGCGCACGCTGGGCTTCCAGGATGCGATGAAGGCCGCTGACGCCAATGTGGTCAGCCTGCAATCGGGCCAGTGGGAAATCGACAAGGGCAACACGGTGGCCGCCGGCATGCTGCGCGAGCACCCCGATCTGAAGGCGATCATGGCGGGCAACGACAGCATGGCGCTGGGCGTGGTCGCAGCGGTGAAGGCCGCCGGCCGCACCGGCAAGGTGCAAGTGGTGGGCTACGACAATATCGCCGCCATCAAGCCCATGCTGAAGGACGGCCGCGTGCTGGCCACCGCTGACCAGTACGCTGCCAAGCAGGCCGTGTTCGGCATCGAGATCGCCCTCAAGGCGCTGGCCGAGAAGAAAAAGCAGAGCGAGCTGCCTGCTGAGGTCAAGACCGATGTGGCCTTGGTGACCAAGGACAGCAAGTAATAACGGCGCACACCATGGCAACGACTGAGGCGCAAGGCGCCGGCACGCCACGCGTGCGTTTGCAGCAGATGGGCAAGGCCTACTCCGGCACCTTGGTGCTGGAGGGCGTGAGCCTGGATCTGCATGCGGGCGAAGTGATGGCGCTGACCGGAGAAAACGGCGCGGGCAAGAGCACCTTGTCCAAGATTCTGTGCGGGTTGGTGGAGCCATCGCAGGGCCAGATGCAGCTCGATGGCAAGCCCTTTGCCCCCACATCGCGCCGCGATGCCGAGCGCCAGGGCGTGCGCATGGTGATGCAGGAGCTGGGCCTGGTGGCCACCTTGACGGTGGCCGAGAACCTGCTGCTGGGCCAGCTCCCCCACAAGCTCGGCTGGCTGGACCATGCGGCGATGCGGGCGCTGGCCCGCACCCAGCTGGCCAAGATCGGCATGGAGCATATCGACCCGGACACCCCCGTCTCGCAGCTGGGCATTGGCCAGCAGCAGATGGTGGAGATCGCCCGCAATCTGCAGGATGGCACGCGGGTGCTGGTGCTCGATGAGCCCACCGCCATGCTGACGCTCAAGGAAACCGAGCATTTGTTCACGCAGATCGCGCTGCTCAAGGCGCGCGGTGTGGCCCTGGTCTATGTGTCGCACCGGCTCGAAGAGCTGCAGCGCATTGCCGACCGGGTGGCCGTGCTGCGCGATGGCCGCCTGGTCGATGTGCGGCCCATGCAGGGCGTGCAGGAGCATGAACTGGTCGAGCGCATGGTGGGCCATGCCGTGCAGGACAACGAAGGCCGGCCGCGCCGCACACGCGGTGCGCTGCGCCTGTCTGCGAAGCATTTGCAACGCGGCGCCCAGGTGCGCGGCGTCAGCTTGTCGCTCTATGCGGGCGAGATCATGGGCCTGGCGGGCCTGGTTGGCTCGGGCCGCACCGAGCTGGTACGCCTGCTGTTTGGCGCAGACCGCGCCGAGCACGGCGAAATCAGCCTGCATGCCGCAGGCAGCAGCGCCGCCACACACACCGTGGCGCCCAATTGGACCAGCCCCGTGCAGGCCATCCGCGCTGGCATCGGCCTGGTGACCGAAGACCGCAAGTCGCAAGGCCTGCTGCTGTCGCAATCCATCCGTGCCAACACCACCTTGGCGGGCATGCACAAGATTGCACGCGGCGGCTGGCTGCAGCGCGCCCAAGAGAGCGAAGTGGCGCGCCATTTTGTCGAGCGCCTGCGCATCCGCTCGCGCAGTGCCGAGCAGGCGGTATCGACCCTGAGCGGCGGCAACCAGCAAAAAGTGGTGTTCGCCCGCTGGCTGCACCAGCCCTGCGATGTGCTGCTGCTCGACGAGCCCACACGCGGCGTGGATGTGGGCGCGCGCGCCGACATCTACCACGAGATCGACCGCATGTGCGATGACGGCAAGGCCGTCTTGATGGTCTCCAGCGACCTGCGCGAACTGATGGCCATGTGTGACCGCATTGGCGTGATGCACGATGGCGAGCTGGTGGCCGTGTTCGAGCGCGGCCAGTGGAGCGACCAGCAGCTGCTGGCCGCCGCCTTTGGCAATGTGGACGAAGCCCCATCGGCCCACGACGCAGCCCAGGCTGCAACCCCCGAATAAAAGAGCAGGCAAGAGGACCAAGCCATGACAACCCCCCTTTCCGCGCGCGCCAGCGCGCCTACGCCGCCGGCTGCACCGGCTGCCAGCGCCGCCTCGCAGGCGTCTTCGGGCCGCATGCAGGCCTGGGGCACCTATGTGGGCCTGTTTCTGGTGCTGGCCGCGATGGTCGCGCTGTTCAGTTTTCTGAGCGAGTATTTCTGGAGCACCGAGACCTTTGTCACCATCGCCAACGAGATTCCCGCACTGGCGGTGATGGCCGTGGGCATGACCTTTGTGCTGATCCTGGCCGGCATTGACCTGTCGGTGGGCTCGGTGCTGGCGCTGTCGGCGGCCGTGGCGGCCCAGGCGATTCTGGTCTGGGGCCTCAACCCCTGGGCGGCGGGCGCGCTGGGCCTGCTCTGCGGTCTGCTCTGTGGCGCGGTGCTGGGTTCGATCTCGGTGGTCTGGCGTCTGCCCACCTTCATCGTATCGCTGGGCATGCTCGAAGCGCTGCGCGGCGCGGCCTACCTGGTGACCGACTCGCGCACCCAGTATGTGGGTGATGCGATCTCCGGCCTGGCTGCGCCCATCGCCTATGGCGTCTCGGCTGCGTTTGTCATCGCCATCGTGGTGGTGGCCCTGGGCCAGATTGTGCTGACCCGCACCGTGTTTGGCCGCTATGTGGTCGGCATTGGTACCAATGAAGAGGCCATGCGCCTGGCCGGTATCGATCCCCGACCTATCCGCATTTTGGTGTTTGCGCTGACCGGCCTGCTGGCCGGCCTGGCAGGCCTGATGCAATCGGCGCGTCTGGAAGCGGCCGACCCCAATGCCGGCAGCGGCATGGAGCTGCAGGTGATTGCCGCCGTCGTGATTGGCGGCACCAGCCTGATGGGCGGACGCGGCTCGGTGATCGCCACCTTCTTTGGCGTGCTGATCATCGCCGTGCTGGAAGCGGGCCTGGCCCAGATCGGCGCCAGCGAGCCGGCCAAGCGCATCATCACCGGCGCTGTGATCGTGGTGGCCGTGATCATCGACACGGTGCGCCAGCGCCGTGCCGCACGCCGGGCCTGACGGTGGTGATGAGCAGCATCAAGGACGTGGCGCGCCTGGCGGGCGTGTCCGTCACCACGGTATCGCACGTGCTGAACAAGACACGTTCGGTGCTGCCGGCCACGCAGGAGCGTGTGCAGGAGGCCGTGCAGACCCTGGGCTATGTGCCCAGCGCGGTGGCGCGCAGCCTCAAGACCCAGGCCACGCACACCCTCGGCATGCTGGTGCCGGACAACTCCAACCCCTACTTTGCCGAGCTGGTGCGCGCGGTTGAAGACGCCTGCTTTGCCGCCGGCTATGCGCTGCTGCTGTGCAATACCGACAACGATGCCGGGCGCCAGCAGGTCTACCTGGATGTGCTGTCGCAAAAGCGGGTCGATGGCCTGATCGTGGCCTCCACCAGCGATGACGCGCTGATGTCCCAGCACCTGGCGCAAACCGCGCTGCCGATGGTGCTGATCGACCGGGCCATTGCGGGCCTGGAGCGCCCCTGTGTGCAGACCGACCATGTGCAGGGCGGCATGCTGGCCACCCAGCACCTGATGGCCCTGGGCCGCAAGCGCATTGCCTGCGTCGCTGGCCCGCAGGATCTGCAATCCAGCGGGCAGCGCGTACAAGGCTGGCGCCAGGCGCTGCAGCTGGTGGGCCTGCCCTCTGATCTGCTGGTGCATGGCGATTTCACCGTCAACGGTGGCTATGTGGCCATGCAGCGCCTGCTGCACGACGGCGGCGCCAACCGGCCCACGGCCGTGTTTGCCTGCAACGACCTGATGGCCATGGGCGCGCTGCGCGCCGTGCACGAGGCGGGCCTGCAGGTGCCGCGCGATGTGGCCGTGGTGGGCTATGACGATATCGAGCTGGCCAGCTATACGCAGCCAGCGCTGACCACAGTGGCCCAGCCGACCCGGGCCATGGCCCAGCAGGCGCTGGCCTGGTTGCTGGAGCGCATCCAGGCCGGCCGCAGCGCCGAGCCGGCTGCTGCCAGCACGCAGATGCTGGTGCCAGCCCTGGTCACCCGGGAGAGCAGCCGGACCCTGGCCCGCGCTGCCGTGCCGATTGTGAGTGGAGAAACAGTGTGAATGTGCCTATCTTGAGCCAGGCCCCGCGTATCGTGGTGCTGGGCAGTTTGAACATGGACCTGGTGCTGCGCGTGCCGCATATGCCGCGCGCGGGCGAGACCATGCTGGGCCAGTCGCTCAGCCAGGTGCCCGGCGGCAAGGGCGGCAACCAGGCCGTCAGCTGTGCGCGCCAGGGGGCGGCCGTCAGCCTGCTGTCCTGCGTGGGCGAGGACGCCTATGCCGACCAATTGCTGGCCGGCCTGGTGGCCGACCATATCGATGTGCAGCATGTGCAGCGCAGTGCGCGCGATGCCACCGGCGTCGCCGTCATCAGCGTCGATGACAGCGCCCAGAACCAGATCGTCGTGGTGCCCGGCGCCAACTTGCGCTTGCAGGTGACCGAGCAGGTGCTGCGCCCGCTGCTGCAGGATGCCGACTATGTGGTGCTGCAGTTCGAAACCCCATTGGAAGAAGTCGACCAAGCCTTGCGCAGCGCGCGCGCCGAAGGCTGCAAGACCGTACTCAACCCCTCGCCGGTGCAGCCGCTGCCCGATGCCTGGTGGCCCCGCATTGATGTGCTGGTGGTGAACGAAGCAGAAGCCGCGCAGCTGAGCGGCAGCCCGGTGGACAGCCCCGAGAGCGCCGCCCGTGCCGCCCGCTGGCTGCAGGCCAAGGGCGTGGGCCAGGTGGTGGTGACCTTGGGCAGTCAGGGCGCCGTCTGCTGCGACCAAGCTGCCGATGGCGCTGAAGCCGCCGCCCATTGGCACCGCGCCCCCCAGGTGCAGGCGGTGGACACCACGGCTGCTGGCGATACCTTCCTGGGCGCGCTGACCGTGCAACTCGCCGCCGGCGCCCATCTGGACGAGGCCACACAGTGGGCCATCCGTGCGGCAGCCATTTGCGTGACCCGCGCTGGCGCACAGCCTTCCATCCCTTTCCATGCCGAGGTGGCCACCCGCACCGAAGCCAGCCCCTGGAGCCCCGTATGAAGCGTGCCGCGCTGTTGAATATCGAGTTGTCGCAAATCATCGCCGCGATGGGCCATGGCGATCTGTTGGTGATTGGCGATGCCGGCCTGCCGGTGCCCCCTGGCGTGCGCCGGGTGGACCTGGCCGTGGCGCGCGGCGTGCCCAGCCTGGACCAGGTGCTGCAGGCCATCCTGAGCGAGCTGCAGGTGGAAGCGGCCATCGTCGCCAACGAGTGCCTGGACGGACAGCAACTGCCGGCCTGGTACCAGCAGCGCCAGGCCGATGGCCTGCCGAGCGCGCCGCAGTGCGTGTCGCATGAAGCGTTCAAGGCCATGAGCCGCCAGGCCGTGGCCGTGGTGCGCACTGGCGAATGCACGCCCTATGCCAATATCGCGCTGCGCTCCGGCGTGGCTTTCTAAGCACTGACATCCAGCCTGCAATGAACAAGGGCCTCTGCTGCAAAGCAAGAGGCCCTTTGTACAAGCGTTCGCGGCTGATTTAGACGCTAGCCGGCGGCAGGGTTTGCGCAGGCGCGCTGCGTGCCAGCGGTGCCAACGGCAGGCGCAGCACAAAGACGGCGCCGCCGCCCTCACGCCCTTCGCAATGCACGCTGCCTTCATGGCGCTCGGCAATCGAGCGCACGAGGGCCAGGCCCAGGCCCACACCGCCATGGCGCTCGCTGGCGCCGGGCATGCGGTAGAAGGATTCAAAAATGCGCTCGCGCTGGTCGGGCGGCACGCCGGGGCCCCGGTCGGCGACGCGGATTTCCGCATACGCGCCCTGTTTGTCCAGGAACAAGGTGATCGGGCCCTGGGAGTAGCGGCGGGCGTTTTCCAGTAGGTTGCGCACCGCGCGGCGCAGCAGCTTGGCAATGCCACGCACCTCGATCGCATCGCCATGCATGTCGGCCACTTCCAGGTCGGCCTCCACCCGTGCGCACTCTTCGGCGCACAGACCGATGATGTCGATCATCTCGGCGGTGCCCACATCGGCCTCGCGCGCACCGAGACGGCTGGCCAGCAGAATTTCGTCAACCAGCTGGTCGAGCTCGGCGATATTGCGCTGGATCTCCTGCTTGAACGTGGGCGAGGGCTTCTCGCCCATCAGCTCCACGCCCATGCGGATGCGGGTGAGCGGGCTGCGCAGCTCATGCGAGGAGTTGGCCAGCAGCGATTTGTGCGATTGCACCAGCGCCTCGATGCGGGCGGCTGCGGCATTGAACTGCTCGGCCAGGTCGCTGACCTCGTCATTGCCGCGCACATCGACGCGCACCGACAGGTCGCCATCGCCAAACTGCTTGACGCCTTTGCGCAGTGCCTCGAGCCGGCCCATCAGGCGCCGGATGATGGGGAACACACCCACGACGACGACGACGCCGATGAGGCCCAGCATCCAGAAAAAGCCAAACGGCGGCTTGACCCAGAACCACCAGGGACCCAGATTGGGCGGCGGCGGGCGGTGGCCTTCGCCCCGGCCGGATCGGCGCTGCAGCTCCATCTCGTAGGTGCGGCCCTGGTCGTCCTCGATCAGGTACAGCACCAGCTCGCTGGGGTCGCCGGGCTGGCGCACCGCCTCGCCATGCAGCAGCAACGAGCCATCGGCACTGCGGATCAGCAGTTCGCGCGCCGGGGGCTGCAGTGGCGTGGCGTTCTTTTCCGCCGCCGCCTGCCAGGCCCAGCCAATCACCAGGATCAGCACGGCCACGCCGCCCACCACGGTGAGCCAGATACGCAGATAAAGCCGTTCGGCGAAGTATTTGTACAGATGCATGCGGGCGGCGGGGCGCTGGAGCCAGTCCTCAGTCCTGCTGTTTGGCGAACACGTAGCCCACGCCGCGCACGGTCAGAATGCGGCGCGGGTTCTTGGCATCTGCCTCGATCGCGGCGCGGATGCGGCCCATGTGCACGTCGATGGAACGGTCAAAGGCTTCGAGCTCGCGGCCCCGCACGGCTTCCATGATCTGGTCGCGGCTGAGCACGCGGCCGGCGCGTTCGGCCAGGGTGACCAGCAGGTCAAACTGGTAGCTGGTCAGGTCGGCGGGCTTGCCGCTGATCGTGACGGAACGGGCGTCGCGGTCGATCTCCAGGCTGCCAAAGCGCAGCACCTGGCTGGCCGGGGCTGCCGCGCTGCCGCCATCCACCCGGCGGCGCAGTATGGCGCGGATGCGGGCAAGCAGCTCGCGCGGCTCAAACGGCTTGGGCAGGTAGTCATCGGCGCCCACTTCCAGGCCGATGACGCGGTCCATCGGGTCGCCCTTGGCGGTCAGCATCAGGATAGGCACCTGGGCGGCGGGGCCGTTCAGGGTGCGGATGCGGCGGCAGACCTCCAGGCCGTCGAGATCGGGCAGCATCAGATCGAGGATGACCAGGTCGGGCGCCTGGCCGCTGGCCGGCTCCTGCAGTGCCGCGAGGCCACTGGCGCCATCGGCCATGTGGCTGACCTGCAGCCCCGACTGGGCCAGATACTCGCTCACCATATTGGCCAGACGCTCGTCATCTTCGATCATCAACAGTTGGTGGGTATGCATGGCAGTCATGGTTATGGGCGGGAGGACCCGCAGATTTTGCTATAGGGGCGATCGTGGCACGCTGGGGTCGCGCCGGATTGTCCCTGCCGTAAAGTTTGGTAAACCGCCCCCGGGGTTCCGTCAACCTCTCAGGATTGGCTCGGCACCGACCTGATGCGCGACGCCAGCCAGACCAGCACCAGCACCGGCAACCCCAGCAGCGCCGTCGACACAAAGAACTGCGCATAGCCGAAGTGGTCTACATAGACGCCCGAGAAGCCGGCAATCCACTTGGGCAGCAGCATCATCATCGAGCTGAACAGCGCATACTGGGTGGCCGAGTAGTTCACATTGGTGAGGCTCGACAGGTAGGCGATGAAGGCCGCTGACGCAATGCCGCCAGCCAGGTTGTCGGCGGAGACCACCGCAATCAGGCCCACCAGGTCATGGCCACGGGTGGCCAGCCAGGCAAACAGCAGGTTGCTGCCAGCCGACAGCACGGCGCCCAGCATCAGCACCCGCATCACGCCGATGCGCATCGAGATCACGCCGCCGATGAAGGCGCCGACCAGGGTCATGATGACGCCGAAGATCTTGCTGACCGAGGCAACCTCAGCTTCGGTGTAGCCCATGTCGACATAAAAGGGGTTGGCCATGATGCCCATCACCACATCGGAGATGCGGTAGATCGCGATCAAGGCCAGGATCAGTGCCGCATGCCAACCGTAGCGGCCCAGAAAGTCGGCAAACGGGGCGACCAGCGCCTCGCGCAGCCATTGGGCGGCATTGCGGGCAGGGGTCAGCGCCTTGGCCACGGGCTCGGGCGACAGCAGCACGGTGACCACGCCCACCAGCATCGACGCGGCCATCACCAGGTAGGCAAAGCTCCAGGCCTGGCGCTGGTAGTCGCCCGCGCCTTCTTGCAGCCCCAGCGCCACCAGCCACAGCACGCCAGCGCCGGCCCAGATCATCGCGATGCGGTAACCCGTCTGGTAGGTGGCGGCCAGTGCGGCCTGGCGATCGGCATCGGCCGATTCGATGCGGTAGGCATCGAGCGCAATATCCTGCGTGGCCGAGCCAAAGGCCACGGCCAGCGCGCACCAGACGACATGGTTGAGGTGCAGTTGCGGATCGGCCCAGGCCATGCCCAGCAGGCCTGCGATCACCAGGCCCTGGGCCAGCAGCAGCCAGCTGCGCCGGCGCCCCAGCAGGCGCGTGAGGCCTGGCAGCGGCAGCCGGTCGACCAAGGGCGACCAGACCCATTTGAACGCATAGGCCAGGCCCACCCAGCTGAGGTAGCCGATGGTGCTGCGGTCAATCCCCGCCTTGCGCAGCCAGAACGACAAGGTGCCCAGCACCAGCAGCAGCGGCAAGCCGGCAGAAAAGCCCAGTGCCAGCATGCGCAGGCTGGCCGGCTCGGTGTAGACGCGGAACGTGTCCGCCCAGGAGCGGCGGGCGGGAGAAGCAGTCACGGATGAAGAGGTGTCGGCCATGCAGACGGGCGGTGCAGTAAAACGAGGGAGGCCCAGGCCAGGCCCGGACAATGCGCCAATATACGCTGATCCGCACGGCCGGGCGGGGCAAGCGGCGCAATAGCGAGCAATAGGGAGCAATAGGGAGCAATAGGGAGCAACCGCCAGCGCATGGCTACACTGTGCGCTATGCAATGATGCACCGCTGCTGCCATGGCCGACCACTCCCACCACCGCTTGCTGGCTCCTGACTACTCTGTTCGCCACTACGAAGGCGAGCAGCAGGCGCACAGCCATGACCATGTGCAGCTGCTGTATGCGCTGGCCGGCCGCATGGAGCTGGAGGTCGATGGCAAGGCCGCCTATGTCGATACCGCCAGCGGCGTGGTGATACCGGCCGGCTCCACGCACGCCTACCTGGCCCAGAAGGGCAGTGCGCTGGCCGTGGTGGATGTGCCCGACGGCGCAGACTGGGCGCAGATGCGCCGCTTTGCCGCGCCGCCGCGTGACTGGCTGGCCACCCATGCCTCGGCCTTGACGGTGGCCCAAGCCCATGTGGCCTGGGTGCAGCAATCGCCTCAGCTGCTGCTGCGCCGTGCGCTGGATGTGCAGGCCATCACTGCTGCGGTGCGGGCCGATCTGGCCGGCGACTGGCGCACCCCCCAACTGGCGGCCCTCGCGCACCTGAGCCCGCAGCGCTTCCATGTGCGCTGGCTGGAGCTGACCGGCAGCACCCCCCAGCAGTGGCTGCGCGACCTGCGCCTGACCGAGGCCAGCAAAGCGCTGGCGGCCGGCCAGCCGCTGGAGACCACGGCGCTGCGCTGCGGCTACAGCACCGCCAGCGCGCTGGCCTATGCACTGCGGCGCGACCGTGGCGTGGGCAGCCGTAGCCTGCGCAAGGGCGCGCTGGGGTGATGCACGGGGCCTGTGGAGCAGCGCAGGCACAAGCGTTTCTCGACATTTGCCCGGGTCCCGCCGCAGCACCATAGCGGTATGACACAGACATCCAGCGGCATGGTTTCCCCTGCACCTTCTTCTTTCTTCAGCGCCTCCGCCCAGGGCATTGCACTGGTCGCCATTGCCGGCGTGCTCTGGGGCACCAGCGGCACCGCCCAATACCTGGGGGCGGCGGGGCTGTCGCCGTTCTGGGTGGGTGCGGCGCAGCTTGCCGTGGCGGCGGCCTTCCTAGGCCTGAGCCTGCTCTGGGCGCGGCGCGGCAGCACTGGCAGCCTGGTGCTGCGGCCCCGCCAGGCGGGGCTGCGGCTGTCGTCGTTCTTCTGGGCATCGCTGGGCATTGGCGGCTACAGCGTGTTCTTCTATGCCGGCCTGCAGATGGCCGGTGTAGGCGTGGGCACGGCCGTGGCCATTGGCAGCAGCCCCATCTGGGCGGGCCTTCTCCAGGCCGTCGTGCTGCGCGCGCCGCTGTCGCCGCTGTGGTGGCTGGGCACCCTGGTCAGCGTGGCTGGTGGTGTGGCCATGGTGATGGGCGAGGGCGGCAGCAGCCAGGTCTCCTGGCCCGGGCTGGCGCTGTGCCTCTTGGCGGGCCTGTCCTATGCCGGCTATGCGCTGGTCAACAAGCGCCTGGTCAGCCATATGTCGCCCAAGGTGGTGAACTTCTATGTGTTCAGCGGCGCAGCATTGCTGGCCCTGCCTGTTGCCGCGCTGTATGCGGGCATGCCGCAGTGGAGCCTGTCTGCCGTGCTGGTCGTCGTCTACCTCGGCGCCGTCGTCTCGGGCATTGCGCACTTGCTGTTCTCGATGGGTCTGCGCCATATCTCCGGGCCCACCGGTGTGGCGCTCAGCCTCATAGAGCCGGTGGCGGCCTTTGTGCTGGCCGTGTGGATTGTTGGCGAGCACCAGCCCTGGGTGGCCTGGGTGGGCTTGGCGGCGGTGTTGCTGGGGCTGTGGGTGGTCGTGAAAGCCGAGATGCGCAGTTGACTGGCGGGTCGCGTATGGACGGCGAGTTCTGCAGGCCCGGCGATAGAATGGCGCTCTTGCCCCCACGGACTGCGTTTGCTGCCCCTGTATGACCTTGCCCGAAGCCACTTACCAACTGGATGACGCCGTATGGTCGCGGGTGTTGACGCAAGAGATGGCCAGCCAGTTCCCGGGCCATTCGCTGGTGTTTCTGGCGGGGGACACGGCAGGGCAGACACACCAGATTCCGCTGCTGGTAACGGCATTTGAAACGCAAAGCCGAACGGCCCCCGGCATGGCTGCCTTCCGGCTTAATTTTCAGGGCCCGACCGCCCCGGTTCTTCCCAGCCAGACCTACCGCGCACGCCATGCGGACTGGGGCGACTTTGCGATCATGGTGTCTGCCACCGGCGCCGATGCGCAAGGCGTGTACTACGAGGCCCAATTCAGCCATGCCCTCTGAGCTGCCTGCAGCCCTGCAGCTAGGCAGTTTGCAGCTGCGCCAGTCTTTGGCGTCGGATGCGGATTTTTTGCGTGTGCTCTACCGCGATGTGCGCAGCGACGAGCTGGCAGTTACCGGCTGGCCGCCTGAGGCCATCGATGCCTTCTGCCAGTCGCAGTTTGATTTTCAGAGCCAGCACTACGGCAGCTACTACCCCGAGGCGCTGCATTACCTGGTCGAACGGGATGGTCAGCCTATTGGGCGGCTGATCGTCGATGACAGTGTTGATGCACTGCGGGTCGTTGATATCTCACTGCTGGCGGCACAGCGCAGTCAAGGCCTGGGGAGCTTGCTGCTGCAATGGTTGTGCGACCGCGCCGATGCCCGGCGGCAGCCGCTTGCGCTGAGTGTGGAGCCCCAGAACCAGGCGCGCCATTTATATGGACGGCTGGGTTTTGTGCAACTGCCGGGAGATGGCCTGTACCTGAACATGCTCCGTGCGCCGATCCAGAGGGAGCTTGCCGAATGAACGACCTTCCAGACCTCGCCACCTCCATCTTTCCGCCAGGCCAGGCGGTGCTGCCGGCGCAACGCGCCGCGCTGATGGGCCATACGCCTTGCTGCATCTGGCTCACCGGTTTATCCGCCTCAGGCAAAACCAGCCTGGCCCATGCGCTGGAGCGGGCCTTGCACCAGCGCGGCTGCCACACCTATGCGCTCGATGGCGACAACCTGCGCCAGGGGCTCAATGCCGATCTGGGTTTCAGCGCCGAGGCGCGGGCAGAGAACATCCGCCGCATGGCCCATGTGGCGCGGCTGATGGCCGATGCCGGCCTGGTGGTCATTGTGGCTGCCATCTCACCGTTTGCGGCAGACCGGGCACAGGCGCGGGCCTTGTTTGCGCCCGGCGCCTTTGTCGAGGTGTTTGTCGATACGCCGCTGGCTGTGTGCGAGGCGCGCGATCCCAAGGGCTTGTATGCGCGCGCCCGGCGTGGCGAGCTGCGCGACTTTACCGGTATTGACAGCCCTTATGAGCGGCCGCTGCAGCCGGATCTGCATTTGCAGGGCGAAGACCTGGCGCCTGAAGCTGCGCTGAGAGCTGTACTGGCGTATCTGGATGCGCTGGGCTTGGAACAGAAGCGGCCCAGCTGAGCGGGCCGCTTCTGAAATGCCCAATGCTCAGTTGCGCGATGGGAAGACGCCTTCCAGCGCAATGATGAAATTCACGGCTAGATAAGGTTGCATGATGGAGAACGGAATGGATCCGCCTGCCTGCCCTATGGTGACAGTTGGAGCAGGTGCATTCCCTCCCAAGGGGACCGTTGTGCCGGCGCTTGCCGAATCAATGTACTGTGAATCCCGCTGGTTGGATTGCGCCAGTAAAGAGCCCGTAATTGGTGCCTGCAATGTGCCTGTAGACGTGCTGGCCATGATGCTACCGTTGGGGGTAACAGTGGCGGGGTGGGTATGGATGGGCATATTCGAGTTGGTCAACGTGGTGTTGTGCGCGCCTCCCACTTGTCCCAGGACAAAAGGCTCGAGCCCTGGACCCTGACCGGTACCCACGGGCACGCGACTACTCAAATTTGGAAGTTGAAAAGTGCTCTGTCCGTTGCCACCATAGGTGGTCCCTAGAATGGAGAACAGCGCCACATTTTGTTGGATAGCCAAAATCTGCCCCTGACAGAATGCCCAGCCTCGTGGGGCGAAATTGCCAGCAAACATGACGATTTGGCCAATAAACGGGTCCATGGTCGATTCCTTTAAGGTAGTTAGGTTTGCAGATAGCCATTAAGCCATCCGCTGATAAGTGGGGTGTTCGGGCGGTTGTTTACGTGGCGGCTTGAGATCGCTGTGTGTGGCCGGATAGCGAGCGGTCCCTGCAACACTGACTTTTGCCACGCTTGGTGCAATGCAGAAGTGGATGGTTGCTGAGTAACATTCTCGATCGCGGCCGCAATGCTGTAACCTGCCTCGGCACCCATCAGCGCGGCAGCAGTCCAAGGCACTGCTGCCAGCTCAAAACGATGCTTCCAAAGCGGTTCGGCTTGAGCAGCGCCGGGCCATGCACCGGCGGTGACGGCATTGGCCCCGGTATGTACATCCCCCAACCACGGAAAACCAGCCAGCCCCCAATTACCCTGCGACTGCGCATGCGCCTGCCACCAGTGAGCAAAGCGGGCCAACTGCGGACCTGAGTAGAAAGCGACAACGGCATCAGGCCGGTGGCTGAAAACGGCAGTACGCAGGCCGTCAAATTCCTCGCTCTGCGGCCCAAACTGACCCACATGGCGGGCAAGCACCCGTCCACCCAGCGCACGGTAACTATGTTCAAAGGTATAAACAAAGTCGTAGCCACCTTCCATATGGCCCACCGCCAGCACGGCCCGTGGGCCTAGTTGTTGGTAGACGGCCTGCGCCAGCTGCGCTGCACTGCCACACAAATCCAAGCTATGGCGAACGACAGCCTGGGGTTGGCCCGGCTTGGCGGCTGCAGGCAGATCTGCACCGGTATCGCTGGCCCACAGTGGCAGGCCCAGGGGCTGCGCATGGGCGGCGACCTTGGCTTCGACGGCGGGCGGCATCCAGCCGACAACACCATGCAGCTGGGGCCGTTGATCGATCGCCGCCGTGATGCTGCGGGCAGCGCGGTTGGGGGTGGGAGGGGCTTCCACCCAGTGCAGCTGCACAGCAACTTCAGGCCGCTGGGCCAGGCCCAGCTCCAGGCCTCGGCGGTAATCCGAGCCCAGAGTGGCCACCTTGTGCGACTGCGGCGCCACGGCCAGCAGCTGCCAGGCCTTGGCCGTTTGCGGGGCCGGGGCACTGGGCGCCAGCGCCTGCGCAGCACTCCAGCCGCCGGTCGTGCTGACGGCCACGCTGGTGGAGGCGAGAAAATGGCGTCTTGGAATCATGGTCATAAGGCTGCCTCGGTGAGAGTCTCTGCGCGGTCATGGGCGTCGCACCGGGCCCGCAATTGCTGGTAATGGGGGGCCATCCATTGCTCGGCCAGCGCGCGCAGTGCGAGGTTGGCCTTGGCATGTTTGTCGCTGGTGTCCTGGGCAAAGGGTTCATGCGGCCGCTTGCCGTGGCGCGACAGGCGCTCGCGCAGCGCCTGCATGGCTTTTGCATCGGGTTGCCAGGACATGCGTGGCAGCACCAGTTGTTCGATGGCCTCGGGCAGTTGGCTGTGGTCCAGCACCAGCGCCTGGACTGGATCGGCCACCCGGGCCATGTCCGCATAAATGCGGCCCAGCATGCGTGCGCAGTACTGCTCGGGCGGCATCGTGGCCTGCTCCAGCAGGCTCAAGCCCGGCAGGCCGAACGTGGGGCCAAAGGCGCCGGGTACGAGGTAGAAAGCGCGCTCCTGCATCTGCGACACCAGCACCGCCAGTGGCTCACGGGTCAAAAAGACCGGCAAGGCCTCAGGCCAGGCCTGCATCAGCAGCGGTGCCTGGTCGGTGTTCCAGGCGTCAATCTTGAGGCTGGCCGATTGCAGCGCCGGACTGGCCGTATCGCTGCGCTGGGCCCAGGCGCTCATCCAGGCGCGCAGGGCAGCAATGGCTTGCGCGGGGCTGAGCCAGCCGTTGACCAGCGCCTGGCGCAGCAGGAAATCGACCGGAGGCGGCTCGGACATCGCCAGGTGGTGGGCGCTTTGCGCCAGTGCCTGGGGGAACAAGGTGGAGCCGCAGCGCGAGACATGGAACACCAGCAGGCAAGGCGCGATACCTGGCGACTGCGCCTGCCAGTCCAGCAGCACTTGCAGCGGGGTCTGCCGGCGGAAGGCCTGGTTGAACGGCAAGTTGAGCAGCGGCTTGAGGCTCTCCTGGTAGAAGGGCGCGCGCAGCGGTGCATCGCCCAGGCGCGCCCAGTCCACCATGGTCTGGTTGCCATCGTGGTACAGCCGAACGGGCCGCCAGCCCTGGAGTGTCAGAGCATCCATTGGGCATTCCAGGCGCGGCGCCCGGCCTTCATCGCCGATTCGACATCGGAGGCATCAAACACCAGGCCCTGGGCCTGGCCCAGCGCAATGCTGCGTGCGCTCAGGCTGGCCAGGTCGGCGCAGCCGGCCAGCGCATCGGCCAGTGCTTCTTGCGCAAACACGCGCTCGCGAAACTGTTCAAAAGCCAACCAGGGATCACCGTCATCAGGCGCTGGCTCGCCCTGGTCACCGGCGGCAAACGCCTGTGCCAGGCGCTCGTCCACCAGCGCATCTGCCACCAGGTGGACGCGTGCCTTGCCGCTGCGGTTGCGCACGCGGTGCGGCAGGGACACATCGGTGTACCAGCATTCACCCACGCGCATCGGCACGCGCTGGCCACCTAAATGGAAAAAAACCCGCTCTTCGGTCTGCAAGGGAATGTGCAGCCGGGCATCGCCCTCGGCGGCGCACAGGCCTGCATCGGTGTGCTCCATGATCTCGCTGTCAGGCTGCAGGCGCATCAGGCGCACCGATTTCCACTGCAGGTCCAGGCTGTGCAGCAGGGCGGCAATGGCGGGGCAGGCCTGTAGTGCCTCGCAGTCGGCATACGCGTCCAAACTGGCATCCATCGGCATGATGTCCGACGGCGCCTGGGCCGATGCCCGCAAGGCCAGCGCCTGCCAGCCTCCATCGTGCCGGCCCTGGTTGAAATGCATGCGCCACAGGGATTCGGGCAGTTGCTGGGCTTCTTGCAAGGCAGCCGCTACCTCCAGGCGCCAGGGCAGGCGCATGGTGGTGATGCCCTGTAGGCGCAGACCCTGGCGGGGTTGGCCTGGGGGGCAGGGAGCGGCTGCGAGGGTCATGGGGCGGAGACCGGGGCGCACAGCGCATAGGCCGTGCAGCTCAAGGAGCCATCTCCTACGAAGGAGTTGAGCACCCGCACCGACCATCCTTGCGTGCTGGCACAGCTGAGAGCCTCGGCCGGTGCATTGGCAGAGACACGGACATCGAAGTTCGCATTCCCACCCTTGGCGTTGGCGGCTCTGTAGCCGCCGCCGACCACTTGTTCATTGACCGAGCAGCAGGCGGTGGCCTCGCAGAGTTCACCTGTTTTGGTGTCCGAGCGCTGAATGATCGCTGTAATGGAGCCTTGTGAACCGGTTGGGCCGGTAGGGCCTATAGGGCCTTGGGGACCGGTCGCACCGGCGGGGCCGATGGGCCCTTGTATCCCTTGCGGGCCCGCAGGGCCCGTGTTACCCGTAGCGCCAGCAGGGCCGGCTGGCCCCGCGGCTCCTGTCGGACCGGCGGGACCCGCAGGGCCGGTAGCCCCTGCAGGACCTACCGTGCCAGCAGGGCCAACGGCGCCAGTGGGGCCTGCCGGGCCAGCCGGTCCGATGGCGCCGGCTGGGCCAACTTCACCTTGCGGCCCTGCGGGGCCGGCTGGTCCGGTGGCACCGGTACCAATGCCATCCGCACAGCGCAGCAAGCGGCCGGTTGCGGGGTCCATGCACAGCTGTTCCGTCCCGGTCTCTGGCGCGGTACGCACGGGCGGCACATAGGTTTCGCCGGTGCCCTGCACGCGGAACAGATCCTGGTTGGCCTGGTCCTTGATAACAAAGCCGGAGCCGGCTGCCGGCTTGAAACTGGTATCGGCAGACCAGGCAACGCTTGCAGCCAGGGCCATGATGCCGCCGGCCAGCCAACGGCTGTGGAAGAAGGAGTTGACGAGGTTCATGGCTGGGTTCTCAGGAAAGAGCGGACGCGGGCAGAGCGCAGGGCGCCCCAAGACAGAAGCGAAAGCAGCAGGGCGAGGCTGGCGGTCCAGCCCAGGCCGGAGACCGGCACCGCAACCGGCGCCGCGCTAGGGGGTGGGCCCACGTAGACATTGACCAGGTTGACGTTCTGCTGGGTAACTTGTGCGCCCGGGCCCAGGGTGAAGGTCGCTGGCTGGCCGGATGCGGTGGTGATCTGCAGCGGCTGGCCCGGCTGGCCTTGCAGCACCAGGTTGCCCGTGACGACGATATTGGCGCCGTTGGGCAGCACAAAGCTTTGACCGCTGCTGGAGCTGAAGGTGAGGTTGCCCACCGTGGTGACGCCGGAGACGGTGATACTGGCGCCCGGCGCGGCGCAGGAGCCGTCAAACACCATGGCGCTGGCCGCTGCGTTCAATGTGCCCTGGTTCTGAAAATCGGAGCCCAGTTGGATGCTGCCCTGGGCATCGAGCACGCCGCCCGATTCGATCAAGAACGCGCCGGCATTCTGCAACGAACCACCATCCAGAGAGTAGCTGCCTCCAATGGTGACGCCCAGGCAGCCGAGGTCTTGGCTGCCACCGCCGAGAGTGCTTTCAGAGCCAGCAGGAATTTCCATCTGCGCATGCGCAGCAGAGGCAAGGCCAATCGCGAGCGTCGCGGCGGCTAAAAAACGGAGCTTCGGCATGGGCGGCCTGTTTTGCTTTGAAGCAAAATGTAATTGGGTGTCGATTTGTACCAGAGCGAAACAAAGTTTGCAATTTATTTGTTATATATATTTATTAATGTGGTAAGCGAAATGGTATTTGGGGATAAAACCACTGTGCAATCATCACGTTTTCATTATTGGAACTGGAATGCCTGAACTGCCCCCCTCGACAACGTTGTTCGGCTGCGCCTGCCATGGGCGCCGTGCCTGGCTGCAAACCCTCGTCGCGGGGGCTGCCGTGGCGGGTGCCAGTAGCGCAAGTAGCGCCTGGGCGCAGGTGGATGTAGGCAAGTCCTCGGCACTGCGCAACCTGGTGCCGGCCGAAGCGCTGGAGCAGGCGGCTCAGCAGCAGTACGCCGAGCTGCTGGCGCAGGCCAAACAGCAGGGCGCGTTGGCGGGGCCTGGCAATGCGCAATTGCAACGCCTGCAAACCATTGCCCAGCGGCTGATTGCGCAAGCCCAGCCCTGGAACCCGCGCGCCAAGGACTGGAAGTGGCAGGTGAACCTGATCGGCAGCAAGCAGATCAACGCCTTTTGCATGCCCGGCGGCAAGATCGTGTTCTACACCGGGCTGATCGACCAGCTCCAGCTCAGCGACGACGAGATAGCCATGGTCATGGGCCACGAGATGGCGCATGCGCTGCGCGAGCACTCCCGCGAGCAGCTGGCCAAGACACAGGCCACTGGGCTGGGCATCCGCCTGGGTGCGGCTATTTTTGGGCTGGGCGATATGGGCACCGCCGCTGCCAACCTGGGTGGGCAGTTGCTCACGCTCAAGTTCAGCCGCTCCGATGAATCCGACGCTGATCTGGTGGGCCTGGAGATCGCTGCACGTGCCGGCTATGCGCCGCAGGCCGCCGTTAGCCTGTGGGAGAAGATGGGCGCTGCCACCGGCAAGGGCGGCATCGGCTTTCTGTCCACCCACCCGACGGGCCCCAACCGCATCGCCAGCCTGCAGGCGAATGTGCCCAAGGTGCAAGGCCTCTACGAGCAGGCCAAGCGCTAAGAGTCGCTAACACAACCCTTGATACGTCGTTACCTGGCCGGCCGCACCAAGCCTTGTCGTACGCCTGTACTGCCTGCGGCTTGGCGCCTAGTCGGGGACGCCTAGTCGGGGGCGCCCAGCCTCAACCGCAAACCTTCGGTTTGCTGGGCCGTGTTAGCGACTCTAAACGTCAAGCCTAAGACGGCCTTACACCCAGGCCACCACCATCGGGTTCTTGCGCGAGAACAGCGCCACATGCGCGTCGATCGCATGGCGCACCCTGGCCAGTGCCTCGGCATTGTCAGCACTGCAGACAAAAGACAGCGTGTCGCCATCGGCTCGCAAACGGCAGTGGCCCCAGGGGAACTGGGCCTCGCCCTGCTGGCTGTCGTATTGCACGCTGATCTTGCGGCTGAAGTGGTAGCACAGACGCTGCAGATAGCGACTGGCCTCAGGCGTGGTGACCTGGCCTTGGGTGCTGAGGCTTGTCAGCGCGGGCTCGGACATGGCGCTCAGTCCTCGATGGCCAAGGCCAGCGCTTGCTGGGCCGCTGGCAGCATGGCGCTGCCGTGGTCGGCCCCCGGAAAGCTGGCATAGCGCAGCGCCAGGCCCGGTGCGCCGCGCAGGCCTTCCATCAAAGCTGGAATGCCTGGCGCGTTCTGGCGCTGGCGCCGTATCGCATCACGGGCCGGGTCGCTGGAAGGCGCAGGCGCTGTCGTCTGCTTGGCAGGCCGCGCCTCGCGCTCGCCTTGCGTCAGCAACAGCTGCAGCGCTGGCGCATCCGCCGGCTGGCTGGCGGCATGGGCCAAAAAACCGGGCAAGGCCTGCAGCACAAAGCCATCGCGCCACCAGATCGAGGGGCTGGCAGCAACATAGCGCTGAAAGCCGCCCGGCCTGGTGAGCAGCGCATGCAGCACGCAGAGGCCGCCATACGAGTGGCCAAAAAAGGTCTGGCGCGCCCGATCGATCGGCCAGCTCGCTTCCACCAGCGGGCGTACCTGCTGGTCGATGAAATCAAGGAAATGGTCGGCCCCGCCCTCGGCACGCCCGTGCTCATCAGTAGCCGGGCCGGGCGCAGGCGGTGTGTAGTCATAGCTGCGGGCGCTCAGATCCAGCACCGCGCTGTCCACATAGCCCAGGCCGACCACCACGGCGCCTTGCGTGGGCACCGAGGGGCCGCGCGCAAAGCGGTTGCGCATCAGCTGCGCGGTGGGTGTGAACAGCAGGTTGCCGTCGAGCAGATAGAGCACCGGGTAGCCCTGCGGCGGCGGCGGGGCAGGCGGCACGGCCACCATGATGCGGTGCACGCGCTCGGGCGCGCCCGGGCCCGGCATGCCGGGGGCGCGCAGGTCCAGCTGCCGGGTGCCGGGCAGGGTCACGGGCGGGGCGTCCTGCAGACTGCTTTGCCAGGCGCAGCCGGGCAGCGCAAGCGCGGCGCCCAGGCCTAGCAAGCGGCGCCGGGTCACATCGGCCAGCTGGGCCAAGGGCAGGGTGGGAAAGGTGGGTAGGGCGATGTGCATAGGGGCTGGGCTTGCGGCAAATCAACCATGGGCTTGAGAATGATTTGCATTAAGAAATTATCATGGCAAGCATGGCACAAACCCGCTTGGCCCATGTTTGCTGCAGCAAGAAAAATGTTTGCGCATGCTGGGCATCCCTTCCACGCTCTACCGGCCTGGCCTATGCACAGCGCTGATCCCGCATCCAGCCCAGACCCGGATCAGGCGGATCTGCGCGCGCATGTCTCGCGGCTGCGCGAGCTGCGCCCAGGACTGCACCTGCACAGCGAAGACGGTTGCGACCTGCGCGACCAGACTGCGTGCGCCGAGATCGATGCCGGGCTGCGCCTGGTGGTGCTGCTGGAAGGGCGGATTGATGTGTCCTACGGTTTGACCCGGGTGGCGCTGAGCCATGCGGGCGCGGGCGCCAGCGCGGCCCTGGTGTCGGTGGCGGAGCGCGAACGCTTTGAGCGGCGGGCGCGCTCGGGTGTGTATTCGCGCCGGGTCAGCCTGGGGCTCACTCCTGCCTGGCTGGCCCAGGCCGGTGGTGGCGACGGGGCCGCCTGGCCCGATCTGCAGCGCTTCATGCACGAGCACCTCGCTACGCGCCACTGGCAGCTGTCGCCCCGCGCCGCGGTGATTGCCGAGCAGATCGTGCATCCGCCCGGCTTGACGCCCCTGCTGCAGCACATGTACCTGGAAAGCCATGCGCTGGAGCTGCTGGGCGAGGCACTGGCCACCTTGGGCGATAGCGAGGCCGCCGCCCCTGGCGCCAGTGCGGCAGGCCTGCTGCCGCGTGAACACCAGCGGCTGCGTGAGCTGCATGCCTTCCTGGCCTCGGGCCAGGCCGATGCGCTGTCGATGGATGCGATTGCGCGCCAGGCCGGTGTCAATGCCAGCACCTTGCAGCGCCAGTTCCGCAGCGTGTACGGCACCACCGTGTTTGAGTTTTTGCGCGAATGCCGGCTGCAGCGCGCCCGCCAGGCGCTGGAGCGCGATGGCATCACCGTGGGCCAGGCCGCGCTGCTGGCCGGCTACACCAGCGCCGCCAACTTTGCCACCGCCTACCGCCGGCGCTTTGGCTTGGCGCCCAAGCTGGCGCGGGTACGGGTCTAAAAGCGCCCCCCTTTACCTCCGGTTTGATTGCTCAGCCCCCAACCGGGCGGCTCTGCCGCTGGCGCAAACATCTTTGTTGCCCGCGCAAACCACGGAGCGTCCCCGGGATGGAAGAATTCAGTACTTGGTAATGAAAATCATTTGTCTTTCAAAAAAGGGGCGGTATGTCGATCCAGGCAGGGGAACAGGGGTGGCGCTTGCGCGCCGTGGCAGCAGCGGTGCTGGTAGTGGGGGTGCAGGCGGCAGCGCAGGCACAAACCCCGGCAGCGGCAACGACTCCGTCGGAGCAGGATCCGACCTTGGAGACGGTGCAGGTGCTGGGCACAGCAGAAAGCGCCTGGAAACAGGCACCGGGCGTCTCGACCGTCACGCGCGAAGACCTGGACAGCCAGCCGAGCAATGACCTGGCCGATGTGCTGCGCCAGCAGCCCGGCGTGAACCTGACCAGCAACTCCAGCAGCGGCCAGCGCGGCAACAACCGCCAGATCGACCTGCGCGGCATGGGCCCGGAAAACACCTTGATCCTGGTCGATGGCAAACCCGTCAACAGCCGGGGATCGGTGCGCTATGGCTGGCGCGGAGAGCGCGACACCCGGGGCGACATGAACTGGGTGCCGCAAGAGGCCGTCGAGCAGATCGAGGTGCTGCGCGGCCCCGCTGCCGCGCGCTACGGCAATGGGGCGGCTGGCGGCGTGGTCAACATCATCACCAAGGGCATCCCCGACAAGCTGAGCGGCAGCGCGACGGTCTACTACAACCAGCCCGAAGATTCGCGCGACGGCAGCAGCAGCCGCACCAGCTTCTCGCTGGCCGGGCCCATCTCGGAGCAACTGGGCTTTCGCCTGAGCGGCAATGTGGACAAGACCGATGCGGACGCCTGGGACATCAACAAAGGCCATGCCTCGACCCGCACCGGCATCTATGCCGGCACCTACCCGGCCGGCCGCGAAGGCGTGCGCGACCGCAACCTCTCGGGGCGCCTGAGCCTCAAGCCCGCAGCGGGCCACCGCATCGACTTGGATGCCAGCTTTGCGCGCCAGGGCAACATCTACGCGGGCGATACGCAAAACACCAACAACTATACGGTCGATGCGAATGGCAACCTGGTCGCCACCTCGCAGCGCGTGCTCGATGCGCTGGGCACCGAGACCAACCGCATGTACCGCTCCACCTATGCCGTCACGCACAAGGGCGAGTACGACTTTGGCAGCTCCACCGCCTACCTGCAGTACGAAACCACGCGCAACACCCGCCTGAACGAGGGCCTGGCCGGTGGCACCGAAGGCCTGTTCTCCAGCGATGCCTATGGCACCTCCAAGCTCGACATCCTGACCGCCCATGGCGAGGTCAGTGCCCGGGGCAAATGGGGCAGCCTGCCCCATGTGATGACGGTGGGCGCCGAGTGGGTGGAGCAAAAGTTGGAAGACAGCAACTCGGTATCGCAGACCACGACCGAGGCCGGCAGCGTGCCGGGGGTGGACAACACCGGCCGCAGCGGCAAGATCTCTTCGCGCATTGCCTCGGTCTTTGTCGAAGACAACATCGAGCTCAACGCCCGCACCTTGCTGACCCCCGGCCTGCGCCTGGATCAGCACAGCGAGGTGGGCACCAACTGGAGCCCGTCGCTGAACCTGTCGCACTACCTGACGGACAAGGTCACGTTGAAAGCCGGCGTGGCACGGGCCTACAAGGCTCCCAACCTCTACCAGATGAACCCCAACTACCTGCTCTACAGCCGTGGCATTGGCTGCTGGGGCGCGGGAGGTGCCTGCTACCTGATGGGCAATGCCGACCTCAAGCCCGAGACCAGCATCAACAAGGAGCTGGGCATCGAGTACGCCGATGAGGGCCTGCTGGCCGGTGTGACCCTGTTCCACAACGACTACCGCAACAAGATCGATGCGGGCATGACCCCGGTGGGCAGTGCTACCGGCGGCACCGGCGCCTACGCCAATGCCGATGTGTTCACCTGGACCAACATCCCCAAGGCGGTGGTGTCTGGCCTGGAGGGCACGTTCAACATCAAGCTGGGCCCTGCAGTGCGCCTGAGCAACAACCTCACCTACATGGTGCAGAGCAAGAACAAGACCACCGGCGAGCAGCTGTCCATCATCCCCAAGTACACGCTCAACTCGCGGGTGGAATGGCAGACCACCAACGCCTTGCAACTGCTTGGCTCGGTGACCTGGTATGGTGGCCAAAAGCCCAACAAGCTCGACTACCAGGGCCTGCCGCTGACCGGCGAGGAAACCCGCCGCCTGGCCCCCTATGCGCTGGTCGGCGTGGGCGCGCGCTACAGCTTCAGCAAGGACGTCACCTTGACCGCCGGGATCAAGAACCTGTTTGACAAGCGCCTCTACCGCATGGGCAATGCCGTGGGCGTGAACAACCCGCGCACCATCTACGGTGCCGGTGCCGCGACCTACAACGAGCCGGGCCGCTCGTTCTATGCGTCGCTGACCGCCAGGTTCTGATCGGCATCTACGCAAAAAAGGCCAGCGGCATGCCGCTGGCCTTGGGCGTTAGAGCCTTTGCTGGAGATCAGGTCCCACCCACATAGGGGTTGCTCTGGCGTTCGCGGCCAAAGCTGCTCTCGGGACCATGACCGGGGATGAACACCGTCGCATCGCCCATGGGCCACAGCCGCTGGGTGATGGAGTCGATCAGCTGCTGGTGGTTGCCCTGGGGGAAATCGGTGCGGCCGATGCTGCCGGCAAACAGCACATCGCCGACAAAGCAGCGCGCGATTTGCGGCGCATGGAAAACCACATGGCCAGGGGTGTGGCCGGGGCAGTGGCGCACCTGCAAGGTCTCCTGCCCGATGCTGACCGTATCGCCATCCTGCAGCCAGCGCGTGGGCACAAAGCTTTGCGCGGGCGGAAAGCCAAACATCTGGCTTTGCTGGGGCAGGCCATCAATCCAGAACTGGTCGCCCGGGTGCGGGCCAATGATCGGCAGCCCACGCTGCTCGGCCAGCTCACCGGCGCCACCGGCATGGTCGATATGCGCATGGGTCAGCCAGATGGCCTTGAGCTGCAGACCGAGGCGTGCAATCTCCGCCTCGATGCGGTCGAGATCGCCGCCGGGATCGATGACGGCGGCCTCCATCTGCTGGTCGCACCAGACCAGGGAGCAGTTTTGCTGAAACGCGGTGACGGGAATCGTATGGTAGTGGAGCATGGTTTGTTGGGGCTGGCGGCAGCGCGCAGGCCGCGGATGCGGGGCGCAATCCGGCTATTGTGCGGCAAGCTGCTATGGACGAGGGGGCTGGGTGGGGTTTGGCGCCGCAGGTGGTGGGGTGCCGCTTGGGGGATGCCCCGTAAAATCAGTGCTTCGCCCATCGGTTCTACGTCTTTTCTGGAGGTTTGATGCCCCGCCCTCCTGCCTTGCCCCGTTCGGATTGGGTGCTGCGCAGCCCGGCCTCCGGCGCCATGGAGCGCATCGAGGCCTGGTTCCAGGGCCCTGCCTACGCGATGCACCGCCACGACACCTATGCGATCGGGCGCACCTTGGCGGGCGTGCAGAGCTTTCACTACCGGCGCGGCCGGCGCGACAGCCTGGCCGGCAGCACCCTGGTGCTGCATCCCGACGAGGCGCATGACGGGCAGGCCGGCACGGACGAGGGCTTTCGCTACCGCATGGTCTATGTGGAGCCCGCGCTGATCCAGGACATTCTGGGCGGCAGCGTGCTGCCTTTTCTGGAAGGCGGCATCACCCACGACCCGGCGATATCGGCCGCTGCCCAGGCCTTGCTGCAAGGTGTGGATGAGGTGGTCGAGCCGCTGGAGCAAAGCGATGCGCTGGTGCAACTGGCCCATGCGCTGGCCGCTGCCACCGGCGGGCCCGGCACGCGGCGCGCCAAGGCCAAGGGTGACTACCAGGCCGCCCGCCGCGCGCGTGACTACCTGCAGGCCCATGCCACCCGGGTCGTGGCACTGGACGAGCTGGAGGCGGCCACCGGCCGCGACCGCTGGAGCCTGTCGCATGATTTCCGCATGTTCTACGGCACCAGCCCCTACCGCTACCTGACGATGCGCCGGCTCGATGCCGTGCGGCGCCTGCTGCTGGCGGGCCTGTCACTGGCCGACGCCGCCCAGGACGCCGGCTTTGCCGACCAAAGCCATATGACGCGCCATTTTCTGAAGACCTTTGGCATCACGCCAGGGCGCTGGCTGCAGGTGATGCGCCATGCACCACCTCGCTGAACCCGGCACCACAAACGTTCAATACGTCCGGGCTGCGCATGCTTAAGCTGGCTGCTGTTTTCAACACCTACAGCACCACCATGTCAGCACCTGCCGAAACATCTCCCGCACCCCACCACCGAGGCCAAGGCCAGTCCATCGATCTGCTGGGCAAGATCGCCCAGCTGCAGGGCCATTGGCAGCCGCGCGTGGTTGCAGAGATGAACGACTACCAGTTCAAGGTCGTCAAGATCGCCGGCGAATTTCTGTGGCACCAGCACAGCGACACCGACGAAACCTTTATCGTCCTGGGCGGCGAGTTGCGCATCGACCTGCGCGATGCCAGCGGCAGCATCCGCGCCCTCCACCTGCAGGCCGGCCAGATGGCCGTCATCCCCCAGGGCGTGGAGCACAAGCCCTTTGCGCAGGCCGAGGTCAAGCTGCTGCTGATCGAGCCGCGCGGGGTGGCCAATACGGGCGATGGGGAGGCGGGGGCGCGTACGGTGGCGAATGACCTTTGGGTATGAAAGACGGAGCATTTGCGCCTATCAGCCAGCTTCGCAAGGCGCGTGAATGGTTTGGTGCCTGCGGGGAGAACGCGATTACCCAAGGGGCGGATACCCACAAATGGGCAGTGACGCATCTCCCTCTATCTCGCGGTCGCGGGGTGGGTGTGCGTGTACTCCTAGATATCCGGCATATTTAAATATGCGGCCTTGTTGGACAGGATTTGTGCGAACCCGTCCTTGTCTAGATTATTCAATCAATTAGTTTGTAAGCTGCCCTATATACTGCCTCAATAATCAAAGGAGGCAGAAGGTGAAAAAAGCGCTGGGTATTCCATTTTTTCAATCCATCATTTTGGCGGGCGCCGCGCTGATAAGCAGCCCTGGTTGGGCAGCACGTGATTTCACGCCCCAGGCGGGCACCTGGGTGGTGAGCGATGAACTGGACGGCAAGCCTGGCCGAGGCCTGGCGATTGATGTGCAGGGCAACACCTTCTTCATGCAGGTGTTTGGCTATGAGAAGAATGGGGATGCAACGTTCTACACAGCCACCGGCCAGATGGACGGCAACAGCGTCACTGCGCCACTGATGCGCTACAAAGGCGGCCGCAGCTTTGGAAGCGAAGCGCGCGATGCCGTTGAAGACAAATCCATTGGGGATGTGCGTGTGAGTTTTCGCAACGGCGTTGCTGGCACGGTGCAGTTCCCCGGCGAGCCAGAGACGGCTATCGAACGCTTTGTGGTGCGCAGCGATGACGCCAACGTCACGAACCCGCGTGCGCAAACGGGGATACGCGTGCTGTCGATGCTGGTGCTGGATGGCCAAGGTGATGTGAGCAACCAATGGAAGAGCGAACTGACGCGGATGTCGGATGGCCGCTTCCGACTCACTTTGATGGAGGCACAGGCAGGGTACAACACCCCTTACTTCACTGCTTTTGAAGAGTTGAACTGCGAACTGCAGGGGCAGCGCGCGCGTTGGCATTGCTCGCACCCCAACACAGCCACACCGGCCAATGATGCGGCGAGCTATCGCGTAGCGGCATTGACTTTTGAGCTGGTGGGCTATGACCTGGTGGGCAGCGTGCAATTGCAAGGTGCACCGGCGGGAAAGGCGCAAACCATTACCGGCTATAACCTGGGAGCGCACGAGGTTGGCGGCCGTCGCCAAGAGGGCAACACAACATGGACCACCTCTGTCGAGCAGAACTACCAGCGCGGGCTTTTTAGGCGCGGTGGAGCGTGCCAGGTCAGCTGCTTTTCCACGGAAAACGTCTCGACCTTGATGCCGATCAATGGCACCTGGGTGGTGGAGGATGAGCTGACCGGCAAGCCGGGGAGGGGACTGGCGCTGGACATCCAGGGCAATACGGCCATCTTGCAGGTCTACCATTACCGCGACGATCTGCAGCCGAGCTTTCATATGGGCAGTGCGGCCTATCTGAGCAAAGGGGTGAAATCCATGGCTTCGGTGGCAAGCATTCCCATGGATGAGTATGCAGGCGGCCGCAGTGTGGGCGGTGCCAAGCAATCCGCGCAATGGCGCAGCCAGGCAGGCCATGCACAGCTGGAGTTTGCCTACGATATCGCCAATGACCGCTCTGATACCCCGCCCAACGAAGCGTCGTTGTGGTGGACCGTGGGCCAATTACAGTTACCCGGAGAAAGCCCGGTTCGTATCCGCCGTTTGCAGTTGGAGAAGCCGACCAATTTTCCCGAAGCGATGCTGGGCAAGTGGTTTCTTCACAGTGCTCAGAAGACCTTGGAGCTGACCCAGGTGGTCGGGGACGTGGTGACCACCGCCGATGGCTCGGTGTTTTGTTCTTTGGTGAGCGATCGATACGATGGGGACGTCAGCTGTGGGCAACTTGCCCCCGAGGCGGGTTGGGCATGGCACCAGTTCTTGCAAATGCCGATCATGAACCGTGGTGGCACGATGACCCGTTTGCGCGACCGCCACGGCAATGCGATGGGGCTGGGTGTATTGGACTGAAGGGCGCGATGCGCGATGGGCGGCCCTAGGCAAAAATGCGCGTAGCCCAAACCGCTGGCCCGTGATACAAGGGGTTCTGCGCTGCAGGCATGGCCGGGCACACCGGCGCGCTGCAAGCCCATTGATCCCTGAACCAGGAGCGCGCATCCATGTCCAGCACCTCGCCACCGATGTCAGCAGCAGCGGCGCCGCAGCCACCGCCGGCCAACCCGCAATGCATAGGGGTGCCGCACGAGATATTCGCCGGTGAAAAGCGCGTGGCCACCGTGCCTGCGGTGGTGGAGAAGCTGGTCAAGCTGGGCTTTCGCGTCAGCGTTGCGGCTGGCGCTGGCGAGGCGGCCAGTTTTGGCGATGAGGCCTACCGCGCAGCGGGTGCGCAGGTCATGCCCAGCTCGGCGATCTGGGCGGGGGCCGACATTCTCTTCAAGGTGCGGCCACCTACTGCTGAAGAATGCGAATGGATGCATGCCGGCCAGATGCTGGTCGGTTTTGTCTGGCCCGCGCAAAACCCGGAGCTGATGGCGCAGCTGGCAGCCAAGGGGTTGACGGTGCTGGCGATGGATGCGCTGCCGCGCACCTTGAGCCGCGCGCAGAAGATGGATGCGCTGACCTCGATGGCAGGTGTCAGCGGCTACCGGGCAGTGGTCGAGGCGGCCCATGCCTTTGGGCGCTTTTTCAGCGGGCAGATCACCGCGGCCGGCAAGGTGCCGCCTGCACAGGTGTTTATTGCGGGTGCCGGGGTGGCGGGCTTGTCGGCGATTGGCACGGCCGTCAGCCTGGGCGCGGTGGTGCGCGCCAACGATACGCGGGCCGAGGCGGCGGACCAGGTGGTGTCGCTGGGCGGTACCTTTGTGCCGGTGGATTACGCCGAAGAGGGCGGTGGTGGCGGCGGCTACGCCAAGGTGATGAGCGAGGGCTATCAGGCGGCGCAACGCCAGATGTATGCGCAGCAGGCCGCATGGGCGGACATCATCATTACCACGGCCCTGATCCCCGGCAAGCCCGCGCCGCGCTTGATCACGGCCGAGATGGTGCAGGCGATGAAGCCCGGCAGCGTGATTGTGGACATGGCCGCCGAGCAGGGCGGCAACTGTGAGCTGACGGTGCCCGGCGAGGCCGTGGTGCGCCATGGCGTGACGATTGTGGGCTACACCGACCTGGCCTCGCGCCTGGCGGCGCAGTCCTCCACCTTGTATGCCAACAACCTGCTGCGCCTGACCGAGGAGCTGTGCAAGGCCAAGGATGGGCATGCGGTGGTGAACATGGAGGACGATGCGATCCGGGGCCTGACGGTGGTGTACCAGGGCAGCATCAGCTGGCCCGCGCCTGCGCTGGCGGCGGCGCCCGTGGCCAAGCCGGCAGCGGCTGCTGCTACTGCTGCTGCGGGCACGGCAGCAGCCAGCCCGGCTGCGGCCAAAAAGCGGGGCCATGGCCATGGTGCCGGCAGCCCTCTGCCTGCGCGCACCTTGGCCATCCTCTTTGCGGTGCTGGCGCTGCTCTTCTGGCTCATTGGCGCCCATGCGCCGGCGGCCTTCCTGGGCCACCTCACGGTGTTTGTGCTGGCCTGCTTTATCGGCTACATGGTCGTCTGGAATGTGACGCCCGCACTGCACACACCACTGATGAGCGTGACCAATGCGATATCCAGCATCATCGCGATTGGCGCGCTGGTGCAGATAGCGCCGCCCAGCGTGGTGGGCACGGACCGGCCGGGGCTGCTGATTGGCGCACTGGCCTTTGTGGCCTTGGTGCTCACGGCGATCAATATGTTTGGTGGTTTTGCGGTGACGCGCCGCATGCTGGCCATGTTCCGCAAATAGGCCAGGGGGTAGAACCGCATGACCGAAAGCCTCGCAACCGTCGCCTACCTGGGCGCTGCCATTTTGTTCATCCTCAGCCTGGGCGGGCTGTCACACCCCGAGACCGCGCGGCGCGGCAATCTGCTGGGCATGCTGGGCATGGGCCTGGCGGTGCTGGTGACCGTGTTTGGCCCGCGCGTGTCGCAGTCCGGCGTGGTGGCGATTGTCATCGCGCTGGTGCTGGGTGGCGGCATAGGCCTGTATGCCGCCAAGCGGGTCAAGATGACCCAGATGCCCGAGCTGGTGGCGCTGATGCACAGCCTGGTCGGCCTGGCCGCCTGCCTGGTGGGTTTTGCCAGCTATGTCGATACCTCCCATCCGCTGCAAGGCGCTGAGAGAGCCATCCACGCGGCCGAGGTCTATATCGGCATTCTCATTGGCGCGGTTACCTTCTCGGGCTCGCTGGTGGCTTTTGGCAAGCTCAATGGCCGCATTGGTGGCAAGCCGCTGCTGCTGCCGGGGCGGCATCTGCTCAACCTGCTGGGGCTGGTGGTGGTGGTCGCGCTGGGCTGCTGGTTTGTGCAGACCGCATCGATTGGCCTGGGCATGCTGGCGCTGCTGGTGATGACCGCCATCGCACTGCTGTTTGGCGTGCACATGGTTATGGCCATTGGCGGCGCCGACATGCCGGTGGTGGTGTCGATGCTCAACAGTTACTCGGGCTGGGCCGCAGCGGCCACGGGCTTCATGCTGGGCAATGACCTGCTGATCGTCACTGGTGCTTTGGTGGGCTCGTCGGGTGCGATCCTGAGTTACATCATGTGCCAGGCGATGAACCGCAGCTTTATCAGCGTGATTGCCGGCGGCTTTGGCAGTGGCGCGCCTGCAGCGGCGGGCCAGGCAGGCGCAGCGCCCCAGGGCGAAGTAGTGGCGGTAACAGCGGCCGACACCGCCGAGATGCTGCGCGAGGCCAAGCGCGTGATCATCGTGCCCGGTTACGGCATGGCCGTGGCCCAGGCCCAGCACACCGTCAACGAGATCACCCGTACCCTGCGCGAGCGCGGGGTGGAGGTGCGCTTTGCGATCCACCCGGTGGCGGGCCGCATGCCCGGCCACATGAATGTGCTGCTGGCCGAGGCCAAGCTGCCCTATGACATCGTGCTGGAGATGGACGAGATCAACGACGACTTTCCCGATACCGATGTGGCCATGGTCATCGGCGCCAACGACATCGTGAACCCCGCTGCGCAGGATGACCCCACAAGCCCCATTGCCGGCATGCCGGTGCTGGAGGTCTGGAAGGCGCGCCAGTCCATCGTGATGAAGCGCTCGATGGCGACCGGCTATGCCGGCGTGGACAATCCGCTGTTCTACAAGGACAACAACCGCATGCTGTTTGGCGATGCCAAGCAGATGCTCGATGAGGTGCTGGCAACGCTCAAGAGCGAGGTTTAGCGCTGGCTAGCACCTACCATTCGAAGGCGGAGTCGCTCGTGGGAAAGCGCTCGACCGGGCACTCACCGCTGCGGGCAAAGCGATCGGCATAGTTGAAGCGGTAGGCCATCTCGCTGCCGTTGCGGCAGGCTTGGCCACCGTAGAGCCTGGCATAGGTGGCACGTGCGCCGCTGCTGCTGCGGTAGGTGTCTTCGGCCTTGAAGACCAGCTTGCCGTCCTTCTGCTGGATGCGCAGGGTGCCGAAAGAGGCATTGTTGGGGGTCTCGTAGTCCACCAACATGTCAGGCCCCTGCTGGCCCAGTTGCGAGATGATCAGAAAGTTGGCACGCTGCTCAGCCACCAGCTGCTCTTGGCTCAGCACGCGCATACCGGGTGTGGATTGCAGCCTGGCCGCCAGCGGCAGTGCCTTGCCTTCCAGCACCACAATGGCTGTAGTGTTGGGTGGCGCATCGCGGGTAGGCCCGGCCAGCAGCGACTTGGACAGCCGCTGGGTCAGCGCTTCCACCAGTTCCTGCGCACTGTAGTCGGACGCATCCTTGGCGCAGGCGGCTGTGCTGGCCAGCAGGCAGGCCAGAAGGAAAGGGGCAGTAGAAAGGCGCATGGAAGCTCCCGGATGAAGGGCAGGGCTGCCCAAGCCAGGCGACCCGTTGGATGACTTACAGCTGGAAGTCGTAATCGATGGTGATCGGGGCGTGGTCCGAGAACTTCACATCCTTGTAGATGTGTTCCTTGCGGGCCAGTGCGGCAATCGCTGGCGTGGCCAGGTGGTAGTCCAGGCGCCATCCCACGTTGTTGGCATAGGCCTGGCCCCGGTTGCTCCACCAGGTGTAGCAGGCGTCGGTGGTATCGGGCTGCAGCACGCGGTACACGTCGACCAGGCCGCCGGTCTCGGTCTCCTTCTCCAGCAGCTGGGTCATCCAGCTGCGTTCTTCGGGCAGGAAGCCGCTGTTCTTCTGGTTGCTGCGCCAGTTCTTGATGTCGGCATTGGTATGGGCAATGTTGACATCGCCGCAGAGGATGAAGTCGCGTTCGGCGCGCAGGCGCATCAGGTGCGGGTGCAGCTCGGCCAGAAAGCGGTACTTGGCGGCTTGGCGGATCTCGCCCGAGCTGCCGCTGGGAAAGTAGCAGCTGATGATGGAGAGCTTGCGCGTGGGCGTGTCAAAGCGCAGCTCCACATAGCGGCCCTCGGCATCGAACTCGTTGGGCGAAAAGCCGATCACCACATCGCTGGGTGCATGGCGGGTGTAGATGCCCACGCCCGAATAGCCCTTCTTCTCGGCGAACTGGAAATACCCGTTCATCTCGTCGATGACGTCGAACTTGTCCAGCATATCCGCTTGCTGTGCCTTGATTTCCTGCACACAAATACAATCGGGCCGGGTTGTCTCAATCCAGGGGATCACGCCCTTGGTGGCAGCGGAGCGGATGCCGTTGAGGTTGAGGCTGGTTAATTTGAACAAGGATTGGGTCATGGTCGTTAGTCTCCCACAGTCAGGCGCGGATGCGCAGCTGGCGCAGGATTTTGTAGAGTTTGCCGTGGACGCTGGCGTGCTGCGCTTTGGGCAGTTCACCACCAAGGCCGGCCGCGTCAGCCCGTATTTCTTCAATGCGGGCCTGTTCGATGATGGCGCCAAGATGGCGCGGCTGTCCGAATTCTATGCAAAAGCGATTCTGGCCAGCGGTGTGGCGTTCGACATGGTCTTTGGCCCGGCCTACAAGGGCATTCCGCTGGCCGCGACCGTGGCCGTGGAGCTGGCGCGCCAGGGCAAGAACGTGCCCTTTGCCTACAACCGCAAAGAGGCCAAGGACCATGGCGAAGGCGGCAGCCTGGTGGGCGCGCCGCTCCAAGGCCGGGTGCTGATCATTGACGATGTGATGTCTGCCGGCACTGCTGCACGCGAATCGATTGCGCTCATCAAGGGCGCTGGCGCCATTCCCTATGCGATGGCCATTGCATTGGACAGACAGGAAAAAGCCACTGAGAATGGCCAGGATGTTGCGCATAGCGCCGTGCAATATGTGCGTGACCAGCTGGGAATGCAAGTCTGCACCATTGCCAAGCTGGAGGACCTGCTGGCCTTTTTGGGCCAGGGCGCGGCGGCAGAATCGATGCGCGAACACCACAGTCAGGTATTGGCGTACCGAGAACGCTATGGCGTAGACAATTGATAATTAGAATTCGATAGTTTTGAATTATAAGGATCTGACAATGCGCAAGGACTGGTGTGTCGCTGTTTTGGCCATGGTGATGCTGGCATCTGCCGGCGCCAGCCACGCCCAGAAGTCCCCGTCCACCACCACGGTCTACAGCTGCGTGGATGCGGGTGGCCGCCGCTTGACGGCGGATCGCCCCATTCCTGCCTGTGCGGACCGGGAGCAGCAGGTCACGATGCCCGGCGGTGCGGTGCGCACGGTTGGGCCTTCCTATTCCGAGCGCGAGCGCGCCGAGCAGGCTGCCCAGCAGCGGCGTGAGGCAGAAGAGCGTTACCGCGCCAATGACGGCAAGCGCCGTGAGCGCGCGCTGGCCACGCGCTTTCCCACCAAGGCCGCCCATGATGCCGAGCGCGCCGAGGCCGTCGATGTGCTGCGTGCGCAGATCCGCATCGTGCAGGAGCGCCGCACTTTCTTGCTCGAAGACCGCAAAAAGATCGACCAGGACATGGAGTTCTACAAGAAAGACCCCAGTAAGGCGCCTGCCCCGCTGCAGGCGCGCCTGGAAGGCAACCGCCGTGACTTCAAGGAAGTGGACGATCAGATCGCCACGATCAACGAAGAAATCAAGGCCACCAACCTGCGCTTTGACGAAGAGGCCCAAAGCCTCAAACCCTACTGGACCCCGGCTGCTTCCAGGTAGCCGCGCGCAACCCCCATGCCCCTCGATACCCTCGCCCCAGGCTTGGCATTGGCCGATGACCAGCGCGCGCGTTGCAGCTGGTGCATGGCCTCGCCCCTCTACCAGCACTACCACGACCATGAATGGGGCTTCCCCGTGCATGATGACCGCCGCTTGTTCGAGAAGATCTGTCTGGAAGGCTTTCAGGCCGGCCTGAGCTGGCTGACGATTCTGAACAAGCGCGAGTCCTTCCGGGCGGCTTTTGCGCAGTTTGATGCGCGGCAGGTTGCGCAGTTCGGTGCCGAGGATGTGCAGCGCCTCCTGGCCGACGCCGGCATTGTGCGCCACCGGGGCAAGATCGAGGCGGTGATCAACAATGCACAGCGCCTGGCCGAGCTGCAGCGAGAATTTGGCAGTTTTGACGCCTACCTGTGGCGCTTTGCGCCGGCGCCCGGCAGCCGGCCTGACCGCATCACCCTGGACGCCGTGCGCCAGATGGGCGTGGCGCCCGAGGCGGTGGCCCTGTCCAAGGACCTGAAAAAGCGCGGCTGGAAGTTTGTCGGCCCGACCACGGTCTATGCCTTCATGCAGGCCATGGGCATGGTCAATGACCACCTGCATGGCTGCCATGTGCGGGATGGCCGGCCGGTTTGAGCCCCGTGGCGCTACAGCGCCGATAGCTCGCTGACCAGCAGCGAATAGCGCTGCAGCGATACGTAGGCGCCATCGCGCTTGCTGCAGTCGCGCAGCAGGCCTTCATGGCAAAAGCCCAGGCGGCCCAGCAAACGGGTCGATGCCGCATTCTCGGGCTCCACATAGGCCACCACGCTGTGCAAGCCCAGCTGCGCAAAGGCGCTGGGCAGCCACTGGCGCAGCGCCTGGCCCATCCAGCCCTGGCCCCAGTGGTCGGGCAGCAGCCAGTAGCCCAGGTCGGCACTGTCGGCCTCGTCGTCATGGTCGTAAATGCCGACGGCCGCGATGACGGCGCCGTCCAGCAGCACCGCCTGCCACCAGCCGCTGCCTTCGCTGGCCACCGACGCATACCAATCGAGCTGCTCCTGCGCGATCGCGCGGGCATCGCTGTGTACTGTTTCCAGGCCGTAGAACGCAGTCAGCCGCGCATCCCCCATCGCATGGGCGACGACGAACAGGTCGGCGGGGGAGAAATCACGGAAATGGAGGCGGGCGGGCTGCAGCATGGTGCAAGCCTAGCACCGGTCGGGGGCGGTGCTGTGGCGCGGCGCAAGGAGATCGTAAACCGGTTTCCTAGGCGGCTACATGCCAGCGCGCGGGCTGGTGGCTGCCGACGGTCTGGATGCCCAGCAGCGCTGCATTGCGCTGCAAAACGGCTTCAAACTGCGCGCCACTGGCACCGATCTGCTCCGCGGCGCCATCCCAGTAGTCGTCGGCAATCTGGGCGGCGGTAAAGTCACGGTGCGTGAACTTTTGCACAATGTTGCGCAGTTTGTCGAGGTTGATGCTGTCGATATCGGTCATGGCAGGCCTCCAACTCAGATGTAAGCACCAGTGTCGCCCAAATGGCGCGGCTGTCAATCGGCAATCGCCACCACATGCGAGGCTAGCCGCGCATGGCCGCCGTGCTGCGCAGCAGGCGCTGCACCAAGAACGCGCCCACCCAGGCGACACCGCCTATCCACAGCGGCACCAATACATAGCTGCTGGCGCGCGCCCACTGGCCCAACTCGTCCAGCTCCCTCAGCGGCCACAGTGCCAGACCCAGGCCAAAGGCCCACCAGGCCAGCGCAAACAGCGCAAAGGCCCAGGGCAGCCAGGCGGGGCGGCCGGCGGCTGCGCGCTGCCGGGCAGGGCGGTTCTGCAGAAACATCCACAGCACGGCAGCCAGCACCAGCAGCAAGGACAGGCCTGCCGCCACCGGCCACCACAGCGCCAGCGGCAAAAAAGCCAGGGTCAGCGAATCCATGGGGCCCGGCCTTTATTCCTTGTTGCAGAGCATGGAGTCAGCCAGGCTGCCGACGGTCACCCGCATGTTCTTGCCCTTGTGGGCCTGCACCGCCCAGGTGTCGCTCAAGTCCTCGGGCACCAGGTCCTTGTCCTTCATCAGCTCCGGCTTCTTGTGCTCGGAGCGGTCCTGCTTGACCACCTCGGGCACGATCATCGTGATCGTGCTGCCTTCCATGCGCCAATGGCCCGTGCCTTGCAGCACAAAGCGGTACTGCTGCTCGCTGCTGGGCATGTCATAGGCCAGAAAGGCCTGCGAGCGCAACGTGTGGTCGGGGTTGAACTGGTTGGTGTAGGTAAAGCTGGCGCTGTCCTTGCCCATGCTGATCTGGAACTGGCATTCCCAGACGCCAGCCAGGTCGGCCTCGCTGATGCTGGCTGCTGCAGGCGCTGGTGCCTGAGGCGCCGGTTTGTCGCTGGGCGCCGCCTGCTGGGGCGCGCGGGGCGCGGGTTCAGCCTCTTTTTTGGAGGGCCAGAGGCTGGAGCAGGCCGCCAGGCCGGGGATCAGCAGCAGGCAGCAGGTAGTGCGGAAGAGGGGAGTCAATGGCATCTGCGCACTCTACCAAAATACCGTGAAGCAGCGGCCCAGGCCTGAGAACCGGTTCTTTGTAGGCCCCGGCCGCTCACTGTTTAGTCTGCCAAGGTGGGGTAGTCGGTATACCCCTTCTCGCCACCACCATAGTAGGTGCTGTTGTCGCCCTCGTTCAGTGCCGCGCCCCTGCGCAGGCGCTCGACCAGATCCGGGTTGGCGATGTAGGGGCGGCCAAAGGCGACGATGTCGGCCTGGCCGCTGGCCACGGCCTGTTCGGCCAGTTCGCGGTCATAGCCGTTGTTCACCATCCAGGCGGCCTTGCCGCCAGCGCGGCGGTATTCCGCCTTGAAGGCTTCGTAATCGAAGGGCCGGCCTTCCACCTCGCGCGGGCCACCGGTGGCGCCTTCGATCACATGGATATAGGCCAGGCCCAGCGGCGCCAGCTGGTGGGCCAGGTAGGTGAACAGGCTTTGCGGATCGGCGTCATCAATGCCATTGGCGGGGGTGACGGGCGAGAGCCGGATGCCGACGCGGCCACGGCCTACCGCATCGATCACCGCGCGGGTGACTTCGAGGGTCAGGCGGGCACGGTTTTCGATCGAGCCGCCGTAGTCGTCGCGGCGCGCATTGGCGCCGGTCTTCAGGAACTGGTCCAGCAGGTAGCCATTGGCGCCATGGATCTCGACGCCATCAAAACCGGCAGTCTTGACCGCATTGCGGGCAGCCGCAGCAAAGCTGTGCACGATGCCGGGGATCTCCTCGGCATCCAGTGCGCGCGGCTCGGAGGTCGGCTCGAAGCGGCCTTCTCCCGTGGCATGGTCAATCAGGTAGGTCTTGGTCTTGGCAGTGATGGCCGAAGGGGCCACCGGGGCCTGCTGGTCCGGCTGCAGCAGGCGGTGCGAGACGCGGCCCACATGCCACAGCTGGCAGACGATCTTGCCGCCCTTGGCATGCACGGCACTGGTCACCTTGCTCCAGCCGTCAAGCTGGTCCTGCTCGTACAGGCCGGGCACGTCGGCATAGCCCTGGCCCTGGTGGCTGATGGCGGTGGCCTCGGTGATCAGCAGCCCGGCGCTGGCGCGCTGGGCATAGTAGGTGGCTGTCATCGGCTGGGGCACGGCGTTGGGCGAGCGGTTGCGGGTCAGCGGGGCCATCGCAATGCGGTTGGCCAGGGCCAGATCACCGACCTGAATCGGGTCGAACAGGCTGTGGGTGGGGGCAGTTGTCATGCAAAACTCCTTGCGGTTGTGTCACAGAATCACCTGCTTTTTGTACCACGCAGCACAGCCCTTTGCAGGCCAGGGTTGAAGCCCGGCTGCTGTCGGCGAACCACCCGGCTGCCGGAAACCCAAGCAAATCAAGGGTTTCAATACTGCAAAGCAGCATTTGCAGGTCGATGGCCTTGGCCGCCCGCATACTAGGGTCAACCCGACAACACGTAATGGCAAAGGTTCTGCGCCATGATCGATCCGGGTCTGCCAGCTGCCGATCGCAGCCGTGTGGGCAGACCGCTGTCGTTTGTGAAAGAGAAAGCGCGCATTCATGACCAAAACATCGCTGGATAAATCGAAGATCAAGTTCTTGCTGCTTGAGGGCATCCACCCTTCCGCACTCAAGGTGCTGCAGGCGGCGGGCTATACCCAGGTCGAGGCGCTGACCGGCGCCTTGGAGGGCGAGGAGCTCAAGCGCAAGATCGCTGACGTGCACTTTGTCGGCATCCGCTCCCGCACGCAGCTGACGGCCGATGTGTTCGCCGCAGCCAACAAGCTGGTCGCCGTGGGTTGCTTTTGCATCGGCACCAACCAGGTCGATCTGAATGCGGCGCGTGAGCGCGGTATTGCGGTCTTCAACGCGCCTTTCTCCAACACCCGTTCCGTCGCTGAGCTGGTGCTGGCCGAAGCCATCCTGCTGCTGCGTGGCATCCCCGAGAAGAACGCGGTATCGCACCGGGGCGGCTGGAAGAAAAGCGCCGACAACGCCTTCGAGATCCGGGGCAAGACCCTGGGCATCGTCGGCTACGGCTCCATTGGCACGCAGCTGTCGGTGCTGGCCGAAGGCCTGGGCATGAAAGTGGTGTTCCATGATGTGGTCACCAAGCTGCCGCTGGGCAATGCCCACCAGGCCGCCAACCTCCATGCGCTGCTGGAGCAGTCCGACATCGTGACCCTGCACGTGCCCGAGCTGGCCTCGACCCACAACATGATCGGCGCTGCCCAGATTGCAGCAATGAAGGCTGGCAGCATCCTGATCAATGCCTCGCGCGGCACCGTGGTGGATCTGGACGCGCTGGCCCAGGCACTGAAGGACAAGAAGCTGCTGGGCGCCGCCATCGACGTGTTCCCGGTCGAGCCCAAGAGCAACAAGGACGAGTTCCAGTCGCCACTGCGCGGCATGGACAACGTGATCCTGACCCCGCACATCGGTGGCTCGACGATGGAAGCCCAGGCCAACATCGGCCTGGAAGTGGCAGAAAAGCTGGTCAAGTACAGCGACAACGGCACCACCACCTCGGCGGTCAACTTCCCCGAGGTGGCTCTCCCCGAGCACCCGGGCAAGAACCGTATCCTGCACGTGCATGAGAACCGCCCCGGCATCCTGTCCGCCATCAACCAGGTGCTGGCCGACAACGGCATCAACATCGCCGGCCAGTACCTGCGCACCGATGAAAAGGTGGGCTATGTGGTGATCGACATCGACCAGGAGTCGTCGGCTCTGGCGCTGGAGAAGCTGGCCCAGATCGCCGGCACCATCCGCTGCCGCGTGCTGTTCTGATGCGGCATCCACCGCACAGCGTCCCAGCGGCGCCGGTGCGGTGGATGGCTTTAGACACCCCAGAAAGAGGCTTATGCCTCTTTTTTCTTAGCCGCTGTTGGCATATCGATGCATGAAATGCGTCGTTGTGGCGGCGCGGGCCCCTGCCTAGCATGAAGGCTTCCACCTGATTGCCAGCCCACGAGGAGCGCCCATGAATGCCATCACCAATGTTCGCCACCTGAGCCCCGCGGCCGATGCCGCTGCAGGCGCCGCCCTGCACATCGAGCCCCTGGCGGGCCGCATTGGCGCGGTGGTGCATGGCGTGTCGCTGTCGGGCGCGCTGGAGCCCGCGCTGTTTGCCCAGATCAAGGCGGCGCTGCTGCAGCACCGGGTGATTTTCTTCCGGGGCCAGCAGCACCTCGATGACGCCAGCCACCAGGCCTTTGGCCGCCTGTTTGGCGAGATCGAAGCACACCCCACCGTGCCTGCGCCCGATGGCACGGCCTTTCTGGAGCTCAATTCCCAGCACGGCGGCCGGGCCGATTCCTGGCACACCGATGTGACCTTCAAGGCGGCCTTTCCCAAGGTCTGCGTGCTGCGCGCCGTGACCTTGCCCGGCCATGGGGGTGACACCGTATGGGCCAATACTGTCGCCGCCTACGAGAGCCTGCCCGCTCCGCTGCAGCAACTGGCCGAGCAGCTCTGGGCCGTGCATGGCAATGATTACGACTATGCGGAGAACTTCCGCCAGAACACGGCCGCCAGCCAGAGCGAGACGCAGGGCCGCGCCAGCTACCGCAAGGTGTTCACCAGCAAGACCATCGAGTCCGAGCAGCCCCTTGTGCATGTGCATGCCGAAACGGGCGAGAAGGCGCTGCTGCTGGGCCACTTTGCCAAGCGCATCAAGGGCCTGCGCAGCAATGAGTCTGCGGCCTTGCTGCAGCTTTTCCATGAGCGCATCGTGCGCCTGGAAAACACCGTGCGCTGGCACTGGCAGCCGGGCGATGTCGCCATCTGGGACAACCGCGCCACGCAGCACTACGCCGTCAATGACTACGCCGACGCCCATCGCGTGATGCGCCGCGTCACGGTTACTGGCGATGTGGCCACTGCAGTCGATGGCCGCACCAGCGTCGATCTGACGGTGCGCGAGCCCGCTGCTGCCTGAACCCGGGCCAGGCAGACGGCCTGGTCCACCCCCCGACTCGACAACACCCGCAGCGCAGGCGGACATGAACGCCTGCGCCTGCAGAAGAAGACTTTCCATGACCCGAACCACCTACCACTACGAAGGCGGCCTCTTGGTGCCGCGCCGCAAGCTGCTGGTCTCTGCACTGGCGGCCGGAGCCGGCAGCGTGCTGGGCTTTCCCGCACTGGCGCTGGACAGCAAGCCGCTCAAGGGCGTGACGCTCAATACCTCGCTGTACAGCTCGCCATATTCCAAGCTGCTGCGGCCCTGGATTCCCGAGTTCGAGGAGGCGACCGGCGCCAAGGTGAACTTCGACACGCCCGGCTTTCCGGTCTACAACCAGCGTGCCGACCTGGAGCTGTCCACCAAGGGTGCAGCTTTTGATGCGGTCAATGTCACCTTTATCTATTCCAGCCGCTGGATCAACTCGGGCTGGCTGACGCCGCTGGACGGCTATATCAACGACCCGAACAAGACGCCGGCGAACTTTGACATCCGCGACTTTCTGGAAGGCGCGCTGGCGCCCGAGCGGGGCCGCGATGGCCAGCTCTATGGCATTCCGTGGCAAGCCGAGGTCACCATCGCGGCCGCGTCGCGCTTTGATGTGCTCAAGCAGTCGGGCCTGGCCTTTCCCGATACAACAGACGCCTGGCTGGACGCCGCCAAGCTGCTCAACCGCAAGGAGCGCGCGGCAGGTTTTGTCACCGACAACCACTATGGCTGGACCTTTATCCCCTTCCTGCAGGCCTTTGGCGGCGATGTGTTCCGCAAGGCGCCGGATGACCTGTTCCCGACCCTGGACAGCCCCGAAGCGATTGCGGCCGCCGATTACTTTGCCCGCCTGCTGCGCGAATACGGACCCGACGGTGTGGTCTCCTACACCTCGGACCAGGCCGTGCAGTCGCTCAAGGCCGGGCGCAGCCATTTGAGCGTGCAAGGCCAGATCAACCTCTCGCAGCTGGCCGACGCATCGAGCAGCAAGGTGGCAGCATCGGCGGCCTGGGGCCAGGTGCCCAAGGGCGTGGCCGGGCGCTTTCCGGGCACCGCCATCCATGGCTGGGGCATTCCGGTGGGCAGCAAGAACAAGGACGCCGCCTGGCAGTTCATCCGCTGGGCGACGTCGAAGGAAACCTTGCAGCGTGCTGTGGCCGCCGGCTATGGCTCGCCGACGCGCCGCTCGGACATCGACTCCCCCATCTATCGCGAGCGCCAACGCGCCAATGGCTATGACATTGCGGCGCTGGTGACCGCCTCGGTGGACCTGTCGGCCAAGCAAGGCCATATGAAATACCGCACCGTGGCTGCCTACCCGCAGGTGGACCAGCAGATCAACAAGGCCATCGAGTTGATCGTGACCGGCCAGCGCACGCCCGAGCAGGCGATGAAGCAGGCGCAGACCGCATCGATTGCCGAGCTGCGCCGCGCTGGCGTCTCGGTCTGACCGCCAAGGGAGCACAACCATGCCGCCCACTGCATCCCTCGACGCCGGGCCCGCTGGTGCCTTGCCGCTGGCAAGCCCGGCCCAGGGCCAACGAACGCCAGCGGCCGCCGTGCACCACTGGCAGCGCGAATCGGCACGGGCCTATGGCCTGGGCCTGGCACCGGCGCTGGTGGTGCTGGCCGCCATTACCCTGCTGCCGCTGATCACCCTGGTGGTGGTGAGCCTGACCCCGCTGAGCCTGACCGACCCGGCAGCCACCTTCCACTTTGATCAGCCCGCCGGCAACTATGCGCAGCTGCTGCAGGACCAGCGCTTTCTGGATTCGCTCTGGGTGCAGGCCAAGCTCTCATCGGTGGGGGTGCTGCTGCAGTTGCTCGTTGGCCTGGGCCTGGCCCTGCTGCTGCACGGCGAAAGCCGGCTGCTGGCAGGCTTGCGCACGTTCTTCCTGATCCCCATGGTGCTGCCACCGATTGTGGTGGCCCTGGTCTGGAAGATCATCTACACGCCCGACATCAGCCCCCTGCATGCGCTGCTCGAGCAGTGGGGCTGGCCGCTGCGCTCGCTGATCGCCAACCCCGACACCGCGCTGTGGGCCATTGTGGCGGCCGATGTCTGGCAGTGGTTTCCGTTCACGATGCTGATGGTGCTGGCCCAGCTGCAGATGGTGCCGCGCGACCCGGTCGATGCCGCGCGCATCGATGGCGCCAACCGCTGGCAGGTGTTTGTCTACATCGTGCTGCCCTATCTGCAGCGCACCCTGGTGGTCTGCGCGCTGTTCCGCTTGATCGACAGCTTCAAGGCCTTTCCGCTGCTGTATGTGCTGACCAATGGCGGGCCGGGCACCGTGACTGAGGTGACCAATTTCTACGGATTTATCCAGGCCTTCAACTTCTCGTACTGGGGCTATGGCAGCGCCATTGCGGTGGTGATGCTGGCCATCATCTTTGTGCTGAGCGCGCTGATCAGCCGCCTGGGCAAGAACCGGGGAGATGCCCATGCACGCTGAGACCTGGCACAACGAGGCTCCCTCGCTGCCCCTGTGGCAGCGCGCCGTGCAAGGCGCACAACGCCATCTGCGCAGCAGCGCTGCTGTAGTGGTGCTGGTCCTGGTGCTGCTGCCCTTTTTGTGGATGCTGCAGATGGCCTTTCGCCCGGCGGGCGATGCGCTGTCGCTCGATCTGATATTCAGCCCCACGTTGGAGGCCTTTGCAGGCCTCTGGCAGGACAACTTTGCGCGCTCCTTTGGCAACAGCCTGCTGGTGAGTGTGCTGTCCACCGGGCTGTCGCTGCTCCTGGGGGTGCCTGCGGCCTATGCGCTGTCGCGCTGGCGCTTCAAGCAGCGGCGCCAGGTGGCGCTGTGGGTGCTGTGCACGCGCATGGCGCCGCCCATTGCGTTCACGATTCCGTTCTTCCTGGCCTTTCGCTGGCTGGGTCTGCTTGACACGGTCTGGGGTTTGGTACTGGTCTACCTGACCTTCAACCTGGCGATCGTGATCTGGATGATGCAAGGCTTTTTTGACGCGATTCCCACGGCGCTGGAAGAGGCGGCCTGGATGGACGGCTGCGGCATCTGGTCGGCCTTCTGGCATGTGACCCTGCCGCTGACCCGGCCGGGCCTGGTGGCCACGGCCGTGCTGTGCTTCATCTTCTCGTGGAGCGACTTTTTCTTCGCACTGATCCTGACCCGCACCCAGGCGGTGACGGCGCCGGTCGCCATCGTCAATTTTCTGCAGTACGACGGCTGGGAGTGGACCAAGATTGCAGCGGCCGGCACGATGGTGATGCTGCCGGTGCTGCTGTTCACAGTGCTGGTGCGCAAATACCTGGTGCACGGCCTCACCGCCGGCGGCGTAAAGGACTGAGATGGCTTCGATTGCATTGAGACAGCTGCGCAAGCACTTCCAGGGACAGGACGTCCTCAAGGGGCTATCGCTCGATATCGCCGAGGGCGAGTTTGTGGCGCTGGTCGGGCCGTCTGGCTGCGGCAAGTCCACCTTGCTGCGCATGCTCGCCGGGCTGGAGGAAGTCAGCAGTGGCCAGATCGTGCTGGGCGGCCAGGTCATCAACCATGTGCCGCCGCGCGAGCGCAATATCGCGATGGTGTTCCAGAACTATGCGCTCTACCCGCATATGACCGTGGCCGAGAACCTGGGCTTTGCGCTCAAGCTGCAGCGCCAGGCGCCGGCGGCCATCGCGCAGCGCGTGCAGCAGGTGGCCGAAATCTTGGGCCTGGAGCCGCTGCTGGGCCGCCTGCCTGCCCAGCTCTCGGGCGGCCAGCGCCAGCGTGTGGCCATGGGCCGCGCCATTGTGCGCGAGCCGCTGGCCTTTTTGTTTGACGAGCCGCTGTCCAACCTGGATGCCAAGCTGCGCGTGCAGATGCGCACCGAGATCAAGTCTCTGCACCAGCGCCTGCGCACCACCACGGTCTATGTGACACACGACCAGATCGAAGCCATGACCATGGCCGACCGCATCGTGGTGATGCGCGACGGTGTCATCGAGCAAGTCGGCACGCCGCTGGATCTGTATGACCGGCCGCGCAATGCCTTTGTCGCACAGTTCATCGGCTCACCCGCGATGAACCTGATTGCCGCCCGCAGCCAGCAGGCGCAGGACGGCTGGCAACTGGTGACCGACGATGGCCAGCGCCTGCCGCTGCTGCCCGGCCTGCAGGCCCAGGGCGAGCGTGAGCTGTGGCTGGGCGTGCGGCCCGAGCATGTGCAACTGGCAGTGGCGCCGCTGAGCGGTGTCGCCACCAGCGCTGCGACGGTTGAGGTGGTGGAGCCCTCCGGCGCCGAAACCCAGGTGGTCAGCCGCTTTGGCCAGCAGCCGCTGATTTCGACCGTCAAGGAGCGCCTGGCGCTGGCACCGGGCCAGGCCTTGCATTGGCACACGGCGCCGCAGCATTGGCATGTGTTTGACCGGCACAGCGGCGAGCGCCTGAACGTCGCTTAAAGCCAAGCATCTAAAGCACAAAGGCTCCCGGCTGGGAGCCTTTGCGTTGCTGGAGGCAGCCGTTTAAGCCAGCGGGCCTGCGCTCAGGATGTCCGACAGCGCCTTGCGTGGCGATGGTGTTTCGCGCTCGGCCAGGTCGGCCGGCAGGCTGGACTTGTCGCCGCGCTCGCCGATGGCGACCAGGCATTCGACCTGCCATTGCTCGCCCAGTTGCAGCACCTCACGTGCGGCAGCCAGCTCGATGCCCGCCATCGCATGTGTGGCCAGGCCCATCGCGTGGGCCTGCAGGGCCAGGTAACCCCAGGCACAGCCGGTGTCAAAGCTGTGCATGGCCGATTCGGCCTTGTTCGACAGCACCACCAGCAGCGCGCCGGCGTTCAGGCACCAGCGGCGGTTGAACTCGTTGGGGATGGTGGAGAACGCTTGCCAGTTGGCATCGCCATGGATCGAATACGCAAAGTGCCACGGCTGCTTGTTGCTGGCCGAAGGGGCCCAGCGTGCGCCTTCAACAATGGTCTCGATGTCCTTGGGCGTCAGCGCCTTGCCGGAGAAGGCGCGGGGCGAGGATCGGTCCAGAAACTGGGGATGTATGGCGTGGGTGGATTGGCGCGTCATGGTCAGAAATGGAGCAATAAGACCGCCAGCATGCCATATCTGCCGGTTTTTTGCAGGCTCAGATTTTCTGCTTGTCGACCAGCTTGAAGGTGCCGGTGGCCAGGCCCAGCAGGTTGCCGGCATCGTCATGCAGCTCGCCTCGCACAAAGGACAGGCTCTTGCCGCGCTTTTCGCAGACGGCGGTGCAGACCACATCGCCGCTGCCCGGTGCGATGTAGTGGATGGTCAGGTCCACGGTGATGACGCCATAGCGCGACGGGTCATGCGCGCGCGCGGCGCAGGACAGGCCCACATCCAGCAAGGTGGCGATGGCGCCGCCATGCATGTCGCCCCGGCTGTTGGTGTATTGCTTCTGGTAGGGCATGCGCACCCGGGCGCGCTCATTGCCGATCGCCTCGCCCTTGAGCAGAAAGGCCTCGGCCAGGGCCATGCTGAGGCCGAAGATCTGGTTGGCCGGCTCATCCACGGTGTAGGCGGGGATGGCGTTGTCAACAGCGGTGGATGGGGCGGTGGTGGTCATGGGGCAGGGCGCAGCAGGTTCAAAAGCCAGCATGTTAGCGGCTGGGGCAGCCGCGCGGGCAAGGCGGATGACGCCTGGGAGTCGCCCACCTGGCGGCGCGCAGCTTCGTTTGCAAAGCGGGTTCCCGGGCTCCTGGGGTCACGGTTTATCATCGCTGGCTTATGCCTGCCTGGTCCTCCGCATCTTCTCTGTTGTCCCCGTATTGCCCGCGCTGCGGCGCTGCCCACTGCCGCAGTGCAGGCGCGCCCCATGCGTTTGCCTGCCTGCAGTGCGGCGCGCAGTTCCGGCTGGAGCATCTGCAGGGCCAGGCTTTTGCTGGCATGTCCACGTCCGCAGAAGCAGCCAGCGGGGCGCGGCTGCGCAGGCATCTGCCCTGGGTGGCGGTGCTGCTGGCCATGCTGGTGTCCATCCCCTGGTGGCTGCCCCGGCTGCAACCCGGGCTCCAGCTGAAGCTGCCCGCTGCCTGGCAAGACAAGGCAGCGCCGCTGGCGCTGGGCCGCAGCGAGGCCACCACGCTGATCGAGCGCAATGGCCAGCGCCTGCTGGTGCAGCTGTATGAAAGCCGCGAGCAGGACGATGTGGTCTACCGTGCGGTGCTGCGCGATGCAGCCACGGGTGCCAGCCTGGGCGAGCCGCAGCGCATGGCCATGCCCTGGGCCGGCACGTCGGGCCGGGCCGAGCTGCAGTTTTTCTCGGATGGCCAGCTTTACCTGTTCTTGCGGGAGCGCGGCTTTTGGCGGCTGGACCTGGCCAGCCTGCGCTTTGTCGATCTGCAGCCCCAGCTGAGCGCGCGCTTTGCCGCGCAGCTGGGCGAGGGCATCGTCGGCGTGGCGCCCAAGGGCCGTGACCGGCCCGACAGCCTGGAGGTAACCAGCCGCAGTGGCAGCAAATACCTGGTGTACTGGCTGCTGGGCCAGATCTGGCCGGCGGCCGACAGCAGCAGCCTCTATGAAAAGGCGCAATCCGGCTATGGCCAGGAGACCGCCTTTTACCGCTATGAATCGCTGCCCCACCCGACAGGGGAGGAGAACCGCGCCGTGCTGGTGCAGTCCTGGTGGCGGCATGAGCCCGGGCAACCTGCCTACTTTGACTATTACGACCTGCAGCCCAGCGACAGCCGCGAGGTGCAGAGCTCGCCGCGCAGCTATGTGCCCATTGGCGATGGCTTCTTCACCCGCCCCTACGCCATCAAGGACCGGGGCCTGCTGCGCATCAAGGTGGTGCAGCCGGCGGTGCCGCGCTTCCATGCCGAAGTGATGGCCGAAAGCGCGCGCCGCCTGCTGCTGGCCTACAACCCCACGCCGCTGCGGCAGGAGGGGCGCGTGATCCAGCTGCTGGACAAGGCCAGCCAGCAGGTAGTTTGGAGCCGCACCATCGACCAGTTGCCCCAGCTGGGCAAGCGCGAAGGCGGCATGTATGTCACCGGCCAGGCCGTCAGTGCCGGCTTTCTGCTGCTCAACGACATGCGCCAACCTGCGCTGCTGATCGGCGAGGACGGCGAGCTGCTGCAGGACTTTACGGCTGGGGCAGAAGGAGCCGCCCGATGAACATCCCCCGGCGCGCCATCGGTCCCCTGGGCATCGCCTTTGTGGTGTTTTTTGTGCTGCCGCTGCTGGTGCCCGCCACCATCCGTCTGCTGCGCCCTGCAGACCAGGCCGAGGAGCTGGGCGAGGTTGAGGCATCGGCCATCTACCAGGGCGAGGATGGCAGCCTGCGCATGCTGCGGGTGATGAAGCACAGCACCGCGCAGGATGATGTGTTTGTGCTGCTGAGCAACGACCTGCAGGCCAAGCAGCTGCTGGGCGAGCCCCAGCGCATCGTGCTGCCCCGCGCCCAGCTGCGCCAGGCCGCCCGGCTGCGCAGCGAGGCCGATGGCCAGCTATCGCTGCTGCTCAATGACCGGCAATGGTGGCTGCGCCAGCCGGCGCAGTCCGCGTTTGCACCGATGGATGCCGCGCTGCGCCAGCGCTTTGCGGCAGAGCTGGGCATGGGTGTGTCCAAGTACGCATTTGGCGAGCAGCGCGAACCGGGTTTGTTGGAGGTGACCAGCAATACCGGCGACCGCTATGCGCTGTACTGGGCCAGCGGCGAGCTCTACCCCTGGGCGGAGCGGCTGCCCCGCTGGCAGCAGCGCCCCTGGGCGCAGTACCAGCAGACGGTTGCGCGCATCGACTATGCCGACTTTGACACCGACGTGGCACAGTACGGCTTGCCGACCATGCTGCTGCAGTTTGCGCAAAAGGTGCGGCCCGGCGAATTTGAACGCTGGCCACGGCTGAGCGTGCATTCCAGCTCGGACAAGCAGGTGCGCGCAGCCCCCAGGCTTTACCAGCCGCTGAGCGATGGTTTTGTGGTCAGCCGCCAGGCCGTGCGCGAGGCGGGCATCACCAAGATTGCGCCGGTGACCAGTGTGCCGGTGCAGTTCAGCGGCGAGGTGTTGGCCCGCAATGCCGACCGGGTGCTGATGCGCTATGACGAAACCCCGACCACCGCCGCCGAGGTGGTGCTGCAGATCGTCGATGCGCACAGCCTGCAGGTGGTGTGGCGCAAGTCCACACGCGAGATACCGCAGTTGCTGTCAGATGGCAGCGTGGCGGCCCAGGCCTGGCCCGGTGGTTTTTACCTGAGCACCGCGATGAACTTGCCGGCGCTGGTGATCGACAACAACGGCCAGACCCTGTACGACTTTCAGCCCCAAAAACGCCAGGAACAGCCCAGCGATGACTGAGGCTGGGGGCATACGCCAGCGGCCCGGCCAGCCAGTTGTAAGGGTGGATAGCCGACCATAAAAGTGCGGGGCAATGCGATAGTTGTTGATTGGCCTACAGCGCTGTTTTGTAAAGAAATTTTGCAAATCCAGCAGCCCGTTTACGTAAAGCCCGGCGAATCTCCAAAACTCCTACAGCCAGCACGATCGCGCAGCGGCACCATGTTTGAACGGCAGGCGTTTGCTCCTGCCGCCAACCTGACACTGAAGGAGTAAGCGCCATGAGCCAGCAGAACCACCAACAGTCCGGACAGCAGCCTGCCCAGAAAAAGGAGCAGCAACAGCAACAGCAATCCCCGAAGCAGCAGCAACCGGGCCAGCAGGACCGCAAGCAGCCATCGCAGAAGTAATCTGCGGCTGCGCGGACCACGAAGACCACACGGAGCACCCCATGCAACAACTGCCTTTGCCGATGACCAAGCAACAGCCTTGGCCCCTGCAACAGGGCCAGCCGTTGCGCGAGGCCAAGTACTCGCAGCAGCAGTGCAAGTGCAACCGCCGCCAACTGGGCACCGAGCCCAAGACGCCGGACAACGCACAGATGTGCTGATCTTCTAAACTCCGCGCCAAGGCCCGCTTTCAGCGGGCTTTTTCGTGGGCGCCGCCTGGATGGTGCTGGCCGCCCACAGCCGTGCTCATCCAGCCGCAGGTGGCGGATTTGCGGGCGCTGTATGCCCCGCGTGAGGTGCTGCTGGCCCAGCCGGGCTGGCGAGCCTTGCCAGCGCGCTGCTACAAACCCAGCGCGTCTTGGTCAGGGGCCATACCGACGACATAGCCGACCGCTTGTACTTCTGTGAAGGATGGAAAAGGGATGTGTGCGCTGCAGTGCCGTGGCACGGGGCAGAGCGCTGCAGGGGCTTTGCAAAATGTGCGGCGAGAAACGTCTCGAAGCAGGCGGCGCGTCAATTCCTACACCGGCCCACCTACGGCGGCGCGACTATAGAGCCATGGCAGGGCAATGTCGCCCTGTCATCATCTTGAAGGAGCTAACGCTATGAATCAGCCAAACAGCCAACGCAATCCCAACCAGGTGAACCAGCAGCAATCGGGCCAGAAACCCGGTTCGCAAAAAGAGCAGCAACACCAGCAGCAGTCGCCGCAGCAAAAGCAGCCCGGTCAGCAAGACCGGTCGCAGCAGCAGCGCTAGGGATTGTGAGTTTAGGTCGATCATCCATGTAGGCGTTCACACGCTGGATTATGTCTGATGGCCAAAATTTTTATAATTTCTTCGAGCTGAGAAAAAATAAATGACCCAGCCGGGTCATTTATATATTTCAAAATACATCGCTTAATGGGTGACAAGTAATCGTTGCATTTATATTTTCTTCCGTCAATATTTAAATTTAATATCATTTGTATTTAGATAAATGAACAATTAAAAAGATCCTGGAGATATAGTTTATTGAAAACTTTGTTACTTGGGAGAATAATTGATCGGGATCAGAAAGGTTTTTTGAAAGAATATTTTTGTTTCCATTGTTGGATAAATGGAAAAACCTGTTTCTAAGACCGATTAAAAGTTTATTCCAGTACTTGAATTCCAAATCTATTTTTTCATATTTTTTTGTGTCTCCACTAAATTGCTGAGGATCTCCCCATCCCAAGCAATTTTCAGTAATTGCTTGAAATATTTCTCTTTTTTCTCTTTCGGTCCCAGTTAAGTTAATAGTGTACGTTGCATCCAATTCTTCCGGAGGAAAACTGGAGTTAAGGAATTTCTCCTTGAATCGCATTTCTCCTACATTCGAATCCGCAGTAGAAGAAAGCCACTTTTTTAAGTCTTCAAAAGTATTTTCATAGCTTTGAGTGTTTTGAGCATATATCATGGGGAATGCATAGGAGATATGTTCATAAGCTCTGTATATAAAAATAAATGATTTTAAATGTTGATCTTTGCTAATTTCTATTAATGCATTGCAAATCTCGTAATAAATATTTTCATAGAATATTTTATTTATATTAGATTCTCTGTGTGCAAATGTAAAGTATTCGTCTATATTGAAATTCTCCTCTAGCATTAAATGATTTAAAGATCGGTCCGTATTTGCGGAGATCGAGGGAAGAAAATAATTTATATTTTGATCTATAATTTCTATATCTTCGCCGTCTGAATTTTTTCTTATGATGCTTGCCGTTCCCGCAAGGATTCTATGTAACGCAAGTTGAGGTGAAAAGTTATTCTCATTTTCTATAAAAAAAGGAGTGGAAGCGAATGGTGAAGGGTCGCTCGGTTCTCTTATAACTATATTTCTCATGCTTAGATGCTCGTTTCATCAATGAAGAAATCAGTCATTTCAGAGGAGCTCTTTGAGATGAATTCGGATATTTTTGAAACGACCTTTGATGCAAGTTCGCGCCTATATCTCCCTAGATTTACTTTGGAGGGATTGATAGATTTGAATGCCGTTTCAAAGTTGTTGGTAAAATTTGAAAAATCCCCAGGAGTAATCGAGCTAAAATCTTCTAGTGAGTTTCTTATTCCAACGCAAAACCCGATGAGGTTGTTTTGCGTTTTTAGCCACTTTTTAGATGGCGCATCTTCGCTTAATTTGTCAATCAATGATAGTACAGAACTAAAATCATGTTTGTTTGCTTTGGCATTTTCAAATATGTTTTTTACAATGATTTCATCCATTTTTTCTGATATTATTTTATTGTTCTCATTGTTAATGTTTCCTGTGATATATGCCATATATCCTTTGGATATATCTGCCAAATTAAAAGACCCTCTTATAATATTTTCTGAACGATCCTTCTCTGACTGGACTTCAATTTCTAGTTCTTTAAAATCAAATAGCTCTTTAGTTAAAACTTCGATTTGATGTCTTGGGCTCATAGGCTTTTGACCATTGTTTAATGTAATCATTCTATACAAAAGCATATCTTTATTTTTAGATAAAATTATATTGACATATAAATTTCTATTTTTGTCAAATCCTTCTTCTTCGGAAATATTGTATAAAGTGTTTAGTCTTTGAATGCCATCGAGAATGTAGCCATTGTTTATGTTATTTTTAACATAGTTCTCTACATCACTTTTTTTAAAATCTCCGGTGTTTTCGAAGTCTGAAGCGACGAATGCTATCGTTAAGGGCGGCATAATGCAACCATCTAATATATCCTTGCTAAGTCTTTTGTAGAAATCTGGTGTCTGAATTTTTCGTTGGTGGGAAAATCTATTGATTAAGGGAAATAGATGGTTGAGGGCGGATTCGTAAGTGAGTCTTCCTGTAGCTACAGTACTAGCGATTACATTATCTATGTCCACACTATAAATTTCAATATTCATAATATTCCTGCGAATGTCTGAGGGAAGGCTCTAATTTAACAGAATCTATTGACTGTATTCAAGGGTAAATAGGTCGTTGTGGCTACAAAAAAGCCTCCACGTATGGAGGCTTTTGATATGCGGCAGTGATGCTGGATCAGGCCAGCTTGGCCTTCAGCAGCTCATTGACCTGGCCCGGATTGGCCTTGCCCTTGGAGGCCTTCATCACCTGGCCGACCAGCGCGTTGAAGGCCTTGTCCTTGCCGGCCTTGTACTGCTCCACATTGCCGGGGTTGGCGGCGATCACCTCGTCGATGATGGCTTCGAGCGCGCCGGTGTCGTTGGATTGTTTCAGGTCCTTGGTGTCGATGACGGTGTCGACGTCCGCGCCTTCACCGCTCCACAGCGCCTCGAACACCTGCTTGGCGCTGTTGTTGCTGATGACATTGCCGTGGATGCGGGCGATCAGGGTGCCCAGTTGGGCGGCGCTGACCTTGACCTGGTCCATGCCGATCTCTTCCAGGTTCAGGCGGCGCGAGATTTCGCCCATCACCCAGTTGCTGGCCAGCTTGGGCTGGCCGCTGGACTTGGCAGCGGCTTCAAAATAGTCGGCCATGGCCTGGCTTTGGGTCAGGGTGGTGGCGTCGTACTCGGGCAGGCCGTAGTCGGCCACAAAGCGGTCGGCGCGCTGGCGCGGCAGCTCGGGCATGTCGACCTTGACGGCCTGCACCCAGCTGTCGGCAACCACCAGCGGTGGCAGGTCTGGATCGGGGAAGTAGCGGTAATCGGCCGCGTCTTCCTTGGTGCGCATCGCACGGGTCTCGCCGGTGTCGGGGTTGAACAGCACGGTGGCCTGCTGGATCGCGCGGCCGTCTTCGATTTCTTCGATCTGCCAGCGGATTTCGTAATCGATGGCGATCTGCATGTTGCGGAACGAGTTCAGGTTCTTGATCTCGCGGCGGGTGCCCAGCGGCTGGCCGGGCTTGCGCACGGACACGTTGGCATCGCAGCGGAACGAGCCTTCCTGCATGTTGCCGTCGCAGATGCCGATCCAGGTGACGATCTTGTGCAGTTCCTTGGCATAGGCCACGGCCTCGGCGGTGCTGCTCATGTCGGGCTCGGTGACGATCTCCAACAGCGGCGTGCCGGCGCGGTTCAGGTCAATGCCCGATTGGCCGATGAACTCGTCGTGCACGGATTTGCCGGCGTCTTCTTCCAGGTGGGCGCGTACCAGGCGCACGGTCTTTTTCTGGTCGCCGACAAAGAAGCTCACCTCACCGCCTTGCACCACCGGGATCTCGAACTGCGAAATCTGGTAGCCCTTGGGCAGGTCGGGGTAGAAGTAGTTCTTGCGCGCAAAGATGCTGACGGGCGCAATGGTGCTGCCCAGTGCCAGGCCGAGCTTGATGGCGCACTCGACGGCCTTCTTGTTCATCACCGGCAGGGTGCCGGGCAGGGCCAGGTCCACGGCGCAGGCCTGGGTGTTGGGCTCGGCGCCAAAGGCGGTGCTGGCGCGGCTGAAGATCTTGCTGTTGGCGGCCAGCTGGGTGTGGGTTTCAAAGCCAATCACCACTTCGTAGCCGTTGATGAGCTTGACGGTTGTTTCGGTCATGTTCTGTGTTCCTCCCTGCGTTACTTCGCGATGCCGGTGGGCTGGCGCAGGTGGTGGTCGGTGGCTTGCTGCAGCTGGTGGGCCGCGTTCAGGAGCTTGGCTTCGCCAAAGTAGTTGCCGATCAGCTGCAGGCCCACGGGCATGCCGCCTTCGCCAAAACCGGCGGGCACGCTCAGGCCGGGCAGGCCGGCCAGCGACCCGGGCAGGGTGTAGATGTCGGCCAGGTAGTTGGCAAGCGGGTCGCTCTTGCCGCCCAGCGCCCAGGCCACGGTGGGCGCAGCGGGGCCGGCGATCAGGTCGCAGTCCTTGAAGGCGGCCTGGAAGTCGTCGGCAATCATGCGGCGGATCTTTTGCGCCTGCAGGTAGTAGGCGTCGTAGTAGCCGTGCGAGAGCACATAGGCGCCGGTCATGATGCGGCGCTTGACCTCGTCGCCAAAGCCTTCGGCGCGGGTCTTCTTGTACATGTCGACCAGGTCGGTGTAGTCCTTGGCGCGGTGGCCGAACTTCACGCCGTCAAAGCGCGAGAGGTTGGACGAGGCCTCGGCCGGGGCGATGATGTAGTAGACGGGGATGGACAGCTCGGTGCGCGGCAGGCTGATCGGCACCAGCTTGGCGCCCAGCTTTTCGTACTCCTTGAGGGCGGCATCGACAGCGGCGCGCACATCGCTGCTCAGGCCATCGCCAAAGAACTCGGCAGGCACGCCGATGCGCAGGCCGGCCAGCGAGTCGTTCAGCTGGGCCGTGAAGTCTTCGGCCGGGTGGTCGAGGCTGGTGGAGTCGCGGTCCAGGTCGGGGCCGCACATCTCGCTGAGCAGCAGCGCGCAGTCTTCGGCGGTGCGCGCCATCGGGCCGGCCTGGTCCAGGCTGGAGGCGAAGGCGATCATGCCGTAGCGGCTGGCGCGGCCATAGGTGGGCTTGATGCCGGTGATGCCGCAGAACGACGCGGGCTGGCGGATCGAGCCGCCCGTATCGCTGCCGGTGGCGGCGGGCGCAAGGCGCGCGGCCACGGCCGCTGCCGAGCCGCCGGACGAACCGCCGGGCACCCGGCTGGTGTCCCAGGGGTTGCGCACCGGGCTGATGGCGCTGTTCTCGTTGGCCGAGCCCATCGCGAACTCGTCCATGTTCAGCTTGCCCAGGGTCACGGCACCGGCGCCGGCCAGCTTGCTCACCATGGTGGCGTCAAATGGCGACTGGTAGCCTGCCAGCATCTTGCTGCCTGCGGTGGTGGGGAAGTCCTGGGTGACGAACAGGTCCTTGTGGCCAATCGGCACACCGGCCAGCTTGCCGGCCGTGCCCGCTGCAATGGCGGCATCGGCGGCACGGGCCTGGGCCAGGGTCACGTCTTCATGGATGTGGACATAGGCGCCCAGATCCTGGTGGGCCTTGGCACGGGTGAGGAAATGTTGCGCAGCCTCGACGGAGGACACTTCGCGGCGTTTGAGCTTGGCGGCCAGCTGGGCCACGCTCAAGTCATGCAATTCGGTAGGGATGCTCATGCAAATCTCGCGATCTTGGCGATCTCGGTGAATAGGAAAGGGCGCTGCGCGCCGGTCTCAGGGGCATGGTGCTGCGTGCTGCTGCCACCACGGCCGGGGGCCGGTTATTGCCAGGGCCCACCAGGCCTGAAGATGCTGTGAATTACTCAATCACCTTGGGTACCAGGAAATAGCCTTTTTCCACGGCAGGCGCGCTGCGCTGGTTGGCTTCCCGGTTATCCGGCTCGCTGATGACATCATCACGAAGACGGAGGGTGATTTCCTGGATCGCTGCCACGGGGTGTGACAGGGGCATGACACCGGAGGTATCCACAGCCTGCATCTTCTCCACAATGCCGAAAAAGTTATTCATCTGCGAGAGCATGCGCTCACTCTCGGAGTCGGATAATTCGAGCCGCGCCAGGTTGGCGATGCGGGCAATGTCATCTTTTGTCAGGGCCATAGATAGTCGTATGTAAACCAGTCGTAAAAAAACGGGGCCGGAAAGCGTTGCCCTGTAAGTTATTCACAGGGGATAGAGTATTATCCCGTCTTTGACGCAATAACGCGGCAACGTCGGTCATTGCGCATCAAAAACCCTTCTGTCATCTCACCACACACCAATGAAGGGCGATGGAGCGCCGAAGCGCGACCCCATGCCCTAGAGGAAACTTGCATGTTCGGAGCGTTCCGTCGCTACTTTTCCACCGACCTGGCCATCGACCTGGGCACGGCCAACACCTTGATTTTTGCACGCGACAAAGGGATTGTGCTCGATGAGCCTTCCGTCGTTGCGATTCGCCATGAAGGTGGCACCCATGGACGCAAGGTCATCCAGGCCGTAGGCCGCGAAGCCAAGGCCATGCTGGGCAAGGTGCCCGGCAATATCGAAGCCATCCGCCCGATGAAGGACGGTGTGATTGCCGACTTCCTGATCACCGAGCAGATGATCAAGCAGTTCATCAAGATGGTGCACCCCCGCACCCTGCTCTCGCCCAGCCCCCGCATCATCATCTGCGTGCCTTGCGGCTCGACCCAGGTCGAGCGCCGCGCGATCAAGGATGCCGCGCTCAAGGCCGGCGCCACCCAGGTGGAGCTGATCGAAGAGCCGATGGCTGCCGGCATCGGCGCGGGCCTGCCCGTGTCCGAGGCCTCTGGCTCGATGGTGGTCGACATCGGCGGCGGTACCACCGAAGTGGGCGTGATCTCGCTGGGCGGCATGGTCTACAAGGGCAGTGTCCGCGTAGGTGGCGACAAGTTCGACGAATCCATCATCAACTACATTCGCCGCAACTACGGGATGATGATCGGTGAGCCCACCGCCGAGCTGATCAAGAAGAGCATTGGTTCTGCGTTCCCAGGCTCCGAAGTCAAGGAAATCGAAGTCAAGGGCCGCAACCTCTCCGAAGGCGTGCCGCGCAGCTTCACGATCAGCTCCAACGAGGTGCTCGAAGCGCTGACTGAGCCGCTGAACCAGATCGTCTCTGCGGTGAAGAACGCGCTGGAGCAAACCCCCCCCGAGCTGGGCGCCGACATTGCCGACCGCGGCATGATGCTGACCGGCGGTGGCGCCTTGCTGCGTGACCTGGACCGCCTGCTGGCCGAAGAAACCGGCCTGCCCGTGCTTGTTGCAGAGGAACCACTGACTTGCGTGGTGCGCGGCTGCGGTATCGCCCTCGATACCCTGGACCGCAAGGGCGTGACGATTTTCACCAGCGAATAACCCAGGCGCGCTGCGCAGCGATACGCAATAATGGCGAGCGGCAGCGGCTATGCATACCATGGCGTGCTGCATGCCCGCCATGCATGCTTGCAGCAGCCTGGCTGCTTGCGATGCGCTGCATGCCTTGCTGCTGTGATGCGCCCGTTTCTGCTTTTTCGCCTTTCTCCGATGTCCCTGCCCATGCCCCTTGTCCACCGTGCTGACCGCCTACTGGCGCAGCGGCACGCGCCCGGACCAGGCACCGGGCACCGGGCCAGGTTCTGCTGAGGCCACTGCATGGCACGCAACGTCTTCTCCGGCGGTATACCGACCTTCCGACCACAGGGGCCCAGCGCCAATGTGCGTCTGGCGCTGTGCGTAGCGCTGGCGGTGTTCCTGATGGTGGCGGACGTGCGCTTCAAGCTCACCGAACCGCTGCGCAAGGCCGTCGCCACCGTGCTCTTCCCCATGCAATGGGTGATGCTGCAGCCAGTGCTGCTGGTCCAGGGCGGTGCCAGTTATTTTGAAGATTTGAACAAGGCGCAGGCGGCGGCCGTCGCGGCCGAGAAAAGCGCGATTGCGCTGACCCACCGTGCAAACCTGGTCGAAACGCTGGACCATGAGAACCAGCGCCTGCGCCAGTTGCTGAACCTGGTGCCCCGCCTTAAAACCGAAGGGCGCGCCGCCCAGGTGGTGTATGAAACAGCCGATGCCTTCAACCGCCGTGTCGTGATCGACAAGGGCGAGGTGGCCGGCATTGCGCGTGGCTCTCCGGTGATGGACGAGATGGGCGTGCTGGGCCAGGTGACCCGGGTGTTTCCGATGTCCGCCGAGGTGACCTTGCTGACCGACCGCGAGCAGGCCATCCCCGTGCTCAACCCGCGCACCGGCGCCCGGGCCGTCGCCTATGGCGAGCCCACCAATGCCTATGGCGGTGGCATGGAGCTGCGCTTCATGCCCAGCAACGCCGATATCCAGGAAGGTGATCTGCTGACCACCAGCGGTGTGGACGGCGTCTATGCGCCCGGCCTGCCGGTGGCGCGCATCGTCAAGATCGAGCGCCGTGCGGATTCGCCGTTCGCGCGCGTCTACTGCGAGCCCCTGGCACAGATGTTTGGCACCCAGTTTGTGATGGTGATCAACCCGTTGCCTGAAGACGCCCTGCCGCCGCGCCCGCCGGTGGAGACCAAGACCCAGGAAGGCCCGGCCTCCACCCCCCGCAAGGGCAAGCGCGGATGATGCTGGCCTCCACGAACCCAACCCCAGGAATGCAGCCATGATCATGCCGCGTGGGCAGCCCTTGCTGCTGCCTGTCCCCCCTGGCTTTATTGCGCTGACCCTGGTGTTGGCGCTGATGATCAACATGCTGCCGCTGGGCCGCGCGCTGTGGCTGCCCGATGTGCTGCTGCTGGTGCTCGTCTACTGGGGCGTGCACGAGCCCGGCAAGATCGGCATGGGCTGGGCCTTTGTGCTGGGCCTGTGCATGGATGTGCACCAGTCCTCCCTGCTGGGCCTGCATGCGCTGGTGTATTCGGCCGTGCTGTACGGCGTGGCGCTGCTGCGCCAGCGCATCACCTGGCTGAGCGTGATGGCCCAGGCGGTGCAGGTGATGCCGCTGTTCCTGGCGTCTGACGTGGTGCTGATGCTGCTGCGCATGTTGCTGCGTGGCAGTTTTCCGGGCTGGGGCTTTTTGACGCCCGGCCTGTGGTGCGTAGCGCTGTGGCCGCTGGTGAGCGGGCTGCTGCAGCTGCCCCAGCGCCAGCCGCCCGACGATGACGAAAACCGCCCCTTGTAAGCTGGGGCGTTTGCGCAGACCATGACCGAGATCCAGAATTCAGACCGCGCCTTCAGCCGCTTTCGGCTGCGGGTGATCGTCATCGGTCTGGTGGTGGTGCTGTGCTTTGGCATTCTGCTCTCGCGCCTGTATGTGCTGCAGATCGACCGCCATGACGACCTGCTGGCGCAGGCCGAAAGCAACCGCACGGCGGTGGTGCCCATCGTCCCCAACCGGGGCCAGATCTATGACCGCAATGGCGTGCTGCTGGCCACCAACTACTCGGCCTACACCCTGGAGATCACGCCCTACAAGGTGGGCGATGTGGAAGAGACCATCGATGCGCTGTCCGAGCTGATCGAGATCACGCCGCGCGACCGCCGCCGTTTCAAGCGCCTGCGTGAGGATTCGCGCAACTTCGACTCGCTGCCGATCCGCTCGCGTCTGACCGACCAGGAAGTGGCCAAGTTCGCCGCCCAGCGCTACCGTTTTCCGGGTGTGGATGTGAAGGCGCGGCTGTTTCGCTCCTACCCGATGGGCGAGACCGGTGCCCACCTCATCGGCTACATCGGCCGCATCAACCAGCGCGAGAAGGAGCGTATTGACGACTCCGACGAAGCGGCCAACTACCGGGGCACCGAGTACATTGGCAAGACCGGCGTGGAAGCGAGCTACGAAAAGGAACTGCACGGCCACACCGGCGTGGAGCGCATGGAAACCTCGGCCGGTGGCCATGCGGTGCGCAAGCTCGACAGCTCCCCTGCCACCCCGGGCGAGAGTGTGGTGCTGTCGGTGGACATCAAGCTGCAGAAGATGGTCGAAGACCTGTACGGCGAGCGCCGGGGCGTGGCCGTGGCGATCGACCCGCGCAGCGGCGAGCTGCTGGCCATGGTCAGCAAGCCCACCTACGATCCGAATATCTTTGTCGAGGGCATTGACCAGGAAAGCTGGAAGGCGCTGAACGAATCCATTGACCGCCCCTTGCTCAACCGGGCCATGCGCGGCACCTACCCGACTGGCTCCACCTACAAGCCCTTCATGGGCCTGGCCGGGCTGGAGACGGGAAAGCGCACCCCGTCGACCATCATCCAGGACGGCGGCAGCTGGACCTTTGGCGGCCACACCTTCCGCTCCGGCCATGCGCTGGGCCCGGTCGATCTGAACCGCGCGATCCAGCATTCGAGCAATGTCTACTTCTACACCCTGGCCAATGAAATGGGCGTGGATGCGATCCATGACTTCATGAAGCCGCTGGGCTTTGGCCAGATCACCGGCATCGACCTGCCCGGTGAAGTGCGCGGCGTGCTGCCCAGCACGGCCTGGAAACGCGATACCTACAAGCGCCCTGAGCAAAAACGCTGGTATGCCGGTGAGACCATCTCGCTGGGCATTGGCCAGGGATACAACAACTTCACGATTCTGCAGCTGACGCATGCGCTGGCGACGATTCTGGACAACGGCAACAGCCGGGTGCCGCATGTGGGCAGGTCGCTGATCGATCCGGTAACCGGCGAGCGCCGCCCCATCGAGCAGCCGCCGCCCGTGAACCTGGGCTACAAGCAAAGCAATATGGACGCGGTCAAGCGCGGCATGGTGTCGGTGGTGACGGGCGGAACCGGGCGCGGCTCCTTCGGCACGGCCCGCTACACCGCTGGCGGCAAGACCGGCACGGCCCAGGCCATCAGCATCGGTCAGAAGGAAAAGTACAACGCCGCGCGCCTGGCCGAGCGCCAGCGCGACCATGCGCTGTACATCGCCTTTGCGCCTGCGGAAGACCCCAAGATTGCCGTTGGCGTGATCGTTGAGAACGCCGGTTTTGGTGCCGGCTCGGCCGCGCCGATTGCCCGCCGCATCATGGACTACTGGCTGCTGGGCGAATACCCCAGTGAGGCCGATATGGCCGCCATGCAGCGCGGCGAAGGCCGTGCGCCGATGGGCACGCCACGGCGGGTTGAAGATATCCAGCTGAAGCCGCAGACGGAGCCACCGCAGTAAGCCAAGGGGCAGCCGTTGTCGCAGGGCATTGGGCAACAAAAAACCGCCTCAGAACGAGGCGGTGCTGGAAGAGGGTGGTGCCCAGGCGGGCTGGCCAGGTCGACCATCACACAGGCTAAAGATCAGCGCAAAAAGGCGTCGTATCCGGTCTTGAGGATCAGCGCGGCGACCACGACGATGAACATGCCGCGCACAAAGCCCGAGCCCTTTTTCAAGGCCATCCAGGTGCCCAGCATGCTGCCGAGGATGTTGGCAACGGCCAGCGGAATCGCAAAATGCCACCAGACATGGCCCTTGGCGGTGAACAGGATCAGCGCCGCCACATTGGTGGCGATGTTCAGGATCTTGGCGCTGGCCGAAGCGTTCAGAAAGTCATAGCCCAGCCAGCGCACCATCAGGAAGACGAAAAAGCTGCCGGTGCCGGGTCCAAAGAAACCATCGTAGAAGCCAATGGTGGCGCCAATCGCGCAGGCCACCCAGGCCTCTGCACGGCCGCTGTAGCGCGGCGCATGGGTCTGACCCAGCTGCTTTTTGTACAAGGTGTAGGCCAGCACGGCGATCAGGATGATCGGCAAGGCCTTGCGCAGCATGCTCGGGTCCACCACGGTCACCGCCCAGGCCCCCAGCAGCGAGGCGACGAAACCTGCGCCTGCCGCCGGTGCAATGGCGGCCCAGCGCATGTCCACGCGCTTGGCGTACTGGCGCGCAGAAATCAGCGTGCCCCAGACGCCAGCGCTCTTGTTGGTGCCCAGCAAGGTAGCCGGTGGTGCAGAGGGGAAAGCGCCAAACAGTGCGGGCACCAAAATGAGGCCGCCGCCACCGACGACCGCATCCACAAAGCCCGCGAACATGGACGCGAGCGTAACGAAGATCCATTCCATGGGGCGAGATTGTCGCACCGCCAACGGGGGGCTGGCACCGTACCAGGGCGGCTAAATGCAAGGCCGCCAGCGGAACAGCAGCGGTGTCGGACGGGGCAGGCGCGTGGCCTTGCCGGGTCGCGATGCAAGGCCTGGGACAGAGGAGGGATGGCGCATGGGACGCCAGAAAAACAAAAGCGCCCAAAGGGCGCTTTGAAGGAGCATCTCGTTTTTATTGATGCCTTATATAAATGTTCGAATTCTAGAGATGTCTCCTCGGTCCTCTCGCAGAGCACTGTTTCAGTGCCTCGAGTGCCTCTACTATAGGCCATCGCACCTGCATGGTGCATTGGGATTTACCCCAAAGGTAACTGATTTGGTGCAGATTGCAGGATGGGGCCGCTTTTTGCCCCATTCGCGCGCCCAACCGCCCCAGAACAGCAAAAAATGAGACAAAACTGCCGTTTCAGCGCCCGTGAACCGGTCGGTAGCCCCTCAAGGGGACGTGGTCAGCGCAGCAGCGGCCGTAACCGCGCTGAAACTCTGTAGCGCACCATCATGGCCCATGGCTGGCGCGGATCCACTCCGAAGCCCGCTCGGCCAGCATCAACGTGGGCGAGTTGGTGTTGCCACTGGTGATGGTGGGCATGGCGCCGGCATCGACCACGCGCAAACCCCGCACGCCGCGCACACGCAGCTCGCTGTCGAGCACGGCCATCGGATCGTTGTCGGCGCCCATCTTGGTGGTGCCCACCGGGTGGAAGATGGTGGTGGCAATATCGCCGGCCAGGCGCGCCAGGTCCTCATCGCTCTGGTACTGCGCGCCGGGCTTCCATTCCACCGGCTGGTACTTGGCCAATGCGGGCTGTGCGGCAATGTTGCGGGTCACGCGCAGGCTGTCGGCCGCCACCTGGCGGTCCTCGGCGGTCGAGAGGTAGTTGGGCGCAATCGCCGGCGCGCTGCGGAAGTCTGCGTTCTTGATCTGTACGGTGCCACGGCTGGTGGGGTTGAGGTTGCAGACGCTGGCGGTGAAGGCCGGGAAGCTGTGCAGCGGCTGGCCAAAGGCATCGAGCGACAGCGGCTGCACGTGGTACTGGATGTTGGGATGGGGCTGGCTTGCGCTGCTGCGGGTGAAGGCGCCCAGTTGCGAGGGCGCCATGCTCATCGGGCCGCTGCGCTTGAGCAGGTATTCCAGCCCGATCTGTGCCTTGCCCCAGAGGTTGCTGGCGAGCACGTTCAGCGTGGGCGCGCCATCGATCTTGAAGACCGAGCGGATCTGCAGATGGTCCTGCAGATTGGCGCCGACGCCCGGCAGCTCATGCTGCACGGCAATGCCATGCTGCTGCAGCAATGCGCCGGGGCCAATGCCCGAGAGCTGCAGGATCTGTGGCGAGTTGATGGCGCCCGCGCTCAGCACCACTTCCTTGTCGGCCTTGACGATGGTCATCTCGGTGCCGGTCCAGACCTCCACCCCGGTGCAGGCGAGCTGGCCGTCGGCCTGGCGCTCCAGCACCAGGCGGCTGACCTGGGCATTGGTCCACATCTCGAAGTTGGAGCGCCCATAGCAGGTGGGCCGCAAAAAGGCCTTGGCGGTGTTCCAGCGCCAACCGTTTTTCTGGTTCACCTCGAAGTAGCCCACCCCTTCATTGCTGCCCCGGTTGAAGTCATCGGTGGCGGGGATGCCGGCCTGCTGGGCCGCCTGCGCAAAGGCATCCAGAATGTCCCAGCGCAGGCGTTGTTTCTCGACCCGCCATTCGCCGGTGCTGCCAGTGCGGCGGTTGCCATGCCACTGCGCAAAGCTGGGGCTGGTCTCGCCTTCCTGGTCCAGGCGCCAGTGGTCTTCATGGCGCTTGAAGTAGTTGACCGTGTCGTTCCAGCGCCAGCGGGCGTCGCCGGTCAACTCGGCCCACTGGTCGTAGTCGCGGGACTGGCCGCGCATATAGATCATGCCGTTGATGCTGGAGCAGCCGCCCAAGGTCTTGCCGCGCGGATACAGCAGGCTGCGGCCGTTGAGGCCGGCATCGGGCTCGGTCTTGTACAGCCAGTCAGTGCGGGGGTTGCCGATGCAGTACAGATAGCCCACGGGGATGTGGATCCAGTGGTAGTCGTCGCGCCGGCCCGCCTCGATCAGCAGCACCCGGTTATGGGTTTTGGCGCTGAGCCGGTTGCACAGCAGTGCGCCCGCCGTGCCTCCACCGATGACGATGTAGTCGAAACTTGTTGTGTCTCCAGATTGCATGTGCGGTCTTCTTATCAGGGGGCGCCAGGCGTCCACGGTCCATCGAATGAATCGGCAAGTTTGTGGTCAGTATGCCGGGCTTGCCAAGCGGGAAAACCAATGCCCTGTCACCCACCGCGCCTACTGCCGGTCCCTGGCCGCCAAGCGTGGTGTAGATGCCGCAGTGCTGCGGCTCGGCGATACCTTCCTACAGAGGCACGCGCTGAGATCGCCGGCGCGCAGGGTGCGCCTGGGTGACAGACCAGCTATAGTGCGAATGGCGTGCGCGCAGGGCGACACGCTTTGTTTTTGGACCTATGGACGATACAGCCCCTCATCTACAGCAACACCAGAACGGCACGCAGCGCTGGGCGCAACTGCGTGGGCGCTGGGGTGCGGCTGAGCTGGGCCAGCGCTCGCTGTGGCGCGATCTGCGCCGCCAGCTCGATGGCGCGGCACCCAGCGCAGAACAAGGCTGGGACCTCAGCGAGGTGCAGTGGCTCGACCACGTGGGCGCGCAGCTCTTGTGGGACCACTGGGGCCAGCAATGGCCCGCGCAACTGCGCACCACCGATCTGCAGCGCCAGATGCTCGAACGCGTTGCCTCGCTGACGATGGGCTGCCCACCGGAGACCAAGGTCAACTGGTGGGGCTGGCTGATCCAGCTGGGCCTGGTGCTGCTGGGCTTCATGGCCCATGTGCGCAGCATGGTCGAGATGGTCGGGCAGCTGCTGCTCGATGTGCTGCGCTTGATCAAAAACCCGCTGCGCGGCCCTTGGCGCGATGTGTCGGGCCATTTGTATGCGATGGGTGCCACGGCGCTGCCGATCACCGCACTGGTGGGCTTCCTGATCGGTGTGGTGCTGGCCTACCTGATGTCGCTGCAGCTGCGCCAGTTCGGAGCCGATGCCTTCATCGTCAATATTCTGGGCATCTCGCTGGTGCGGGAGCTGGGGCCCTTGCTGGGTGCCATCCTGGTCGCCGGCCGTACCGGCTCGGCCATCACCGCACAGATCGGTGTGATGCGGGTCAACGAAGAGCTCGATGCCATGCAGGTGATGGGCATTGCACAAGGCTACCGCCTGGTGATGCCGCGCGCACTGGCGCTGGCACTGGCGATGCCGCTGGTGTCGATGTGGACCACGGTCTGCGCGCTGGTGGGCGGCATGATGGCCGCTGATGCCGCGATGGGCGTATCGCCTGCCTATTTCCTGCAGGCGATGCCGGGCGCGGTCGATATTGCCAACCTTTACCTGGCTCTGGCCAAGTCGGTCACCTTTGGGGTGGCCATTGCGCTGATTGCCTGCCATTGGGGGCTGGAAGTAGAGCCCAACACCCAGAGCCTGGGCCGGGGCACGACTTCGTCGGTGGTGATCTCGATCACTGCGGTGATCGTGCTCGATGCGATCTTTGCGATTGCGTTCCGCAAGGTGGGGTTCTAGTGATGGACAAGACTGCATCCCCCCTTTCCAACGCCGCGTCCAGCGATGAGAAGGTCGTCGATATCCGCAAGCTGTGGACCGTGTTCGGCCAGGGCGAGCGGGCTTTTGCGATCCACCAGGACCTGGACATGGCGGTCTACCGGGGCGAGATTCTGACCCTGGTCGGCGGCTCGGGCACCGGCAAATCGGTGCTGTTGCGCCAGATGCTGGGGCTGCTGCAGCCTGCCAAGGGCGAGGTGCTGATCATGGGCCAGCCGGTCCGGGAGCTGAGCCTGCGGGGCGCGGCCTCGCGCATCGGCATGCTGTTCCAGCAAGGGGCGCTGTTCTCGGCTTTCAATGTGCTGGAGAACATCGCGTTTCCGCTCAGCGAGCAGGGCACCTTGCCCAAGGACGTGGTGCGTGATGCCGCCATGGTCAAGTTGCAGATGGTGGGCCTCAAGCCCGAGCATGCGACACGCATGCCGTCCGACCTGTCGGGCGGCATGATCAAACGTGTGGCATTGGCCCGCTCGCTGATCATGGACCCGCCACTGCTGCTGCTCGACGAGCCCACTGCCGGGCTGGACCCGAACAGCTCGGACGAGTTCTGCGATCTGCTCAAGGACCTGCATGGCGAGCTGGGCCTGACCGTGGTCATGGTCACCCATGACCTGGATACCTTGTTTGCGCTGTCCACCCGCGTGGCAGTGCTGGCCGAAAAGAAAGTGATCGTCTCGGGCACACCGGCCGAAGTGGTGCAGTTCAAGCACCCGTTTATTGAACATTTCTTCCTGGGTGAGCGTGGACGCCGTGCAATGGCTCCGATGGCGCTTGGTGGGGTGAAGGAATAGCTATGGAAAACAAATCACACGCACTGGCGGCTGGATTGTTTGTGGTCTTGCTCACGGCGCTGGTCATTTTCCTGAGCCTGTGGATGGGCAGGGACAACACGAACTACACGCGCTATGAACTGTCCACCCGCGAGACCGTCAGTGGCCTGCAGCCGCAAGCAGCGGTGCGCTACAAGGGCGTGGCCGTGGGCCGCGTGACCAAGATCGAGTTCGACCCGGCAAGAGACGGCACGGTGCTGATCATCATCGCGGTCAACTCGGAAGCGCCCATCACGCAAACCACCTACGCGATGCTGGGCTACCAGGGTGTCACCGGCCTGGCCCATATCCAGCTCGATGACGACAACACCGAAACCACGCCACTGCCGCCCGGCCCCGATGGCATTCCGCGCCTGCGCGTCAAGCCCTCGCCCTTTGGCCAGATTGCCGAGCAGGGACCGATCATCCTGCAGCAGGTGGAAGACGCGACCCGCAAGGTCAACGACCTGCTCAGCCCGGGCAACCAGCAGGTGCTGGTGGACAGCATGAAGAGCCTGGGCCAGGCCGCCCAGAGCCTGGACCAGCTGAGCAAGCGCCTGATCGTCACTGTCGATACCAAGCTTGACCCTGCACTCGCCAGCCTTCCTGCCATCGCGCAGGATACGCGCAAGACGCTGGCCGGTATCCAGAAAACCTCCAATGATGTGAGCACGGCGGTGGGCAGCCTGGCGGCCAAGGGCGGGGTGGTGGACCAGATGGGCCAGGCAGTTGAGAAGGTCAGCGACGCGGCCGACAACTTCAACCGCAGCACCTTGCCAGCCATGGGCCGCACGATGCACGATGTGGGCGCCGCCGCGCGCCGCATGGGCGATACGGCCGATGCGTTCAAGAACAACCCGCAGTCCCTCATTTATGGCAGCTCCAATGCGCTGCCAGGCCCTGGCGAGCCAGGTTTTGTAGCCCCGCCCGCCGTGGGCAGCGGCCAATAGGATGGATGCCATGATTTCTACTTCCCTGCGTCGCCGCCTGCACGGCGCTGGCCGTGCCGCCCTGGTGGTGACGGCCGTGGCGGTGCTGGCCGCTTGTTCGGCACTGCCGCAAAAGCCCCAACCGGTGGCACGCTATGACTTCGGACCGGCGCAGGCCCTGGCGGCACCGGCCACGCCCGCCGCGACGACCGAGCCCCTCGTTCTGGCCACTGTGCGCGCGGCCGGGGTGCCCGATGCCAGCGCGTCCATCTACTACCGCCTGGCCTATGCGGATGCACGCGAACTGCGGCCCTATACCCAGGCCAGCTGGGTGCTGCCAGCGATGCAGCTCATCCAGCAGCGCATGCGCGATGTGCTCAGCGGCCAGCGGGCCGTGGTGCTCGATGACGATGGCGCGACGCCACTGCTGCGCAATGCCGCCTATCCGGCCATGCTGCGGCTGGAGGTGGTTGATTTCAGCCAGGTATTTGACTCGGCCCAGTCCAGCCATGGCGTGCTGCGCATGCGCGCTACCTTGAGCGAGATCACCCCCAAGGGTGAGCGCTGGCTGGCCCAGCAGGTGTTCGATGCCCGCCAACCGGCCACCAGTGCGGATGCGGCGGGGGCTGCGGCATCGCTGGCCGCTGCCACCGACCAGGTGGCCCAGCAGCTCGATACCTGGCTGCGCCAACAGAACCGCTGATGCGTGCAGGATGGAGGCGCCCGCTGTGGCGCGCATCGGCCGCCTGGGTGCTGGGCGCCTTGGCCGTGGTGCCGCTGTTGGCCGCCGAGATGGGCGACGATGCCTACCGAGATGCCGTTGCCCAGCTGGATGCACGCGCTGAAAAAGCCTTGGACCATTGCAAAAGCCTGGCTGCTGGGTCCGGCGGGCAACGCCGCTGCACCGTAGAGGCCGAGACCCAGCATGCGGTAGACGCTGCTGCGCTGCAGGCGCGGCGCCACCCCAGCGGCAACAACCGCTTCAAGGCCCTGGCCGCCCAGGTGGAGCGCCACCATGCGCTGGCGGTCGAGGACTGCAAGAGCCGCCATGCCGGCAACGACAAGGACAGCAAGAGCGCGCAGCAGGACTGCCTGCGCGAGGCCAAGCAAAAGCGCGCGGCGGGCATACAGGATGCGCACCAGCAGGCGGCCAGTGAGGTCTCCATCTTCACGCCACCCAAGAGCCAGGCCGAACGCCAGCGCGAAGCCGATCTGGACACCGCCATCCGCAAATGCGACAGCCTGCTGGGCGACGCCAATGTGCAGTGCGTGCGCGGCCTGTCGCCAGAGGCGCGCCTGCGTGCGATCAGCCGGGGCAGTGGCGCGCCGCCGGCCAAATAGGCGCCTACCTTTGAAACGAAACAAGGCAGCCCGAGGGCTGCCTGGTTGCTTTTTGGGGAGGTCGCAGGCGCTCAGAACCGCTGCTGCGCCAGCAGCAGCGAGCAGCGCAGCCGCAGCCACATCAGGCGCCGGGCATTGGCCTGCAGCGGCAGCTGGCTGCCACGCTCCAGCCATTGGTCACGCAGCGCGCGCAACTGGCCGCGCGTCATCTGGTGCTGGGCCTGGCGCCATTGCTGGCGCTGCTGTTCCATCTGGGTGTCGGTGTTCATGCGTTCTCCTGGGGGCGTGGGGCAAAGGTCTTGGGCGCGTGGGTGGGCTCGGGGGTATCGCCTTTGCCAAACGCATACCAGTCGACCTTGCGGGTGGCCACCATCACGATCGCCAGCACGGCAAACAGGGCGAGCGAGCCGACGGCCAGTGCGGTCTGCTCCAGCTGCAGCAGCACGAACAAGAGGCCATACATCACCGCGATCAGCGCCGCAAACGGCAGGCCGCGCCGCAGGCTGCCCAGGATGTGGCTGGCGTAGTAGCCCAGCAGCAGCACGCAGGCGCCGGCACCAATCGCATAGGCCTGTGTGAAGCCCAGATGCTCGGACAGGCTGATCAGGAGCAGGAAGAAAATGCACAGCGCCGAGCCCACCAGCAGGTACTGCACCGGGTGCACGCGCAGCTTTTTGAGCACCTCGAACATCGCCACGGCGACAAAGGTGAGCACCACAAAAAGCAGGCCGTACTTGGTGGCGCGGTCGCTCAGGCTATAGGGGTTGACCGGGTCGATAAAGCTGGTGCCGAACTGCTCCAGGCACTGGCTTTCTTCGGTGGCATAGGGGTAGGTGGTGTCGGCCGTGCCCAGGCTGCACAGCGATCTCTCTTGCACAAAGGCCTGGCGTGCGGATGAGGCCAGCGCCGGAATGCTCCAGCTGGCGTCGAAGCCCTGGTCGTTGATCTCACGGCTCAGCGGCAGGAAGTTGCCACCAAACGAGGGATGGGGCCAGTCGGCCTGCATGCTGACCTGGTTGGTGCCGCCCAGTGGTACGAAGGCCAGGCGCTCGGTGCCCATCAGCTGCAGCAGCAGGACCACTTCCATCGCGTGGCTGTCGTTGCCACTGGCGGCGGCCATGGGCTTGGTCTGCAGGCCCCGGGTGTAGACGCCGTGGCCGGTGCCCGGCTCCAGCGGCAGCGTCTTGCCATCGACCTGCAAGGTCGCGCTGCGGATGCCGCGCGGATCGCTGAGCGGCAGGACCAGGCGCGGTGCATCGCAGTGGCGCACGGCGCTGCCCTCAGGCTTGCCTTGCAACTGGTTGCCCGGCGCAAAGCGCGCCACCAGCTTGTCATGCATCAGGAAGGTGTTGACCTGGTAGAGGCCACGGGCGCGGGGCTGCATCTCGGCCCGGGTCTGGTGGCTGAGCTCGTCGGGCAACGCATAGCGCTGAAAGCTGACCAGCCGCGTTTCCACACGCCCTTCACTGTCCTTGCCGCTGACTTCACGGGTGCAGCGCTGGGCCAGCACCGGGCCAAACAAGGTCTGTGATCCGGCGGTGCTGTTGACCACGCTTTGTACTGCGCGGTCGCGGTTGTAGATGCGGTCGCGCACCACGTCGCTGATCATCACCAGCGCCACCAGCAAAAGCGCCATGGTGATGGCCAGGCTCAGGGCCTTTTGCACCAGTCTGTTTTTCATGCATTCCTCGTTGCTCTGTGTATCGGTGCGGCGAGTGTCAGCGGCCCCGGTGAGCCGAGCATGAAGTCTGTGAAGGCAGCGTGAAGTGCTGGTGCGCTGGGGGGAGGTGCTCAGTCCGGCGCCGAAAAATCAAGGCTGGCGCGCAGGCCGGGCTGGGTGTTGGCAAACTGCAGCCGGCCACCATGCAGCAGCATGATGCGCTGCACGATGGACAGGCCCAGCCCGGTGCCGCTGCGCTCGCCATTGGGGCGCGGCGTGGTGAAGAAGCGCTCGCCCAGGCGGTGCAGCAGGCTGTCGGGTACGCCCGGGCCGCTGTCCTGCACGCTCAGGCGCTGGGGCTCCAAGGTCAGCACGATCTGGCTGTGCGCGGGCGAGAAATCCAGCGCATTGGCCAGCAGGTTGCTGATGGCCAAGGTGACCAGGGCCGCATCCCAGGCGCCCTGGCTGTCGCTGCCTTGCAGCTGCAGCTGTATGCCTTTTTGTGCGGCGGTGGCCTGCAGCTGCGCGATGGCCTGCGCGGCACAGGCGCGCAGGCTGGTGGGGGTGCCAGCCTGGGCCAGCTCGCTGCGCTGCTCCAGCTGGCTCAGCTGCATCAGCTGGTCGATCAGGTTTTGCAGACGCAGGCTCTGGTCCACCACCTGCTGGGCAAACATCGCGCGGTCGGCGGCGGGCAGGTCGTCCTGCAGCAGCTCGCCTGCGCCCCGGATGGCGGCGACCGGGCTCTTGAGCTCATGCGTGAGGGCGCGCACATAGCCTTCGATGTAGTCGCGCCCTTCCAGCCGGCGGCGCATCGAATCCATGGCCTGGGCCAGGTCGCCCAGCTCGCCGGGAACATCGGGCACCTCGGGCGTTTTGGGCGGCAACAAATGGCCTTGCGCCTCCTGCAAGGTGGGGCCCTGCACATGCTGGGCATAGCTGCGCAGCTTGCGCACCTGCACCACCAGCCACCAGGTGATGGCAAAGCCGACGGCGGCCGACAGCAGCAGGAACAGCACACCGCCGCGCAGCATCTTGCGCTCGCTGCTGTCGATGATGCTCTGCACCGCATTGGCCGGCTTGGAGACGGTCAGTACGCCGAGGATGGCGCCATCCCGCGCGATGGGCGCGGAGACATACATGACGCTGGTGGCCTCATCGGTAGCCACTTCGCGCGAGGTGCGGGCGCCGTATTCGCCGCGCAGGGTGAGCGCCACATTGCGCCAGCGCGAATAGTCGGCCCCCACATCCTGGCCGGCGGAATCGAACAGCACGCGGCCCTGGGCGTTGGTGACCGTCACGCGCAGGTCCAGTGCGGCCTTGCGCGTGTCCCAGATCCACACCCGCAGCGGTTGCTGGAAGGCGGCCTGCACATGCTGGGCAAAGCGGCTGTTGCTGCTGCCACTACCGCTGCCCAGCTTTCCATCGGCCAGGTCATCGCTGGCCTGGGCCGCCAGCAGGTAGGCGGTCTCGACCAGCGTGTCCTCGGTCACCTTGCGCACGCTGGGCTTGATCTCGGCCATGAACACGCGCAGCACAAAGAAGGCGGCCAGTCCGTTGATCAGGAAGAAGGCAAACAGCAGGCGGATCCCCAGACGCATGGCCAGTCCTCAGTCGCTGTCGCGCAGGCTGTAGCCCATGCCCCGGTGCGTGGTGATGAAGTCGCGGTCGGCCACCACGGCGCGCAGCTTGGCGCGCAGGGTCTTGATGTGGGTGTCCACCGTGCGGTCGGTGCTGTCGCTGTGCAGGCCCCAGACGGCATCGAGCAAATGGTTGCGGCTGAGGATGCGGCCCTGCGCGGCCAACAGGCTGCTAAGCAGCTGGAATTCGCGCCGCGTCAGATCCAGCAGCACGCCTTGCAGGCGCACGCACTGGCCGGTTTCGTCGACCTCGAAGGCGGTGCGGGCGGCGTGGGGCGGGGCAATGCTGGCAGAGGCTGGCGGCGGTGAAAACTGCTGGGCACGGCGCAGCAGCGCGCGGGTGCGGGCCACCAGCTCGCGTGGGCTGAAGGGCTTGCTCAGGTAGTCATCGGCGCCCAGCTCCAGGCCCAGCACGCGGTCCACCTCTTCGCCCCGGGCGCTGAGCACCAGGATGGGGGCGGGCGAGCCGGCGGTGCGCAGCTGGCGGCACCAGTCCAGGCCATTGCCATCGGGCAGGCCTACATCCAGCAGCAGCGCATCAAAGCGGCCACTGGCCCACTGCGCGCGGGCATCGGCCATCAAGAGGCTGTGGGTGCAGCGGATGCCATCGCGCTCCAGCGCATAGCAGACGGTGCGGGCAATGGCTGGGTCGTCTTCCAGCAGCAGAACATGGGGGGTAGAGAGCATGTGGGCTTGGGTCTGAACGGCGGCCTAGCGCCCGCCGCCGGCATCGATGAAGGAGCCGGTGCAGTAGCTGCTGAGGTCGGACATGAGCCAGTAGATGGCCTGCGCGATTTCGTCGGCAGTGCCGCCGCGCCCCAGCGGCACACCGGCCGAGAGGCGCTGCACACGGTCGGGCTGGCCACCGCTGGCGTGGATATCGGTCTCGATCAGCCCCGGGCGCACACCGTTGACGCGGATGCCTTGTGCGGCCACCTCATGGGCCAGGCCCAGGGTCATGGTGTCGATGGCGGCCTTGGAGGCCGCATAGTCCACATACTGGTTGGCCGAACCCAGGCAGGCGGCCCGGCTGGAGACATTGACGATGCTGCCGCCGGCGCCCCCTTCGGCGGTGCTCACGCGGCGCACCGCTTCGCGGGCGCACAGAAAGCTGCCCAGCACATTGATGTCGAACATGCGGCGCCAGCGCGCCATGTCCATGTCCTGCAGGCGCTGGGCGCGGTCCACCACACCGGCGTTGTTGACCAGGGCGCCCAGGCGGCCCAGTTCGTTGTCGATGCGGGCGAACATCGCCAGCACCTGGGCCTCGTCGGCCACATCGGCCTGCACGGCGATGGCGCGGCGGCCCAGGGCCTGCACGGCCTGCACCACGGTGTGGGCTGCTGCTTCATTGCTGCTGTAGTTGACGGCCACATCCCAGCCATGGTGGGCGGCGAGCAGGGCGGTGGCGGCACCGATGCCACGGCTGGCACCGGTGATGAGGACGATAGAGGTCATAGCAGGTCGGCTCACAAAAGATGCCCTATCTTAGGCGAGCTTGCGCCGTCTGCACATGCCGCATTCAAGGGGCAGGCAGCGCGGCCAGCCGGTCGAGCGCCTCGGCGTCCTGGTCGCTGACGGGCAGGTAGACCACCATGCGCATGCCGTTGCGCGGCGCTGACCACCAGTAGGTCTGGCGCAGATGGAGGATGCCCACAACAGGGTGGTCAAAGGTCTTTTCGTTGTTCTCCGGGCTGCGCACCTGGTAGCGCTCCCAGGCATTGCGGAAGACGGGCGACTGCGCCAGAAAATAGTCCAGCCGCCGGGCAATGGCCGGGTCGTTGCTTTGCTGGGTGTAGGCGGCGCGGAACATGGCCACCATACGCTCGATGGCTTGGGGCTCATGGCGCATCACGCGCTGCCACTGCGGATTGAACAGGTTCATGTGCAGGCAGTTGCGCTCCAGCGCAGGCAACTGCTGCAGCGATACGCCCATCAGCCGCTCATAGGCGGCATTGGCGTCGAGCAGGTCAAAGGCGGCGCTTTGCATCTGGGCGGGGTAGGGCAGCATCTTGTCCAGCAACTGCCGGTGCAGGCAGCCCGGTGCTTCCAGCAAGCTGGGGGCAGGCTGGTCCAGCTTGATGCCTGCCAGCACGAGCAGGTGGCGCAGTTCGTCGTCATTGCATTGCAGCGCCCGGGCGATGGCCTCCACTGCCTGGCGCGACGGCTGTACCTCACGGCCTTGCTCAAGCTTGGTGTACCAGGTCACGCCAATACCGGCGAGCTGGGCGACCTCCTCGCGCCGCAGGCCGGGGGTGCGCACGCGGCCGTGGCGCGCCAGGCCCATGGCGGCAGCCGACAGGCTCTCGCGCCGGGCGCGCAGAAAGTGGCCCAGCTCCTGTGAGGGGGCAGAGGCCGCAACGGCAGGCGGGGCATGGGTGGGGGTGGCTGCAAGCATGGTCTTGGACGGTTAGGGTAGCGGCAATGGTGCAGTGCAGTATAGGCCTTCCAAGCCTAGGCTACGTAAGATCTTGTACCAGTCTAAAAAACATAACACACTGGCGCCCTGTTTTATTTTCAGGCGCAGACTCCCATGCGAAGAATCACTGCTGACAACGCCACCTTTGGCGTTTTTCTGGCCTTCCTGCTGATCCCCCTGTCGGGCATCGGCACCGATATCTACCTTCCTTCGATGCCCGCCATGGCCCAGAGCCTGGGCGGCACCGCCTCCCAGATCCAGCTGACCTTGACCTTGTTCATCGCCGGCTATGGCCTGGGCCAGCTGGTGGTGGGCGTGCTGCTGGACCGCTTTGGCCGCTGGCGCCCCACGATGGTGGCGCTGGCCTTGTTTGCGCTGTCGAGCGCGGCCATTGCCGTCAGCGACGACATCGTGGTCATCTGCGCGCTGCGCCTGCTGCAGGGCCTGCTGGGCGCGGTGGCCGTGGTGGGCAAGCGCACCTTTTTTGTCGATGTGTTCCGGGGCCCGGCGCTGCAGCGCTACCTGACCTGGATGACCGTGGTCTGGTCGCTGGGACCCATCTGCGCGCCTTTTATCGGCGGCTTTGTGCAGACCCACTGGGGCTGGCGTGCCAACTTTGTGGTGCTGGCCGCGTTCTCGGTGGTTGCGCTGGTGCTGGAGCTGCTGGGCGGCGGCGAAACCCTGGCTCAGCCCCAGCCCATCCGGCCGCGTGAAGTGGCCAGCCGGGCCTGGGAGATCATGCGCAACCGCGCCTTTGCGCGGGGCGTGCTCTGCGTCAGCGCTGCCTATGCGATGGTGATGGGCTGGAGCATGGCCTCGCCCTTCATCGTGGAGACCGTCTACCACCGCCCACCGACCACGACGGGCTCGCTGGCGCTGCTGATGGGCCTGGCCTGGATGGGGGGCGGCCTGATCGCCCGTGCGGCGATGGCGCGCTCCTTGGCGGCCAAGCACCGGGGGGCCTTGCTGGCCATGGCCTGCTTCATCAGCCTGCTGGCGCTGACGACCTGGCTGCCCGCATCCTGGCCATCGCTGGAAGTGATGGCGGCCGTCGCCTTTTGCATCCATGTGGCTGCGGGCCTGGTGTTCAATATCCACTTCGCCCATGTGCTGTCGATGTTCCCCAAACACGCTGCCTTGTCGGGCGGCATTGCCGGCGGCCTGGCCTTTTTGCTGACCTCGCTGCTCGCATCCTTGGGCATCCACCTGGTGAACCCGCAGACGGCGTTGGGCCTGGCGGCGGTGTATGGCGGGCTGGCCTTGCTGCTGGTGGCAGCCTGGCTGACGATGCTGGCGCGTCCGGCACCAGCAGCGGCCTGCGCCACGCCATAATCGGCGAGGCCCGAATCTTGAATCTGTTTAGCACAAGGAGTGATCGCGATGGGACATTTTGTAGATCTGAAGTCGGCCGACGGCCAGGTGTTTCCGGCCTACATCGCCGAGCCTGAAGGCAAGGCGCGCGGCGCCATCGTCGTGGTGCAGGAGATCTTTGGCGTCAACTCGCACATCCGCTCGGTGGCGGACCGCATTGCCCAAAGCGGCTATGTGGCGATTGCGCCGGCCACGTTCGCCCGCGTCAAGCCCGGCGTGGACCTGGGCTACAGCGATGCCGACATGCAAGCTGGCGTAGCGTTGAAGGCCGCTGCCGAAGCGCCCGCCGTGGCCCCTGGCGTGATGCTGGACCTGCAGGCCGCGATTGACGAAGGCGCCCGCCGCAGCGGCGGCAAGGTCGGCATCACCGGCTTTTGCTGGGGTGGCCTGCTGGCCTGGCGCGCAGCCTGCGAGCTCCAGGGCCTGTCGGCATCGGTGCCGTACTACGGCGGTGGCATGACCACTGGCGACGAGATCGCGCGCCAGCCGCATTGCCCGGTGATGGCCCATTTTGGCGACAAGGACCACTGGATCTCGCTGGCGTCGGTGGATGCCTTCCGCACCGCGCACCCCGAGGCTGAGGTCTATGTCTACGCGGCCGACCACGGCTTTAATTGTGACCAACGTGGCTCCTACGATGCAGCGGCTTCTGCCGCAGCCCGGGCCCGCAGCATGGCCTTTTTTGCCAAGCATGTAGGCTGAGCGGTCACTCCCGCCTAGCACCGCACAAAGCCTTGCAGGCCCGCAGCCTGCAAGGCTTTGTTGCATTTTCAGGGGGCGTTCGTAACACCGTCGTCATACCGCCTGCAGATGATGCGCGCATCGCTCACTTTCAACGATAACCACGATGCGCACCCCTTTTTCCCCAGCCTGCGGCTTCCGGACCGCAGCGCTCACGCTGGCCGCTGCCGCCATGCTGACGGCCTGCGGCGGTGGCGGCTCCAGCAGCCCCACATCGGCGACCGCCACCCTGGCGGTGCTCGAGACCACCGACCTGCACTTCAACATCCGCAGCTACGACTACTTCAAGCTGGCCGATGACCCCTCGTATGGCTTTGAGCGCACGGCTACCCTGATCCGCCAGGCGCGCAGCGACTTTGCCAACACCTTGCTGGTGGACAACGGCGACACCATCCAGGGCACGGCGCTGGCCGACTACGAGGCGCAGGTGGTGCCGATCGCCTGCGACCAGCAGCTGTCCATGTACAAGGCCATGGGCGTGTTCAAGTTCGATGCCGGCACTCTGGGCAACCATGAGTTCAACTATGGCCTGCCCTTTCTCAACCAGGTGCTGGGTGGCGGCCTCCAGGTCGATGGCGTCGATGCCAGCAAGAAGTGCGCAGGCCCGGGCTACCCGATGGCACTGGCCAATGTGCTCAGCAGCCAGACCAATGCGCCGCTGGTGTCGCCCTATGTGGTGCTGGAGCGCGAGATCAGCGGCACCGACAGCGACGGCAAGACCGTCAAGTTGCCGATCAAGATCGGTGTGATCGGCTTTACCACGCCCGGCATCATGGGCTGGGACAAGCGCCATCTGGAAGGCAAGGTACAGGTGACGGGTGCGGTCGAGGCCGCGCAAAAGTATGTGCCTGAGCTGCGCAGCAAGGGCGCTGACGTGGTCGTGGCGCTGCTGCACGGTGGCCTGGATGCCTCGGAATACCGCGCCGACATGGAGAACCCGGGCCTGTACCTGAGCAAGGTGGCGGGCATCGACGCGATGGTGATGGGCCACCAGCACGGCGTGTTCCCCGACACGGCCGCGCAACCGGCCTTCAGCATGGCGGGGGTCGACAACAAGGCCGGCACCATCAACGGCGTGCCGGCGGTGATGGCCAGCAGCTGGGGCAAGGCGCTGGGTGTGGTGGCGCTGTCGCTGAAGTGGGACGGCAAGGCCTGGAGCGTGGACAAGGCCCAGAGCAAGTCGGCGCTGCGCAGCACGGCCACCGGCAAGGATGCCGCAGGCAAGACCACCTATGTAGCAGTGGACAGCAGCATTGCACCGGCAGTGGAGCGCCAGCACCAGGCGGCCATCAGCTATGTGAAGACGCCTGTGGGCCAGACCGACTTCCGCATGAGCACGCAGTTTGCCGATGTGGGCGATCCCGGCGCGATCCAGCTGGTCAACCAAGCGCAGCAGGACTATGTGCAGCGCTATGTGCAGGCCAACCTGCCGCAGTACGCGCAGCTGCCGGTGCTGTCGGTGAGCGCGCCTTTCAAGTCGGGCTTCCAGGGCGGTGCGGACTACACCGATGTGGCCGCCGGCCCGCTGGCCATCTACAACGCGGCCGACCTCTACCTTTACCCCAACACCGTCTACGCGGTGAAGGTAAACGGCGCACAGATCAAGCGCTGGCTGGAGGCCGCTGCCCAGCGCTTCAACCGCATCGACCCGGCTGCCACCGCAGACCAGTGGCTGATCAGCAGCTTCCCCGGCTACAACTTCGACATGTTCACCACCGCCGACATGCACTACCAGATCGATGTGACCCAGCCCGTGGGCAGCCGCATCGTGGACCTGCAGTACAAGGGCGCGCCGATCGACCCGGCGCAGGACTTTGTGATCGCCACCAACAACTACCGCGCCACCAGCGGCAAGAGCTTCCTGCCTGAACTCGATGGCCGCGCCACCATCTATGCCTCGCCCGATGCGAACCGCGATGTGGTGATCTCGTACATCAAGGACCACCCGCAGGTGACCCGCGCAGCCAACGGCGCTGCCCACAGCTGGCGCTTTGCCAAGACGCCAACGGCCGGCAAGGTGTTGTTCACGTCGGCGGCCAATGCGCTCTCAGTGGCGCAGGCAGCGGGCCTGGCCAATGTCTCGCTGGACAAGGCGGATGATGGGACGGGCACGCAGCGCGCGGTCTACCGCATTGATCTGGGCCTGTAAGCCGTGCAGCAGCGGCGCAAGCGCTATCGGCCCGTGCGGGTCAGGTAGCGCTTGTACGAGAAAAAGCCAATCAGCGCCACCGTGATGACCGCCATCACCCCCATGGCCCACCAGAAGCCGTCTTCCTTGTGGATGAGCGGGATGAACTCGAAGTTCATGCCAAAGATCGCGGCAATCAGGTTGAGCGGCAGGAAGATGGCGGTAATGGTGGTGAGCGTGCGCATGATGTCGTTGGCACGGTTGCTCTGCACCGAAAAATGCATCTGCACGGCGGTCTCGGTGCTTTGCTCCAGCCGGCGCACATGGTGCACCACGCGCTCGATATGTTCGAGCACATCGCGGCTGCGCACCTTGAGCGCTTCCAACTCGCGCTGGGCACTGGGCGCCTCGGGCTGGGGCCAGGTCTCCAGCGCATCCACCCAGTCCTGCACGGCAGCACGCTGGTCTTCGCAGATCTCATCGAGCTGGTGCAGGGACAGCCGGGCTTCCAGCAGCGCCTGCCAGTTGGCAATGCGCTTGCGCGGCGACAGCAGCGCGCTTTGCCACTGGTCCAGGTGGCGCGAGAGCTCGCGGCGCAGGTCCAGGTAGTTGTCCACAATGATGTTGACCACGCGCATCATCAGGTCAGCCGGGGACAACGGCAGGCGGATGGGCTGCAGTCCGCCTGGCGTGGGGCTGCTGCCGGGGTTGCGAAAGGCCTTGTCCTCGCGTGCCAGGCGTTCTTGCGTGGCATCCGATATCTGGCCCAGGTCGGGCGCCTCGGCAGCCAGGGGCGGTGTGCCGGTCTTGGCAAATTGCAGCAGGCGGCGTGCATAGCCATCACGCACCGTGCAGTCCTCGGGGTGTACCGACAGCAGCACCCGTTCCCACGCGGCAAAGCCCACCGGCGTGGTGCTGATGCGCGGTGCCTCATTGAGGGGTTTGGCCGCGGCCGTGCGCCGCGCTGCTGCCAGCGCGGCGGTACCCACCTGGGATGGCGTGCTGGCCAGGCGGCGTATCACCAGCAGGTCGTACTGCGAGGTGTAGTCATAGTGGGAAGGGAGCTGGGCGTTGAGCAGGTCGGAGACATGCAGGTCGACCAGTGGCGCGCCACTGAGCTTTTGCAGTGCCAGTTGCAGGCTGCCCAGCTGCTCGCTGAAATAGCTGCGGGTGCAGGCCAGCCACAGAAAGCCTTTGGCAGGGAGCTCGAAAGGCACCGAGGCCAGCTCGCTGGTCTCGTTGCCAATGATGTGAAAGATGCGAATGCTGCTGGGTGTACTCACCGGAATTCCTCGGTCGGTTCAGGCGCAGCATGGCAAAAAAAACGGGCCTGTGCAAGCCCGCTCTGGAATTTTTGCTATCAGTTTTTCTCTTTGAGCCAGCGTGCGGCGTCCAGCGAGAAATAGGTCAGGATGCCATCGGCCCCGGCACGCTTGAAGGCCAGCAGCGATTCCATCATCACTTGGTCATGGTCCAGCCAGCCGTTTTGCGCGGCGGCCTTGAGCATCGCGTATTCGCCGCTGACCTGGTAGGCAAAGGTGGGCACCTTGAACTCGTCCTTGACGCGGCGCACCACATCCAGGTAGGGCATGCCGGGCTTGACCATCACCATGTCGGCGCCTTCGGCCAGGTCTTGCGCCACTTCGCGCAGCGCCTCGTCGGTGTTGGCCGGGTCCATCTGGTAGACGTTCTTGTCGGCCTTGCCCAGCGCGCCGCGTGTGCCCACCGCATCCCGGAAGGGACCGTAGAAGGCGCTGGCGTACTTGGCGCTGTAGGCCATGATGCGGGTGTAGATGTGGCCCTGGGATTCAAAGGCCTCGCGGATGGCGCCAATGCGGCCGTCCATCATGTCACTGGGGGCGACGATGTCGACACCGGCTTCGGCATGGTTGAGCGCCTGGCCCACCAAGATCTCGACGGTCTCATCATTGAGGATGTAGCCAGTCTCGTCGAGCAGGCCGTCCTGGCCGTGGCTGGTGTAGGGGTCAAGCGCCACATCGGTCATCACGCCCAGCTGGGGGAATTCCTTTTTCAGGGCGCGCACCACACGGGGGATCAGGCCATCAGGGTTGAGCGCTTCCTTGCCGTCGGGCGTCTTCAGCGCCGTGTCGATCTGCGGAAACAGCGCCATCACCGGAATGCCCAGTGCCACGCACTGCTCGGCCACCGGCAGCAACAGGTCCAGACTCAGACGGTCCACGCCGGGCATCGACAGCACCGGCTCGCGCTTGCCTTGCCCTTCATGCACAAAGACCGGGTAGATGAAGTCGTGCGGGGTGAGCACGTTCTCGCGGACCAGGTTGCGGGTGAAGGCATCGCGGCGCAGACGGCGCGGACGGTTGTGGGGAAAGGGGGTGGGGCTGGACAGATGCATGCAGCGATTGTGCGCCAGATCAAGGGCAGGCTGCAGAGGGCGGCCCCGAGAGACTGCGTTGGGTATGGAGGTTTGCTAGCCGGGCAGGCGCTTGCTTGCGCCAGATCAAGGCGGGGTGCGACAGCTGGCTCAGGCCGGTTTTAAGCCGGGGTCCAGCGCTGGGCCATCGTGCCAGCCACTACACTGTGGCGCATGCTTATGCTGTGGATCAAAGCCTTTCATATCGTGTTTGTGGCCAGCTGGTTTGCGGGCCTGTTTTACCTGCCCCGGATCTTCGTGAACCTGGCTATGGTGCCGGCCGACTCGCAGGCCGAGCGCGAGCGCCTGCTGCTGATGGCGCGCAAGCTCTTGCGCTTCATGACGATGATTGCGGTGCTGGCGCTGGGCCTGGGCCTGTGGTTGTGGCTGGGATGGTGGCGCGGGGCAGGGGGCTGGCTGCATGCCAAGCTGTTCTTTGTGCTGCTGGTCATTGGCTACCACCATGCCTGCGCGGTGCTGCTGCGCAAGATTGCCAATGGCACGGACCGGCATTCGCATGTCTGGTACCGCTGGTTCAATGAGGTGCCAGTAGTGGCCATGGTCATCATCGTGGTGCTGGTGGTGGTCAAACCCTTTTAAACCGCGCACACTGCGGTACTCTCAACGCACAACGATCTGCGCACCAGGGCCCACGCACCATGCCTGACAGCAGCCCCGCACTCCACACCCTGCAAGAGCCGGCCCCGGCCGGCGAGCACCGCACCATTGCCTGGCCGCTGGTGCCGGTGTATGTGGCGCTGATCGTCTTTGCCAGCCTCTTTCCCTTCAGCGGCTGGCGCACCCAGGGCATCTCGCCGGCAGAGTTTTTGCTGGCCCGCATCCCACCGCCGTACTGGACCTGGTTCGATGTCTGGATCAATGTGGCGGGCTATGCGCCGCTGGGCTTGCTGCTGAGCCTGGGCTGTTGGCGCCATGGCTGGGTCAGGACCGGCTGGTTCTGGGCGTTGTGCGTGGGCAGCCTGCTGTCGCTGTCGATGGAGTTCCTGCAAATCTTTCTGCCGCTGCGGGTCTCCAGCAATATGGACTGGCTGCTCAACAGCATCGGCACCTTGCTGGGCGCACTGGCCGTGCCTTTGCTGGCCTGGCTGGGCATTTTGCGGCGCTGGCGCGATGTGCGGGGGCGCTGGTTCGATGCCGATGCGCGTGGTGCGATCGTGCTGCTGATGCTGTGGCCGCTTGCGCTGCTCTTCCCGGCTGCCCAGCCCTTTGGCCTGGGCCAGGTGTTTGACCGGCTGGAGATGTGGCTGGTCGACATGCTCGAAAACTCGGCCTTCGAGCACTGGATGCCCAACTTCATGCAGGCCACCGAGCCGCTCTCGCCCATCGGGCAGCTGATGGCCGTGCTGCTGGGCCTGCTGATTCCCTGCTGGCTGGCCTTCAGCGTGATGGGCAGCGTGACGAGGCGCATGGCCATGGTGGCGCTGGTGGTGCTGAGCGGTATTGCGGTCTCGGCGCTGTCGTCGTCGCTGAGCTATGGGCCGGCCTATGCCTGGGATTGGCTGGACCAGACCACGCGCCTGGGCATAGCACTGGCGGTGTCGCTGGCGCTGCTGCAGGTGGGCTTGCCACGCCGCTATTGCGTGCTGCTGCTGCTGATGGGGCTGATGATCGACGTCAACCTGCTCAACCAGTCTCCGCCCAGCCCTTATTACGCCGATGCCCTGCAGTCCTGGGAGCAGGGCCGCTTCATCCGCTTTTTTGGCCTGGGCCAGTGGCTCAGCTGGCTGTGGCCGTTTGCCGTGATCGCCTATGTGCTGCTGCGCCTGGGCCGGCTGCCAGCCGTGGTAGTGGCGCGCCGGCGCCAGCGGTTGAGCCAGCGCGCAGCTGCCAACCAGCCGCCGGAGCAGGCCTAAACGCAGTAGGCCGTGGCGGTATTGCGGCCCAAGGGCCCCAGGCGGGCGCCAAGCTGCCACAATGGGGGATCGCATTCGAAGAGAGCTTGGCATGAGCGAGCAAAAACCTGGCAACGACGGCCAGTACTACCAGCACCACGTGTTCTTCTGCCTGAATGACCGCGTCAACGGCGAAGACAGCTGTGCCCACCATGGCGCCAAGGACATGTTTGACCACTGCAAGGCCCGCGTCAAAGCCGAGGGCTTGAGCGGACCGGGCAAGGTGCGGGTCAACAAGGCCGGCTGCCTGGACCGCTGCGCAGGCGGCCCCATCATGGCGGTCTACCCCGAAGGCGTCTGGTACACCTATATCGACAATGACGATATTGACGAGATCGTCGAGTCGCACCTGAAGAATGGCAAGGTGGTCGAGCGCTTGCTGACCCCGCCCGACGTGGGCCGCTGAGCGCGAATCCTTCTCCCACCACTGATTTTTACGCATAGACACCGGGCGCCACTGCCGCTGCAGGCGGTGGCTGGCCCGCCATGGAGCAGACCGCAGCATGAACGCGCAAACCGAACGTTTCACCATCAACGGGCCCACCGGCATTCTGGAAGTGGCCCGCGATCTGGCGGCCAGCCCCGATGGCGCACAGCGCGGCATCGCCATCATTGCCCATCCCCATCCACTGTTTGCCGGCACCATGGACAACAAGGTCGTGCAGACCCTGGCGCGCGCCTTTGTGGCCAGCGGCTGGACGGCGCTGCGCTTCAACTTTCGCGGTGTCGGCCAATCGACCGGCAGCTATGACGAAGGCCGGGGCGAGCGCGATGACTTTCTGGCGGTGGTCGAGCAGCTGGCGCCCCAGGGGAATCTGGCCCTGGCGGGCTTCTCTTTTGGCTCCTTTGTGATGAGCCATGCCTTGGCGGAACTTTGGCCCAAGCGCCAGATCGACAAGGCGGTGTTCGTGGGCACGGCGGCATCGCGCTTTACCGTAGCAACCCTGCCGCCCGAAGCCCATGAGCGCACCCTGGTGGTGCATGGCGAAGCCGATGACACGGTGCCGCTGTCGGCGGTGATGGACTGGGCACGGCCTCAGATACTACCGGTTACGGTTGTGCCAGGGGGCGGGCATTTTTTCCACGGACAATTACCGCTTCTCAAAGGCTTGGTCACGCGCCACCTGCTTGCCCCCGCCTTGTGACGGTGGTGTAGTATTGCTATTGTTTTTGATATCCTGCGGCCAGCAATCACGCGCTGCAGGCACTTGTTTCTAAGAGTTGGACGACATGAAATCGAGCTTGATGCCCACCCTGCGTAACTGGGCTGCAGCAGCGCTGCTGGTGCCCACCCTGGCCTTTGCACAATTGGCCGCGCCCCAGCCGCCCGAGATCGCGGCGCGCAACTACCTGCTGTTTGACGTGACCACGGGCCAGATCCTGGCTGCCAAGGATGTGGATGCGCCGGTTGAGCAGGCATCGCTGACCAAGCTGATGACGGGGTACGTGGTGTTCGATGCGCTGCGCAACAAGAAGATCAGCCTGGAGCAAACCATGCCGGTGAGCGAGCGCGCCTGGAAGATGCCCGGCTCGCGCATGTTCATCGACCCCAAGATGCAGGTGAAGGTGGACGACCTGCTGCACGGCATGATCGTGCAGTCCGGTAACGACGCGACGATGGCGCTGGCCGAAGCCGTGGGCGGCACCGCCGAGAACTTTGTGCGCCTGATGAACGAGCAGGCCAAGGCGCTGGGCATGACCAACACGGCCTACAAGAACCCCGAAGGCCTGACCGAACCCGGCCACACGACGACGGCCAAGGACCTGAGCATTCTGGCCAACCGCCTGATCAAGGACTTCCCCGAGTACATGCACTACTACGCGACCAAGCAGTGGTTCTACCCCGGCACGCCCAAGTCGAACGGCACCAATCGTAATACTTTGTTGTTCCGCGACCCGACGGTCGATGGCCTGAAGACCGGCCACACCAATGCTGCCGGCTACTGCCTGGTGTCCACCGCCAAGCGCCAGGTGCCCAATGCCGGCGAGCGCCGCCTGATCTCCATCCTGCTGGGTGCTGCCAGCGACAAGGACCGCGCCAACGAAAGCCAGAAGCTCTTGAACTGGGGCTATACCGCTTTTGATACCGTCAAGCTGTTTGACGGCGGCCAGGCCGTGGCCACCCCCAAGGCCTGGAAGGGCGCGCAGGACACCGTCAAGATCGGTAGCGTCACCCCCATCGTCGTGAATGTGCCAGCGGGCACCGGCGGCAAGCTCGAAACCCAGGTGGTGAGCCAGGAGCCGCTGATTGCGCCTTTCACCAAGGGCCAAAAGCTGGGCACCCTGAAGGTGATGGCAGGCGGCCAGGCCGTGGCCGAGGTGCCACTGGTGGCGTTGGATGATGTGGCAGAAGCTGGCATCTTCGGCCGCGCCTGGGATGCCATCCGTCTTTGGATCAAGTAAAGCGGTGCTGATGCCGGACTTTTAAAGCCTGGCGGACGCCCAATCCTCCCCCTGCAAAGCGTGCCCCTGGCACGCTTTGTGGTTTCTAGGCTTGCAAAAATGAGAGCGACCCGACTAGATGGCTAGGGCGTCTCCATGGGAAAGCGCCCGGATGCAGACCACGACGCGGCAGGCATGCGTGCAAACCATTTGCTCAATTTGGAGTCAGGTGGTACATTAGAGGGCTTTTCGGAATTTCCGAAGGGGCTGCCGTCTTTGTCTTTCAGGCAAGGGGCCGGCAGCAAATCACGGTAAGTTCACGGTAATTTCACGTTTAGGGACGTTTATTAATGCCAACCATTAACCAACTCGTGCGTCAGGGCCGCACGGTAGAAGTTGTTAAATCCAAGAGCCCTGCTATGGAAAACTGCCCCCAGCGCCGCGGCGTGTGCACCCGTGTGTACACCACGACGCCTAAGAAGCCTAACTCGGCTTTGCGTAAGGTGGCCAAGGTTCGTCTGACCAACGGTTTCGAAGTCATTTCGTACATCGGCGGTGAAGGCCACAACCTGCAAGAGCACAGCGTTGTGCTGGTGCGCGGTGGTCGTGTGAAGGACTTGCCAGGTGTGCGTTACCACATCGTGCGCGGTTCGCTTGACCTGCAAGGCGTCAAGGACCGTAAGCAGTCCCGTTCGAAGTACGGTGCCAAGAAGCCTAAGGCCAAGTAAGCCCTGGTTTTTTGAACGAATACAAAGGTGCTGTGTCCCGCGTGGCGCGAGATTCAGCGTAGTGACCCCAAGCGCAAGTGTTTTGTGTGGGTCGAGTAAGTGGGAGTCCTTGATTGGCTCTCGCGGTGTCTGAAAAGATGCCAACTGAAGCAAAGATAGAGGTAAAGAAATGCCACGTCGTCGCGAAGTCCCCAAACGTGAAATTCTGCCGGATCCAAAGTTCGGCAATGTAGAGCTGTCCAAATTCATGAACGTGATCATGGAAGGCGGCAAGAAGGCAGTTGCTGAGCGCATCATTTACGGCGCTCTGGAACTGATCGAGAAGAAGCATCCTGACAAAGACCCTCTGGAAGCTTTCGTTGTTGCCATCAACAACGTCAAGCCTATGGTCGAAGTGAAGTCCCGCCGTGTTGGCGGTGCCAACTACCAGGTGCCAGTTGAAGTGCGTCCTGTCCGTCGTCTGGCTCTGTCCATGCGCTGGATCAAGGAAGCTGCTCGCAAGCGCGGTGAAAAGTCCATGGCTCAACGCCTGGCCAACGAACTGCTGGAAGCTACGGAAGGCCGTGGCGGCGCGATGAAGCGTCGTGACGAAGTGCACCGTATGGCCGAAGCCAACAAGGCATTCAGCCACTTCCGCTTCTAAGCTGCGCGAGATCTGTCTCGATATTGCAAAGGCCGCATGCAACAATTTTTGCCTGCGGCCTTGCTCGGATTGAGACTGCCCTCACATCGAAGGCTGATGCCTGCGCAATCCGCCAGTCCGCATCGCCCCACACTTACTGATCAACAAAGGATCAACCATGGCTCGCAAGACCCCCATCGAGCGCTACCGCAATATCGGTATTTCTGCGCACATCGACGCAGGTAAAACCACCACGACCGAACGTATCCTGTTTTACACCGGCGTGACCCACAAGCTGGGCGAAGTGCACGACGGCGCTGCTACCACCGACTGGATGGAGCAAGAGCAAGAGCGTGGCATTACCATCACTTCCGCTGCAGTGACCTGCTTCTGGAAGGGTATGGACATGTCCTACCCAGAACACCGCTTCAACATCATCGACACCCCCGGCCACGTGGACTTCACGATTGAAGTGGAACGTTCCATGCGCGTGCTCGACGGTGCTTGCATGGTGTACTGCGCTGTGGGCGGCGTGCAGCCCCAGTCCGAAACCGTGTGGCGTCAAGCCAACAAGTACAAGGTGCCACGTCTGGCCTTTGTGAACAAGATGGACCGTACCGGTGCCAACTTCTACAAGGTCTACGACCAAATGAAGCTGCGCCTGAAGGCCAACCCTGTGCCCGTGGTGATCCCAATCGGCGCTGAAGACAACTTCAAGGGCGTGGTCGATCTGGTCAAGATGAAGGCCATCATCTGGGACGAAGCGTCCCAGGGCATGAAGTTCGAATACGAAGACATTCCTGCAGACCTGGTGGAAACCGCCAACAAGTGGCGCGAAAACCTGGTGGAATCGGCAGCCGAAGCTTCGGAAGACCTGATGAACAAGTACCTGGAAGAAGGTACCTTGTCCGAAGAAGACGTGAAGGCCGGTATCCGTGCCCGCACGCTGTCGACCGAAATCCAGCCCATGCTGTGCGGCACCGCGTTCAAGAACAAGGGTGTGCAGCGCATGCTGGACGCCGTGATCGACTATCTGCCTTCGCCAGTGGACATCCCTGACGTTGCTGGTACCGACCCAGAAGACGAAGAAAAGAAGCTGACCCGCAAGGCGGACGACGGCGAAAAGTTCTCCGCTCTGGCATTCAAGCTGATGACCGACCCGTTCGTGGGCCAGTTGACCTTCGTGCGTGTGTACTCCGGCGTTCTGTCCAAGGGCGACACCGTGTACAACTCGGTCAAGGGCAAGAAAGAGCGTATCGGCCGTATCGTGCAGATGATGGCGAACGACCGTATCGAAGTGGACGAAATCCGCGCCGGTGACATCGCCGCTTGCGTGGGCCTGAAGGATGTGACCACCGGTGAAACCCTGTGCGACGTGGCTTCGCCTATCGTGCTGGAACGCATGGTGTTCCCAGAGCCCGTGATTGCACAGGCTGTGGAACCCAAGTCGAAGGCCGACCAGGAAAAGATGGGTATCGCTCTGTCGCGTCTGGCTGCAGAAGATCCATCGTTCCGCGTGCGCTCCGACGAAGAATCGGGTCAGACCATCATCGCCGGTATGGGCGAGCTGCACCTGGAAATTATCGTTGACCGCATGAAGCGTGAATTCAACGTGGAAGCCAACGTGGGCAAGCCCCAAGTGGCCTACCGCGAAACGATTCGCCAAAAGGTTGTGGACGTGGACGGCAAGTTCGTTCGTCAGTCCGGCGGTAAGGGCCAGTACGGTCACGTCGTGTTCACGGTTGAGCCGCAAGAAGCTGGCAAGGGCTTTGAGTTCGTCGACGCTATCAAGGGCGGTGTGGTTCCTCGCGAATACATCCCTGCGGTGGAAAAGGGCGTGATCGAAGCGCTGACTTCCGGCGTGCTGGCTGGCTACCCTGTGGTGGACGTCAAAGTGACGCTGACCTTCGGTTCGTACCACGATGTGGACTCGAACGAAATGGCGTTCAAGATGGCCGCTATCTTCGGTTTCAAGGAAGCTGCTCGCAAGGCCAGCCCCGTGATCCTCGAGCCAATGATGGCTGTGGAAGTGGAAACGCCTGAAGACTACGCCGGTACCGTGATGGGTGACTTGTCTTCCCGCCGCGGTATGGTGCAGGGCATGGACGACATGGTGGGTGGCGGCAAGGCCATCAAGGCAGAAGTGCCACTGTCCGAAATGTTCGGCTACGCCACGTCGCTGCGTTCGCAAACGCAAGGCCGCGCTACGTACACGATGGAGTTCAAGCACTACGCTGAAGCCCCACGCAACGTGGCCGAGGCTATTGTCGCTTCCCGCGCAAAGGCCTAAAATATGCGCCCGCGCCTGGCTTGCCAGGTGCGGGCTGCTTTTTGTCTACGACCGGGTGCCGCTTTGTTTCCTGTGCGAAGCGACCCAGCAATTCGGTGTAGACGTTAAACCCAACACAGGTTTTGCTCTTTATTTGGAGAATTCTCATGGCAAAAGGTAAATTCGAACGGACCAAGCCGCACGTTAACGTGGGCACCATTGGTCACGTGGACCACGGCAAGACCACGCTGACGGCTGCTATCGCAACCGTGCTGTCTGCCAAGTTCGGCGGCGAAGCCAAGAAGTACGACGAAATCGACGCTGCTCCTGAAG